>Ga0070706_100003519_pt1 | contig 15389 bp, 10 predicted proteins | sample KBSK5501metaG_FD_65476 | JGI IMG/M metagenome (GOLD analysis project Ga0070706, IMG submission 65476) | Corn, switchgrass and miscanthus rhizosphere microbial communities from Kellogg Biological Station, Michigan, USA - KBS K5-50-1 metaG | ecosystem: Host-associated > Plants > Roots >...
CAAGAGTTCTCCGCCCGTCGCGACCGAGCCGCCGCCACTGCTTCCCCACCATCGCGGCCTCCCTCAGCCCCTGCGCAGCGCCGGCCGCTGGCTGCGGGTGCTCGGGCCAGGGCTGATCACAGGCGCTGCCGACGATGATCCTTCCGGTATTGGCACCTACTCGCAGGCAGGGGCCGCCTTCGGCACGGGGCTGATCTGGCTCGCCCTCTACATCCTCCCGCTCGTCATCGCGGTGCAGGAAATGTGCGGCCGCATCGGCCTGGTGACGGGCAGGGGATTGGCTGGCGTGATCCGCCACCACTATGACCGGAAACTGCTCCTCACCGTCGTCGCACTGCTCTTCACCGCCAACACAATCAACGTCGGCGCGGATCTTGGCGCGATGGCAGCCTCTGTGCGCATGCTGGCGCCTGGCCTGCCACTGCTCCCGCTGCTCGTCGCCTTTGCGCTGTTCACGATCGCGCTCGAGATCTTGGTGCCCTATCGGGTCTACGCCCGCGTGCTCAAAGTGTTGACCCTGTCGCTGCTGGCGTACATCCTTACCGGCATCATCATCGGACCGGACTGGGGCGCGGTCTTGCGCGCCACCGTCATTCCCACGATCATCCCGACGCCGGCGTTCCTGGCCCTGGTCGTCGCGGTGATTGGCACCACGATCAGCCCATATCTGTTCTTCTGGCAGGCGTCTGAGGAGGTGGAGGAGGTTGCGCTGAAGCACCGTCAGCAGCGCGCGGGCGATCCACGGCGCCAGCGTCTCGCCTTGCTTCGCCAGCTGCGTGCGCTGCGGCTGGATACGGGGCTGGGCATGCTCGCCGCCAACCTGACATTCTTCTTCATCATCGTCACCACCAGCAGCACATTGCATGCGAGCGGCATCCACAGCATCCAGACAGCCGATCAGGCCGCAGGGGCCCTGACGCCATTGGTACACAGCTTCCCATACGCGGGCACGCTCGCGCAGATCCTCTTCGCGGTCGGCGTGGTCGGCACCGGGCTGCTGGCCGTACCCGTGCTGGCCGGCTCAGCGGCCTATTGCAGCGCGGAGGCGTTCGGCTGGCACGCCAGTCTCGGGCAGAAATTCACCCAGGCACGCGGCTTTTATGGCGTCCTCTCGCTCGCAACCCTGATCGGGCTAGCGATCGATCTCTTCGGCGTCGACCCCATCGCTGCGCTGGTCTTTGCCGCCGTCATCAATGGCCTCGTCGCGGTGCCCTTGCTCGTCGTGATCTTGCGCGTGGCGAACAACAAGGGCATCATGGGCAGCTACGTCAATGGCCGCCTGGCCAACGCTCTGGGCGGCACGACGGTGGTGGTGATGGGCATCGCGGGGGCCGCGACGATCATCACGCTCTTCCGCTGACACCTGGCGTGTAGCGTGCCGCCTGAGCATGGAGGTGCACATGAACAACGAGCTGTCGCCGCGCCCTCTGGTCGGCGTAGGGGTCCTGATCGTCCGGGATGGACGGGTTCTCCTTGGTAAGCGCCGCCATGCCCATGGCGAGGGAGATTGGAGCCCGCCAGGTGGACACCTGGAGTTTGGGGAGACGCCGGAGGAGTGCGCGGTGCGGGAAGCGCACGAGGAGACCGGCCTACGTGTCGTCAATGTGCGCCTGGCAGGCGTCACCAATGACATCTTCACGGTGGAGAAGAAGCAGTACGTCACGCTGTTCTTTGAAGCCGAGTGCCCCGATGGAATCCCTACCGTTCGCGAGCCTGAAAAGTGTGAGGGCTGGGCATGGCATGGCTGGGCAAGCCTTCCAAATCCGCTCTTTCTCCCTCTGAGGAACTTGTTGCTGCAGGGATTCGACATTGCTCATGCGCACAAACCGGGGTCTGAGGAAGCTCTCTATGGCGGTGGCGTCTAACGGTGTGAGCATCGGCTTCACGCACCACGCCTGCGCGTCGGCCAGACATGCCCATGCATAGGTGACCTCAGTGCCTCACCGGCTACCTACTTGGCAGCCCGCACCCAGGCTGCTACGATGAATAGGTGCCGTGTGGAACGCGCCTATTCAATGGCAGAGGCGCCCCCCGTCCGCACGTTGAAGCGCGAAAGAGGATGATGATATGGCCAGCACGTCTAGCACCTCTAGCACGTCTCCCACCACCGACGCCGCCCTCTCGTATGTGGAACAGCACCGCCAGGCGTTTCTCGAGGGCCTCAAGGATCTGCTGCGCATCCCGAGTATCAGCACGCTGCCGCGCCACAAGAAAGACATCCGCCGCGCCGCCAAGCTCGTGGCCGCGGAGCTCGCGCGGATCGGGCTGAAGCAGGCGCGGGTGATCAAGACGGCGGGGCAGCCACTCGTCTATGCGGAGTGGTTGGAGGCGCCGGACAAGCCGACAGTGCTACTCTACGGCCACTATGACGTGCAGCCGGTTGATCCCATCGAGTTGTGGACCAGCGCCCCCTTCGAGCCGGAGATCCGTGACGAGAATCTCTATGCCCGCGGCGCGGTGGACGACAAAGGCCAGATGTATGCGCTGGTCAAGGCGCTCGAAGCCTTGATGCACGCCGGCCAGGGTTCGCTGCCTGTCAACGTGCGGGTGCTCATCGAGGGAGAGGAGGAGTGCGGCGGCGAGGCGATCGAGGCGTACGTGCTGGAGCATCCACGCCAGTTCGCTAGCGACGTGGCGCTGGTCGCCGACACGGGGATGCCGGCGCCTGGCGTACCCTCGCTGGTCTACGGCCTGCGCGGCATCCTCTATACCGAGATCCATGCTCAGGGCGCGCGGCACGACCTGCACTCCGGCGAGTATGGCGGCGTCGGACCCAATCCCATCCATGCGCTGGCGCTGGTGCTCGCCGGGCTCAAGGGCGCGGACGGCCACATCACCATTCCAGAGCTGTATCAGCGCAGCGCGCCGGTGACGGCGGAGGAGCGCGCGCTGTGGGCGCGCAATCCCGTGGATGTGGCGCGGTTGTGGCGCGAGGAGATGGGCATAGACGTGCTGCCAGGCGAGCAAGAGATCGATCCCATCGAGCGCGGCACGGCGCGGCCAACGCTGGAGGTGCACGGCATCAGCGGTGGCTTCACCGGCGAAGGCGCCAAGACGGTGATTCCTGCGGAGGCGACCGCCAAAGTGAGCCTGCGCCTGCCGCCGGGGCTGCGCCCGGCTGAGGTTTTGCCGCTATTGGAGCGGCGCGTGCAGGAGCTGTGCCCGCCGGGAGTGCGCATGCGCGTCGCCTCCGTGCACGGAGGCGACGCGGTGCTAGTCCCGCTGGACAACCCGTTCATGCGCGCCGCCGAGCGGGCGCTGGAGCAGGAGTGGGGCCGTGCGCCGGTCTTCGAGCGCTCCGGTGGCTCGATTCCGGTAGGCGCGCTCTTCGACAGCGTGCTGCATGTGCCGGTCATCTTCATGGGCACCGGCCTGCCCGACGACAACGTGCACGCGCCGAACGAGAAATACCACGTGCCCAACTTCTACCATCTAATCCGCCAGGCGATCCGCTTCCTCGCCATCGTCGGCAGCGACCCGGCCATCCTCTCGCGCCCCAGCCGCGCCACGGCGAACGGGCGCACGCGCAAGCACAGTGCGCGCACTGCCGCGGGAGCCGCCAGATGATGGGCACCCTCACACTTGGCGGCATCTACCCGCCGCTGCCAACCTTCTTCCATGAGGACGAGTCGCTGGACCTGGAGACGCTCGCCGAGCATATCCGGCGGCTGCGCGAGCGTGGCATCACACGGTTCGTCGCGCTCGGCTCCAATGGCGAGGCGGTCCACCTCGACCCTGAAGAGCGCCGACTGGTGATCGCCGCGGTGCGCACGGCGGCCGGCGACGAGGCGCAGCTGCTCGCGGGCACCGGCGCGAACTCGACGCGTGAGACAATCGCGCTGTGCCGGCTGGCGGCCACGGCCGGCGCGGATGTCGCGCTGGTGATTCCGCCCCATCACTATCGCAGCCGCATGGACAGCGCGGCGCGGCGCGGCCACTACCTCGCCGTCGCGGATGCCAGTCCGCTGCCGGTGATGCTGTACAACATGCCCGGCAACGCGGCGGGCATTGACCTGGACGCCGAGACGGTGATCGCGCTTTCGGCCCATCCGAACATCATCGGTCTCAAAGACAGCGCGGGTAATGTGGCAAAGCTAGCCGAGGTCGCCGCCAACGCGCGCGAGGGCTTCATCGTGCTGGCGGGCAGTGCAGGCTTTTTGCTGCCGGCACTGGTGGTGGGGGCGGTGGGGGCCATCGCAGCGCTGGCCAACATCGCGCCGGTGGAGTGTCTGCGGCTCATGGAGTTGACCACGGCCGGCAAGCTAGATGAGGCGCGTGCGCTGCAGGCGCGGCTGGTGCCCGTCAACACCGCCGTCACGTCTGGCTACGGCGTCGCGGGCCTGAAGGCGGCGCTGCAGTTCGTTGCCCATTACGGCGGGACGCCGCGGCGGCCGCTGGCGCCGCTCGGCGAGGGCGAGCGGGTACGCCTGCGCTCGCTGCTGGCGGAGGCCGATCTGCTGCAGGGCATGCGGCCCACACGCTAGCCATGCGACCACCTCCGCGCAGGAAACGCCGCGGGCCACCGCCTCACGAGGCTTGCTGAGCGCGTAGCAGCGCCAGCTCGAGTGCGGCGGCCTGAGTCATTGGGGCATCGAGCTACGCACGGCGCCTGTGGCGAGATCAAAGTACTGCCGTGGCCGGGACGTGGCATCCAGGCCAAAGAGGACCAGCTCCCAGGCCGCGCCGCCAATGCCCTGCTGGCAATGGATGTCATGGGGCGGATCCAGCCAGGCGACGACATCGCCCGGTGCAAGCTCGCGCTCATAGAGCAGGCGCAGGTGGGCATGATCGTTGTGCTCGGCGTCGTCGAGGCGCTCGAAATGCTGATAGCGGTCGCGCCCGCTGACGACACAGGCCACGCCCCAGGAATTATGGTCGTGGATGGGCGTGGGCGCCGTCTCAGGAAATTGCGCCAACATCAACGTCAACCCCTCGGGGCCGTCGCTGTGCAGCGTCATCATCGACGCGGTGTTGCCGTGCAGCGCGCCCAGCTCGTAGTCGGGGAGGAGGTCCGGCGTCTGGGCAAGGACACGCATGCGATCCCCGACGGCACGTAGCGCGGCCTCCGTGACTCCTGGCGCCAGAATGACGCGAACATCGGCTATGAATCCCGCGACCTCGGCTTGCACTGACATATGCAAGCCCTCCCACTGCAGCAGACTCTCACTCGTCGTAGTGTGGTCACATCATGCCCGTACTGGCAAGCGGGCGGTAAGCACGCGGAACGCGACAGCCACTTCACAGGTCGACTCGTGAGGTCTCTGAGCAGCCAGCGATGCCGTTGGCGTGCGATACTATACTGTCATCACTGCAACGCCATCACTGCAATGGCCTCGATGGCTACGAGAAAGTCGGCTGGCACCAGTTCAGAGACGTATACGACGGTGTTCGCGGGCGGTTTGGGTCGGTTGCCCCAAACTCTCTGGAAGGCGGCAATACCCGGCTGCAGCGGCTGTCCCTGTGTGAGGTAGATGCTTCATTTGATCACGTGCTCAAGCTGTGCTCCCGCTGCGGCGAGCGCGGTCTGCACGTTCTGCAGGGCTTGATCGGTTTGTGCTCCAATATCCCCCTTGCCAACGAGATTGCCCTGCGCATCCAGTGGCCCCTGTGCTCCGATGTAGATCGTCGTCGCTGGGCCGGTCACCACGACGACGTTCGTGTACGCGGGATTGTAGTGCAGGCCGGCGGGGTGAAGATGCTGTATGGACCCGCCCGCGCCGGGGGTGTCGTGATTGGACATGTATGTCGCTCCCTTTGTGGCTAAGTAGTCCCCTGATGGGAGTATATGCATGCATTCATGCCGCCTTGTGTCAACATTGCCCGACTGTAACTATGCAAGTAAGTCAAGGCTTCGGCCGTACGCTTGTAGTATAGATTCCTCAACGCCTCATGGCTTATGGATAGACAGCTCGATGCGGTTCTGCTACACTGCCTCCCAGGTTATGTCCTTGCATGACCCCAATGCGCATCCCCATGCTCACAAGTGGAATCGCGAGGTGTCCAATGGATCAGCGGTCGACCATGCAGTCAACACTGACGCCGCTCTCGAAGCGTGACTTCTTCGACGTCTACAAAGTGGCAATCGACGATCTGCATCGCACGAGAAGCCTAGCACAGAAAATCGACACCATGTACGTGACGATTGTGACGCTCTTGCTCACCGCCGACGCCTACGAGCTCGCCATCGCGAAATTCGATAGCTGGGTGCCAATCGTCGCGACGGCAAGCGTAGCGCTGATCGGCCTTGCTATTGCGAGTCGCTGGCGACGCGGCGCGGCCAACCTGTTCAAAATCGTCACCAATCGCTACGCCTGGCTGCGCAGCGCGGAGGATGTGCAGCTGCATCCTGAGATGGCTCAGATCTGCGCGGACATCTTCACCCAAGAGTACAAAGCTGTCTATGAACCGCACCTACAGAAAGCGAAAGCCAGGGCAAGCACCGTCGACGATCCTGCTGCGGCGGAGCGTGGATTCTCGACCTTCTACGATCGCACGCTCTTCCTTCAGCGTCTCTGCCCAGTGATCTTCACGGCGGTTCCAGTGATTCTGGCCATCGCCACCTACATCAACCTGCATCCCTCCGTGGCGCAACCTCTCGAAAGGCTTCTCGCGGGGAAGTAGCGCCCCGCAGAGTGCCCTCGCGCACGCAGCCGCCGTGGTTCCACTTCGCGCACGCCTGGCGAGAACGGAGGTGTAGCAAGCATTCCTTCTGGTCCCTCCATCCCCTTCGAGAAAGGTCGCCCGCACAATGTCCATCTCCCTCGCCACGCGCCTGCCCGACTCCTGGCGCTCGCTGCTGTCGGACGAGCTGACGCAGCCCTACTTCGCGCGGCTCGACGCGTTTGTGGCCGCCGAGCGCGCGGCGCATATGGTTTTCCCACCGGAAGAGGATGTCTTCAACGCGTTGAAGCTAGTGGCGCCGGACGAGCTGCGTGTGCTGCTGCTAGGGCAGGACCCCTACCACGACGACGGCCAGGCGCACGGCCTGGCGTTCTCGGTGCGGCCGGGCATCAAGCCACCGCCCTCGCTGGCCAATATCTTCGCCGAGCTCAAAAGCGACCTCGGCTGCCAGACGCCCAACAACGGCTATCTCGTGCCGTGGGCAAAGCAGGGCGTCTTACTGCTCAACGCCGTGCTCACCGTGCGCGCGCACGAGCCCAACTCGCACAAAAACCAGGGCTGGGAGCGGTTCACCGATGCCGTCATCCGCGCCGTCAACAGCCGGCCCGAGCCGGTCGTCTTCGTGCTGTGGGGTGGTTATGCCCAGAAGAAAGTGCCCCTGCTGGATACGGCCCGCCATGTCATCGTCCAGTCGGCACACCCCTCGCCGCTGTCGGCGCGCAATGGCTTCTTCGGCAGCAAGCCCTTCTCGAAGATCAATGCGGCGCTGCGGGCAGCGGGCAAGCCGGCGATCGATTGGCAGCTGCCAAACCTGTAGCGCCGCCCCAGACGCGCAAGCCCCAACGGTCCGCGCTTGCCGCCTATCAAGAAGGCGTGCGGCATGTAGCGTTCGCGGTCGCTGCCACAATTACCGGCTGCGCACGCGCTTCGCCAGTCATGCGAGTGAAGATACGGGTTATGCGTGGTGTCTCGCCGTGCCATCGGGCATGCTAGAGGCGGTGGAGCTAAGGCGCATCGCCCAGCTGTGGTCGCGCAAGCGCAATGCCTCCCGCAGAACAGAAAGGTTGGCCAGGCATGCGTAACTGGTCCATTCGTGTCGCATGGATCCTTAGTGGAGCGCTCGTGGTGGTCGGCAGCGTGTTGGTAGTCGTGTTTCCCCAGCCATTCGTCACATATTACTGTTCAGCATATGCCTGCCCAACTGAAACGTCGGGCGGGTTTTCCGTTGGCTATGTGGTGATCTTCTTTGGGGTGGTGACGGCCATCGTCGCCGGGTGTATGAGCCTGGTAGGCGTGCTGCGACGGAGCGCGAGCCGCAATTGACAGGCAGAATACCTGCGGTGACTGGTCCGCCAGCATGTCAGTGACGGATAAATCGCTGGGCGTTGGGGACCGTGGGCAGTGGAATGGGACGGGCAGCGGCGCGCTGGAGCGGGGGACCGCCGGCGCACTGGAGGGTCACATGGCGACGGCCTATTTGAGATGTGGAACCTGCGGCCGCACGGTAACAGCCGGCATCAGCTACTGCCCGCACTGTGGCGAGGCGGTAGATCCGGAGCTGGTGAACAAGCTGCGCGACATGCACGCCACTCTCCAGCTCTTGGATGCGCGCATCGCCGACGGCTGGGCCGACCGCACGCTTGCGGACCTGCGCGCCGACCTCGTCGAACAATATCTCGCCCTGCGCATGGCGCCTACCGCACCCGCTGTGCCTGTCGCGCCTGCCGCACCTGCCGCCGCGCCCCCAGTTGCACGTGAAACCAATGCTCCCGCGGCCATGAGGGCGGGGTCATCCGGGGTTGCGCGCGGCGCTGGGGTCGGCGACGCCAGAGGTGACGTGTCGTCCGCGGCAGGCACGGCGGTGAACATGCCCGCAGGCCCCGCTTTTGCCTGGCGTGCCTTCGTAGCAGAGCAGGCCATCGCAATCATGGCGTACCTGGGCGGCTTTCTGCTGCTGGTGGCCACGCTCGCCTTCGAGGTCGGCGGCTGGCAGGAGCTTCCCAACGGCATCAAGCTCGCCGTGGTCAGCCTCGTCTACGTAGTCTTTGGCGCGCTCGGCATCCTGCTGCGCCGCTCTGTCACGCTCGGCACCGTCGGCAGGGCCTATTTGGGTGTCTTCGCCCTGATGACCCCGCTGGTCGCGTTGGCGGTCTACCGTTTCGAGCTGCAGGCGCTCGGGTTTCCCGTCGCGGGCATGCTGTGCATCAGCGCCCTCTATGCCACAGCGATCTTCCTGTTGCTGGCGGCGCGGACCGACTTCGCTACCTACGCCTATGTCGGCTGGACGGCGCTGGCCGTCGCCGCGCTCGCCGGCGTCGACTGGAGCGGCAGTCCACGCGAATGGAGCTTCTTCGCGCTTGGCGCCGTCTCCATCGTGCTGCTCCTTCCCACCCTTCTGCGCCCCATGCCCCAATTCGCGGCGCTCAGGGCGCCGGCGCTGCACCTGGCCGCGGTCACCTCCATCATCGCCGCCGTGGGCACGCTCGCCCTCACGGCAGTGGGAGTCTTGTACTCGATGGGGATACGCTACTCCTCCATCGGCTACACGCCAGATGCCTTCGCAAGCGCGGGGGTGGTGCTGTGGCTCCTCTCGCTGACCTGGAGTCGCGTGACGCATGGAGACATCCTGGATCTCAGTGCGGAGCTGCTCGATCTGGTGGACTGGCTGACCGTCGCGCTGGCGCCGATCGGCGTGGTAGGCGTGCTCATGTGGGCGGGAGCGGAGCGCGCGCTGGTGGCGCCCGCCGTCGCGTTGGTTGCGCTGCTTACGCTCGTCGTCGCGCTGGTGCTGCGGCGCCGCCAGCCGGAGCGGACGCGGCTGCGTTTCGCGCAAGAAGGCCTCGCCATCGCCCTCACCGCGCTGGCGGGCGGCATCGTCTACACGCTAGCGGCGCCGAACTGGTCGCTGGCAGCGGTGCTGGCCGCCGGCATCGCGGTCACGGTGACGGTCGCCGTTGTCGAAGACGTGCCCTGGGTGCTGCTCGCAAGCGGTCTCTTCGTTTCCATCGAGTACCGCGTCATGCTGGCCGCCACGTTGCCCTCGCCGGTCATCAACACAAGCGCGGACCAGGATGCCGCACAGGCCATGGTCGTCAGCCTGATACTGGGGTTCGCAGTAGCCCTCGGCCTGGTCGGCACCGGGCTGTCGCCTGGCGCCCGCGCGAAGGCTTTCGCCTGGCCGGTGCTGCTGACTGCGCTTGCCAATGCGTTGATCGTGTTGCCGTTGGAGCGCTGGAGTCTGAATATCCATGTCGTCTTTTTTGTCGCACTCGCGGCGCTGGCGCTCATCGCTGGCTATCGCCTCCAGCGGCCCGTCTGGGCTGGACTCGTCACCGCGTTCTTTGGTGGCCTGGCTATTTGGGTGATCGAAACCGTCCCCGACCGGCCAGGTGAGACGGTTGCGGCGGCGCTGGGCATGGCCGTGCTGGCGCTGGCAATTCGCCGCTGGCTCGGCCGCACGTGGGCATTCGGCCCATACGCCCTTGCTGTGTGTGGAGCGCTCGTCGGCTGGGCCGTCCTGAACCAGCTCGAATCGTCGGTGGCCGGTGAACCGACCCGGCTCATCGGCATCAGACCAGGCGACTGGCTCCTGCTGGCGGTAGCTGTCCTGGCAACAATAGCTGCGCTACTCGAGGACATCCCCTGGACGATGGCGGCGCCGGCAGTGTTAGCCTTCGCCGCGCTGGTGCATGGGTCCGACGACCCGCGCCCGCAGGTGGCAATTGCAGTGGCGCTCGTCGGCGCTGGCGTGTTCCTGCGCTGGCTGTGTGGCCAGTGGTGGAGTGTGGCCTGGCACATGGCGGGATTCAGCGGGGCGCTGCTCGCCGTGCGCGCCTTCGGCGAGCAGCCGTTTGCCGACCCCCGCACGCAGATTGCGGTGCTGCTGGCATTTGCTGCTCTAGCCTATCTGGTCGCACTGCAAGAGCGGAGTGTGTGGGTGACAGGCCTCTCCGCTGCCTTCGCTGCCCTGGCCGCGCAGCTCGTGCCGCTCGGCCAGGGCAACCTTGTGCCTACGCTGGCGCTGACCTTCGGCTATGCGCTGGCGGGCAGCGTGCTCAGCCGCTGGCGCGGCGGCGCCTGGGCTCTCGGCACCTTTGCCGCCGCGGTCCTCGCCTCTCTGCTGGCGGTCATCCGCCTCACGCCCTTCGACCCAGGAGTCGCAGAGGCGCTGCTGTTGGTGTTCGCTGGCGCCAGCTATCTGGTCGCGGTGCTGGAACACCGCGCCTGGGCCAGTGTCGTGCCGGCGCTCTACGCCATGCTGGCGGTCGTCGTGCAGCCAGACAGTCATGCGCTGCTGCCATTGGCGTTGGCGCTGGCGGCGGCGGCGCTCGTCGTCTCACGTCTCGGCGGTTGGCAGCGGGCATGGCCCCTGTACGCGGGCGCGGCCACCGCCGCCGCGGCAACGGCGCTGCTGGGCGCGGGCGCGGCCAACACTGGCTTCGAGGCGCTGGCGCTGCTGGCGCTGGCCCTGGCCGCGTATGCCATCGCGGCGCTCGAGTCACGCATCGAGGTCATTCCTGTCGCCCTGCTCTTCGGCGTCTTGGCGCTCGCCGCGGGCAGTGGCGCGCGGCAGCTGCCGGAGCTGGGCAGCACACTCGCCTTTGTCGCGCTCAGCTGGCTCTATGTCGCGCTGGCGGCAGTGTGGCGGCGGCTCCCTGGCCTGCGCCCACGCGGCGCGTGGTGGTCGGATCGTCTGGCCGACCAAGGCGTACAGGCGCTGCAGCGCGGCGATCCGCGCGTGGCTGGCGCCGCGCTACACGAATGGGGCGGGCTGGCTGTCGGCGCCGCCATGGTAGTTGCCGCGCTATTTGCTCCCGATGCATTGGCGACCCATGCACCGGGATCGCAAAGTCTTGCGCTTGCGCTGGTCTCGCTGGCAGGGCTGTGCTGGCTGCGCGCGCTCCTCCATCGCCAGCACTGGGCACGCTACGTTGCGGGCGGGCTCCTGGCGCTGGCGGTATCGGCGGAGGCGCGCTGGGCTGGGGCCGCCAACGTGCAGGCCTTCGTCCTGGCGCCGGGCAGCTATCTCGTGGTCGCGGGCGCTCTCTTGTCGGCCGACGTGCAGCTGGGCCGGCAGCTGCGCCTGGGGCGTGCACTCTCGCTGGCGGGTGCGATCGTGCTCCTGGCGCCGACACTGGCGCAATCGTTCGCCGAGGATCCCGCCTGGGCCTACGCTCTGGTGCTCGCGCTCGAGGCACTCCTGCTGGCCGGCGCCGGTGTGGGGATGCGCTCGCGCACCCTGGTGCTCACCAGCTCGGTCTTCGTCGCCGTCGCGGCGCTGCGCGGCGCGGCGCTCGCGGTCACCTCCGGCGTGCCCATCGCGCTGGTGATCGCCTTGCTGGCGCTGCTGCTGATGGGCGGGGCGACGTGGCTCAGCCTGCGCATGCGCCATGACGCGGGCCAGGCGGCATGACCGCCGTTCGTCTCGACGTGTGGCATTTCTCGCTGTGCCGGGCCACCACCGGTGTGCGAGCCCATCTATGCGGATAGGTCACATCGTTGTGTGGCGAGGATGTGTAGGGCGACGGACGCATCGCGCATGCGTGGTGGGCAGTGTAGCCAGTTGGTAAGGCCTGCTGGTGATTGACAGCAGGCTGTGAGCGCGAAACCGCAGGCTCTGTGAGCAGGCGGCGTATGTATGGGTGGAGGCGGTGCGGTGTGTTGCGGTCCGGAAAAGGAAGGTCGCGGGCGATGGTCATGCGGCTGGTGGCGCAACTGAAGCGCATGCAGGCGCTGGGTGTGGTGGTGGCGTTCCTCCCGCTGGTGTCGGCCAGCTTTGCCATTCTGTCGGCCGCGGGCAACGGTCGCCCGGGATCGTCCGGCCCGCCGGCGCGGCAGACGTCTACCGCGCAGAGCACCACCAGCACGCGGCCCGCGCCCGCGGCGACGCTGGCGAGCGCGTGCGTAGCAGGCAGCGAGGGCGTACCCTCAGTGGCTTCGGTCGATGGGATGCAGCTCCCGCTGCCGCCGGGAACGACGGTTGGCCAGAGCATTTGGGGCTACCAGCCGAACGGCAGCTACAACTCCCCATTCATCAGGACGCCGCTCTGCACCAAGGGCGTGTCGCAGGCAACCCTGCTGGCCTACATGCGGAAGCAAATGCCCATCTACAGTTGGACCGCGACCAGCGCAGATGGGACGGCTTGGAATATCTCCACTGGTGGCGCGGTGATCAAACTGCACATCATTCTGCCGCTCTCGGCGTCGGGAGACTGGGCGATCACCGAGGGCTATCTCGATGACGGGCCGCCGCCGATTTTCCCGACGCCGGAGCCTCCTGGGGCGGACGCGACGTGCGCACAGGTGCCTGGGCTCGAGCATGCCGCGCCGCTGAATCCCCCCGGATTCTCGTTCCCAGCGGATACCGTGGGCGTGGTGAGCGCGCGGACCAATGGGAGCGCCTATACCGTCGTGGACTACTTCGGCTGCGCGCCGCACCACGAGCTGACGGCGAACCCGGCCTGGGGCTCGGGGGGATCCCCGATCGGCGCGATCTTCCCGCCGAACTGGCAACTTGCCGGGGTCTTCCCCTTCGATGGCATGACACTGCAGGGCTGCGACAGCGCGATGAGTGGTAACTATCTCATCCAGCACTGTGTGAAGACGCCCAACGAGATGTACATGGCGGTGCAGCAGATCACGGAGCCGGGCAAGGGGTTGGTGAGCTTCCATCTGCTCCTCGCCACACCGAAGAGGTAGGGCACAGAAGCGCAGGGATGGTGAGGAACAGCAGGGCCTGGAGAGAGGCGCCCTCCTGAGAGGCCGCTATTAAGAACAAGGGGGAACGGGCGAGCGACCCTCTCATCTCATCGTCGAGATCGGAGGGTTGCTCCGTCCAGCGCGGTCGTGCGGCGCCGTGCTCCACTATTCGGGCACATTCCCGGAGCGACTGCCCATCTCGAACGGCGTCGTGATCCCGGCATAGTTGACCGTCATGCTCATGCCGAAAGAGGCGTGCAGCAAGACGTGGCAGTGCAGCATCCAGATCCCGGGATTGTTGGCGAGGAACGCGACGTCCCAGGTCTCGTGCGGGCCGACTAGAATCGTGTCGAGGTGGACCGGGCTGCCCTGGAGTGGCTTGCCATTCAACGCGAGCACGGAGAAGACGTGCCCGTGCAGGTGCATCGGATGATATTCGCCGGTGAGGTTGACCATGTGCAGATGAATCACCTGGCCCTGGCGAACGGTGATCGGCGGGACGTACGGCGACGATTGCCCGTTGATGGTGTGGACGAGCTCGATGCGGCCATCGTGGAAGCCGGGAGTCTCGTCGAGCACCAGCGGATACGTGGCGTCGAAGTGGCTGGTGGCGACGGGATCGGCGGCGGCGCTCCCGTAGTGCGTCAGGTCGAAGAGCGGCAGCTGGTCAAAATTGCCAGCGGCTGGCAGTGGTCCATCGCCGATGATCAGGCTCCCGTGCCAGGGGGCCTCCGCGGGGAAGAACTTCTGCCCCGACGACACCTGTCCACTCAACGCACTAACCGCCAGCCCCACCGCACCGCTTTGGGGCATCGTGAAGACCACGTCGGCGCGCTGGCCCATGCCGAGCGGTAAGCGCTCGGGGCCAATGGGCTGCGGCTGATTGAGATCGTGGCCATCGAGCGCCACCACCTGATAGGCGGCGCCAAACACGACCGGCGCCAGTGGGCCGCCATCCATGCTTGGTGGGAAGGCGTTGATGAGGCGCAGGCGCACGCGCTCGCCGGGGCGAGCGGCGACATGCAGGTCGCCCGCCGTGCCGTTGACGACTATGCCGCTGCCATCTGGCGTCGCGTGGAGCACAGCGGTATAGTCGACCGCTTCGGCCACATGGCCAGTTGGCGGCTCGACGATCAGGGCGCCGAAGAGGCCGCGGCTGAGCTGCGTCGTGGTGTCCTGATGCGAGTGGTACCAGTACGTGCCCGTGTCTTTTGCCACGAATTCGTAGGTATATCGGTCGCCCGGCGGCACCGCATCCTGGGTGATCCCCGCCACGCCGTCCTCGGCGTTGGGGACGACCACGCCATGCCAGTGAATCGTTGTGGCCGCAGGCAGATGGTTGACCAGCGTGACTTTGATGCGGTCTCCCTGGGTGACCCGCAGCTCCGGTCCCGGCACCGTGCCGTTATATGTCCACGCCACCTGGCCGCCGATGCGCGCCTCCTCCGCCGTAAGAGTGAACTCCCTGACCGGCCCGGGACCAGGGGCCTCGGTGAGACTGGTGACGCTGGTTGAGTGCTGGCCCGCGATCGCCGGCGCGGCGTTGAAGGCGACCGGCATATCGTTGCGGGCCGTCCCGGTGCCGACGAAGGTGAAGAGCGCGACCAGCAGGAATGTCGGCGCGGTGGCCAGCGCCACTCGCACGGGCCGGCGGTGGCGCTGGCGCGGCTGGCGTAGGCTCAGAATCAGGAAAAGCGGCGCCGCCACAAGCTCGAGAAACGTGCAGATGATGCCAGTAAACCCCATCGACTCCGGTTGCCACGCCCCGTCCGGTCCAATCGGCACACCGACGGTGCGCGAAAGCGCCCACAGGGCAATCAGCCCCACAGATGCGGCGAGGCCGACTATGAAGAGTCTGCGCGCGGGCGCCACGACGAGCGCGACAGCCAGCGCAATCTGGCCGGCGCCGGCGGCGAGGAAGAAGAGTCCGTATGGCAGGTACTCCTCGAAGTGCTGCGGCGTCACTGCCAGGTGAATCAGCGCCGCCCCGAGCGTCAGGAGCGCGGCGGCGTAAACGAGCACCCGGCTCGGGCCCACGTAGGTCCTTTCCCTCAAGGGGGATGCCGGTA
>Ga0070706_100003521_pt1 | contig 15387 bp, 14 predicted proteins | sample KBSK5501metaG_FD_65476 | JGI IMG/M metagenome (GOLD analysis project Ga0070706, IMG submission 65476) | Corn, switchgrass and miscanthus rhizosphere microbial communities from Kellogg Biological Station, Michigan, USA - KBS K5-50-1 metaG | ecosystem: Host-associated > Plants > Roots >...
TCCGCACATTCGACTCCGCATGGGCGTGCACAGCGGGCCGGTCGATCAAGTCACCGATGTCAATGACCAGACAAACGTGGCGGGTGTCGGAATTAATTTTGCCCAGCGGGTGATGGATTGTGGCGACGCTGGACACATTCTGATTTCGAAACGCGTGGCTGACGATCTCGCGCAAGATAGGCTTTGGCAGCCGCTCTTGCACGAGCTGGGCGAAATTGAAGTGAAGCACGGTGTGAAGCTTGGGATTGTGAACCTTTACACTGCGGAACTCGGCAATCCGCGCGCACCCCAGAAATTGTCGCGTCAGGCGGCTCCAGCCAGAGAGCCACTCGCTTCATTTACTGCTGTTCCCGATGTGGCGGAGAAAAGCATCGCCGTATTGCCGTTTGAAAATTTGAGCGCCGATCCGGAAAACGCCTTCTTCGTTGATGGCTTGCACGACGAAATTCTGAGCGACCTGGCAAAGATTGCCGATCTCAAAGTGATCAGTCGTACGTCGGTGATGCAATACAGAACAGCGGCAAAGCGCAATCTGCGCGAGATCGCGAGTGAGTTAGGCGTTGCACACGTCTTGGAAGGGAGCGTGCAACGCGCAGGAAACCGCGTTCGCTTGCGAGCGCAGCTGATTGATGCGCGCACTGACGTCCATCTCTGGGCGGAAAAATTCGATCGTCCGCTCGATGACGTCTTTGCCATTCAGAGCGAGATTGCCAAAGCCGTCGCGGATCAACTTCAGGCAAAGCTATCGCCGGCGGAGAAAGCCGCGATTGAACAAGCGCCCACGGCAAATCTTGTCGCCTACGATCGCTATCTTCGTGGTAAAAAGCTCGCGGCTAGCGTTGGTTTCGACGCGCGAGAAGTGGAGTATATGCGGCAGGCGATCCGCCTGCTGAACCAGGCTGTCGCGCATGATCCGAGCTTCTTGCTTGCTTATTGTCAACTCGCGCATGCCCATGACATGCTTTACTTTGTCGGGGCTGATCACAGCCCGGGTCGTCTCGCGCTCGCTCAGGAAGTGCTGCGTAAAGCGTTGCAGCTCGGTCCTGATCGCGGGGAACCGCATTTGGCCGCAGCGTGGTTTTTCTATCATTGCTATCGGAATTACGACAAGGCCCTTGCCGAAATTGCTATCGCCCGGCGTGAATTGCCTAACGATTCGTCGGTTCCCGAGTTAACCGGTTTTATTGCGCGGCGACAGGGCCAATGGGGACAGTGCATTAGCAATTTGGAACGTGCTTCAGAACTCGATCCGCAAAACGTGTTTTTATTCCAGCAGATCACCCAGACCTACGTTTACCTTAGACGTTATTCAGACGCGGCACGTACACTGGAACGTGCGCTCGCGGTTACACCCAGAGATGCGACTACGCGCGTGGCGCGAGGCCTGATCGAGCTCGAACTGCGTGCCGACACGCAGCCTGCATATGACGCTATTCAGGACCTTGTGATCGAAGACCCCAGCGCAGTCGATTCGATCGCTGAGCAATGGTTCTACCTCGCGCTCTGTCGCCGCGATTGGAACGAAACGGCCCGCGCGTTGGCTTCAATTCCTCCCGAGGGCATCGTGCCGGTCAATGTGCGAATGCCGCGCCACTTCTGTGAGGGCGTGGCTGCGCGCGCCCGCGGCGACGCGCCCGCGGCTGAGGCCGCATTTACCGCTGCGCGCGACGAGATGGATAAACTTGTGCGCGAACAACCTGAATATGCTGAGGCGCTCAGCGTGCTCGGAATGAGCGACGCGGCCCTTGGTCGCAAGGAAGAGGCCTTGCGCGAAGGCCGCCGTGCCGCTGAACTATTCCCAGTCACAAAAGATGCCGTGACCGGCGCAGAGATACTGCGAAACCTGGCGATCACCCAGGCTTGGGCAGGTGAAAAGGACCTCGCATTTACGCAGTTGGATCAGTTGCTTCGAATCTACTGCCCGGTCTCGTACGGCCAATTGCGTTTACACCCCTGGTGGGATCCGCTGCGCGACGATCCGCGCTTTGAAAAACTCGTGGAAGAGTCGAAGAAACCCGTCGCGTTGAAATAGTGTTGTTGCACGCCCGTCAAGATCAAAGCTGATCAACACCTCGCAATCGCGCACGTCTTGTTCATCGACGTGGTCGGTTACTCGAAGTTGCTCGTGAACGAGCAACGAGAGGTTGTCGATCAACTTACGCGTCTCGTACGGAAGACCGCGCAATTTCGCAAGAGCGAGGCCACCGGTAGATTGATCAGCATTCCGGTTGGCGATGGTATGGCGCTTGTATTTTTCCAAACTCCGGAAGAGCCGGTCCCGTGTGCGATGGAAATTGCCAGAGCGTTAAAAAACCATCCGCGTCTTCGGCTTCGTATGGGTGTGCACAGCGGACCGGTCGATCAGGTCAAAGATGTTAACGACAGATTAAGCGTGGCCGGCACCGGAATTAACATCGCGCAGCGCGTGATGGATTGTGGTGATGCCGGACATATTCTCGTGTCAAAACGCGTGGCTGAAGACCTCGCACAGGACAGCCTGTGGCAGCCGCTTTTGCATGAGCTGGGTGAGATCGAGGTGAAACACGGCGCAAAACTCGGTATCGTTAATCTTTACACGGCCGAGCTTGGAAATCCGCAACCACCCGAGAAGCTGTCTCACGTTACAGCTGCTCCGAAACTGCCAAGTGTTCCATCCGCGCAAAAAAGCATCGCCGTCCTGGCGTTTCTTAACATGAGCAACGATCCAGACAACGAATACTTCAGCGATGGTATCGCAGAGGAGATTATCAACACCTTGACCAAGGTGAAGGCCCTTCGGGTCGCGTCGCGCACGTCCTCATTTGCGTTCAAGGGAAGGAATGACGACATCAGCGAGATCGGACGCAAGCTAAACGTAAATACTGTCCTTGAGGGCAGCGTGCGAAAAGCGGGTAACAAACTGCGTGTCAGCGCACAGCTCATCGATGTGGCCGAGGGATATCACCTGTGGTCGGAGCGTTACGATCGGCAACTTGAGGATGTCTTTCAGATCCAGGATGAAATCGCCGAAAACATCGTCCGAGCATTGCGGGTCGTGCTCGGAGAAGACGAGAAACGCGCCATTGAGAGGACGCCCACCGAGAACGTGCAGGCTTATGAATACTATCTCCGTGGCCGGCAGTTCTTTCACCAGATGCGCCGCACCGGCTTGCAGTATGCGCGTCGTATGTTCGATCGAGCGATTGAGATCGACCCAAACTTCGCTCGCGCGCACGCTGGGATCGCCGATTGCTGCTCGTTTCTTTACATGTACTGGGACGGCAGCAAGGCTAATCTCGAAGGGGCGGATGCATCGAGTAGGAAGGCACTGGAGCTCGATCCGGAAAGTGCCGAGGCGCACACCTCCCGTGCCCTCGCCTTGACGCTGCATCGTCAGTATGATGACGCACGCCGGGAATTTGAGGCAGCGCTTCGGCTGGACCCCATGTTGTTCGAGGCGCACTATTTCTACGGGCGCGCATGCCTCAGCGAAGGTAAATTTGAGGAAGCGGTGTCGCATTATCGAGAGGCCTGGCGTGTGCGGCCCGAGGACTATCAGGCTATTGGCTTGTCGGCTGATGCGCTCAAGAAGCTGGGGCGCCGTGATGAAGCATTGGACGCCATGCGCCAGGGGCTAAAAGTGACTGACGCGCATTTGGAACTCAACCCGGATGATGCACGCGCATGGTATTTTAGCGCGCGGGACTTGTTGCAATTGGGCCACCGTGACCAGGGTTTGGAACGAACGCGACGAGCGCTGGCGATTGATCCAGAAGATGCTGGCGTCTTGTATAACGTGGCGTGCAACTACGCTCTGGCCGGTTCCAGGGAAGAGGCGTTGGATCACTTGGACAAGGCGATCCACAATGGATTTGGCCATCGGGACTGGGTGGAGAACGATTCGGATTTCGATTCCATCCGCGACGAGCCGCGGTTTCAGGCGCTGCTGCGAAAACTGTAAAAGTAGTGCGTCGTCCCCTTTCGCGAAGCCCATGAGACGCAATTCGCAGGCTTGTTCGCCTCTTACCGATTCAGTTGCGCCAGAATTTCCGGGTCGCGTACGTCTGCCCACTCACCGGTGAGTTCGAATGCTTTTACTTTTTTCCCAGATTGCGCAAGCTCGCGAATGGCGTCGGTCAATTCGTACTCGCCGCGCGGAGATGGTTGCAATTTCGCGGCGAACTCGAAAATGCTTGGGCGAAACGCGTAAAGACCGGCGTTGTACCACGGACTGGTTTCTTCACCTGGCTTTGATTTTTCGCGAAGATCGACAAGTTCCATTTGCTCGTTCAGGAAGACGGCGCCGCCTTTGCTTACGTCTTCGCCGCGCTTCACGGTAACGATTGCTTCAACATCGTCACTAAGATCGACAATGCGTTTATAATTTTGCGCGTCTACCAGGATGTCACCGTAACCCAGGATAAATGCTGAATTGCCGGCGAAGTCACGCGCGAGATTGACGACTCTTCCAGTGCCATCCTGCACGGCCTGGGTCGTGTAACTAATCCGCAGGCCGAAGCACGTGCCATCACCAAAATAGTTTCGAACTTCCTCGCTATGATAGCCGACAATGATTAAAAAGTTTTTGATCCCTGCAGCCTGCAATCCTTCGAGGATGTGCAGAAGAATGGGTTTGTTCCGCACTTTGATCATCGGTTTGGGCAGTTCGGCCGTCAGTTCGCGCATGCGTGTTCCGCGCCCGGCTGCCAGTATGACTGCTCTATCGATCTTAGTCATCAAGACTTAAGTAACATCGTCAAGCGCAGCGGCCAAACAGGAAACGGAACATACGCCTTTGGCCTGTCTGCCCAGCGGACATTTTGTCCGCTGCCGAGATCCAGCGGAGTGCAACTCCGCTGGGCGCACAGACTACAAGTAGCTCTGTTGAAAAGCCGACCAGCAGAGCGGCGGATTGAAAGCGCCGTTAGGCGCGACCTGTGTGTAGACTTGGGCCAATAAATTAATCCAAGCTCCGTTAGGAGCGGCATGAAAATCAGCCGCCGTTTCATGCCGCTCCTAACGGAGCTTGGCGGTTTGGAGATGGATTTTTGCTATAAACATGTCGCGCCTAACGGCGCTCCCGCGTTTCAGCACCGTCTTTTCAACAGAGCCACTACAAGTCTATGTTCCGCAGAGCTTCCGCCCGGCGGAGCGGTCGATCCACCTCACTTGTTTGTATTGAAATCTGCGCCGCGCTCGCTCACAGTCGCGCTGATGGCTGCGTTGCAATTCTTAGGCAAATACCGCGAGACTGGTCTGCTTTTAATTCGCGCGAGTCTCGGACTGATTTTCATCATCTTAATCGCGCCGGTTTTGTGGAAGGGGCAGGGGAGCTGGGAACATTTTGGAAGTGCGATGCGCCATCTCGATTTTCATTCGCACTACAAATTCTGGGGATTTCTTGGCGCCGTGCTCGGTTGCGCCGGTGGCGTTCTGATGATGCTCGGCCTATTTTTCCGGATCGGCGTGTTATTCGCGCTCGCTGTGACGGTGGTTGAATTGATCACAGTTTGGGGCAGCCGTGGCGATTTTCACGCGCGAATTCCCGCACTTGAGATGTCGATCTTGCTGTTGAGTCTGCTCTTCATCGGGCCGGGGAAGTATAGTGTCGATAAATCGTAGTGAATGGTGATCAGTGATAGGTGAATGGTGACGCCCGCTAATCCCAGTCACGATTGACAATTACTATCCACTCGTCACTATTCGCGCTTTTTCTCAGTGATGATGAGCGCGGGCAAGTTAACCTGTTTGATTAGCTCGCTCACTTTCGGCACGTCTTCGGATTTAATCTGCTGCCATTTTTTCAACTGCTCATCCAGTTGCCCATTGAGCATCTGGAAAATATCCAATTGCGACTTAGTCGGCGCGGTGTCAGCCGCATCGATTGAGTGACTAAAGACATCGAAGCGCTCGTTGAGCATGCTCGGAAAGGCAAGGTTGGCTTCCGAACCTTTCATATTCACCTGGATAAGCTGTTGTTCGACGGCCGACATTTTGTGTTCGAGTTCGTCCGCGGCATCGAGCGCTGGCTTTAGTCGCTGGTCGCCACCGAAGCGCGTGTGCAAATCTTTGATTTGCGATCTGAGGTCGCGAATTTCATTGACCGCCTGGTGGAGCTGCGAAGTGCGATCGTTCACTTGCACGGCCAGCGCGAATTGTTTTTGCAAAGCGGCTTCTGCTCCTTTCGTGCGTGGATCGATGGCAAGATGCAACGGCACGGTTTGCGATTTCCCGCCGACCGTGAGTTTGACCTGATAATCGCCCGGCAACGCCAGCGGACCTTTCGGACCGGTGCCGACATAAAACGCACCGGGAATTTGAATAGGATCGTCGTAACGCAAATCCCAGGCGAAGCGATTCATTCCCTCGTTTGCCGGAATCGTCTTCACCCGTGCGACGCGGTCGGGCCATTCCGGAGGTTGCTCACCTTCCTTTTTCTCTTTGCTGGAGAGATGCCTGACGACTTTTCCCTGCGCATCGAGAATATCGAGCGTGATTTCATCCTGCGGCGCGTTCTTAACGTAATAATCGATGATGGCTCCGGGCGGCGGATTGTCCCCGACTGGCTGGCGTTTGTCGAATTCCTCTGGGTAATGCAACCGCAAGGCCGTCTGCGGTTGATAAAGAATCGCGTCTGCCGTAGCGGATGGCGCGCTTAGTTGTCGCAGCGGCGTAACGTCATCCAGGACCCAAAACGAGCGGCCGTGCGTTGCGACTACCAGATCGTCGTCTTTGATTACGAGATCGTGAATCGGCGACGGCGGCAGATTCAGTTTGAGTGGTTGCCAATGCGCGCCGTCGTCGAACGAAACAAAAACGCCGAGCTCGGTGCCCGCGTAAAGCAAGCTGCGCTTTTTTGGATCTTGTCGGACGGCGTGCACGTATGCTCCGTCGGGAATCCCGTTTACAATCGCGTTCCAACTTTTGCCAAGATCGGTCGTCTTGAAGATGTACGGCTTGAAATCGTCGAGCTTGTGTCGATCCACCGCCACATAAGCGGTGTTTCCATCGTGCTGGGAAGCTTCGATAAGATCGACGGTGCTCCATTCCGGCATTTTCGGAGTGACGTTTGACCAATTCTTGCCGTCATCGGTCGTGACCTGCACGAGACCATCGTCGGTCCCAGCCCAAAGCGTTCCCTTTTTCATGGGCGACTCGGCCAAGGCAAAAATCGTGTCGTAATATTCAACTGAAGTGATGTCATGTGTGAGCGGGCCGCCGCTCGGTTGCTGTTTGCTTTTGTCGTTCCGCGTAAGATCGCCGCTAATTTGCGTCCAGCTTTGGCCGTGATCGCTCGACTTGAAAACGCACTCCGCCGCGGTGTAAAGCGTGTCGGGGTCGTGGGGCGAAAGCATGAGCGGCGAGACCCATTGAAAACGATGGACAAGATCGACAGCACCGTGTCCGGAGTTGTCGAGCGGTACCGGGCTGATGTCCTGGGTCTCGCTTTTGTTTTTATCGTAGCGAACAGCATAGCCTTCGCTGTTTGAATAAATGATGTGCCAGTCGCGCGGATCAGGTACAACGAACCCGCACTCACCATCCCCCGCGATAAACCAGTTTTCTCGCCCGATCACACCCGAATCACTGCGACTCGCAATGCCGACATTTGAGTTGTCTTGTTGCGCGCCATAAATGTGATACGGAAACGCGTTGTCCACTGCGACATGATAAAATTGTGCGGTCGGCTGATTGTTTTGTGTCGTCCAAGTCTTAGCGCCATCGGTGGAAATGCTGACGCCGCCATCGCTCACATTGCCAATGCGGTCTGGATTTGTCGGATCAATCCAAAGCCCGTGATGATCCCCATGTCGCGCGGGGAGCAGCGTGAAATTTTTTCCGCCATCGACCGAACGAAACAATCCCGTATTCACAAGATAAACCGTATCCGCAGATTTTGGATCGGCGTAAACTTTGCTGAAATACCAAGCGCGCTGTCGAAACCGGCCGTCCTCATTTACGCGGGACCAATGTTGCCCGGCATCATCCGAACGATAGAGCCCACCTTCCTTTGCCTCGATGATCGCATACACGCGGTTGGAATCGGCGCCCGAAACAGCGACACCAATCTTGCCGAGAATTCCATCCGGCAGTCCGTTTCCTTCGAGATGTTTCCAGGTGACGCCGTTATCTTCAGAACGGTAAAGCCCACTTCCCGGTCCGCCGCTCGAGAAGAACCACGGCTGTCGCCGCGCCTGCCAAAGCGACGCGAAAACAATGTTTGGATTGTGCGGATGGAAAACGATGTCGATCCCGCCGGTGTTCTCGTCCTTGCTCAAAACTTTAACCCACGTGTTTCCGCCGTCGCTTGTCCGAAAAATTCCGCGCTCCGAATTCGGCCCAAATGCATGACCGAGAGCGGCGACCAAAACGACATCGGCATTTCTTGGATCGACAATCAATGCGCCGATTTGCCGCGAATCTTTCAGACCGATGTTCTTCCACGTCTTACCGGCATCGATCGATTTGTAAACGCCGATGCCGTAGGTGGTATTTCCGCGAATGGCCGCTTCACCCGTGCCAGCGTAAACAACGTTGTGATCGGAAGACGCAACGGCAATCGCGCCAATTGATGAAATATCTTCCTTGTCGAATAGCGGTGTCCAGTTTGCGCCCCCATCCACCGTTTTCCATACGCCCCCCGCGACCGCGCCAAAGTAATAAGTGTCCGGCTCGCCAACTACGCCCTCGATCGCGAGGGCGCGTCCGCCACGGAATGGTCCGATCTGCCGCCATTGCATTCCATTGAACAATTTTTCGTTGATCATGCCGGCTGGGGTCGCTGTCGGTGACGCAGTGGCTGCGCGCGTGGGAGTCGGCGTTGAAACGCCCGGCCCGCCGCCGCGTGGCGACGGACCAACCGCAAACAAGTTCAAGCAAGCAAAAGCGGAAACGACTGAAATGAAGGCAACAACACGGAGGAGCGGCGAAATCATCCGCCTAAAGTGTAAAGCTTGGCGTCGCGTTCAACTGGAATGTAACGCAAATGCGCCCTGACGGAAGATGTAGATCTTCAGTGCGATTGCGCGCGAACGGCGAGAATGTAAGCGACAATTGCATTTCGCTCTTCCGGATTCAAACTCGCGCGGCGCGACATACTGCTCACAATTTCGCGCCAGTCTTTGGTGGTGTAATGCCACAGCGGCGGCAGCGTATGACATTCGATGCAGCGATGAACGAAAAGCCTGCGACCTTCGCGCAGTCTCGCAAGCTCGGCAGGCTTGGTTTCTTTTCCGGCGGCCATTTGCGGAGTGACGGGCGGTACATAATTCATCGTCGATTCGCAACTACCAAGCAGGCAACCAATCAGAGCGAAGGTGGACAACGACTTTATCACAAGCCAATGCCGAAAATTGTGCGCAGTTGAAAATCCGCTTCGTCCGGCGTGTCGGTTGCCTGCGCCAGAGCCGTGACCGTGACGAACCAGTTCCGATGGCGATATGCAACGTTCGAGCCGACGAAAACATTTCTAATTTTTTTGTCGTCGCGCCAATCGGGAAAAACAAATTCGTGCACGAACTCAAGGCCGACTGAGATTCGCGGCGAAAGTTCGTAACTTGCGCCGACTGCTGCTGAAATTCGCCTTCTCGGTCAGCCCTTTCCCTTCCCAGACTGCTTCAAGCGTCGCATTGTATGCGAGAATGAGCGGTCCCAAATTTCTTTGCGCGATCAACTTCGATTCCCACTCAAATAATCGGTCGCCGCCTTTGTATTCCTGATAGACCGACAATCCGATCGGATCGATGACGGGATTTGTCAGGTTGTAAATCAACTCGATCGCCGAATCGGAGTAGGTGAAACCGGAATGCGCCGGGTCGTTTTCGTAAAACCAATCGGCCAGGTAAATACTCGCTTGAAGGCGATCGGTGACGCCGATCTCGATTTCCTGGCGAAAGGCGACTTGATCGGCGCGCTGGGGGTTTGTTGTCCGCAGCCATGTGACCCAGTTCTCCGACTCGAAACTTCCCGGTGCAGACGTGGGCGCTTCGTAGATAAAAGTGAAATGGCGTGCGCCGGCGAAACAGTAAACCGGCGGCAAGATCGACAGGCAGAAGATCGACAATAAAAATCGGAGCATTGAACACGAATAAAGTTTGGCCAACAATCGCGGTTTTAAGGAACTGTTTCCAAGCGTTCGACGATTACGGCATCACGTTCAGCAACTGTAGTGGAAGCCGTGTCGGCTGCATGGCCTCCAAAATGACGCGCTGCGTAATAAGAACCGATCACTAGAAACGCGGCGATTATCTGCGCGACTATCGTTTCGACTGTGGGAAAAACGGAAAACCACAAGTTCATCCAGGACGGAATCACGTTGGCCAACCAATCGATACGAGTCGTCGGGATCCAATGCGCAAACTGCATCTCCTGGGCTTGTTCGCCCACCATCACTAGCAAAACCGTGCCAAGCAAAATACCGGTGGTGATGAGCATCTTTCGATACGGAAGACGTTGCTGTAAAATAAACGTGAGTACCGCGACAACGGCCGACAGCGCAATGCCTAGGAGCGCGCCTTTGAAAACAACGCTGCCGCCGAAACGCAAATTGTAGCTTTGCAAAAACAGCACCACTTCGAAGCCTTCGCGGTAAAGCGAAGTGAACCCGAGCAGGATCAATCCCCACCACAATCGCGCGTGCGAGATTTCCGCAGCCGCACCGTTCGCGAGCAGCGCTTTGCGGCGGCGATTATGTGCCCGAATCCACCCGCCCCAGTAAATCTTGTGGAAAAACCAGTTCATGATTATGAGCAGCACAATCACTGCGAGAAGCCCGGTGGCCGCTTGCAAATCGAGTGCCGGCATGCTGCCACTGAGCGAGCCGACAATTCCAACCGCGATGCACCAGGTAATCAACGTCGCCAGAAACGCGAAGCCGGCGCCGGCTGCGACCGGGCGACGCAGCGCTTTTTTTGCACCGGTCATGCTGGCGGTAATCGCCGCCAGAACGAGAATGCATTCGAGCCCTTCGCGAAACACGAGCACGCCGATGTCCAGAGAAGCCACCGTCGCGCTCGTGTGCGGCAGTGTCGGATCAGGCGCGCCATGCGCGGTTACGCCTTGCCAGAACATGATGGCGACCACACCGAGCGCGGCCAGGAAAATTGCGACGCCAAACGCAAACCGAATCGATGGATGATGTGACAAGGTTGCGGTCACGCTAAAATGCTAACATACGAACAAGGTCACTGCTGACGGTGGCTTGCTTTTTTTTAGCGGCTGGTTGCACCCATCTATTGGAAACGCTGTCCTTTGCAGTCCGCACACAGCTAGCCTCCTTCACTGCCCACGATCAACTCGAGCCTGTAAAGTTAGTCGGGCTCGCGGCATCTACAGTATTACGCCACAAATCTCGCTTTCTGCCCGCTTCGCCAAGCGTTGAACTTGACCGTTTTAAACGGTCGAGTTGGCGCGCAGTTGTGATTGCGCGCGGCTTGGAGTCATCTCTATCTGCTTCGTCAAGTCCAACGAACTTGATCATTTTAAACGGTCGAGTCGCGCCAGGTCTGGCTGGTCTGTTGAGGCCTGTTCCGAATGGTTACGCGGAAAGATCGACAGAGCGAGGGCGCGCGTATAGTGAAGAGTGTTTGTCGATCGTATCAAAGTCTTTGCACAAGCGGGACGGGGCGGGCGCGGCTGTGTCAGCTTTCGGCGCGAGAAATTCGTGCCGAAGGGTGGACCCGACGGCGGTGATGGCGGCCGCGGCGGCGACGTGATTCTCAAAGCCGATTCACACGTTGATAATCTCTCGAATCTTTTCTACGAGCCGATCATCAAAGCGAAGAATGGTGGGCACGGGATGGGAAAGAAGATGGCAGGGCGCGCAGGTGCTGACAAGGTCGCGAAGGTGCCGGTGGGAACGATTGTCTGGAGGGCAGAAGAAGAGAAACATCGAACAGCGAACGTCGAACATGGAACACCGAATCCGGTCATCCTGAGCGAGGTCGAAGGATCCCATGCTGCTGATTCTAAGCTAACGCCGCGGGATTCCTCGACTTCGCTCGGAATGACAGAGCCGATTGTTGATCTTATTCGGGATGGGCAGGAATTTGTGCTTTGCCGAGGCAGCGAAGGTGGAAAAGGCAATGTTCATTTCAAAAGTTCACGCAATCGAGCGCCGCGTGAATATACAGAGGGTAAAGAAGGCGAGCAGGGCCATTTTGTACTTGAGCTGCGCACGATTGCAGACGCTGGATTGGTTGGTTATCCGAATGCCGGCAAATCGACGTTGCTCCGCAAAATTTCGGCCGCTCGACCGAAGGTCGCTCCATATCCATTTACAACTCTGCATCCGGTTGTCGGAGTGGTGGAATTTCCCGGTTATCGGCGGGCGACGGTCGCGGACGTTCCGGGTTTGATCGAAGGCGCCCATCGCGGGTTGGGACTCGGTCACGAATTCCTGCGGCACATTACGCGTTGCCGCATTTTTCTGTTCGTTGTCGATGTTGCGGGAAGTGAAGGACGCAAGCCAGTTGAAGACCTGCAGAATGTTCGGCGCGAACTCGATCTTTACGACCCACGGCTGTCGGAACGCCGGTGGTTTGTGATTGCTAACAAAATGGATTTGCCCGCCACGAAAGAGAATTTTGAGGCGCTGCGCGGAAAATTTCCAAAGATGGACATCGTCCCTGTTTCGGCAGCAAAAGGCGAGGGGATTGGAGAATTAAAGGAGAAACTGGCGCAAGCGTTAGGCCCGTGAATCGCAAATCGTCAATCGTCCGATTCACGATTCTTCGAATCACGAAAATCTTTTCAAAGTAGCTTGTCATTCTAACGAAACCGGCTTTGGTATGCGTGTCAAGATTCGCGGCTCGAGTTCCGAGGGCGGAGGAATCATCGGGCGGATGCCCGTGCCCACTTGGCAACCCATTAGAATGCGGAACCGTTATTTGCTACCGTCGATCTTAGCGCTGATTTTGAGCATTACTTTTGGGATGTCAGCGAGCGCGGCCGAAACCGAACCGGCGGTGTCGTTGAAGCCCCAAATGTTGGTGCGGTTCGGCGACAAATTCGGAATCACGAATTCAATGCTGGTGACCTGGGTTGTCGCAGCCGGCATTATCATCTTCGCGCAACTCGCAACCCGCCACATCCAGAACATTCCGAGCGGCGCCCAAAATTTCTGGGAATGGCTGGTTGAGGGCCTCCACAATTTTCTCGAAAACATCATCGGGCGGGAACTGGTCCGGAAAACCTTCTGGTTTTTCGCAACGATTTTCATTTTCATTTTGTTTGTAAACTGGTTCGGCCTCGTACCGGGAATCGGAACAATTGGCTGGGGTCATTATGAGCCGGCGACCGGCCTCTTTCATGTTGATCGACCTCTTTTGCGCGGCGGCAATGCCGATCTCAACATGACAACAGCCATGGCGGCGATTTTCTTTGCGCTCTGGGTTTATTGGGCGATTCAGGCAAACGGCATCGGGGGATTTTTAAAGCACCTGTTTACGCCGCCGAAAGGAGAAATGACCGGCTTCATCAAAATCCTGATGGCAGTGATCTTTTTTATGGTCGGCTGGCTGGAGATCGTTTCGATTTTGTTCCGACCTGTCTCGTTGAGCTTTCGATTATTCGGAAATATTTATGCCGGCGAGAGCATCCTGGAGGCGATGTCAACGATGATTCCGTGGCTTTCGTGGCTTCTGCCTATTCCGTTTTATTTTATGGAGATACTCGTGAGTCTTGTGCAGGCATTAGTTTTCATGTTGCTCACGGCAGTCTTTACGATGTTGATCGCACAACATGAGAATAGTCAGGAGCATGCGAATACGTAAGTTTCTAGGCGAGTTCATAACGAGTTAGTCAAAACCAAAAACAAACAAATATGATGTCACCACTACTTGCAGAAATGACTGGAAGCATTCACGTCGGCCTTGCCGCGATGGGTGTGGGAATAGGAATCGGACTAACAGGACTGGGAATGGCGACCGCCGTCGGTCGAAATCCCGGTGCCTTCACGCAGATTCTTGTGCATGGAATTCTCGCGATCGCATTTACGGAAGCGATTGTGTTCTATTCACTTTACCTTTTGGGCCACTAGGACTGCGGAGCCGAAGGGCAAGCCCAGTCGCAGGCGCACTATAGTTTATGAATTCAATAATTGCTGCTGCAGCAAGTGGAAGTTTCACCGACATGTTGCACGATACCGCTGAGACGTTTGGGTGGAGTTGGCAATTATTCCTCTCGCAGGTGATTAGCTTTTGCATTGTTGCGTTCCTTCTCCGGCGTTACGCCTACAAACCGGTCCAGGCGGTCCTTGAAGAGCGCCGGAAAAAAATCGAAGAGGGCCAGCTGAACGTTGAGAAAATCAAGAAAGAACTTGCCGAAGCGGAGAAGCGCTATCAGGAAATTGTGGCCAAGGGGAATGCCGATGCTCAAAGAATGATCGATGAGGCAAAGGAAAGTGCGGCACATTTATCGGAGCGCAAACAACAAGAGGCGATCGTTGCTGCCGAGCAAATCATTGCCAAGGCGCGCGAAGCAGCCGCGCTCGAGCACGAGCGCACCATGGAAGGGTTGAAACGCGAAGTGGGTCGGCTCGTTGTCGAGACAACAGCAAAGGTGACCGGCAAAGTGCTCGATCCCGACGACCAACGGAGACTGCAAGAAGAATCAGCCCGTCAACTGGCTTGGTGAAGATCAACAAAGAAGTTCGCCAGATGTCCCGCGAAATGTTGCGCGGTAGTTTTACCGACGGCCAACTCGACCGCGGTAAAATACCGTCACTCGTAGAGTCGCTGGTCGCGAGAAGGCCACGCCACTACGTTGACATCCTCCAGTACTACAAGCGGCTGCTCCGTCTCGAAATTGAAAAACGCCATGCGAAAATCGAAAGCGCGGCGGAACTGAATCCAGACACGGTGGCCCAGATTATCGCCAGACTGAAGCGCAAATACGGCGAGCATTTAACGACTGAATTCGCAGTTGATCCCATGCTTCTTGGCGGCCTGCGGGTCCGCATCGGAAGCGATGTCTGGGACGGCACCGTGCGCAACCGATTAGAACGCTTGCAACAACAACTTTAAAAGATCGACTCGCCTTGGCCCGGCAGCTGCCGGACTGGCGGCGGGCAAGTAAACAACAAGATCTACTATCATGAGCAGTATCCTTGAAGAAATTGAAACCAAAATCGCGGGGTTAAAAACATCGACCGCCAAGAGCAACGTCGGCGTTGTGCGCGAAACCGGCGATGGCGTCGCGCGCATCGAAGGTCTGAGTGACGTCATGCTTAGCGAGATGATCGAATTTCCAAACGGAGTATACGGTCTCGCGCTGAACCTCGAAGAAACGGAAGTCGGCGCAATTCTGATGGGCGACAACACGTTGGTTGAAGAAGGCGACGAAGCCAAAACGACCGGCCGACTTCTTTCCGTTCCCGTGGGCAAGGCGCTGTTGGGCCGCGTGGTGAAC
>Ga0070706_100003522_pt1 | contig 15385 bp, 11 predicted proteins | sample KBSK5501metaG_FD_65476 | JGI IMG/M metagenome (GOLD analysis project Ga0070706, IMG submission 65476) | Corn, switchgrass and miscanthus rhizosphere microbial communities from Kellogg Biological Station, Michigan, USA - KBS K5-50-1 metaG | ecosystem: Host-associated > Plants > Roots >...
CCGCTTAATGCAACTTGATCTCGTTCGCATGCGGGCGATGATTACACGGGAAGGTGCGCCCTTAGAGCGCGGCGCAGCACGGCCGCTGGGTCGGGTCCGAAGCCAAGCGCGTCAGCGATGACGGTGGCGAGGTGGTCTTCGCGGGTGATGTCCCCTGCCGCGTATCCCTGACGTGCGCGGCCCCTTCCTGCCTTGACGGCAATCACGTCGGGGCGGAACGTCCGATGTCGAGCCCGACCACAACCAGGGCGAAGCGATGGCCGCGCTCTCGGGTCCGCCGATGCCCCGTAGCGTGCCAGAGGTACAGCAGCGACCGCCCAGCCAGATCGCAAAGGGTCTCCGGGAGCTTTAAATGGCGGCCTGCAGGTCGTCGATCACGCACGGTGGCGGGGCGCAGAGGAGAGGGCTTGCCTCGGGGCTTGCGTCCTCGTACAACGAGGAGACCAGGTCAGCTCACTGGGGTCATCGCGCCTTGCGGCCCACGCCGGCCAGGAACGTCGCCTGCCGTGGCGCCAGCTGCGGTGCCGGAGCGCCGTCCACCCAGGCGCGCGCTGGCACCAGGCCCGGCGGCACCAACTCCAAGCCGTCGAAGAAGGTCATGATCTCGTCGGGGGTATGGATGTGCAAGGGTGCGGCCGTGTAGGCGGCGGTGAACGGCTCGGCCACCTCGGACTGCCCCGTTCCAACTGAGATGATCACGTAACTGCCTGGCGAGATCGCGCGGGTGAACGCTGTCGCTACCTCGCGCGCCGCGCTGGCGCCGAGGAAATGCAGCACGCCGGACAGCAGGATGCAGACAGGCTCGGCCAGACTGACGATGCTGGTCAGTGCCGGATTGGCAAGGATCGCGTCTGGGGTGCGCATGTCGCCGGGCACCACGGCCACTTTCCGGGCCTTGGCGAGCAGCGCCCTGGCGTGCGCAATCACCATCGGATCGTTGTCGACATAGACCACTTTCGCGTCCGGGACGGCTCGCCGCGCGACCTCATGGGTGTTCAGCGCGGTAGGCAGCCCGGCACCTATGTCTAGGAACTGGTGGATACCCAGGCCGGCGATGTACGTCACGGCGCGGACCAGGAACTGCCTGTTCTCCCGGGCCATCCGCGCGGCGAGCGGATTGATCTCCAGCATCTTCTTCGCCAGTGCGCGATCAGCGGCGAAGTTGTCCTTGCCTCCGAGCCAGTAATCCCACACCCGGGCAATGCTCGGCCTGCCCGGATCAAACTGCGGCATGCCCTTAATCACCGCATCATGCCCGCGTGCTGGGCCAGAATTCGCCACAGCGGCCTGGGCTGAGGTTCTGTGCTCGTCGCTCATGCTCATCCGCCTTGCCCACCATTGACGGTCCCGGGTGCCCGACTCGCTGCCTGGCGCTCCTGGCCAGCAGCGCTGCCGCCAAGGATGCGGAAAATCTTGCTGCTCCGCCACAGGCTCCCCGTTGCGCCGCAGGTCACCGGTCCGAAGCCGGACTGGACCGACCGTGCCATGGTAGCCCGTTCAGGAAGCTGCCGCCCGGGTATTCCCGGCGGCACCGGACACCGACTCATGGCACGCTGCAGGCCCGGCACCAGCGTCTAGCCCGGGCCGGCTCAGTCTGACGAGGGCAATCTGGAGTTGCCCGCTTTGCCGACAGCACCACGCCCGGCGGCGGGTCCACAGGGATGGATTCAGCTGAAAGAAGGCGGCATGTGAGCTGGGACCGGGCTGTATAGTGCGCATGGGCTACCTCCTCGCGTCGTCGTATTGAACTGAAATCTCCTGGGACTGGTCGCGGACATAGACGCCCAGAATTAGGCGAGCGGCAGTTCCAGTGCGGGTATTGGGCGCGCTGCTTTGGCGCATACGACTGCCCTCGGTCCGCATGCCGATTAGCGGCATCACGAGTAAGGTCAGGAAGCCGACGCCGATGATCACGACTGCGGCTATGGCCGGAATGAGGATCATGGCGGTCATGAGATTCGTCCTCTCTATCGAACGTACAGGCCGCACGGAACGCTGATTTCAGCGATATAGCGCTGATTTCAGCTTGCGCGCGGATGTTTTTGATGGATCGCCCTGTTAGAAGAGCCGTGTCGTGCCGCGGAAAGACGGCGATCGGCTAATCTCTGCGCCGAGGCGAAGCGCGGAGGAAATGGGTGTCGGACGATTGGGCGGCAGTCGCCAGGGCCATCAATGAGCGCGTAGCTGAGCTTGGATGGCGCCAACGCGAACTTGCGGAACGTTCGCACGTGTCGTTGGCGACCGTCCGGGAGATCCAGCGTCACACCGTTGAGCGCCGCCGTAGCCCGCGCACGTTGGAGTCGCTGTCCGTAACGCTGGGCTGGCCGCCACAGCACCTTGACGAGGTGCTCAACGGCGTCGAGTCGCCGAGAGCAGGCCAGCCAGTCACAGGCAGCGGTGAGACGCCGTGGTCGCGTCTGGACGCGCTCGAACGGCGACTGGACGAGATCACCCAGCTTCTCGTCGACATGAAAACCGATCTCAGCGTGGTGATTGAGCATGTCCGCAAGGATCGGTAGGTCCGCAAGTGTTCGCTTGCCAGGCCGGATGTTTTTCCATGCCCATAATCCCACTGCGGATTCGGCCCGCTTCCCATGCACTACCGATGCACGTTCAGTGCATCACCGGTGCAGGTGCAGTGCATAAAGCAATAACGGGGGCGGCGAAGACATGAACCCAGTGACCGGCTGGACAGGCCGCACCGCATGCGCCTTACAGGCGGCTTTGCGGCTGAGTAATGAGGCATTCGCGGAGCGGCTTGGAATTGGCGTGCGGACGGTTGCCTCCTGGCACCAGAAACCCACGTTGCGCCCAGACCCGAAATGCAGCAAGTTCTTGACACAGCGCTCGAACAGGCATCGCAACCGATTAAGACGCGATTCGCCTTGCTCGTGGGCGATCCGGCCGGCGCCGAGAGCGCGGCGCCTGCGGACGCCGGACCGCGGGAGGGCGTCGCGGGGGATGTGGAGCGGAGGCTCAGCACCGACGCGAGCACCTGCTCGGCGCTCGACCAACTCGATAAGTACGCTGGATAGGGAACCGGGAACCGACCGCCAGCGGGTCGCGTCGCGGTTGACCCGGCTGGACGTGCGTCACCTACAGGACCGCGCAAGCCGCAGACGGCGCATAGGCCAACGTCGCATCGCCGAGGCTCTGGGCGCCTACTACCGGGACCGGACCAGCGGCCACGGCCGCTACCGCGTCCGCAATGGCCAAGACATCGAGATCGTGACCAGTGTCCTCACTCATCCCGACTGGCTGGACCTTGACTGCCCGCTAACTGCGGTCCACGACCGGCTCACGCTCAACCTGGCCACAGAAAGCGACCTGTCGCTTGATGAGGAAGCGGCCGGCGCAGCGGCCCAGCGTTTAGCCGAGACACTGGCCACACGCACCCGGCTTGTGGATATGCCGCCTGATAGGTACTGGTTCTTTGCCGGAGAAGATCACAGATCGGGGAGGGGTCGCCCCGTCCCCTCCCACACCACCGGGCATGCGGGGCCCAGCGTCAAACTATGCACGGGCACGGCGGCGTCGCAGACTGGCGCCAGCCAGTCGGAGACATCGGATCTAAAAGTAGCTGAGGGACATCCGAATCGCCCGACAAATCTTCCGTAGCGGCCACGGAGACTGTACAGTCCAGGCCGTCATCTCTGGTAGGGGGCGTCGGCAGTGCGGTTCGCGGGCTGGTTCTGCCTGGTGCTCGGTGTGGCTTTCAGTTTTGCGGCCGGAGTGCTCGGCATCCTCGCGATACAGCAGGCCACGGAGATATCCGCATACCACCACGCCCCCACGTGCCAGGCCGGGGCGGCGCCCGATGCCGACTGCCTGCAGACCGTCGACGCGACTGTCACCGCGGTGACCGAGTTCCCGGGCGCTTACCGGATAAGCGCGGACTACGCGCTCGACGTGCGGACCCCATCGACGACGCTGCACCTCACGTTCAGCTCAGACAGCCCGATGCTCGGCTACGCCGTGAACGGCAACCCGGCCGTCGTGACCATGTGGGGCGGCGTCCCAGTATCCGTCGTGACCGACGGGCGCTCCCAAGTCACCACGTCCGTACCTGAGACAGCGCTCGCCCTTTACCTCGGGAACAGCGAGGAGTGCGGCGGCGTGGGCGTGTTCTTCGTCCTCGGAGCCCTGGCGATTCGCCGGAAGCGGAGGGCCGGCGGACTGTCGCTGACCCGCCCGGCCTTCGTGGCCGCACTGTCGGCGCTCCTGCTGGGAGGGCTCGCCGTGATGATCGGCGGCATCGCGCTGGGCGGGAAGCCGTCCAGGCTCGGCCCTGACCTCACGGCTACCGGCGCTGCGCTTGTCGTGGTCCTCGGCCTCTCAGCTTGGCTTGGCATCAGCGTCAGGCGGCGAGCCAGCGAGTTTCCAGCGAATCTTGCGCGCGCACAGGGGATGGCCGACGATGCGCACGACCTGCATGCTCCGGTCCTGCCCGCGAGTGAGTCGCCGGTCCTGCCCGCGGCCCCATTCACGCGCACGGCGAGGGCACCGCTGCGGACGCGCACGCACCCGGCGAACTGGGTTCGCGTGCTGGGCGCCCGCGCCGCCGACTACCTCGCGCTGCTGCTGACAGTCGCGGTCCTGTTCGGCGTGTTCTTCACCAGCCAGGACGGCCCGCCGGCTCGCGCCTTCCGCCACGCCCCTGCGTGCGCTGGCGAGACGAATCTGGCCACCTGCGTTGGTGATTTCACAGCCGTCATCAACGGGGTGCGCGCCCCGGCAAACGGTGCCCTGGGAGCCGATGTCTCGTACGTCACCTATGACGGCGCCATCAACACCTGGGCACACTTCGACGGGGACACGGCCACTATTGTGCGCATGGCCAGTGCGAATGAGACCGCCCGCACCCAGCTCAGGATCAGAGTCTGGCGCCGCTCAATCGTTGGCGCGGAACTCGGCGGCAGCTGGCACTGGGCCGAAAACAATCCACCAGGCAACACGATCCCCGCCGTGTTCCTGGCCGTCAGCTTCGCGTTGCTCCTGCTTGTTGTGCGGCTGCGCATCCACCGGCGGGCGAGCTCGGGGGCGAACAGTCAGGGGCTGCTCATCGACGATCTAAGCCAGGTGGCGGCAGCGGCCGGCTCGATCGTCCTGCTCGCGTACGGATACTGGCTTGGCGCCATCCTGGCCGCGGCGGTCTTGCTGTGGCTGGGCCTGTCGGCCAGGCGAGGCACGCAACGGAGAACCGCAGTAGGCGCGCACGCTGCATAGCTGGTATGCCGACTTCTTGACCGGCAACCATCTGATCGTGGTCTACCACGACGACCGTTTCGACCTGACCCGTGACGACCCATCAACTTGCACGCCAGCCATCGACCACGGCCTCAGCCAACGGAGGGGCTGCTCAGGGAATGGCTCGACTTCTCCACCGACGAAACCACCGGTGACCTGTAGTAGCGTCCGATCGACAAGCGGCAGGAGGTTCTCACACGAACCCTGATCCCGCAGCTGACAGCCCTCCGCAATATCCTCGGAATCAGCTGGCCCTTGGATGCCCCCGCGCAGTTCAACGCCACCTTGAGCTCGCTGCTGAAGGAATACGGCATACTATCCCGCCTGCCCGTTGTATCTGGTCCGTCACCTCCGCTCAACCCACATCTTGAGCAACTCACACGCGATGTGGCAGAGCGCACCCACCGCGCCGACCCGCAGGTGACGCTCGCAACCGTGAGAGCGACACTCCCGGCGCTGGACTTGGTGATCCACCAAGCCGAAGCGGCTCAGCTGGCCGAGGCAGCCTTTGGTTTGAGGACCGTCGCGTTGTCCTACGACGCAGCCATCGAGTCAGCTGGGTTTGAGTCTCACCGATTCACGATTGCTGTGTGGAACCTGGCTTTCAAGGAATATAGATGGCAGGACGCGGGAAAACGCTTCATCGTTCCCATCGGAGACGGAGAGATAACACATACAGCGGGTGGGGTCAGCGTGGACGGCTTCCAGTACCAGCTGCAACTGGCACACGCGATGGACCTCGCCGAAGCCTGCCAGCTCCTGCTAAGTACGGTCAGAAGCTCACTAAATCCCTAACGATCATCTGTTTCTCTACGCCAGCTAGTGGTGAGTTGCCCCATCTGGGAGCCGCCCAGACACACCGTATCCAGGCACCGTAGTAGGGCAGGCGAATCTCAACGCCGACGATAAATGAAGCTCGTCGCCGACGTGATCACCTACACTTGCGATCGAGGTAGTACCCAGTATTCCCTGATCGGAGTTTTAAGTAATGGCCCAAGCGGACGCACGTCATGTTATCTAGATGACATTGATAGTAGTGAAGTCCAGGGCACCGTCAGGTTCGAGGTCGACTGACGGCAGCCCGAGTATGAGTTCGACCTGAACAAGAAGCACAGCGACCAGTTCGCCAAGACACTCAGCCTGTATATTGCGGCCGCACGCAAGGTTCGCTCATCCCGGCGAACGGCACCGCGTAGAAACCGGCAAGATCTGTCGGATGTTCGGACATAGGCTCGCGCCCAGAGCATTGAGGTCCCCCAGCGTGGCCCGATTCCGCACCCGCTCGCCAATCTTCGGGCCGAGTGCGAGGTGGATTTCAAACGTCAAGCGCCGACACCTCTGCCACCGCGCCAATGACAGCACCCTGGAGGGTCAGCACCAGTAGCCGTGGTGATGGCCTCAACCGCCGCCCGGCCTGCCGCCCTGGTGAAGTGCAGAGAAGGCTCGGCCTGATCCAGATCGACGAAGAACACCTGGCCAGCGCCGACCTGGAACGCCCCATCCTCGTGGTGAAGATCCGCGAACTCGGCCGCTCGCCGCTCGTTGTCGACGGTTATGCGCGGCCGGTCACTCTTCACTGAGCTGAGCGCTATTGTGGCTCTCCGTGACAGGGTTTCAGCGGCGGGTGGTGCTGACGAGACGCGGCGTCCTGCGGCTGTCCCAGCTTCTCCCAGGGGCGGTGGATTCTGGCGGCGCGTTGGATGATCTTGACGCCTGGCTGGATGTTGAGGATGTCCCGGGACGGTGCGCCCGTTCCTGGTCTCATCCTCGGCCACGACGTCTCATACTGGGCGGCCAGGGCGGCCAGGGCGGCACCAGCCAGGCGTCTGTGGCAGCGTTGAGGTCATGAGCGCCAGCGTTGTGAGCCCGGTCTTTGTGGGGCGTCACGGTGAGATGGCGTCGCTTGCCGCCCAGATGCAGCGAGCTCGCGGCGGTGAGGCGGCATTCGCGCTGATCGGCGGTGAGGCCGGTGTTGGCAAGACGCGCCTGGTCGGCGAACTGGCGGGGCAGGCATCCGATGCCGGGTTCATGGTGCTTGTTGGGCATTGCATCGAACTCGGCGCCGAGGGCCTGCCGCTGGCCCCTCTCGTTGACGCGCTGCGCGTGCTCGCCCGCGGCACCCCTGTAGACGAACTCGCCGGGTTGCTCGGCCCGGCCCGGCGTGGCCTGGCCCGGCTGCTGCCCGAACTCGACCCCGAAGGGGCGGCTGTCCTGCCCTCCGATAACGTCCAGGCTGGCCAGCTGCTTGAGCTGGTGCTCGGGCTGATCGGCAGGCTCGGCGCCGCACGGCCGGTCCTGCTCGTCCTCGAAGACCTGCACTGGGCCGATCAGTCGACCCTGGAGTTGCTGGCATTCCTGGTCAGGTCGCTGCGCGAGGTCCGGGTGCTGCTGGTGGCGACGTATCGTTCCGACGAGATGCACCGGCGCCATCCGTTACGGCCACTTCTGATCAGCTGGGAGCGGGTGCGGTCGGTGCACCGCGTCGAGCTGCCGCGTTTCGGGCGCGACGAGGTGGCCGCCCAGCTGGAGGCGATCCTGGCCAGGGAATCAGGGCCTGCACTGGTCGACCTGGTATGCGACCGCTCGGGCGGCAACGCTTTCCTGGTCGAGGAATTGGCCGGGATTGTGCGCGCTGGAGGGGATCCGGCGGACCTGCCGCCCTCGCTGCGGGACGTCTTGCTAGGCCGCACCGACTCCCTGACCGCGGCGGCACAGCTCCTGCTCCGCGCCGCGTCGGTGGCTGGCCGGCATGTGCCTGACCGGCTGCTGGCCCGGGTCGCTGGCCTGGACGAGGCTGTGCTCTTCGGCGCGCTGCGTGAGGCTGTTGAGAGTCACCTGCTCGTGGTGGACGCGGCAGGCCGCGGCTACGCGTTCCGGCACGCGCTCGCCCGGGACGCCGTCTATGAGGACATGCTCCCCGGCGAACGAGTCCGGCTGCATGCGGCGTATGGCGCGGCGCTGGAGGGCGATCCGGGGCTCATGGACGACGGGGCCGCGGTGCCTGCCGCGCTGGCTCACCACTGGTACGCCGCTCTCGATCTGCCGCCGGCGCTGTCCGCGTCGGTCATGGCCGCTCAGCAGGCCATGACCTCGTACGGCCCGGCGGAGGCGCTGCGGCATCTCGAACGGGCGCTGCAGATCTGGCCGCGGGTGCCCGGCGCGGAGCAGCGCACCGGCCTCGACCGGGCCGAGGTGACCAGGCTCGCGGCCGACGCGGCCTACTGGGCCGGCGCTGTCGGCAGGGCGGTGTCCCTGCTTGACCAGGCACTCGCTGAGCTTCCCGGCGACAAGGACGCCGTCCGCCGCGCGCTCCTGCTGGATCGCCGTGCGCACGCACTGCACGAGGCCGGGCGCGAGGCCGAGGCCGTCACCTCAATGGAGCAGGCGATGGCGCTGCTGCCAGCCGATCAGACGACACGGGCGCACGCGGTGGTCCTGTCAACCCTCGCGAGTTCCCAGTTGAGCCACGCCGACATGGGCCGGGCAGCCCGCACTGCGCAGCGTGCGGTGGAAGCGGCCCGCGCGACCGGGGCGGCGGCGGAGGAGGCCGACGCCCGCATCACCCTCGGTCTCGCCCGGTCCTACCTCGGCAACGGCGAGGAAGGGCTCGATGACCTCCGGGCTGGTCTCCGCCTGGCACGCGGCCTCGATGCCCCGATGATCGCCCTGCGTGGCTTCGTCAATCTCTCCGACGGGCTCGGGCTTCTCGGCAGGCCCATTGAGGCAGCCCAGGTGGCGCGCGAAGGCCTGGCCCTGGCCTCGCGCGCCGGGCTCGGGCTGTCCTACATGGGCTGCATCCTCACCGGCAACCTGGCCGAGGCGCTGCTGCGCCTTGGCCAGTGGGACGACGCCGGCCGGCTTACCACTCAGGCGCTGAGGACCCTCCCTGAGAACCTCTCCGGCAGCGCGTTGCGGGGGCTGCACGCTGAGCTGGCTGCGCTGAGCGGCCGGTACGGGGAGGCCGCGAGGGAGCTCCAGGCGGCCCGGCAGACGCTGGGCGACACGACCGAGGACCAGTTCCTCCTGCAGTTCTTGCACACCGAGGTCTCGATCGCGCACGGACAGGGGCATCTCACCGCGGCGCGGGCGACGCTCGCGGACGGGCTGGCTGCCGCGCTGACCCCGTTGCTGGCGCGCTACGCCTGGCCATTGCTGTGGCTGGGCATGCGTATCGAAGCGGACGACGCCACCCGCTCCCGTGACCGCCGCGAGGCCATCCCGGATGTCAGCAGCGAACACTGCCGCGAGCTGATACGGCTCTCCGGAGAGCTGGCCGCCGTGACTCCCCGCGCCCGCGGCTACCGGGCGCTGGTCGCCGCCGAACACGCCCGCGTCAACGGCACGGACGACGGCGAGACATGGGCGGCGGCCGTGCACGCATGGCGCGCGGCGGGCGACCCCTACCCGCTGGCCTACGCCCTGCTGCGGCTGGCCGAAGTGCACTGCGGCACCGGCGACCGGCAGGCCGCCGCCGACGCCGTCAGGGAGGCAAGCTCGACCGCGAGCCGGATCGGGGCGATCCCGCTGGTCGGCGAGGCTTCTGCCCTGGCCCGCCGCGCCCGCCTCAGCCTGGACAACCAGCCGGGCGACAGCCCCGGGCAGGCCGGCCCCGCGCCGGCCATCCAACCCGATGAGGTAGATGAACTCGCCCGCTTCGGGCTCACCGGCCGGGAACGCGAGGTGCTCATGCTGCTGGCCGCCGGCCGCTCGAATTCCCAGATCGCCCGCGCCCTGTTCATCAGCCCCAAGACCGCCAGCGTGCACGTTTCCAACATCCTCGCCAAGCTCGGCGTAACGGGCCGGATCGAAGCCGCGGCAGTCGCCCACCGCCTTGGCGTGGTCAACCAGCCGTCTCCGTGACAGGCGCGGTCCTGGATCGCACCCGGCAGGCACTGCGATCAGGCAAAACCCGCAAACCGGGCAGGCCCGGGAAATCTAAGGCCCCGCGGGCCGCGCATTAGGGCGGCGGCCCCATGCGAGCCCCACCCCCTTAGCCCGACCGTGATGGTGACGGGTCGATGGCGAAAAGGACGGGGACCTCATGAGCATGATGCAGAACACAGCCGCCGGGACCATCCGCGCATCGCTGCGCTACCCGGCGTTCCGCCGCCTGCTGTCGGCGCTCGCCGTATCGCAGATCGGCGGCTGGATTCACAACCTGGCCCCGGTGCCGCCTGTTTGCACCTGGACGCACTCGGCCGCCTGGGCCGGCGCCTTCATGGTCGCGCGGGTGGTGCCGATCGTCGTGCTCGGACCGCTCGGCGGTGCGATCGCCGACCGCTTCGACCAGCGGCTGATCATGATCGTCCCAGCTACCTCGCGGCTAGCGCCATGCTGCTGCTGCTGGCACTCGCCGCTGCAGCGCACCTCCCGATCCCGCTCGCGCCGCCGATCGCCGCAGCGGCGACCGTGGCAGCCACGCCCTGCCTGGGATGTGTCGCCGCCGCCACCCCGCGGATGGTCGATGATGCGGACCTGCCAGGCGCGGACCCGCCCGGTCGGCGGTCACCTGCATCGGTGTCGTGGCTGGGCCCGCGCCCGGGGGCGCCGTGCTCCTGTTCGGGGCACCGTGCTGGCCCCCTGTTCAACGCGGCTACCTTCGGGCTGTCCGCACTCGCGGTCGCGTGGACGCTGGCGGCCCCGGCCTTCCGGGCCCACGGGTCGCAGGGCAGCCACGTCGGCGTTCCGGCACGGATCAAGACCGGGCGCGGCCCGTCGCCAGGTCATCCGGAGCGATGCACAGCTCAAGTAGAGACCGGCGTTATAGGCCGGCGTACGCAGAACTGGACGATCGGCAGCGGGAGAACTACCCTCGGCGACCGTGGCGTTGAGCTCGTACTCGGCGCTATCTGTACCAAGCGGACCGCGCCACGGCCTTGTAATTAGTCACCTTCCGTGACGGGCAGGATCAGCCCGACGGCTATCGCCGGGCAAGTCCTGATAGTCGCGGTGGGAGCCCGGCGACAGCGTGCGTCACCGCCGGGGCACCGCTGGAATTGCGCACAATCGAATATCACCTCTCCACCGGTTCGATCATCCGCGCCAGGCCCCGCAAGACCGTCAGCCTGCCCGCCGGGCCCTGGGCACGCGCGTACGGCCTCGACCGCGACCCCGGCAGCGACACCATCCCGCTGCTCGGTCCCGGTCCTGGCTTCGACCGCGCCTACGCGATGACCACCGACCTGTTTGTTGACTGAACTAACGCCAGGTCTGTGATTGTTCGCCGGACGGGCGGGGATGGCAGTGGTTACGGTCCCTGCTCATGGCTGAACGTGGTGATCTTCCCTGGGATCTGGGGTCGCTCGTGGTGCCCCGCGGCGGGAGCATTGGCCGAGACCGGTGACCCGTGGGAGCCGTACCAGCTGACCGACCCGAGCCGGTCCGGTCAGCCACGGCGCCGTCCCGGTGGCGGTCGGCCAGGGTAAGGCTGGCGGTGTTCTGGCTGCTGCTGGCAGTCTGGCTGCTCTTGGCGAGCATGGCCCTGGCGGACAAGCTCATCAACCCCCTCTCTTCGGCGTGCTCGTCGTGGTGACGCTCGGTACTAACGGAAGGCGCGCGGCCCGGGCCTTTCGTCGGCGTCAGCCGGCCGCCGGGGCAGATCCGGACGCACCAGTCTCACCGGTCACGAACGGACGCTACCCCGAAGCACGTACATCACGTGCGTGACCCCCTCGTGACTTCACGGCACGTCAGGCGCCCAGCGCAACGTCCTTCCACGGACGGGCCCTCGCGACAGACCAGCTCGATCTGCCTGAGCCTGCTCCCTGACGGGGATGCCGGACTCTACGAAGCCAACACGCAGATCAGCAGCCAAGACTCCGAGTGCTCGTGTAACGACGAGTCTCCCAGCGGCACGGCTATGGGAACCACTGGCCGCGGCATGACCCAATGAGACTTGTGCCCCACGTGTGGGCACTCTTCGACGGGGACGCCGTGAACTGGTCGAGAATCCTCACGGCCGCGACCAGTGCCCGCGCGTTCGGGGTCTCGTTGCCGGGCACGCGGCACTGACCGCACGCCCTTGACTGGCTGTTGCCGTGGCACATCTCGCGGCTAGACGCGGCCCTTGACGATCGCGGCGATCAGTTCTTTGCTGCAGCCGATGGCAGCAGCGAGGGCACTGTAGGACCACCGGCCGGGATCGTCCTCCCGTGCCCGGCGGATGAGTGCGTCTCGCTGCTGCCGGTGGCGCTCCGCGAGGGCGAGCGCCTCGGCCGCGAGGCGGTGATGCTCGCGGGCCTGCTGGATCTTTGGATCAGATGGCACGAGCCGAGAAGTCGGTCAGCAGGGTCGGCAGGGCCGAGTCGAACCCGGCGATGTCGAGCATGCCGGGGTCGGCGGGGTCGGCGATGGTGAAGTCCGTCGCCGTCAAGCCGACAACGACGAGCCGTGCATCGATGCCCGACCACTCGCGGTACCTGCGCAGCGCCTGGTGCGGGTGGACGCTCCCGGCCCACGTCTCGTTGTCCGTGTAGACGACGAACGTGTCGACCTTCACCTTGTTCGCGGTAGCCCACAACATCGGCAAGGCACAGTCGGTCCGGCTGAAACGCAAGCCCGAGATCCTCTTCAGGACATCATCCAGGCGCTGCCGTGGCGAGATCGACAGCGGTGCGATCCCGTCAAGACCGGCGTCGCGCCGGAACGGACCCGAGTGAGCGCCAGCACTCGACGCCGTGAAGCCCAAGGTCGAGGTCTTCGGCTCCGTCGCCGCCGTCACCAGAGCCAGTGCCGCCGACACCTCGCGGGCGGTGATCGGCAGACCCGAGACCGGCATTGTCATCGAGCCCGAGACATCGAGCGCCAGCAACGTGCGCATGTTCGCGGGCTGCACCGAAGCGAACGCGGCGTAGAACGCCGCGTCAAGCGCGTCGACCACGCGGCCCACCGGTTCCCACGACGACTGGCCCCGCGCCGACACGCCGGACGCGTACGTGCGCGCAGCCACCAGGACGTTGACCGGGTGCACCCGCGCCTTCAGCAGCCGATCCCTGTCGGTGAGCTGGCGAACGACTACGTCAAGCGTGCCGGACATCGGCGCGAGCAAGCCGAGCCGTGTGAGCCGGGGGAGCTGGCGCATCAGGGCCGTCTGGGGCACGCCGTTGTCGATCAGCTTCGACCACACGTCCGCCTCACCCAGGGCCGCGTCGGGCAGCATCTCCCACGACAACGACGGATACCGATCCAGGATCGCCACCCACTCGCGCGCTGTCGTCGCGGACTGTGCCTGCCGGAACCCCTCGACCAGCGCCGGGCCCTCGTCGCTCCGGCCACAGATCCAGTCGAACAGTTGCTTGCGGTCGGCCTCGTCGGTTGCCGGGTGTGCGAGGCGAAGAAGGTCGCGGTGCGACCAGCCCTCCCGCTGCCGATACTTCACCGCCTGGTACGCGACCGCATCAACGGGCTTCGACAGGTACCAATCGGCCACAGCACGACGAAGACCACGCCCCCAACCCCGGAACTGTTCGATGTACCCAGCGAACAGAAACAGGTGAGTACCCGTCCGGGCAACCTTCGGCAGAGCCGCGAGCGCAGCCTTACGGCCTTCGGCATCGCCCAACGCCGCGGCAGCCGCGAGCGAGAAGAGAGCCGCGTTGTTCCGCGGGGCACGCCCGGACGTCGAGATCGACACGACCTCGTCGACCAACTCGCTCGACCGGTCCCGCGCCCACGCGAGCACGACCTCGGCGTTCACCTTGGTCAGCTCCCGCTCGGTGGCGTAGTACGTGCCGCCATCAATTCCCAGCACAAGGAAACGACGAAGCCGCTCCAGCGGTGCGACAGTGAACGCGAAGCCGCCTGCACTGTTCTGAACCTGACGCGGATCAGCAGGCTGCGACTGCGGCGTGTCCCGCACGTTGATCGCGTTCAGCGCGTCCGCCACGGTTCCCTCCTCGGCTGGTTTCGCAGGGCCGCGCGGGCATGTTTGTGACCGCCGGAAGGCGCTCTACCCCTGAGCTACGCCGGTCGAGACTGGCGGCAGGATTCGAACCTGCGGCATCCCCATTGAGAGTGGTAACCGACCGTCTCCGGCCCGCGCGGCCGGCGAAGTAAGGCGACGGACATGTTTGTGAGTCCGGACAGCCCACTGCTCTACCACTGAGCTACCGGAGATCCGGGCGGGAATCGAACCCGCGACCCGTGGGCGCGAAGTTAACCGAAGCTCTCCGGCCCGTCGCTGCTGCTATTCAGTTAAGGCAGGCGGGCGTGCTCGTGACGCCGGAACCTCCCGCTCCACCGGTTACCCGGTGACGCGAGGGCAGGGTTCGAACCTGCCAAGGCCACCGATAACCGACAGTCTTCGGCCCGCCTGCTCACAGGAGTGTAAGACGTTACACCTTGCCATGTCACTGTATTTCTGCGCCAAGCAAGCCCCCGTGGAGACATGGCGCGAACCACCCGCTCATACCGCTGTTTAACAGATCAGCGGAACCAGTGGGTGACCCCTGTGCTGGAAGTCAGGTCCAGGCCTCCATAGACGAGGCGCGGCCGGGCGACACTGTCCGCGGCAAGCGGCACACGCATGATACGAGCGATCAGTGGCAAGCCATTCCCAGCGTCCGGCGGTACCCGCAGATCATGGTCCATCCCCGGCTCTTCCGCCAGAACGCGGCTCCAGTGGCACCACGGCGATACACGACACATTCACTTATCTGCCGCCGTTGAGGTTGGCCGCCGGCGGCACAGTTCGCGATCACGTGCGGCACCGCAGGTGCTCACAGCAGGTCAGCGTGGTACGGAGCGCAGCAGGTTGCAGGCCCGGCTAGGGGTTGGCGTCAGGGTTAAATCGGGGGTTTCCCCCATGGCCGGAGGCTGGCTCGTGCCTTCACACTTGGTTCATGCAGCTGGGCGGCAACGTGATCAAGCAGCCCCAACGCCAGGTACTCACCGCCACGCCCAGCTATGAAGCAGCCGGGCGGTCCGTCTCGGATATCGAAACAGACCTCACAGAGAAAGCAGACGCCGCCATGTACGAAGACGACGAAGATCCCCTTGTCGCAGCCGAGCAGCTAGCCAGGCTCGACCCGCGAGCCGGTGCCGAGGCCTTCCTAGCCATCGCCTGCGACGGGAGCGTCGATGACGGCCTCCGCCTGGAAGCGGCCGGGCAGCTGCCCGGACTCGACCGGCGGGCTGCTGC
>Ga0070706_100003523_pt1 | contig 15385 bp, 11 predicted proteins | sample KBSK5501metaG_FD_65476 | JGI IMG/M metagenome (GOLD analysis project Ga0070706, IMG submission 65476) | Corn, switchgrass and miscanthus rhizosphere microbial communities from Kellogg Biological Station, Michigan, USA - KBS K5-50-1 metaG | ecosystem: Host-associated > Plants > Roots >...
TGGATCAATGAATCAATCAGCCCTTCCCGCTCAATCGCTCGAAAAGCCCGATGAGCTCCTCCTCGGAGCCGAAAGCGATCTCAATCTTGCCGCCGCGGCGGCGCCGGACGATCCGAACACGCGTTGACAGACGGCGGCCCAGCTTCTCTTCGGCGTCGCGGGTGAACGGATCCCGCCGCTTTTCCCTCCGGAGCCTTGGCGGTGCGATCAGGGACGCCACACGCTTCTCGGTCTGCCGCACCGAGAGAGCCCGACGCACCACCTCCTCGGCCAGCCTCTCGCAATCGTCGGCCGAGCCGACAGCGGCGAGCGCTCGGGCGTGGCCTCCGGAAAGATCTCCGCGGAGGATTCGCTCCCGCACGCTCGACGGTAACTTCAAGAGCCTCAGGCTGTTAGCGACAGTCGCGCGGTCCTTGCCGACCCGGCGGGCGACCTCCTCCTGCGTCAGGTGGAACTCCTCCTTCAACCGCGCGTAGGCCGCTGCGGCCTCCAGGGGATTCAGGTCTTCGCGCTGAAGGTTCTCGACCAGCGCGACCTCCAGCAGCTCCTTGTCGGAGCGCTTTTCCCGAACGACGACTGGAACCCGCGCGAGGCCCGCCTGAGCGGCCGCGCGCCAGCGGCGCTCCCCTGCCACGATCTCGAACTTCTCGCCGCGCGGTACGACGACGATCGGCTGAACGACCCCCTGCTCCCGGATCGAGGCGGCGAGCTCGGAAAGTCTCTCTTCCGCGAAGTGGCGGCGCGGCTGAAAACGGGAGGGAACCAGCCGATCGATTTCGACCTCGCGCGCGGATGTTCCCCGTGGAACGTCCTCCACGCCCGGAAGCAGGGCCGAAAGGCCGCGCCCGAGGGCCTGCTTGCGCGTCACCGGCGGGCTCCGTCGCGCTTCAAGAACTCCCGTGCCAACGCCAGATAAGCCTCCGCGCCCCTCGACTTAACGTCATAGGCGAGGACGGGCTTGCCGAAGGAGGGTGCCTCCCCCAGCCGCACGTTGCGCGGAATTACCGTCTTAAAAACGCGGTCTCCGAAGTGTTGCCGAATGTCTTCCGTGACCTGGCGGGCGAGGTTAGTTCGCTCATCGAACATCGTCAAGACGATTCCCTCCACCTCGAGCGAGGGGTTGAAGGCTCCCCGCACGCGGTCGACCGTCTCGAGAAGCGCCGTCATCCCCTCCAACGCAAAGTACTCCGTCTGGATGGGAACGAGCACGGCGTCGGCCGCCGTCAAGGCATTGACGGTCAAAAGGGAAAGGGCAGGAGGAGAGTCGACGAAGAGAAATTCGTAGGCCTCCCGCAGAGGCTCGATGGCCTCCTTCAGCCGCGTCTCGCGGTCGGCCTTGTCGACCAGCTCGATCTCCGCGCCGACCAGATCCCGCCCGGACGGGAGCAGCCAGAGATTGGGGAAGGCCGTCTCCCGCACGGCGCCGTCGGCTGTCCCGGAGAGGAGAACGTCGTAGGAGTCGGGACCCTGTTTTTCCCGCGGAAAACCGAGCCCGGAGGTGGCATTAGCCTGCGCGTCCAAGTCGATCAACAAGATACGCCGGTCCAGCGCCGCCAGGGAAGCAGCCAAGTTGATCGCGGTCGTGGTCTTTCCCACGCCCCCTTTCTGATTGGCGATGGCGATGATGCGGCCCATGGAGACTGCAGATTAGATGATTGAAGACCGTCGATTCCAACCAAATTGATTGAGATTCGACCGGCGTCTCCGGCCGGCCGCCTGCATTCGCCAGCCTTCAATCGGACGTCTTCGATTCCATTGTTCCACGGGGAACATGCTTGCGAAACGAGGCGATCACCTTGTGTCGGCTCTCCGGGACCGCGAGCCGCTCCCCAGGCGAAAAATGCCGCTCGAGACGGCGGGCGAGCCTCTGGGCATTTGCCTTCGTCGTCCAGGCGAGAAAGAGGCCTTCCGGTTTCAAGAAGGGAGCCTGGCCGAGGATTTCATCGATCTGGCCGACTGCGCGAGCGGTGGCGACGTCGGCAAAGTCCTTCCCGAGGTTGGTGACGCTCGTTTCATGGGCGAAAACATTGACGAGGCCGACCTCCTTGGAAGCTTCCTTCAAAAACTCGAGCCTCTTTCGGCGAGGCTCGACCGGTGTGACGCACACATCCGGCCGCGCAATCGCGAGCGGAATGCCCGGGAACCCGGCCCCTGAACCGATGTCAATCACTTCGGCTCGAGGAGGCACAAGCCTCTCTCCCAGAATGGACTCCAGGGCGTGATCGACCAGCTCTTGGGTCCTCAACGGGCCGGTCAGGTTCGTCTGCCGCCGCATGCGATCGAGCTTCGCCAGAAAGCGGGAGAGCCTCTCCAGAGCGAGGCCGGAAAGAGTTAGACCGAAGGCGGGAACACGCTTCTCCAGGAGCCTCCGAAACGCTTCAGGCGGGCAGAACTCCCCCGCGGGCAACATGCGCCGAGATTATCGCGACGGCCGCCGGGGTCACCCCCGGAATGCGACTGGCCTCGCCCAGGGTCCGCGGGCGGCGGCGGCTGCATTTTTCGATGACCTCGCGGGAAAGGCCCGAGAGCGAGGCGTAGTTGAATCCCTCGGGGATCCGTCGCGACTCGAGCGGCTTCCAACGTTCGAGGCGCTCCCGTTCGCGGCGGATGTATCCCTCGTAGCGGGCGCGGTTCTCGAGCACGCTCTTCTCCTCGCGCGTCAGCGGAGCGAGCACGTCGGGGGCGAGCGATTCGAGGCGAGAGACGTCCAGGTCCTGGCGCTGTAACAATTTATATATTGTAGTCGGATTTTCGAGGAGAATCCCGAGTCGGTCGAGGAGATCTTCGCGGGTCTCTCGATTGGGGAGAAGAGTTCGCCGGCCGAGCTCCTCCTCCGCGTATCGGAGCCGCCCTTCGCTTCGCATCGCTTCCGTGTACTCCAGGTCGGTGATGAGACCCAACCGCCTTCCGTGCGGAAGAATCCTCGGGAGGACCGTATCGACGCCCAGCAACAACCGGTACTCGGCCCGGGATGTGAAGAGGCGGTAGGGCTCCTCGAGACCGAGTCTGGTCAGATCGTCGATCATGACGGCTGCGTACGCCTCGGACCGGTCCAGGACGAAGGCCTCTTCCCCCCTTGCTGCCAGCGCCGCATTGATTCCCGCCCAGATCCCCTGCGCCGCGGCCTCCTCGTAACCCGAAGTGCCGTTGATTTGCCCCGCGAGGAAGAGCCGCGGGACCGCCAGCGTCTCGAGCGTGACCGAGAGCTGGTCGGGAAAGGAAAAGTCGTACTCGACAGCGTAGCCCGGGCGCATCATGCGCGCCCGCGTCAGCCCGGGGATCTCTGCCAGGATCGCGCGCTGCACGTCTTCTGGAAGCGAGGTGGAGAGTCCATTGATGTAGATCTCCTCGCTCTGCCACCCCTCCGGCTCCAGAAAGAGCGTGTGCTTTTCCTTCTCGGCGAACTTGACAACCTTGTCCTCGACGGAAGGACAGTAGCGGGGCCCGATGCCGCGGATCTGCCCGGAGTACATCGGGCTCAAGTGGAGGTTCTCCCGGATTAGGCGATGCACGCGCTCGTTGGTCGACGTCAACCAGCAGAGAGCCTGATCGAGAACGAGCGGGCCCGTGCGGAACGAAAAAGGGACCGGCGGCTCGTCACCCGACTGTGGCTCGCAGGCCTCGTAATCGACGCTGTCGCGGGCCACGCGAGGCGGCGTTCCCGTCTTGAAGCGGCCAAGCGCGAGCCCCAGGCGAGCGAGCCCTGACGAGAGGCCTCGCGCCGGCGCTTCTCCCACTCGGCCGCCTTCGGTTTGGCGCTGCCCCGTGTGCATCAAGCCGCGCAGAAAGGTGCCGGTCGTCACGACGACGGCCTCCGCCTCCACCCGGCGCCCATCCTCGGTCACGACTCCGGTGACGCGGCGATCGTCCTCGAGAAAATCGTCGGCCATCCCCTCGAGAATCGTCAGGTTCTCGGTCCCCGCCAACGCTTCACGCGCGAGCCGCGAGTAGAGGCCCTTGTCGCACTGCGCTCGAGGCCCCCAGACCGCGGGACCACGCGAACGGTTCAAGACCTTGAACTGGATGCCGGCGCGATCGGCGAGACTTCCCATCAGGCCCCCGAGCGCGTCGATCTCGCGCACGAGCTGCCCCTTGGCGAGCCCCCCGATCGCTGGATTGCAGGACATTCGGCCGATCGCCGCGGCGTCGCCTGTGAGAAGTGCCGTGCGACGCCCCATGCGGGCCGCGGCATGCGAGGCCTCGATGCCCGCATGGCCCCCGCCGATGACAAGCACTTCGAACTTCATGGCGCAAGGCGGAGACGGGGAGACGGGGGGACTGGGGGACGGGGAGTGGTCGACCCCTCATTTCCCCCCGTCACCCCGTCGCCCTGTCCCCCCGTCCGCGTCATCGGAGCGATCATTTTCCTATGCAGAACGTGGAAAAGATCCGCTGCAAGACATCCTCACTCGTCGTCTCCCCCACCAGATCCGCCAGCGCATCGATGGCCGCGTGGACGTGCGTCGCCGCATATTCGGGCGAATCCCCTGCCTCGAGCGCCTCGAGCGCCGCAGCGGCGGCAGCCCTCGCGCGGTCGACTAAGTCCTTCTGCCGCAGCGATCCCAGGACCTCGGAGGATGCCTCCGTCGTGACTCGCGACGCGACCGTCCGCTCGAGCGCGCCCTTGATCTGGCCCGCCGCCTGCGGGTCGAGCCCGGAAAGCGGGAGCCCACGCTCCGGAACTTTCCCCGGTGCCAGACGGTCGATCTTGTTCGCTACGGCGATGATCAGCTTTTCCGCCAACGCCGCCGCAGCCGCGTCGTCTTCGGCCGACCATCCCGCAGCGGCATCGAACACGTAGAGGATGGCATCAGCGGACTCGCCCGCCTGGCGCGCCCTCTCCACACCGATCCTCTCGACGCGATCCGACGTCTCGCGCAGCCCGGCCGTGTCGACCAGCGTGACGGGAACACCGCAGATGTCGATTGAGGCCTCGACGGTGTCGCGCGTCGTCCCCGGGACCTCGGTGACGATCGCGCGTTCGCTCCCGACCAACGCATTGAAGAGCGTGGACTTCCCGACGTTGGGGCTCCCCAGGAGAGCCACGCGGCAACCCGAGGAGAGAAGCCTGCCGGTCTCGTACGTCTCGGACAGCTGCGCCAGCGCGCGCTCGGCGCATGCCAGACGAGAAAGCGCGCCGGCCGGGATCTCGGTTCCCACGTCTTCGGCGAAGTCAATCGTCGCGGCAAGCTGCGCCGCCGAACAGAGCAGATCCTCCCGGACTTGGGCGAATCGCAGCGACAGGCGCCCCTCCAGGCGGCGAGCGGACGCGCGCGCGGCAGCTGGTGTGCGCGCCTCGATCAGCTCGCGGGTGGCTTCCGCCTCCACCAGATCGATCTTGCCCGACAGGTACGCGCGCTGCGTGAACTCCCCCGGCCGGGCGATGCGCGCGCCCGCGGCGCTAAGGAGCGAAAGCAACCGCTCGACGACAACGGGGCTGCCGTGGACGGAAATCTCGCCGACATCCTCGCCCGTCGAGGACGCGGGGGCGGGAAAGAACGTGGCGAGTCCCCGATCGATGACTTCGCCCGTGGTGTCGACGAAGGAAACCAGAAGGGGGTGCCGGGCAGGCAGATCCGCCGGCAGCTCGGGGGCCACCACGGCGAGGACCCGGCGCGCCTCGGCCCCGGAGATTCGCAAGAGCGCGAGCGCCGAGCGGCCAAGCGGGGTGGCGGGCGCCGCGATGGTGTCGAGGAAAGAGTCGGTCGAGGGACGCATGAACGAATTTCGAAGTTCGAAATTCGAATTTCGAATTTGGTTCAGCTCGCCTTCGGCCGGATTGTCACTCTCTTCAAGAAACCCTCCCCTTCGCTCTCGGTCTCGACGTCCGGATCTTGAGCAAGCGCCAGGTGCACGAGCCGCCTCTCACCAGGTGGCAACGGCGGAAGAAGCTGAGGCCTCCGCGTGCGTTTCGCCTCCTCGGCTGACTGGCGGGCGAGCTCTTCTAACGACTCGCGCTGGTGGGCGCGGAAGCCCTCGGCATCGAGCCTCGGGTAAACCGGCCGGCCGAGCCGCTTTCCCGCGATGCGGCCAGTGAGCACTTCCAGGCCACTCAACCCCTCCCCCTTGTTGGCGAGCAGGGGCTCGACGTCGTCGCCGATGAGCTCGAAGAGCATCTCCGTTCCCTCTCGTCGGCGCAGCTCCACCAGAAAACCTGCGGCAGAAAGGAGTTCCGTCAGCGTCGCCTCGACCGTGTTCCAGGCTTCTTCGTCCAGCGCCCCCTCCGGGACTTTCGGCTGGGGCGGGCGCTCCGCCCCCGGCAGCCGAGAGAGTTCAAAACTGGAGCCTTGCTCTTCGGCTCCGATCACTCCACTCTCGACTCTCGATTCGGGACTGGCTTTCGGCCGCGACAGTCGCTCCGCGACTGGCGGCCGATAAAGCTCAAACTCCGAGCCTTCGGTTTCGGCTTCAGACCTGTCGACTGTCGACTGTTGACTGTCGACTTCTTCCACCTCGATCTCGACGACGCGCCCTCCCCAGAAGGACCGCTCGTCCCGCACGATCCGGTATCGGATCTGAGAGACCGGCCGCCCGAGGGCCTGCGCGGCCGCCGACGCGGCGTCGGACTCCGACTTGCCTTCGTATCGCATCTGACTTCCTCGCTCGGATCAAGCCCTCGCGCTGCGCACCCGCGCCGGCTTCTGCGCCGTCGGCTCGTCTTTGTCCCCCATGCGGTTGATGATCGTCTGCTGGACGATCGTGAGCACGTTGGAGAAGAGCCAGTAGAGCACGAGTCCCGAGGGCATGTCCTTGAAAAAGATGCCCCAGACTAAGGGCATCGCCATGAAGATCTTCTTCTGGGTCGGATCCGCGGTCGTCGGAGTCATCGCCTGCTGCACATACATCGACACGATCATCAGGATGAGAAGCACGTAGGTGTGGTCGACGGCGGAAAGATCGCGGATCCAGAGCGCGAAGGGCGCGTGGCGCAACTCGACGGCGAAGCGCAGGACGTTGTAGAACGCCACGAGGATCGGCAGTTGCAGCAGGATCGGAAGGCAGCCGCTCATCGGATTGTAGCCCTCTGCCTGATAGAGCTTCATCAGCTCTTCGTTCATCTTCTGCCGCTGCGCCGGCTCGCTCCGAGCCTTCTTGTACTTGTCCCGGATCGCGTTCATCTTCGGCGCGAGCTTCTGCATCTTCTTCATCGAGGCGTAGCTTCGGTATGTCAAGGGGAAGAGCAGCGCGCGGATCAGAAGGGTCACGACCAGAATCGCGACCCCGAAGTTGCCGAACCAGGTGTTGGCGCGTTTCAAGAGCCACAGAAGCGGGCGGGCCAGAATCCCATACCATCCGAAGTCGACCGTCTTTTCGAGCCCCAGGTTGAGGCTCTCGAGCACCTCGACGTCCTTGGGGCCAAAATAGGCGCGCGCGGAAAGCTGTCCCGAGCCCGCGACGCTGACCGCCGGAGTCGCGATGGGCTTGCCCGACGCGTCCTTGCCCGGCACGGGTGCCACCTCGGCGGTGGAAGACCCCTGCGGGATCAGAGCCGCGAGGAAGTAGTTGTCCTCGACGCCGGCGAAGCCCCGCTCTGCGAGCGGCCAAGTCTTGGGCTTTTCGAGCTTGGCCGCCTGTGGGCGCTCGAAGCCTCCCGGCGTCCGTACGATCGCGACGGCAGGCATCACATACCGCGAGGCGAGCTCTTGTTCCGTCGGGTTGCGCAGTCCGGTGCCAATGGAGAGCAGGAACGGGGGACCGACGACCGACACCGCCAGATCGCAGAGATAACCGTCTCCGACCCGGAACTCCTTGGTGATGGCGATGCGGTCGTCGGCGTAACGCATCCGCACCGCACGGGGCGACACAATCTCAATATTGTACAAGGCCGTGGCCGCGAGGGTCGTGGCTGCGGGATCCGACGGGAATTCGAGCTGGAGCGGTCGGGGAGCCGGCGGCGCGACCTGGCGGACGAGCTCTAAGGGCTTGCCGTCGTCGTCTGTGTGCTTCAAGAGCACAAGAGACTGGAGAACCGCCCCTCGATTGCTCAGCCGGACGCGAAGGACGGAGTTGCCAAGCGTCGTCGTTTCCTCGGCTCGCGCCGAGACGGCGGGCGGGAGCGGCCGCGCCGGGGCGGGTGGCGCCGCCACCCCGGGGGTTACGGGGACGGAGGTCGAGGCCAGCGGCGCCGATGAGGCCAACGGCGCCAATGGAGTGGGCGCTAGGCGGGGACGCTGAGGGGTCCGCGGCACGACGAGCCACTCCCAGAGAAGCAGCACCCCGAGCGAGAGGGCGGCGGCGAGAATTAACCTCTTTTCCATCAATTACTTATGGGACAGGATCGAGTCCGCCGGGCCGGAACGGGTGACAACGCAGCAGTCGGGCTACGGTGAGCCTTGTTCCGCGTCCCAGGCCGTACCGCTGCACGGCTTCACGGGCGTAGGCCGAGCATGTGGGCTCGAACCGACATGCTCGCGGCAGAAGCGGCGAGACCCACCGCTTGTAGATCGCCAGCAGCCCCAAGGCGGCGCGAGCCGCAGGGCTCATGGCTTGGCCTGCCGCGTCCGAGCGCGACGGATGCTCTCGGAGTAATCCTCCATCAACTCGCGGAAAGACGCGTCGGCCGCGCCCGGGCGGCACTGGATCACGAGATCGACGCGGGAGGGCGGAAGAACGGACCGGTTTCGGCGAAAGATCTCCCGGATCCGCCTTCGAAGCCTGTTGCGGACGACGGCCTTGCCCGCGCGCCGAGGGATTGAAATCCCAAGCCGCGCGCTCCCCGTCCCGGCGTGCAATTTCAGGAAGAGCTGGAGGAAGCGTCCTGGCACGCGGACGCCGGAGGCGTAGCACTCTTCGAATTCCCTTCGCTTTCGAAGGCAGTCGTCGCGGGAGAAGGTCTCCCCGGCGACCCGGCCCGAGTTCACACCGATAGTCTTTTGCGCCCTTTGCGGCGTCGCGCCGAGAGCACGGCGCGTCCCGAACGCGTCCGCATGCGCACCAGGAATCCGTGCGTGCGCTTGCGGCGGCGGTTGTTGGGCTGATAAGTCCGCTTCATAGGGAGCGGGCATGCTAGGTGTCTGGGACCAGGAAGTCAAGGAGTGGAACTGAAAGAGGGCGCTGGGCGTTGGGCGCTCGGCGCTGAGAAAAGACAAGGCCCCTTCCAGTCGCCCATCACCTAGCGCCTAGCGCCCGCCGCGGCGGGTATATACTCCCCGCCCCCGTGCCGGAGAAGCTTTCCACAGGTGTGGAAAACGCTGTGGAAAAGCGGAAGTGACGATGACCGATCTCTGGGCCTCGATCGTCAGAAGCCTCGAGGGCAAGCTCGACGCTAGGGAGCTGAAAACCTGGTTTACGCCCACTCGGCAGCTCTCCTTGGAGCAGGGCGCCGGCGCGGCTCCAACACTGCGCATTGCGGTCCCGAACCGGGTTTTTGCGGACTGGATCGAGCGGCGCCACGCGGCCGCGCTTTCGCGGGAAGCGGCTGCCGCGGGGCTGCCGGACTTGCTCTTTCAATTCGAAGCGGAAGGGGGCGAGGGGACTCCCGAACCCCCTGCGCCGCCTCCTCCCGCGTCTCACGGACTGGTGTTGAATCCCCGGTTCACTTTCGAGACTTTCGTCGTCGGCTCTTCCAACCAGTTCGCCCACGCGGCCGCCCGCGCCGTGGCCGAGACACCCTCCCGCTCCTACAACCCGCTCTTTCTCTACGGGGGCGTCGGCCTGGGCAAGACCCATCTGATGCACGCCATCGCGCAAGAGGTCCTGCGCCGCTCTCCGGGGATGGGGGTGCTCTATCTGTCCGCCGAGCGGTTCTTGAACGACCTGATCAACGCCCTTCGCTTTGAGCGGATGCATGAGTTCAAGCGCCGCTACAGAGAGCTCGACGTTCTCCTGATGGACGATGTGCAGTTCATCGCGGGAAAAGATTCCACGCAGGAGGAGTTCTTTCACACCTTCAATGCTCTGCACGACGCGCAGAAGCAGATCGTCGTGACATCCGACGCGCTCCCCAAGGAGATCCCGACGCTCGAGGAACGGCTGCGCTCGCGCTTCGAATGGGGATTGATCGCCGACATCCAGCCGCCGGACCTGGAAATGAAGGTGGCGATCCTCCGCAAGAAGGCGGCGGCCGAGAAGATGGAGATTCCAAACGATGTGGCCCTCTTCATCGCTGGAACGGTGAAATCCAACGTCCGCGAGCTGGAGGGCCGCTTGAACCGGGTGCTCGCATTCTCGAGTCTGACGGGCAAGCCCCTCTCCGTCGAGCTCGCGCGAGAGACCCTCAAAGACATCGTCGGAACGGCGGAGTCCCGTCCGGTTCCAGTGGAGATTTTGAAGGCGGTCGCCGCTCATTACGGGCTTCGCGTCTCGGACATCAAGGCCAAATCCAACGCGAAGCCGATCGCTTTCCCGCGCCAAGTCGCCATGTACCTCTGTCGCCGGTTGACAGGCATGTCTTATCCGGAAATCGGAAGGCTCTTCAACGATAAACATCACTCGACCGTCATGCATTCGGTCGAGAAGATCGAAAGGTTGGTCGACGACGATCCGAATTTCCGCAAGGTCATCGACTCGTTCGTTCAGTCCTACCGCTAGCTTTCCCTCCTCTCCTCTTCTTTTCCTCTGTGGCTCTTTTCCGCTGTTCCAACAAGAGAGTCGCTCTCGACGGCGCCGAGTGGTGAGCTCTCTCAATCTGCAAAAAGAAGACCATCATTTCGACCAGGTTTTGCAGGCCTTTTCTCGCTGTTTGGCGTTTCTCCACACGCCTACGATTTCGACTAAATGTGATAGACTTTTCTCTCTTTCCGGAGGTGCCTCGCTCCCATGGAATTAACGCTCCGCAGGGGGGATTTTTTGAATGAGCTTACGCTCCTGCAAGGCGTGGTCGAGAGGAAGAACACCATTCCGATCCTCTCCAACATCCTGCTGAAGGCCTCCGACGGTAGCCTCAATTTCACCTCGACCGATCTCGATTTGACCCTTCTGACTCAGGCGCAGGCCCGTGTTTCGCGCCCGGGAAGCGTGACTGTTCCGGCGCGCAAATTATTCGACCTCATTCGAAACCTTCCCGAGGCCGACGTGGCCTTGAAGCTGATGGAAAACCACTATCTGGGTGTGACCTGCGAGAGGTCGAGCTTCCGCCTCGTGGCGCAGCCGGCCGAGGACTTTCCCACGGTCCCGAAAGTCGAGGGAAGGGGGGAGGTGACCTTCCCCCTGGCTCTCTGGAAGCGAGTGACCCGGAAGGTCCTCTACGCGGTCTCGGCAGAGGAGACGCGGTTCCAGTTGATGGGAGCGCTGCTGAAGGAGAAGGGCAAGGAGTACGAGATCGTCGCCACCGACGGCCACCGCCTCGCCCTGATCGACTTCGCCGACAGGAACGGAAAGGCGACCCTGCCCAACGTGCTCATTCCCAAGAAGGCTCTCGCGGAGATCCTGAAAATGGATGGCTCCGAGGGGGAAACGCTCTCGATCCGCCATTCGGAAAACCACCTGCTCTTTTCTGTGGGCAGCCGGCAGTTGATCGCTCGGCTGCTCGATGTCAACTTTCCCGATTACGAGAAGATTCTCTCGAAAGGGAACGACAAGACGGCGCTCGTCTCGCGAGTGGCATGCCAGTCCGCCGTTCGGCGTGTCGCACTTTTTTCTTCCGAGCGGTCGCGGGGCGTCAAGCTGTCCTTTGAAAAGAACCTGTTGACCATCGCCTCGGCCAGTCAGGAGTTGGGAGAAGGGACCGAGACGTTGGATATTGAATACGATGCCGAGCCGCTGTCGATCGGCCTGAACTCCCAGTATCTCCTCGACTTTCTCGAGGAGGCGGAGACCGAGAAGGTCCGCCTGGACCTGAAGGACGAGAACACGCAGTGTCTCTGTCAACCCGAAGGCGGCTTAGACGGGGCATCACGCTACACCTATGTCGTGATGCCGATGCGCCTCTGATCAGGAGTTGCTTGCGCATCACCGAGCTCACCGCGCACGGCTTTCGTAACCTCTCCCCGGACCCCGTCTTCTTCGGCGCCGGTGTCACCCTGATCGCCGGGGAGAACGCGCAGGGCAAGACCAACCTGCTCGAAGCGGTTGCTCTGGCTTGCGGGCAGCGTTCGTTCCGCGGGGCCCGGCCGGCTGATATGGCCACGGACGGGAAAAGCTTCCGCGTCGAGGCGACCCTCGCAAGCGGCGGTCGGGCGGAGGGACTCCGCGTCGAGTGGTCGGAGGGGGAGGGCCGGCGCTTTGAACGGGCGGGCAAGCCGATCTCCTTTCGAGAAGCCTCAGCGGTGGCCCCGGCGGTTTTCTTCGCCCCAGAGCACCGGGAGCTCATCGTCGGTGCTCCCCTGCTGCGGCGCCGTTTCCTCGATCGACTGGCGCTTGCCGCCCGTCCGGTGGCCGGGCAGGACCTCCTCCGCTACGAGCGGGCCTTGGCCGAGCGAAACGCCTTGCTCGCTCATTTCCGCAACGCCGAGCCGGCGGCCGGAGAGCTGGAAGCCTGGACGGAAGAGCTCGTCGGCGCCGGGGCCGCGGTGCGCCGACATCGCCAGCTGGCACTGGCTCAGTGGTGGGAAGCCTTCTTCCCGATCGCGGCGGAGGTGGGCCCGGAATATGCCGACATCCGCGTCGATTACCTGGCGAGAGAGAACTCGGAAGAGGAGCTGCGGTCGGCCTTCCAGCGTCTCTCGCGCCTCGAGCGGCGGCGTGGACACACGCTCGCCGGTCCTCACCGCGACGATCTGGTTTGGTCGCGGGGCGGACGCAGCCTCTCATCGCAGGCGTCCGCGGGCGAGATCCACCGGACTGCGGCCCTGGCGAAGCTCGCGGAATGGCGCGCGGTCGCGCAGGCGACGGGAGTCCGTCCCCTCTTTGCAATCGACGAGTTCGACGCCGGACTGGCCTCGGCGTGGGTCGAGGGCCTGCTGGCAACCCTGCCGCAAGCCGAGACCGTCCTCTTGACGACCGCGTCGGAGCCGGCACGCTATGCGCGCCGTGTCGACCACCTTCTGGAGATCCGGGGCGGACGGGCCTTTTCCCGACCGCGGGCAGTCAATGCCTAGAGAACGAAGACGAGAGCTATGAGCACCGCCTACACCACCGACTCGATCAAGCTCTTAAAGGGCCTGGAGGCCGTTCGCAAACGCCCCGGGATGTACATCGGCGACACCGACGACATCTCGGGTCTCCACCACATGGTCTTCGAGCTGGTCGACAACTCGATCGACGAGGCCCAGGTCGGCTACTGCGATCACGTCTCGGTCACGATCCATGCCGACAACTCCGTCACCGTTGAGGACAACGGCCGCGGCATCCCCGTGGGACTGCACAAGGAGCACAAGCGCGAGACGCTCGAGATCATCATGACCGACCTCCACTCGGGAGGAAAGTTCGACGACAACTCCTACAAGGTCTCCGGCGGGCTCCACGGCGTGGGAGTCTCGGTCGTCAACGCCCTGTCCAAGCGGCTCGACGTGGAGGTACGGCGGGAAGGAAAAGTCTGGCAGCAGGCCTACGAGCGGGGGCGGCCCGTGGCCCCGATCAAGGCCGTCGGGACGGCGCGCAAGACCGGCACCAAGGTCACATTCTGGCCCGATCCCGAGATCTTTTCGGTGTCCGAGTTCCACTTCGACAGCCTCTCGCAGCGGCTGCGCGAGTTGTCGTTCTTGAACCCTGGCGTCGCAATCTCGATCCGAGACGAACGCACCGAGAAGAGACACGACTTCGCCTACGAAGGGGGCATCCGCTCTTTCGTTGAGCACCTACACAAGACCAAGACTCCGATACACGACAAGGTCATTTACTTCCAGGACGTCAAAGAGGGGACGGGAGACCCCCGGCGGGACGCCGACAAAGAGAGGGTCGAGGTCGCGCTTCAGTGGAACGACGGTTACGCGGAAACCCTCTTCGCCTTCACCAACACGATCAACAATCGGGACGGAGGGACGCACCTCGAGGGGTTCCGGACCGCGCTGACGCGGGCGCTTCAGAAGTATGCGGACTCGAACAACCTCACCAAGTCGCTCAAGGAGACGAGTCTCTCCGGAGAGGATTGTCGCGAGGGCCTGACAGCGGTGGTCTCGGTTAGGATGCGGGACCCCAAGTTCTCCTCGCAGACCAAGGACAAGCTGGTTTCTTCGGAAGTCAAGACCTGGGTGCAGCAGGTCGTCTACGAGAAGCTGGGCTCGTACCTGGAAGAAACCCCCCGGGTCGCCAGGCGGATCGTCGAAAAGATCGTGGAGTCCGCGCGCGCTCGCGAGGCGGCCCGCAAGGCGCGGGAGCTCGTGCGACGCAAGGGGGCTCTCGACTCGGGGTCGCTCCCGGGCAAGCTCGCGGACTGCCAGGAGAAAAACCCGGCGTTCTCCGAGATCTTCATCGTCGAGGGAGATTCGGCCGGCGGCTCAGCCAAGCAGGGGCGCGACCGCCGGGCTCAGGCGATCCTGCCCTTGCGCGGCAAGATCTTGAACGTCGAGAAGGCGAGGCTCGACAAGATGCTGGGCTTCGCGGAGATCCGGGCGCTCATCACGGCGCTCGGGACCGGCATCGGGGAAGACTTCGATGCCGAGAAGGCTCGGTACCACAAGATCATCATCATGACCGACGCGGATGTGGACGGTTCCCACATCCGGACCCTGCTCTTGACCTTCTTTTTCCGTCACATGGCGTCCTTGATCGAGAAGGGCTACCTCTACATCGCGCAGCCTCCTCTCTTCAAAGTCACCGAGGGAAAGAAAGAGACGTACCTGAAGGACGAGAAGGCCATGACCAAGTTCCTTCTCGCGCGAATCGGCGACGACCGCGCGCTCACCTCGGATATGTCCGGCGCCTCCGCCTCGGGGGCCAAGCTCGTCTCGCTGCTCGAGAAGATGGAGGAGTACCGGGGCCACGTCTCCAAGCTCGGGTTGCGCGGGGTTCCGGAAGGATTGATCCGGGCCCTGCTCGACCGGGGCATGCTCTCGAAGGGGGACTTTTCCGACAAGAAAAAAGTCGAAGACCTCGCCAAAGCGGCGCGCGCCTTCGACGTCGACAGGGCGGAGGTCGCCGCAGACGAAGAGCACTCGGCCTGGGCGCTGGAGCTGGTCCGCCGCATCAACGGGGTGACCCGCGAGGTGCGGATCGACGCCGACTTCGTCGGGAGCTACGAGTTCCGGCGCATCCGCGAGACGGCCAAGGTGATCGGCGCCTTCCTCGACGGCCCCTACGTGCTCACGCGAAACGGGGACAAGGACCCGCACGCCACGCTCGGAGCAGTCGTCGACGCGATCTACGCCTCGGCCAAGAAAGGGCTCGCGGTCAACCGCTACAAGGGACTGGGCGAAATGAACCCGGAGCAACTCTGGCAGACCACCATGAATCCGGAGACCCGGCGGCTTCTGCAGGTCAAGGTCGAGGACGCGGTCGAGGCCGATGAGATTTTCTCGATCTTGATGGGGGACGCGGTCGAGCCGCGCCGCGATTTCATCGACAAGAA
>Ga0070706_100003524_pt1 | contig 15384 bp, 14 predicted proteins | sample KBSK5501metaG_FD_65476 | JGI IMG/M metagenome (GOLD analysis project Ga0070706, IMG submission 65476) | Corn, switchgrass and miscanthus rhizosphere microbial communities from Kellogg Biological Station, Michigan, USA - KBS K5-50-1 metaG | ecosystem: Host-associated > Plants > Roots >...
TCCGTGTCGGCGGTGACGACCCGGATGTCCTCGGGCCGGATGCCAAGCTCCTCTGCCACGACGTACGCGAGGACCGAGTCGGACCCCTGGCCGATGTCCGTGGAGCCGCAGAAGACGGCGACGCCGCCGCCGCGGTCCACCTTGATCTGCACCCCCGAGTGGGGCATCGCGTTCCAGTAGATGGGCAGGCCCGCCCCGCTGATGTAGGCCGAGGCGGCGAGGCCCACGCCCCGGCCGGAGCCGAGCCGGCCCCGCTTCGCCGAGAACCCGCTCTTCTCCACCACGCGCTCCAGGCACTCGCGCAGGCCGATCGTGCGCACCTTCATCTGGTTCGCGGTGATGGCGCCCGGCGACAGCGTGTGGCGGAGCCGCCACTCGGCGGGGTCGAGGCCGAGGTCGTGGCAGAACTTGTCGATGTGGCACTCGAGCGCGTACCGCGGCTGCGGCGTGCCGTGGCCGCGCTTGGGCCCGCACGGCGGCTTGTTGGTGAAGACCCGGACCCCCTCGAACTTGTAGCGCGGGATCTCGTACGTCACGGTCTGCAGCGCCCCGGTGTAGTAGAGGCTGGCGACGCCGTAGCTGCCGTAGGCGCCGCCGTCGAGCGCGGAGCGGAAGTGCATGGCCGTGATCGTGCCGTCGCTCTTCAGCCCCGTCTTGATCCACATCGAGACCGGATGGCGCCCCCGGTGGCAGTAGAAGACCTCCTCGCGGTTGAGCGTGATCTTCACCGGCCGGCCGGTCTTCATCGACAGCTTGCCCACCACGATCTCGTGGCTGAACGGGTCCGACTTGCCCCCGAAGCCCCCGCCGTTGGGACACGCGATCACGCGGATGTGCGCCGGCGCCATCTCGAGCACCTTGGCCAGCGCGCGGTGGACGTAGTGCGGCGTCTGGGTCGACGACCACAGCGTGAGCTTGCCGTCGGGCCCGAGCGACGCCAGCGCCGCGTGCTGCTCCATGGGCAGGTGCGTGTTGCCCTCGAAGAAGAACGTGTCCTCGCGGAGGTGGTCGGCCTCCGCGAAGCCGGCCTCCACGTCGCCGAAGTCGAACGACACCTCCTTGTGGACGTTGCCGCGCGGGCCGTAGTCGTGGATGCGGGTGTCGGGCCGGCGCAGCGCCTCGTCGATCGACATGACCGGCGGCAGCACGTCGTAGTCGACGTCGATGAGCTTCAGCGCCTCCTCCGCCGTCTCCTCGTCGAGGGCGGCCACGGCCGCGACCGGGTCCCCGACGAACCGGACCTTGTCGAGGGCGAGGGCATACTCGTCCTGGCTCACGGGGAGGATGCCGAAGGGGATGGGCAGCTCGCTCCCCACCAGCGTCGCGACGACCCCCGGCTGCGCGGCGGCCCGGGACACGTCGACACGGCGGATCCGCGCGTGCGGATGCGGCGAGCGCAGGAGGCGCGCGTAGACCATCCGGGGGAGGACGAGGTCGTCGGCGAAGAGAGTCTGGCCGGTGACCTTGGCCGCGGCGTCGACCTTGGGCAGTGATTGCCCGATGATCGTCAGGTCGCCGCGCGGCGCCTCAGCCACGTTGCGTTCCGTCCGTCATGCGCGCCGCCGCGAGCTCGATCGCTGTCTTCATTGAGCGGGGGGACGCTGCGTCGCATCCCCCCGAACCCCCCTCGGCGCCGCACCGGAGTGAATCCGTCGCGTCGCCGGGCTTCTGGCTTTCCTTCATTCGTTCGGCTGCTACCTCGATCGCCTCGAATATCTTGAGATAGCCGGTGCAGCGGCAGAGATTTCCCGCGGTGGCCTCGGCGATCTCCTGCCGCGTGGGACGCGGACGCTCGCGCAGCAGCGCCGCCGCCGAGAGCAGGAACCCGGGGATGCAGTAGCCGCACTGGGCCGAGCCCAGCTCGGCGAAGGCCTGCTGCAGCGGGTGGAGCGCGGCCCCGTCGGCGAGGCCTTCGACGGTGGTGATCTCGCGGCCCTCGCACTCGATGGGCAGGGCCAGGCAGGACAGGATCGGGCGGCCGTCCACGAGGACGGTGCAGGTGCCGCACTCCCCGAGCTCGCAGCCGTGCTTGGTCCCGGGCAGACCCAGCTCCTCGCGGAGGACCTCGAGTAGCGTGTGGTGGACGGGGGCGAGGACCTCCCGGTCCTCCCCGTTCACCGTCAGCCGGATGCGCGTCTTCGCCATCGCCCCCCCCGCCCTGATTTGAACGATCGTTCAAATCATATTACAGGCGGGAGGTCAACGCACGGGCGTGGCCAGGGTGTCGTGGTGGGACTGGATCAGCGAGCGCAGGTAGGGGCCGATGCGGTCGTCGCCTTCGAAGCCGGCGGCGCGGGCGGCGGCCAGCGCGCGGTCCGGCGGGATGTCGTCGCGCTCGGCGAAATGCTTCCAGCCCCGGTAGGCGCCGACGGTGAAGACGTCCCAGGCCGCGCCCAGCTCGCGCACGAAGATGGCGTTCCGGGGCCGCCCGAGGGCCGACAGGTAGGCGTTCTCCATCTCGCGCTCGCGCACCAGGTCGCCGCGCCGGCCGGCCAGGGCCACGAACATCTCGACGTGGTAGAGCCCCGCGCTCGCGAAGCCGTCGAGGCGGCTCAGCTCCGGGCCGCGGACGAGCTCGTCCTCCTGCCACGCGACGAGCCCCGGCTCGGCGAGCGGCGCCGCCCGCTCCAGGGCGGCGTAGCCCGCCACCGGCGCCAGCACCATGAGATCCCACTGGTCGCCCTGGGAATGGCGCAGCACGAGGCCTCGGCCCTTCACCGCCGCGACCAGGTCCAGGAGCCGGCCGGGCGCCGCCCGCACCAGCGTCATGCGGTGCAGCGAGTCGCCGCGCATCGGGGCGGCGGCCGGCTCGTCGGTCGCCGCCGCCGAGGCGGCGATGACGGCGCAGGCGGCGATCGCGGCGGCGCGGAGCGTCACGGCGCGAAGTATACAATCCGCCACCAAGCATGAGCTTCGACCAGGAGAGCGCGGCGCTGAACGCCCTGCCGAGCGCGGGGCTCGTGGCCGGCCCCACGGCGGTCGTGGAGATGAGCCGCCTGCGCGCCGCGCTCGGAGGCGGTCCGCGCCTGCTCGTCAAGCGCGACGACGCGTTGCCGTTCGGCTTCGGCGGCAACAAGGTCCGCAAGCTGGACCTGGTATCGGCCCGCGCGCGGGCCGACGGCGCGGACACGCTCCTGACGGTGGGCGGGGTGCAGTCCAACCACGCGCGCGCCACCGCCGCCGCCGCCGCCCGGCTCGGCCTGCGGTGCCTGCTCGTCCTGAGCGGGGCGCGGCCCGACCGGCCCACGGGCAACGCGCTCCTCGACGGCCTGCTGGGAGCGGAGATCCATTTCGTCTCCTCGCGCGAGGAGCGCGCTCCCGCGATGCGGGCCGCGGCCGACCGCCTTCGCGCCCAGGGCCGGCATCCGTTCGAGATCCCCCTGGGCGCGTCGACGCCGCTCGGCGCGATGGCCTACGCGCGCGCGGTCGCAGAGCTCGCCGCCCAGGGGCCCGTACCCGACGTGATCGTCCATGCGACGTCGTCGGGCGGCACGCAGGCCGGCCTCCTCGCCGGCATCGCACTCCTCGGGATGCCCACCCGCGTGCTCGGGATCAGCGCCGACGACCCCTCGCCCGTGCTCGCGGAGATCGTGGCCGGCCTCGTCTCGGGCGTCGACGCCGCGCTGGGGGGCGCCGGGCGGCTGAGCGCGGCGACGCCGCCGGCCGACGTCGACGACACGTTCGTGGGAGAGGGCTACGGGATCCCCACGGCCGCTTCGCGCCAGGCGCTGGAGCTCGCGGCCCGCAGCGAAGCGCTGTTCCTCGATCCCACCTACACGGCCAAGGCCATGGCGGGACTGGTCGCTTACGTGCGCTCCGGCCGCTTCACCACCGACCAGACCGTCCTCTTCTGGCACACCGGCGGCCAGGTCGGTCTGTTTGCATAAGCTAAGGAGACGCTTCGCTGCGCGCGCCGAACACCTTTTCGTCGCTGAGGAGCAGCCGCGCGGCGATCGTTTCCGCGGCCAGCCGATGGCCCTCCTCGTTGGGGTGCGCGTCCCCGGGCGCGAGACGTAGCTCGCTCGGAGGGCGGCGCGCGAACACGGGCAGCAGGTCGACGACCTCGAAGCCGTCCGCGGCGGCCGCCCGCGCGACCATCAGGTGTATGGAGGCGTAGGGGTACTGCGACCAATCGTCGATGGTGCTGAGCGGAAAGATGACGACCATCACGGGGATCTGCGCGCCGCGCGCGGTCTGCTGGATCGACGCGAACGCGTCCACGACGTTCTTCCACTTGCCCGGGTCGCCGTAGAGCGACCGGATGTAGTCGCCGTCCCCGAACTTCCGCACGCGGCGCTGCCAGTCCGCCTTCGCGACGAGCCGCAGCAGGTGGAAGCGCTGCCACCACCGCGGCTCCCGGTAATAGGAGTGCAGCGGTTGGATCGGCTCGTCCTCCGGGTCGTTGAGGGTGTAGCCGACGATCACGAGGTCCGGCTTCCAGGCCAGCGCCCGGTGGCTCAGCACGACGGCTTCGTCCTGCGTCGAGTAGCCGCCGACGCCGAAGTTCAGCACCTGGAAGCGGCGGCCGTCCCGCGCGCGCTGGTTCAGCAGCCCCTCCAGGATCCGAGGGTAGGCCCGATGAGCGCGCACGCCGAACCCGAACGTGTAGGAGTCGCCGAGGACCGCGACCCGCACCACCGAGTCCGGCTTCTCGATCGGGACCTCGCGCTCGCGCATGCCGTGGCTGTTGGTGCGGATCACGGTGCCGTGGGACCGCTTCCACATGCCGGGCGCCAGCTCGTAGGGCAGCCCGGGCAGCGGCGAGCGCCGGTGGAGCCGCTCGAGCCAGAGGTCGCCGGGCAGCCGCGGCGCGGGCTCGCGAAAGCCCACCGGGAAGAGGACGCGCACCCCGAACTCGGCCAGGACCAGCGACAGGGCGAGTGAGGCGAGGGCCGTCAGCAGCGAGGCGCGCACGCCTTCGGGCCGGGCGGAGGCTACAGGCTGCCTTTCTTCATCTCGCCGAGGAGGTAGTCGGTCGAGCGGACGGCCAGCGCCATGATGGTGAGGGTCGGGTTCTGGCACGCGCCGGAGGTGAAGCTGGCCGCATCCATCAAGAAGAGGTTGGGGACGTCGTGCGCCTGCTGGAACTGGTTCAGCACCGACGTCTTCGGGTCCTTGCCCATGCGCGCGACGCCCATCTCGTGGATCCCGTAGCCGGGCACGCGGTCCAGCGCCATCCAGGGACGGATGTTCTTCGCGCCCGCGGCCACCATCATCTCCGCCGCCGACTCCATCATGTCCGGGATCATCTTCTTCTCGTTGTCGCGGAACTCCATGTTCACGCGCAGGACCGGGATGCCGAAGACGTCGACGACGTTGGGGTCGATCTCGACGTAGTTCTCGTAGTAGGGCAGGCACTCTCCGAAGCCGGCGAGCCCCATGGAGACCACGGGGTCGAGGAGGCTCCGCTTGAACGCGCCCCCGAACCCGGGCGCGGCCCAGTTGAAGCTCGTGGATCCGCCGCCCTGGAAGCCGTAGCCGCGCAGGAAATCCTTGGCCTTGGGGCCGCCCTTCGCGTTGCGGAAGCGGATCACGTAGATCCCGTCCGGCCGGTTGGGCCCGTCGGCGCTCGCCTTCTCCTTCGCGGCCAGGTCCGGGAACTCGCCGCTGGCCCCGCCCGCGACCCACAGGTGGTCCATGAGGTAGTGGCCGAGGGCGCCGCTGCTGTTGCCGAGCCCGGCGGGATCCTGCTCGCTCGCGGAGTTCAAGAGGATGCGCGCCGACTCCAGGGCCTGGGCACAGAGCACGACCGCGCGCGCGTACACCTCCTTCGGCTCGCGCGTCACGCGGTCGACGTACAGCACGCCGCGGGCCCGGTGCTTGACCGGGTCCATCAGCACCTTGTAGGCCATCGCGTTCGTGACGAGCGTGCAGTGCCCCGTCTTGAGCGCGTCGGCCACGGTCGTGAACGCGGAGTTGAAGTACGAGTGCGTCACGCACCCGCGCTCGCAGGGGCCGCAGTAGTGGCAGGGCTGCCGCCCGTTGATGGGCTTGGTGAGGTTCGCCGAGCGGCCGAGGGTCATGGTCCAGCCGAGCTTGCTCTTCACCCGGGTCTTGAACTGCCGCTCGACGCACCGCAGCCCCATCGGCGGATGGAACCGGCCGTCGGGCAGCTCGTAGACGCCTTCGGCCATCCCCGTGATGCCGACGTAGTCCTCCACGAGGTCGTAGTAGGGCGCGACGTCGTCGTAGCCGACCGGCCAGTCCTCGCCGAAGCCGTCCGCGGAGGCGGACTTGAAGTCGAGGTCGGAGAAACGGTAGCTCTGGCGGCCCCACACGTTCGTCCGCCCTCCCACCACCTGCATGCGGCCCTGCCACGAGAACGGCTTGCCCTTGGCGGTCGTGTAGGGCTCTTCGAGATCGTTGCGGAACCAGTCGTAGTTCCACTCCATGCACGCGTAGCAGTCCTTCTGGACCGGGCGCGTGGCTCGGATGACCTCGGGCGCGCGGTTGCGGTAGGGAAGGTCCGTCGCCGGCTTGTGCTCCGTGTAGTCGGCGTCGCGGAGGGCCCGCCCCGCGTCGAGCAGGCCCACGTTAACGCCCGCCTCCGCGAGGCGCTTGGCCGCCCATCCGCCGGAGGCTCCCGAGCCCACCACGATCACGTCGAAGGTCCGGCCCGCCGCGCTCTGCATGAGTGCCCTCCCGCGCCGGCAGAGAGGCTAACAGCCCGTCGGGACCGCGGTCAACGCGCATCGCATCTTTGGGGATTGTCGCGTTCGCTGGCGCGTGCTAAAAGGGACGGCGCGAGGAAACCCCCATGGACAAGAAGCCGCCGGAAAAGGCCGAGGCCGCAGCGAACGGACAAAAGGCCACCGCTGCGAGGGGTGCGCCGCTAGCACCCCCCAGCTCAATGGTGAAGCCGGCCGGGCTCGGCCGCCGCCAGGTCCTCCAGGGCCTGCTCGCCGGCGTGGGGGCGGCGATCCCCGGCGCCACGCGGGCCCACCCCCTGGCGCCGGCCGCGCCGAGCCCGGCCGCGGCCCAGGCGGCGGCCGCCAAGGCGAAGGCCGCCGACTGGAAGCCACAGTTCCTCGACGCGCATCAGCTCGCGACGCTGCAGGCGCTCTGCGAGCGCATCGTACCCGGCTCGCTCGCCGCGCTCTCCGACCGCTTCATCGACGCGCAGCTCGCCGTGGACACGCGCGACAACAAGCAGCGCTTCCTCTCCGCCCTCGGAGCGACCGACGCCGACGCGCGCGCCCGGTTCGGCAAGCCCTTCAAGTCGCTCTCGGAGGCGCAGCAGAACGAGGTCCTCTCCGCCGCCGCCGGCGGCAAGCCCGGACGGGAGGACTGGATCTGGACGCCGGGCACGATCTTGAAGCAGCCGGAGCCGGGTCCCCCGAAGACCACGCCCCGCGACCACTTCGACAACCTGAAGCAGTGGATCGCCGGGGCGTACTACTCGTCCGAGGCCGGGATGAAGGAGCTGGGCTCCACCGGCCAGATGTTCTTCGCCAGCTTCCCCGACTGCGACCACGAAGGGCGCCACTCCGGCTAGTGCCGTTCCAACTTGTTGTCCCGAGTCGAAGAGAGCGTGCAGGCCAGACGCTGCTTGAGGTAGCGGCCGCCTCGACCAGATTAAGCCGTCGATCGGCTTCGCTGAGTAGCACATAGGTGTAGTACATCGCTTAAAGCATCCTTGGTGAGAAAAGTTGGAACGGTACTAGGAGGCCGCCGCTGCCGTCGATCAACCGGGACGTCTGGGCCAGGACCGGCGACGCCAAGAAGATCGCGCTCGTCATCGCCGGAGCCGGCTCGCTCGGCAGCTACGAGGCGGGCGTGCTGACCGAGCTCACCTACGCCCTCGAGGTCCTGAACCAGTCCCGCGAGCCGGTCGACGGTCCGGCCGGCGCCAAGGAAGGGCCGTTCGTGATCGACGTGATCACCGGCGCCTCCGCCGGCGGGATGAACGCGGCCATGCTGGCGCGGATCGCGATGTACGAGTCGCAGCGGCGCGATCGGCTCCACACGGCGTGGGTCAAGCAGATCAACATCGACGCGCTGCTCGAGGACGACCCCCGGCAGCAGAACGCGTTGCTGTCGAAGACGATCGTGAGGAGGATCGCCGAGTCGCACCTGCTCGACGCGCCGCCGGCCAGGCTCGACCCGGCCTCGTTCGCGCCCGACGAGTTGCGGGTGGGGCTCACCCTCACGAACCTCAACGGCCTCGACTACCGGCTCCTCACGAAGAGCCTCACCTCGCCGGCGCCCGGGTTCCTGACCACGCGCTTCTCGGACCAGGGCCGCTTCCTGTTCAAGAAGGGTGGCTTCGGCGAGGTCCCCTGGTCCCTGCTGACGGACTCGGCGGTCGCCACCGGCAACTTCCCCCTCGCCTTCCTGCCCGAGGGACTCATGCGGAGCGCGAGCGACTACTCGACGGAGAATCCGCCCGCGCAGGTGGCGCCCGCGTCGCCTCCCGGGACGCCGTATTTTCCGCACGGTCTCGCCTTCATCGACGGCGGCATGTTCGACAACGAGCCGCTGGGGATGGCGATCAACTTCGCGGCCGAGGCGGACGCCGGACGCCCGGATCCCGAGCGCCTCTTCCTGCTCGTGCACCCCAACGTGACGCTGTCCGATCACCGCGACGCGACCGACGACAAGGTCGGCTATCTCAGCGACGAGCTCGGTCTCGCCGCCCAGGCCAAGCGGCTCCTGAGCATGCTGATGACGGAGAACGCGGCCAGCGACTGGGTCCGGGCCAACAAGGTGAACGACCGGGCCACGTGGCGAGACGAGTTCGTCGGCGCGCTGGGCACGATCGTCAAGGGCACCGAGGTCGCGGACCCCCAGGCCCTGATCGACGGCCTCGACGGCCTCGCCGACACCATCGCCCGCAAGAGGGCGAAGACCGGTCCCGACGCCTACCGGGCGAACGCGGTCCGCCTGATCCAGAGAGAAGTGCAAGGCATCTACGAAGGCCTGGGGGCCGCCGGCCAGCCGCCCAGCCGGCGGCAGCGGATCTTCCTCCTGATCCTCTTCATCCTCGATCACGTCGCGGACCTGCAGGGCAAGGCGGCGCTGTGGCTCGAGGTGATCGGGCACGATCCCGACCTGCCGCTGGCGGGCGCCCAGGTGAGCGGATTCGCGGGGTTCTTCAACGAGCAGTGGCGGGGCTACGACTATCGCCGCGGCCGGGCCGACGCCCGCGCCGCGTTCACCGGCGGGGCGGAGCCGCTGCGCGCGCTGCTCGGCGATTACCCGCCGGAGCCGGCAGGCCGCCAGCCTTCCCAGCCCGGGGCGGGCGAGCCGGACGAGTACGAGACGGACCGTGACCTCTGGCGGGCGCGCCTCCAGAGCCCGAACTTCCCGCTGGTGACGTTCGACGACATCGACCGGGCCCGGCAGAAGGCGTTTCGCGATCGCATCGCCAACCGCGTCAAGACCGTGCTCGGCATCTCCGGCCTCACCGGCGTCATGTTCAACCTGTTCGTCAAGCCGAAGATCGACAAGCTGCTTCGCGGCAGCCGGGCCTGACGCCCGCCCGCTTGCAGTGGCAGCCTCCGGGACGGACAATCAAGGCATGCCGGAGGCCCTCGACGTCACCTGCCCGTGCTGCGGCTCGCTGCTGAAGGTCGATCCCGAGACGGGCGCCGTGGTCTGGCTCGACAAGAAGAAGGCTCCCGCCCAGGACTTCGACGACCTGGTGAGCCGGGTCCACTCCCAGAAGAGCATCCTCGACGAGAAGTTCGCTCGCTCGGTGCAGCAGACCCGCAACCAGAAGGACATCCTCGAGAAGAAGTTCGAGGAGGCGCGCAAGCGGGCGGCCGCCGATCCCACGGGCCGTCCGCCGAACCCGTTCGACAACGAGTAGGCGCCGATTTCATCGAGGCGATCCTCGTGGCCCTCGCCGCGTGGACGGCGGCGCGCCGGCCGTGAAAGAATCGGACAAGCGCGGGCTCGTCGGGGGCCGGCCGCGCCGGGAGGTTGACTGAATGCGCCTGCGTGCTGCCGCCGTCGCCGTTTCCCTGTCGCTCGCCGCCGCCGCGGCCTTCCCCGCCGAGAGAGGCGAGGCGAAGGGCACCTTCGCGGGCAAGGCGGTGTCCATCGACTACGGACGCCCGAGCCTGCAGGGCCGTGACATGCTCGCCCAGGCGAAGGTGGGTGTACCGTGGCGAATGGGCGCGGATTCTCCGACGCAGCTCAAGACGGCGGCCGAGCTGACCTTCGCCCCCGGCGCCGTGGTCCCCCCCGGCGATTACGTCCTCACCGCCACCAAGACCAGTCCGGACAAGTGGCAGATCGACGTCAAGCGGGCGTCCGGCGATCCCATCGAGATCCCTCTCGCGACGAGGACCCTGACCGCGCCCGTCGAGACGTTCACCATCGAGCTTTCCCCCGAGAAGGAAAAGGGCAGGGGCGAGATCGTGCTGAAGTGGGGCACGACCGCGCTGAGCGCCCCCTTCAGCGCCCGCTGACCGCCGCGGTCCGCCGGGCGGCCCGGATCCACACGCCCGCCCTCCGCTCCAGGAACCGGTCCCGCGGCTGCGGGCCCTCGGCGCGGAGGGCGGCCGCCAGGTCCGCGGGTTGGCAGCGCGCGAGGTCGGCCACGCGCCGGATTCCGACGCGCTGGAGCTGGAGGGCGCGGTCCTCGCCCAGGCCCTGATGCAGTACGAGCGCCACGCCCTCTCGCGCGCGCTCCAGCTCCTCGAGGCCGAGGCCGGTCGTCGCCGCCAGCCGCCCGCGCGTTTCAGGGTCGTCGAGGACGCGCCGGGCCTTCTCCGGGCTGCCGAGGCCGGCGCGGGCCAGCCGGCTCCGCACCGGCGGCGACAGCACGCGCAACTGCTCGAGCGGGACGTAGAAGGAGTCGACCGCCACCGGATCGACGAGGGCGAAGACGCCCAGCGTCGACGCGGCTCCCACCACGATCGCGGTCAGGCGGGCGAGCCGCGAGGCGGTCCAGGCGTGAGCTTCGCTCCACGCGCCCAGAAAGCGCAGGAGGACGAGGCACTCGACCGCGAACGGAGGGAAGCCCAGGAAGCCGACCACCGGCATCTCGAACAGCTTCAGCTCCTCGAAGACGGGAACGGTGTACATCCATTTCGACCGCACCCAGAAGTTCCACGTCTCCCAGAGCACGCCGCAGACGAGCCCGGCGAGCAGCGTCCGGCAGAAGGGCCCGGCCTCGCCCGCTTCCAGGTCGCGCAGGAAGCTGCGCCGGGCGTGCCGGCGGTTCCACGGCTCCAGGAGGAAGACGAAGCTCCCCCACGTGAGCGGAAAGAACAGGTCCGGCCACAGCAGGGGCAGCGCGAAGGACGTGGCTCCGAGCGCCAGGCAGGCCCCCTCCTTCGCGCGGGTCCAGCGTAGCGGCGCGACCCGGACGCGCCGCAGCAAGCCGAGGTTCTCCACGAGCGCCAGCGTCTCCACGATGCCGGGCAGCACGGTGGCGAAGGCGAGGATGCCCCCCGTCCACCGCACCGCCCGCGACGGCGGATCCATCACGTAATACCAGTTGCCGAGACGGAGGTTGATCGCTTCGAACAGCGCCCACCACAGCACCGACACCGCCGCCAGCGCCAGGAAGCGGCGCGGGCGATCGCGGAGCAACGACCGGCCCGTCAGGCGGCGGTTGAGGTCGTCGGCGGCCACGACGTACGACCACCAGGCGACTTGGTAGTACCAGGTGGGGATGGGCTCGACGAGGAGGACGAGGCCCGCGGTGGCGGCGGCGAGGACGAGGAGCGCCACGGCGAGCACCACGGCGCCCAGGATACGGTGAAACCAGGGGGCGGGCCCGGGATCAGTAGATGTAGACCGGCGTCCCCACCGGGACCGTCTCGTAGAGCTTGTCGATGTCTTCGTTGCGCACGCGCACGCAGCCGTGGCTGACGGCGTGGCCGATGCTCTGGGGCTGGTTCGTCCCGTGGATGGCGTAGCCGTTGCCGAGGTTCAGGCGGTGGGTGCCGAGCACGCCCTCGTAGCGCCGCTGGTTCGTCCCCACCGGCGGCACGATGATCTTCCCGTCGGCCACGATCTCCCGGCCGTCGGCGGCCTCCAGCACGCTCTCGCTCCCGTCGGGGCCGCGCCTCACCACGTCGTCGCCGCGCACGGTGATCACGGAACCGTCGGACGTGCGCAAGGGCTGGCCGGGCACGATCCTCTCGATCCCCAGATGACGCTTGCTGGCCTGCTCCACGAAATGCCACTCCGGAGGAACCCAGGCCGGCGCCTCCTCCTTGCTCTGCACCGACAGCCGGCCGCGCGGCGTGTCGAACTTCCATTGGCTCGACCCGCCCTCGCTGACGAGGGTCTTCCCGCTGCCGGTCGCGACCTGGGTCGTGAAGAGCACCTGGCCGCCCTGCTTGTACCAGAGCCGCTTCTCGTCGATGCTGACCACGAGGTACGGCCGGTCCTTCGGCGGCTCCGCCGCGGTCTCCGCATGGTGGAGGCTCTCGTCGAGCGCGCGCGCGCTCCACTGCACGCTCTCCAGCAGGTCCATGTTGTCCTCGTACACCATGCGGGCCGCATCGCGCTGGAGCTTGCGGTAGGCGGTGCTCGCGAACAGCGCCGAGCTGGCCGCGGCCACGAGCAGCATCGCCCCGATGAGGTAGAAGGCCACCCCGCCGCCGTGGCCGAAGAATCGGACAATCCGGTCTTTCATCAATAGAAGTACGCGGGCATGCCCGGTGCCAGGTTCTCGCGGATGGCCTCGAGGTCGGCGGCTTCCGCGCGCACGCCTCCCGGCAGCACGTAGGCGTCGTCGGCGAGCGGCCCCGTGGCGGGCCGCGAGTAGATCACTGCTCCCCCGTCGAGGAGGATCGCCATCGGGCCCAGCGCTCCCTCGATACGCCGGTTGGGCGGCGGCGTTTGCCCCCGCTGCGTCCAGACCCAGGCCGGAACCTCCCACGCGTAGGAGGAATCCACCAACTTGACGACCACGCGCTTGCCGAGGGGCGGGGCGAGCCGCACCTCGTCCGGGGGCGTTCCGACGGTCGCCTCGGGCCCGATCTTCACGGGCATCTCGCGAAGCTGCGCGCCCTCGCGCTGGAGGAACATCGCCCCCTTCTCGGCGGACACGGCGAGGTTCAACCCCTCGTCGCCCACCGCATCGCGCCGGGCCAGCGCAACCATGATCTGCATCCGGTTCGCGTTGGACTCCACGATCGCGTCGGTGCGACGGCGCTCGACTTCCGTCATTCGCGCGCGGAGGCGCGCCGTCTCGCGGCCGTACTGCCAGCCCTTGAAGGCGAGAACTCCATCGATGGCGACGAAGACCACCAGCCCTACCGCCATCGCGGCCACGATGCGGGGGTAGGCCTCGCGGAACTCGCCCCATCGGGGCCGGCGGCGCTCGCGTGGTTCTCCCGGCGCCTGGGGCCGGTGACGCCGCTCCAGGGTCAGGGCCGCCGCTCCGCGCTCATCTTCTCGATCGTCTCACGACGAGCGCGGCCTGTCAGGATGCCCGTGGGGGCTCTTCTCGCCGGCATCGATGCGGACCGGCAGGCGGTTCTGGGGCGGAGGGAGGGGGCACGTGGCGTACGCGGTGAAGGCGCAGGGCGGGCTGTACGCCTTGTTGAAGTCGAGGATCACGACGCCCTCTTTCGGCATGGGCGCGTAGAGGAAGCGCCCCGCGGGGTAGGTCTCCTTGCCGGCGGTCTGGTCGCGGAAGATGAAGAACAGCTCCTTCGCTCCCGGCTCCTCGATCACCGGCTCCAGCCGGAGCGTGCGGCCGGCCAGCGTGAACTCCGCGTAGCCGGGGCTCGGAAGCTCGTTGACCTGGCCGAGCACGTTCGGGATCGGGATCGTCCGCGGCGAGGGCCAGGGGACGAAGCGGGCCTCGAGCCGAAGGTCGTCGCGTATCGGGAACCAGCGCAGGCCCGCGAAGCTCCGGCGGGTCTCGCTCTCGGGATCCTTCATCCGGATCCCATAGCGCCCGCCGCGCGCGATCACGTGCAGGGAGAGCCGGCCCAGCTTGAGCACGTCGGGAGGGCCGGGGTCGTCGCTCCGCAGCGGCATGGCCGTGATCGGCGTGCCGGCCGCGGTGACGGTCACCCCGGGCTCGACGCGGACGCTCACCTTTCCCTCGCGCAGCTCGAACGTGCCCGCCGCCGGTGGCGCGGCGCCCGCGGGAAGCGCGATCGCGTTGCCGGGACCGCTGCCGAAGCGGTTCGCGCCCTCGTCGAGCCAGAAGAGGCCCGCCACCGCCAGCCAGCCGTCTTCGGCCTTGAGACGCGCCTCCCGCTGCTGCCTCCACTTCTCGATCTCGGCCCGATACACAGGATCCGCCCCCGGAGTAGGCAGGGCGGTGGACATCAGCGTGAGCATCGTCACGAGGCGAACCATGCCCCAGTTTAACTGATTGACACGCTGCGTCATGCCGGCATAAGGTCCCATGGTCGAGGGTCGAAGGAAGCCTCGCTGACAAGAGTGCGAGGGCGCCCCTTGGCGCGCGGTCTGCCGCACCTCCATGCAGCGCGAGCCCAGACGTCTCTTCGTCCGGCCCCTGGAGGCAGGTCCGAGCATGATGGTCCGGGTTTCCGCTTCCGCGCTCGCCGCGGCCCTCGCCCTGCTCCCCGGCGTGCTGCGCGCGCAGGCCCCCGAGATCGATCATCAGCCGATCGGCTGCGTCGTCGCCGAAAAATACCCGCAGCTGCGCGCCTGCTTCCGGCCCACGTCCCAGGTGGCCCGAGCCCGCGTGTACTTCCACGTCGAGGGAGTGCGCGACTGGTACTACGTGGAGATGAAGTCGTCCGTCCCCTGCTACGAGGCGGCGCTGTTGCGGCCGTCGAGGAAGCTGGCCGAGCAGAAGAAGCGGCTCGAATACTACGTCGAGGTCACGAGCCGGAAGATGGAGGTCGGCCGCACCTCGCAGTTCGACCCGATGATCGTGTCGAGCGCCGGCGAGTGCCGGAAGGACATGCCGGTGGCGCCGTTCGCCTCGGCCGCGCCCGCCGCCGTCTTCCCGTCGGTGCCGGCGGGGTTCGTGGCCGGCGGCATCTCGCCGCTGGCCGTCATCGGCGGCGGAGTGGCCGTGGTCGGCGGGACCGGCGCACTGCTCGTCGGCAACGGAAACGGCTCGACACCGCCCCCGACCGCCGCCCCTGTGGCGCTGCCGCCGAACCCAGCGCCGACACCGGCCGCCTCGACCATGCCGGCTGCGCCCGCGCCGCCCGCCCCGAGCCCGACCTCGACACCCGATCCGACCCCCACTCCGCCTCCAGCGCCGACTCCGGCGCCGACGCCCACGCCGGTTCCGACACCCACGCCGGCTCCGACACCCACGCCGGCTCCGACGCCGACGCCGACACCCACCCCGACGCCAGCGCCGACTCCGAAGCCGACGCCGCCACCCCCAGCAAGTTCACGCTGGACCTGACCAAGCCGCTGATCCCCGTCGGTACGGGTCTCGTGACGGACAACAACGGAAAGATCAATTGCGGCACGCTG
>Ga0070706_100003525_pt1 | contig 15383 bp, 15 predicted proteins | sample KBSK5501metaG_FD_65476 | JGI IMG/M metagenome (GOLD analysis project Ga0070706, IMG submission 65476) | Corn, switchgrass and miscanthus rhizosphere microbial communities from Kellogg Biological Station, Michigan, USA - KBS K5-50-1 metaG | ecosystem: Host-associated > Plants > Roots >...
GTTGATGATTCCCGCCGCGTCGATATCCTCCCAGCGGACGTACTCCTCGATTCGATAACGGGCCACAATCTGCTCCAGTCTCCCATTATTGGGCCCCGGATCGGCTCCGTGTTATATTGTTACTTTGGTAACAAAATACCAGAAGCGGCGGCGCGGTCCGGCCTCGGCCTCCGCCCGCCTCGCGATCGAGCGGGTCCAGACGGGCGTGCGGATGGAAAAGCGCGTCCTCAAGGTCCTGAAGGCCTTGGCGGAGTTGAAGGACCTGACGCTGGGCGATCTGCTCGAAGGGATCGTGCTCCACGCCTTTGAGGGAAAGGCACCGTTTACTGCGGAGTCGCTCAAACAGATCGCGGAGCTAAAGCACATTTACGGTCTCGAACTGGATTCCTCTGCGAGCCATGGCCTGACCGAGCGCCGGAATGGAAAGTAAAGAGCCGCGCGCGGACCGGTCGCGGATGGCGAACGGAGTTCTGATCCTCGCGCTTCCTGAGGAATCCTTCCGCCATCGCGACCACGTCCGAGCCCGGCTGGCTGATGCTGCGCGAGGACCCGCCCGCCGCGGCCCTGATGAGGTTCTCGAAGGCGCTCCGGCGCTTCGCCGCATCGCTCCAGAAGACCAGTCTCTACCACGAGATAATCACCTGGGCGTACCTGCTCTTGATCAACGAACGGATGGAGCGGACGGGACGGAGCAAGAGCTGGCCTCGCGAGAAGGGTCTTCGTTCTTCCGGACCGATTGTTGCGATAGCGGGCCCGAATGACACGGCCGCGTTTACCGGGGAGGCCAGGCGATCACGACCGGGCCGCTCGGAGCGGGGAGCTCGGGTCCGGACTCGAGTGTGACTTGGAGGCTCTCGGGTCGCGCGGTCAATCGCTTTCCCTCTGCGATCAGGCGCGCGTGACCGGTCGCATCCGGTCGGGCTTCGCCGAGCAAAGTCCAGGCGCCGGCGGAGAGCGCCCAGGCTCGGTAGACGCGGCCCTCGGGCGCGGTCGGGAAGTTGGAGAACGTGACAACGGCGATTGGCGAGCCCACGCGGAAACGATAGACGCCGTGGATGGGCGACTCCGGAGCGGTCGGCGCGGTCAGGCGCACCGCTTGAGCGTCGCTCGACGTGAGCATGGCGAGCGCGCGCTCATCCCGACCGAGCGCGCGGCGGCGGCTCTGGAGCTCATAGGCAACGCCGGCGAGCAGGGCGAGGACGGCGAGCATCGCCACGAGCGGCGCGAGCTTCCCCCGCAGGGCGAGAATCCCGGCGCGGATCCGCGACTTGGCCGTGCCGAGCGGAAGTGCCAGGGCGGAGGCGATCTCGCCGTGCGAGAGGTCCTCGAAGAAGGCGAGGCCGAGCGCCTGGCGCTGGGGTGGCGGAAGCTCCTCGAGGGCTCTGTGCAGGGCGCCGCGGCGGTACTCGTTCCAGGCCGCTTCAACCTGATCGGGGCCGGGATCCGGCAGCTGCGCGAGGCGGTCTTGGTCGAGTTCCGCCTCCGTCCTTGGGCGGCGGCTTTTGGTTCGGAGCTCATTGGCGATCCGGTAGTGCGCGATCTGGAGGATCCACGGTCTGACGGGCCCGCGCGCCGGGTCAAACGACGCCGCATTCTTCCAGACGGCAACGAAGACGTCCTGTACGATCTCTTCGGCGGTCGCGTGGCCGAGCGCCTGCGCGGCCATCCCCAAAACGATCGGTGCGTAGCGGGCATAGATGGGTCCGATGGCGTCTTCGCGTCCGGATGCGAGCGCTCGCATCAGGTCCTCGTCGGAAGGGTCCATGGCGGCTTTGACGATGCGCATCCTACTGCCCGGTGTGAAGGGCGCGCCGCTCGGTCTCGGTCAACCGCGGCAAGCGACGCAGTGCCGCGACGAGCTGCCAGATCTCCCGATCGCCGCGCGACGGGCCGAAGGCGGGCATGCCGGTCATGCGGATGCCTCGCGAGACGATCCAGTAAAGCTCTCCGTCGCGTCGCGCCTGGACCCGAGGCAGCGTCAGGCCCGGCGCGGGAGGGTTCAAGCTTGCGCCGGCCGCCGAGGGATCCGCGCCGGGCGCCCCGTGGCAGGTGACGCATTCCGAGCGAAAGAGTAGCAGCCCGGCTCGCGCGTCCTCGGGCGATCCGGCGAACGGGTTCCTTCCCCGCGGGGAGTGGCGCGCGATCGAGCGGTTGAGGGCGAAGGTGGCAACGCGCTCCTCGATTGCGCCGGGCGGCGTCGACGCGGAGAAGTCGATCAGGCCGAGTCCGAGCACGATGCCCGCGCAGAGCGCCGCGAGCAACGGAACCAGGAGCAGCTTGCCGAGAGTCTTCACTTCATCACTCGACTCGACTCGATTATTCGACGACGACAATGAGTTTCATATTGCCGTGCTGAGCGCCGCAGAAGTGGTGGCAGAGGTGAACGTGCCGGCGACCTGCGGCGTCACCGTCAGCTCCTGCACCTCGCCCGGCACCAGGTCGGTGTCGATCTTCAGCGCGCGCAGAAAGAGGCCGTGCGTCACGTCATCGCTCTTGACGCGCAGGCGCGCGGTCTCTCCTTTCTTCAGGGTCACCGTCGCGGGCACGAACTCGAAGCGCTTGGCCGTGATTTCCACGGTGCGCGTCGCTTCGTCGGCGGAGAGCAGAACAGGCAAAACGAGCGCTAGAACGAGGGCAAGGGCGAGGGCGAAAGTTCCCTTCACAGGTTGACTCCTTCTTTCAGAAACTGGTGGATGCCGACCGTTCCCGCGTACTCGCGCACGGTCAGCTCGATTTCCTCGATTTGGGGCCGCGACGGAGAGCCCTTCTCGCGGGCGTCTTCTTCGAGCGCACGCACACCGAGGTTCGCGAAGGGCTTCTGCGGATCGAACGGCACCGGCGTCTTTGGCACACCGGCCGTGGGATCGGGGAAGGCGAAGATCAGCGACCGCGCGGCGTAGTGAGTGGCGTGTCCCTGCGTGTGCTCGTGATGGCGGTGGATGTGGCCGTAAAGGACCGTGACGTTTTCGTAGGGGGTGAGCAGGTTCATGACCTCGTCACCGTCGCCGGTGAACCACTCCCAGTCGGGTCGGAGGTCGAAGAGAGGACGGTGTGTGAAGACGACCAAAGGCGTCGTCGTCGAGAAGCGCGCGATGTCTTTCTTGAGCCAGGCCAGCTGCTCCGGGCCAACGTTGGGTCTCCCCTGCGACACGTTGTCGAGCGCGATGAAGTGGACGCCTTTGTGGTCGAAAGAGTAATGGCTCTCACCGAAGGCATCGCGGAACAGGGCTCCGCCGTCCAAGCCGGCGTCGTGCTCGCCCGGGACGTAGCGGATACGCGGCGCCCTCAAGCGGCCCGCGATCTTCTGGAAAAGACGCATGCGGTCGGCGTGCTCGCCCGGCTTCTCGCTGTCGTGTGTCAGGTCGCCGGTGAAGAGCACGAGGTCCGGCTGGCGTCGCAGGCCGTTGATGAGCTCGACGGCTTTTTCGAAGGCGCCCGTGCCGGTCGGGTTGGGGGGCCCGGAGAAGCCGACATGCGTGTCGGAGAGTTGAACGAACGAGAACGGCAGCGGAGCCTCGCCGTTCTTTTTGCCGAGGAGAGCGGCGAGGCTCCGTCCTTGAGCGCTCTGGCCCAGCAGCGGAGCCACCTGGAAGAGCGCACCCACGCCGATCGAGGTACCCGCAACCTTCAGAAACTTGCGCCGGTCCAATGGCTGATCCATCTTGTCTCCTACTCGGCCGGCTCTCGGACCGGTCCATTCGCGAATACACCGGCCCGAGTCTCCTGGATCGGTCCAAAGACGGCGCCCGGCCTTTCGAGATCCGATTCGTGACGGGTTTTGTCACCACGCAGGCGGCCCGCCACCGGCATCTCTCGCTCTCTCAGTGAGTTCGTCACCGGCGGGGCTTGGCGTCGGGTTTGAAAGGAGCTACCGTTCAGAGGCAAATACTTCAGAGAACTGATCGGAGCAACGGATGGAGTCGGTCCCAGTGGAAGAGGCCTATGCGGTCACGGTCGAGAAGGAATCGCTCGAGTCCGAGAAGCACTCGGAGAATATCAAGTACTCCGTCGCGCTTTCTGGTGTCGTGGATGAGCGCTGGACGCGTGCCTTCCACATCGTGCAGCTCGACTCGACGGGCTTCTTCCTGTACCGCCTCGAGCCCACCTACAGAATTGTGACATTTCAAGTCGGCTTCGATGCGAGTCCGGCTCGCGTGAATCGGTTGATCGAGCGCCTGGAGCGGTTGGTCGGGGACGTCAACCACAGCGCGTCCCTCTGGGGAGCCTCGGCCTAGGTGTCATTTCTCAACACGTTGTTCCTCTCGAGGCCGCCCCGGCGTCGGGCCGCCTCCCTCGTCGGCACGCTCCGGCCCGGCCGCAAAGAGTCCCAACCGGGCCGTCGCTGTAACGCTCGTCGCAGTCTTATTGAGGCGGGCCTCTTGTGTTCCATGCTCCTCGCTCATCGCCGCCAGCGGGAGGCGGACCCGCCGCCGGGGCTCGCAGCGTGACAGAAGCCTGACGGTGAGCCCCGGCCCGGAGGTGGTCCACGCGAGGACCCTCGAAATCGCGATGGTGTGCACCGGCCGTGAGCGGACTGTCGTCAGACTCTCCCTCGCACCGATTTCGTGAGCGGCGGGTGTGGATGATTTCCCCTTCGTCACACGAGGCACGCCGCGTGGTCCCGCGGGGAACGCCGCAAGGCCGGGGCGGTTAGCAGAGTGGGAACAACCTCTTGAGAATTGACAGCTAGCGGGTGAGTGGCTTTCCCCGTCGCTTCTCGAGCCAGGAGATGAAATCCGGTGTGCTCTTGGCGTTTAGAGTCGCTTCCTTCGTGACCCAGCCCTTCCGGGCGATGCCGACGCCGTAAGTGACGAGCTTGAGCTCCGCCACGGAGTGCGCGTCGGGATCGATCGAAAGAAACACTCCCGCTTCCACGGCCTGCCTGCAGAGTCGCCAGTCGAGATCCAGGCGTTCGGGATTGCAGTTGATCTCGATCGAACAACCCGACTCGGCCGCCGCGGCAACCACGGCCTCCAGGTCCGCGTCCACCGGATCACGTGAGAGAAGGAGCCTTCCGCTCGGATGCCCCAGAATCGAGACTCGCGGATTGCGTACTGCGCGGATCAGACGTTGCGTCTGCTCTGCGCGCGGCAGGCCGAAGCGGGAGTGGATCGACGCCACTACGACGTCGAACCCTTCCAGGAACTCGTCGCCGAAGTCGATCGACCCGTCTGCAAGGATGTCAGCCTCCGTGCCGTGGAAGATCGTGAGGTTCGGGAAATGAGGCGCGAGCGCCCGAATCTCTGAGCGTTGAGCGAGCACGCGCTCGGGAGTCAGCCCGCCGGCGTAGGAGGCGGTCTGGCTGTGGTCCGTAATCGCAGCATAGTCGTATCCCGCGTCGGCAACTCCCGCGAGCATCTCCTCGAGCGAGGCTGCGCCGTCGGACTCTGTCGTGTGGATGTGGATTACGCCGCGCAGGTCTTCCTCTCGGACGAGCCGCGGAAGGTCCCCGCGCTCCGCCGCCTCGATCTCGCCCCTTCCTTCCCGCAGCTCCGGCTCGATGTAGGCGAGGCCGAGCTGCTGGTAGATCTGGGGCTCGTCCGCCGCCTCGACCCGCAGCCCCGAGTCGGCGTGGAAGAGGCCGTACTCGTTCAACTTGAAACCAAGGCGTTTGGCCCTTCCGCGCAGCTGCGTGTTGTGGTCTTCAGAGCCCGTGAAGTACTGGAGCGCCGCCCCGAACTCGTCCTCCGAGACGATGCGCAGGTCGGCCGCAAGGCCGTCGGCGAACCGCACGGAGGTCTTCGTCTCGCCCGAGCCGATCACGTCGGCCACCCCGAGCTGGCGGCGGAAAGCCTCCGCAAGAGCGGCCGGATCGCCAGAGGTGGCAACGAGGTCGATGTCGCGGATGACCTCCTTGCGGCGCCGAAGGCTCCCGGCGATCTCGATCGACCGGGGCAGGCCCGTCCGGCGAAGCTCACCGATTGCTTGCTCGGCTCGAGCGCGCGCCCGGGGGTACCGGTGATACCCGGCGCTTGCGCGCAGCACCGCGATTCCCTTCAGGATCCTCTCGGCGCTCTTGGCGCCGAATCCCGGGAGCTTCGCCAGCGTGCCTTCCCGGCAGGCTCGCTCGAGTGCGTCTATGGAGTCGACCCCGAGCTTCTCGTGGAGGAGCTTCGCCTTGCGCGCGCCGAATCCCGGCACGCGCAAACATTCTCGCAGCGAAGGCGGATAGGCGGCGCGCAGCTCTTCGTAGAGCTCAAACTTGCCGGTGGCAAGCAGGTTCTCCATCGCCGCGAAGAGACCGGCTCCGATGCCCGGGACGCGCAGGAGCTCACGAGTGGCGACCGCCTCCGCGAGATCTCCCGAAAAGCCGAGCACGGCGCGCGCCCCGTTCTCGTAGGCGAGCACCTTGAAGCGGTTCTCTCCCGCGAGCTCGAGCATCGCCGCGGTCTCGGCGAGGATGCGGGCGACCTCTTTCTTATCCACGAAGGGGATTCTAGGCGGGCTCCCGACTGAGGACTGCGGACTGAGGACTGCGGACTGAAGCGGCCTGCGCCGAGCGGTATCTTGGCGACAGCCTCTTGAGTCCTCAGTCCTCAGTCCTCAGTCCTCGGTCAAACTCTCGCGGTAACATCCGCCCATGCGGATCGATCTCCACAGCCACTCGAGTGTCTCCGACGGTCTGGATTCTCCCGCGCAGCTCGCGCAGAAGATGGCGGTGGCGGGAATCGAAGCGTTCGCGCTGACTGATCACGACACTCTGGCGGGTTTGCCCGAGGCGCGCGCCGAGGCCTCGCGCCTCGGTCTCGAGCTCATCTCCGGCGCCGAGATCTCGGCCGACTTCGAGGGGCAGGACGACATCCACATCCTGGCGCTCTTCGTCGACGAGAGCCACGCGGAGTTCAACACTCGACTGGCGCAGCGGCAAGAGAAGCGCCGTACCCGCGGGGAGGCAATGGCGAAGAACCTGATCGAAGCGGGCTACTCCCTCGATCTCGAGGCCATCCGGTCGGACGTCGGCGACGGAGTATGGGGAAGGCCTCATCTGGCGCGCGCGCTGGTGCGGGCGGGTCACGCGGCCAGCCAGGACGATGCCTTCAAACGATTCTTGAAGCGGGAGCACCCCTGGCACGTGGGTTCGGAGAAGTGGCCCGCGGTGGAGGTGGTTGCCGCGATTCGATGGGCCGGCGGCGTTTCCTCACTCGCCCACGCCGTGTGGTACCGCGATTCCGAGGCTCTGATCCGCCGCCTGGCGGCTGAGGGTCTGGATGCGGTCGAAGTCTTTCATCCCGACCACGGCCCGGAGGAAGAGGGGCGGCTGGGTGAGCTCGCCCGGGAGCTGGAACTGATCGTGACCGCCGGGAGCGACTTTCACGGTGTGCCGGAGGGACGCAAACATCCGGGCGGAGTCGTCGGGTCAGCGGAGATGCTGGGGCTCCTCCGAGCGCGCGCCCGTCGCCTTTGAGCCAGGATCCGGGCTCCTCGTCCGGCGGGTTGGAAGGCCCCTTCTGGGTCCTCCTCGTGCAACGCGACGCCCCCGATGTCCTCTATGAGGCCGCGGCCATGACCGCGGCGGCGGTGTCGCTCGGAGTGGATGTGACGCTGGTGTGGTTCGACCGAGCCTTAGACCTCCTCGCTGCGGGTCGTCTCGAGGAGGAGGCGGCCGAGGTTGCAAGCGCCGGTCGACTCTTCGCCGAGGCGCGGGAGACCGGCCGCGTGCGGATGCTCGCCTGCTCGGCTTCGATGGTCGGCGGGAAGGAACCACCCGAGGCCGTGCGCCAGCGCGTGGATGCGATCGTGGGTTGGCCGACCACGATCTCGCTCATTCGCAGGGCGGAGAGGGCGTTCATCTGGTAGCTCTCAGCTCTCAGCTCTCAGTTCTCAGTTCTCAGCTCTCGGCTCTATCCCTTATGTCAGATCTGATATGGCCAGCCCAAATCTCCAGAACTGAAAACTAAAGACTGATAACTGACAACTCGTCCCGCTCGGACTCCATTTGTCCCGGGCCTCGGTTGGCAATCGACCTGTGGAAATCGGCGCCGTTGTGGAAGAAATTATTTTCACTAGTGCAGTCGCGCTCGCGGAAGCGGTCGGGGGCTGTGCAAAGTTGACAGCGCTCGCGCGCCGACGGAAGAATCGCCCGCAATCCATCCGATGATCGAAGACATCACAACCGATCGGGCGCTTCCGCGCAGCCTGGAGGCCGAACAGGCGATTCTGGGCGCGATCCTCGCGGACTCCGCGGTGATGTCGTTCGTGGTCCCGATCCTCCGAGAAGAGGACTTTTCCACCGAAGACCACCGCCGTATCTACCACGCGATGCTCGATCTCTTTCTCCACTCCGCCGAGATCGACGTGCTCACGCTGAAGGAGCAGCTTTCGACCGGGGCCGGCCAACGCATCAGCAGCGCCTACCTCACCTCGCTGCTCGACGCCGTGCCCGACGTGGGCAACGTCGAGCATTACGCCAAGATCGTCAAGGAGAAGTCGATGCTGCGCCGGCTCATCTTCGCGGGCCGGCGCGCGGTCGAGCACGGACTCTCGCAGGAGAAGGGGGCCGAGGAGCTCCTCGGGGAGATCACCGGAGAGATTTTCTCGATCGCCGACGACGCCGTGCGGGAGGCGTTCACGCCGATCGGCCAGGTGGTCAAGCACAACCTGGAGATCATCGAGGAGGCGCGCAACCGCCAGGGAATGCTATCGGGTCTGGCGACCGGCTACACGGAGCTGGACCGGATCACGTCGGGCTTCCAGGCGACCGACCTGATCATTCTGGCGGCGCGTCCCTCCGTCGGAAAGACCTCACTCGCTCTCAACATCGCCCAGCACGTCGCATTGCGCGGGGGAAGAGCGGTGGGGTTCTTCTCTCTCGAGATGTCCAAGGAGCAGCTGGGCTTTCGGGTTCTCTGCTCGGAGGCGGACGTCGACGCCAAGAAAGTCCGCGACGGCTTTGCCTCGAAGGAAGCGATCGGGCGTCTCGTGCTCGCCCAGACCAAGATCGCCGGCGCAAAGTTCTACGTCGACGACCAGGGCGCACTCTCCGTGCCGACGATGCGGGCGAAGGCGCAGCGCTTGAAACGCGAGGCGGGTCTCGATCTCTTGATCGTGGACTACTTACAGTTGATGGCGGGCCACGGACGTTTTGACAATCGCACGCAGGAGGTCTCCCAGATCTCGCGGGGATTGAAGCTGCTCGCCAAGGAGCTCCGCGTCCCGATCGTGGCTCTCTCCCAGCTCTCCCGACAGCCCGAATCGCGCAAGGGGGATCAGAAGAAACCGCAGCTGGCGGACCTGCGCGACTCGGGGTCGATCGAGCAGGATGCCGATGTCGTCATCTTCCTCTACCGCGAGGAGCTCTACGACCGAAACACGGAGCGCAAAGGGATCGCCGACATCCTCATCGCCAAGCAGCGCAACGGTCCGATCGGCGAGTTTCCGTTGGTTTTCCTGCCCGACCACATGACCTTCGCCAACTACGCCGGCCCGGCGATGGCGCCGGAACAGCCGTTCTGAGATCTGGAAGGTGGAGGACTGAGACTTGAGAGTCGAGGACGTTGCCGAGGGCACCAGGGGAGACGGCGAGCGCGAGGCGACTTACCTCTTGACCATCGCCGAGACGTCGTTGGAGCAAACAGAGCAGCTTCTTCGGTCGCGGGACTTGAGTCCCCTCTCGGCCGCGAGGATCAATCCCTTGCTGGCTCGGACCGATCGGATCGCCCGGATGCTCGCCGCTCTGAAGGCCGCCGTCGGGCGAACCTGCTAACGTTCCGGCGCTTGGAATCCGTCGAACGTTCTCAATCAGAAACCTTCTCCCGTCCGACAAAGGCGGTCATCGACCTTTTGGCCATCGCCGCCAACTACCGCTACCTGCAGCGGCTATCGGGAAGCGCGGCGGTATTTCCCGTCGTCAAGGCGGACGCCTACGGCCATGGCGCGGTCCCCGTCGCGCGGCGGCTGGAACAGGAGGGGGCAGACCGCTTCGCGGTCGCGATTGCGGAGGAGGGGGTCCAGTTGCGGCGCGGCGGAATCCGAGGCGAGATCCTCCTCCTGAACTTCTCCGATCCCCGCGACGCGCCGCTCCACGCCGCCTATGGCTTGACCCCCACCCTGTACGATCTCGCACAGGCGCGCGACTTCGCCGAAGCAACGCGAGGGTCGGAGCATCCGCTTCGCGTGCATCTGAAGATCGACACCGGCATGGGGCGTCTCGGGCTGCAACCCGAGGAGCTCCCGGCGGCCGTCGAGCTACTCCAGCGGGCCAGGGGGCTGTTTCTTGCGGGAACGTTCACCCAGCTCGCTCGTGCGGACGAGCCCGATGGCACAGCGACCGCATCGCAGCTGGTTACGCTCCAACGCTGCCTCGCGTTGCTGTCTGCTTCGGGGCTGGATCCGGGGCTCGTTCACGCGGCCAACTCCGCCGCGCTGCTACGTCACCCTTCCTCGATTCTCGCGGCGGTGCGTCCGGGGCTCGCGATCTACGGAATTCCTCCTTCGGAAACGCTGGACCGCGGACCCCTCCGACCGGCTATGAGCGTGGAAACGGAAGTGCTCGCCGTCAAGAACGTCCCGCCCGGCACGCCGCTCGGTTACGGAGGCCGCTTCGTCACCGCGCGCGCCTCGAGGATTGCGGCTCTACCGATCGGCTATCATGACGGCGTTCGACGTTCCTTTTCCAATCGCGTGTCCGTTTTGATGCGGGGGGGAAGAGCGCCCATCGTGGGCGCGGTGAGCATGGACCTGACGCTCGTCGATGCTACGGACAGCGGCGCCGAGCCGGGCGACCGCGTCGTGCTTCTGGGCCGAGACGGGAACGCGCGGATTACTGCGTGGGACCTCGCCCGGGCCGCGGACACGAACCCCTACGAAATCGTCTGCGGCATCGGTCCGCGCGTCCCTCGTGTCTACGCATCGGCAGGACCGTGACGCAATGAGGTTTTTCGAGGCAATCGGCCAGACGATCCTTCGGATCTTCGAGGAGTTTGGCCGGTTCTTTCAGATGCTCGGCCGGATGGCGGCCTGGATGGTCCGCCCCCCCTACGACCTGCCAGAGTTGCTGCGACAGATGGTCCGTGTCGGCTTCGACTCGATTCCGGTCGTCCTCTTGACCACATTGTTCACGGGCATGGTGCTCGCGCTGCAGACCTTCAACGGCTTTGCCCGCTTCCACGCGGAGAACTTGGTGGGAAGCGTCGTGGCCCTCTCACTCACGCGCGAGCTGGCGCCGGTGCTCGTCGCTCTGATGGTCACCGGCCGGGTCGGAAGCGCGATGGCGGCGGAGCTCGGCTCCATGCGAGTGACCGAGCAGATTGACGCCTTGACCGCGCTCGGCACAGAGCCTGTCCAGTACCTCATCGTGCCGCGGGTCGTGGCGGCGATCCTGATGATGCCGCTGCTGGTGATCATCGGGGACGTCGTGGGAATGTACGGGGGGTATCTCGTCGCCGTACAACTTCTCGGCGCCAACCCGGTGAGCTACGTCGACAACTCTTTTCAGTTTCTTCACGTGAAGGAGGACGTCGTCTCCGGCCTCATCAAGGCGGCGTGCTTCGGTCTGATTTTCGCCTTGACCGCCTGCGTGCGCGGTTACTACACGACCGGGGGAGCGGAGGGGGTCGGCCGCTCGACCACCCGCGCGGTGGTCTCCGGCAGTCTGTCGGTGCTGGTCGCCGACTTTTTTCTTACGAAGCTTCTCTATTGAGCGCGCCCGCAGAGAAGGCCCGCCCCCCCGCCCCCGCCGCGGAATCCCACTCGAAGCTCGAGGTGCGGGACGTGCACAAGTCCTTCGGCCCGAAGGTGGTCTTAGACGGAATCTCCTTTTCGGTGGCCGAGGGGGAGTCGCTGGTGATCCTGGGGCCGTCGGGAACGGGCAAGAGTGTGTTGCTCAAGCACTTAATCGGCCTCCTCGAGCCCGACTCGGGCACCGTCCTGGTCGACGGCCAGGATTTCTGGGCGCTCGACGCGGTCGAGCAGGGCCAGGTCCGCAAGAAGTTCGGCATGTCCTTCCAGGAGGGGGCGCTCTTCGACTCGATGTCGGTGTTCGACAACGTCGCCTTCCCGCTGCGCCGGTCGGGCCGGAAGCCTTCGGAAGTCCGCGAGCGCGTGAAGGAGTGCCTCGACATCGTCCATCTGCCGGACGTTTCGGAGAAGCGCCCCTCGGAGCTGTCCGGCGGAATGCGGCGGCGAGTCGGTTTCGCGCGCGCGATCGCGCACCAGCCCGAGATCCTCCTCTTCGACGAGCCCAATACGGGACTCGACCCGATCATGACCGAGATCATCGACGAGGTGATCCTCGAGATGCGGGAACGTTTGGAAGCGACTATCGTGACGATCACGCACCACGTGGCGAGCGCGCAGAAAATCGGCGATCGGGTGGCCCTGCTGTTCGGGGGCAAGATCCTCTACGACGCGCCCCCCGAGGAATTCCTGCGCGCGAAGGATCCCGCGGTGCGGCAGTTCGTCGAAGGGAATGCCCAGGGACCCTTGACTGTGGAAGATGAGAGACTGAGGCGGAACCGGGTTAAGGAGGGCGCATGAGCGCGGCGGCAAAAGTCGGTGCCTTTTTCGTGATCGCCTTGGTCCTGGCGGGACTGCTGGTCTGGAGAATCGAGGATCTGCGGTTAGGTCGAGGCAAACAGCAGCGGATCTCCGTCGAGTTCAAGGACGTGGCGGGCTTGGACGCCAAGTCGACGGTGCGCGTGGCAGGAGTCCGCGTCGGCAAGGTCGCCAAGATCCGGATCGACAACACGACGGGCCAAGCGCTCGTCGACATGGATATCGATCCGAACGTCGACCTGCGGCAAGGAGCATCGGCATCGGTCTCGAGCCTGGGACTGCTGGGCGAGAAGTACGTCGAGCTCGTGCCGGGGCCGGTCGGCGCCGCCCCCCTTCCCGAAGGAAGCGTTCTGAAGGGGGACGTCCCCGTGACTTTTGACCAGATCACCAAGCTCGCTCGGGACATCGAGGTCGACATCAAGGGCATCAGCAAGAACCTCAACCAGTCCCTGGGAGGGCCCGAAGGGGAGGAGCGATTGAGGACGATCGTCGAGAACGTGCGCGTCATCACCGACGATCTGCGCGTCTTAGTCGCCTCCAACCGCGTCAACGTGGATTCCACGGTCGCGAACTTCAAGGAGTTTTCTGCCGCAATGATCCAGCTGGTCGACCGAATCGATCGGCTGGTCGCTTCCAACCAGGCCAACGTCACGCAGGGAATCGCCAACATCCGCGACGTCTCCCAGAAGCTCGAGACAACCGCGGACAACTTGAACGACATCACGGGCCGCATCCGGGAAGGCAAGGGAACCGTCGGCAAGCTGGTCGAGAGCGATGAGACCCACAAGAACTTGAACGACGCGCTCGTGGCGGTCAAGGAGGGGGTGGGAGGGCTCAACAAGGCGCTCGGCACCATCGGCCGGACGAAGATCGATCTGGGCGTGCGCTCGGAGATGCTGACGCGGTTCTCCAGGGGAAAGGGCTATTTCACGCTGGACATCCAGCCGCAGGCGTCGCCGCGGTTCTATCGGTTGGAGCTCGCGAGCGAACCGTTCGGACGGCGGATCGACACGACCACCGTGAACAAGACCACCTTCCCCGACGGCCACACGGAGGTGTCGACCACCGACAGTCAGGAGTTCAAGTACGACTTCGCGATCTCGGCGCTCTTCGGATGGCGCTGGAAGGACTTCGCGTTGCGTGCGGGAGTCATCGAGTCCAAGGGAGGCGCGGGGCTCGACTACATGCTGCTGAAGGACCGCCTGCGCTTCTCCGCCGACATCTGGGACTTCAACCATCCTGACTTCTCGGCGCACGCGAAGGTCTCCGGGCGGTATTACTTTTCTCCCTCCGTTTATGTGACGGGTGGATGGGATGATTTGCTGAACCGGTCCCGCCGGGCGGATTCTGTCTTCCTCGGCGCCGGCGTGCGCTGGACCGACGACGACATCAAGTACCTGCTGGGCAGCGTTCCCATCAAGCCGTGAACCGTAAAACGGGAAACGGGAAACGGGAAACGAAGCCGGCCGGTTCTCCGTCGTTTTCCGTTTTCCGTTTTCCGTTTCCCGATTCCAAGAATGCGTCCTAAGGTCACCACCGTCTTCGCATGCCAGTCCTGCGGCGCGATCTCGCCCAAGTGGCTCGGGCGATGCCCCGACTGCGGCGAATGGAACAGTTACGTCGAGGAGGCCCGGAGCGATCGGTCGGCCCCGGCGGCTTTGGTCTCGGCGGCCCCTCTCTCGCAAGTGGCGGCAGCGAGCGAATCGCGAATTACGACAACCCTTCCCGGCCTCGACCGCGTGCTCGGCGGCGGCCTCGTACCCGGCTCGCTCGTGCTGCTGGGGGGCGAGCCGGGAATCGGAAAGTCGACGCTTCTCCTGCAAGCCGCGCAAGCGGTGGCGTCGCACGCCGGTGAGGTCCTGTATGCCACGGGAGAAGAGTCCGCCGCACAGGTAAAAATGCGCGCGGACCGATTGTCGATCCGGCAGAATCGGTTGCTCGTGCTCGCCGAGACCGAAGTCTCGCGAGTCGTTTTGGAGGCCGAGTCGCGGCGGCCGGCTCTTCTCGTCGTCGACTCGATTCAGGCGGTCTTCGATGCGGCGCTTTCCTCCCCCGCCGGAACCGTGTCGCAGGTTCGGGAGTCCGCGGCGGCTCTCCAGCGTTACGCCAAGGCCCGCGGAGTGCCCGTGGTTTTGATCGGCCACGTGACCAAGGACGGAAGCCTCGCCGGTCCGAAATCGCTCGAGCACCTCGTGGACGCCGTCATCTCGATCGAAGGGGAGCGCAGCTCCTCGCGGCGGCTCCTGCGCGCGAGCAAGAACCGGTACGGGCCGGTCGACGAGCTTGCTCTCTATGAGATGACGGGGGAAGGGCTCTGCGAGGTCCCCAACGCTTCCGCCGCTCTCCTGGCCGAGCGCCGCAAGGGAGCGCCGGGCAGCGCCGTGACCGCCGCACGCGAGGGAACACGCTCGCTGCTGCTGGAGATTCAGGCACTCGTGGGTCCGTCCGCGGCCGGATCCCCGCGCCGAGTGGCCGTAGGCATCGATTCCAGCCGCCTGGCGCTCCTGCTGGCTGTCCTCGAGGGTGCCGGGCTCTCTCTCTCCTCGCGGGAAGTCTTCGTCTCCTGCGCCGGGGGCCTCGAAGCGCACGAACCGGCGACCGATCTGGCCGTGGTCGCCGCTCTTGCTTCCTCTGTGCGCGGAGTCGCTCTTGCCGAGGACGCCGTCTTCTTCGGCGAGATCGGCCTCTTGGGAGAGGTCCGGGTCGTGCCCGCCGCGTTGGCCCGGATCAAGGAGGCTTCCTCGATGGGCTTTCGGAGCGTGTTTCTGCCGGTCGGCAATGCCGCCGAAGCCGCAGGCTTCCCCGATCTCGCCATTGTGCCCACCGATCGGGTTGGCGGGTTTCTGGAGACTTGTCTAAAGTCTAGAGTCTAGAGTCCGGAGTGAAAGACT
>Ga0070706_100003526_pt1 | contig 15379 bp, 11 predicted proteins | sample KBSK5501metaG_FD_65476 | JGI IMG/M metagenome (GOLD analysis project Ga0070706, IMG submission 65476) | Corn, switchgrass and miscanthus rhizosphere microbial communities from Kellogg Biological Station, Michigan, USA - KBS K5-50-1 metaG | ecosystem: Host-associated > Plants > Roots >...
ATCTTTCTCGGCGCCGTCGCGGCGGTCCCCTTCGGCGGGGCCGTCCGGGGGCCAACGCTCCCCGCCGCGGCGAGGAGCTCGACCTGCGCGCTTCCGGAGTCGCGCGCGGGTTTCGCCAAGGCGCTCGCGGGCCGGGACGCGCCCGGCCTGCTCGTCTTTCCGGGGGCCGCCGGGTGGGACGATTCGATCGCGCGGGAGGTGCGGAGTGGCCGGCTCGTGATCTTCGAATCGGCCTCCGGCTTCACCGAGGCCAGGGCGCTCCGCGAGCAGCGCGCCGGGCTCGGAGCGGCTTTCGGCCTCACCATCGGGCAACCCGTCACGGTGTGGAGCGAAGGCCGGCGGCCGTCCTACCTCGATCTCGCGTGGCCCGTTCGTGCCCGCATTCGCGACTTTTCCTTCGCGGTTCCCGTTCGCGGCGGCGAGGCGATCGGATGCCTGGGCGGCTTGCCGGTCGCCGCGCTGCGGCGAGCCGGCGCGGGCGCGCTGCTGTTCCTCGGATCTCCGGTCGGCCCCGCGCTGGGGAGCGGCGACCCCCAGGCCCGGGCCTGGCTCTCGTCGGTGCTGTCGGCCGCGCTCAGCCTCTCCCGACGAAAGGCATCTTCGTCGCCATGATCGTCATGAACAGCACGTTCACGTCGAGGGGCAGGCCCGCCAGGTGCGCGACGACCCGCCCGACGTGCTCGACGTCCATGAGCGGCTCGATCGCCACCGTGCCGTCCGCCTGCAGCACCCCCTTCGCCATCCGGGCCGCGAGCTCCGTCCTCGCGTTGCCGACGTCGATCTGGCTGCAGGCGATGTCGTGCTTCCGGCCGTCGAGCGCCGTCGACCTGGTGAGCCCGGTGACCGCGTGCTTGGTGGCGGTGTAGGGCGCCGAGTTCGGGCGCGGCGCGTGGGCCGAGATCGATCCGTTGTTGATGATGCGCCCGCCCCGAGGCTCCTGGCTCTTCATGATCCTGAACGCTTCCTGCGTGCAGAGGAACATGCCGGTCAGGTTCACGTCCACCACCTGCTTCCACTTCTCGTAGGTGAGGTCTTCGAGCGGCACGGCGGGCGCCCCCATGCCGGCGTTGTTGAAGAGCACGTCGAGGCGCCCGAACGCCTCCTTCGTCTTCGCGAAGAGGGCGCGCACCGCGGCCGGCTCGGCGACGTCGGTCGGCACCACGAGCGCGCGCTCCCCCGCGCCTGACTCGGACGCGGTCTTCTCGAGGAGCTCCCGCCGCCGCCCCGCGAGCGCGACGCCGTAGCCCTCGCTGAGGAGCGCGAGGGCGGCGGCCTTGCCGATGCCGGTGCCCGCGCCGGTGACGATGGCCACTCTTCCGGGTGCGGTCATCTTCGTTTTCCCCTTCGAGATCTTACGTGTATAAGTGCAGCCCGGGGGGCGGCGAGCGGAGATGGAGCAGCGGAGAAGGATACGCTGGCCTTGGCGATCTGGCCTGGCCGTCTGGTGCCTGGTGGGGGCGGCCGGCGCCGCGGCGGCCGAACCGCTGCATGCCCACCCCGCCAACCCTCGCCTCGCGGTCTTCCGCGGGCGGCCGACGCTGCTCGTGGGGTCGACCGAGCACTACGGCGCCGTCCTGAACCCCGACTTCGACTACCGCCGCTACCTCGACACGGTGGCGGCCGCGGGCCTGAACCTCATCCGCCTCTTCACCGGGGCCTACGTCGAGAAGCAGGGCGACTTCGGGATCCGCCTCAACACCCTCGCCCCGGCTTCCGGTCGAGCCCTCGCACCCTGGGCGCGCGGCGAGACGCCCGGTTATCGCCTCGGCGGGAACCGCTTCGACCTCGACCGCTGGGATCCTGGATACTTCACCCGCCTCAAGGCGGTGATCGAGGAAGCCGCGAAGCGGGGGATCGTGGCCGAGGTCACGCTCTTCAGCGCCTACTACGGTGGCGGATGGGAGCTCTCGCCGCTGCATCCCGACAACAACGTCAACGAGACGCCCCGCCTGCCCAAGGAGCGCGTGCAGACCCGAGACAACGGCGGCCTGCTCGTGCGCCAGGAAGCCCTCGTGCGCAAGCTGGTCGCGGAGCTGGCCCCCTTCGACAACGTCTACTACGAGATCCAGAACGAGCCGTGGGCCGACCGCCCCGAGCTGCTCGACCTCATCCACCCCTACCTCGCGCGCGAAGACATGAAGGACGACTGGCGCTTCTGGAAGAACAAGGTCGAGGGGGCCGACACGGCCTCCCGCGACTGGCAGGCGCACATCGTGAGAGTCGTCCGCGAGGAGGAAGGACGCCACGGCGGGCGGCACCTCATCGCCCAGAACTACGTCAACTTCGGCTACCCGCTCCGTGACGTCGATCCCGACGTCGACATCGCGAACTTCCACTACGCGTGGCCGCAAGCGGCCGCGTGGAACCTCGCCCTGCGGCGGGTCCTCAGCAGCGACGAGACGGGGTTCGCGGGCGGCAGCGACGACACCTACCGGCGGCAGGCCTGGGAGTTCCTCCTGGCGGGCGGCACCGCCTTCGATCACCTCGACTACTCGTTCGCGGTGGGACAGGAGGACGGGACGGCGAAGAACGACGCGCCGGGCGGCGGCAGCCCCGCCCTGCGCACGCAGCTCGGCGTGCTCCGCCGCTTCCTGGAAGGGCTCGACCTCGTGGCCCTCGCGCCCGACGACGCGGTCGTGCGCTCGGCTCCCGGCGCGCACGTCGGCGCGTTGTCGGACCGGAGCCGGCAGTACGCCTTCTACGTCCGCGGCGACGGCGACACGGTGCTCGGCCTCGAGCTGCCCGCCGGCGACTGGCGCGCCGAGTGGCACGACCCCCGGACGGGAAGCCGGGTCGGCACGGAGACGTTTCGCCACCAGGGTGGGCGACGTGAGCTCAAGAGCCCGACGTACGACGGCGACATCGCCCTGCGCCTGGTCGTCGTCCGATAGAAGGAGGTACCGTGATCAGGAAGCTGGCCACCGTCCTGCTCGGGATGGCTCTCGGGGCCATGGGCACGGGAACGGCCGCCGCCGCGCCGCCCCTTCTCCTCCAGCACCCCACGCTCTCCCGGGACGCCATCGCGTTCGAGTTCGCGGGCGAGATCTGGACGGTCGCCCGCGACGGGGGCGTGGCTCGCCGGCTGGTGGCCGGCCAGGGGCGCAACGGCCAGCCGGTCTTCTCGCCCGATGGCTCGCTGATCGCGTTCACCGGCACCTACGACCAGAACGCCGACGTCTACGTCGTCCCGGTGGCCGGGGGACAGCCGACGCGGCTGACCTACCATCCCGGGCCCGACGAAGCGGTCGGCTGGACGCCCGACGGCAAGGCCATCCTGTTCCGTTCGGGGCGCAAGACCTACCGGGACCTGCGGCAGCTCTTCACGGTGCCCCTGGCCGGCGGATTCCCCACCGAGGTCCCGCTGCCTTCGGGCCACCAGGCGGCCTACTCGCCGGACGGGTCGCATCTCGCGTACGTGCCCTACTTCCAGTGGCAGCCGGCCTGGAAGCGCTACCGCGGCGGGCAGACGACGCCCATCTGGATCGCCGACCTCGCCGATTCGAGCGTCACGAAGGTTCCCCGCGAAGGCTCGAACGACAAGAACCCCATGTGGGTCGGGGACACCGTCTACTTCCTCTCCGATCGGGCGGGGCCGGTGACGCTCTTCGCGTACGACACGCGCGGCGCCGCCGTGCGCCAGTTGATCCCCAACGAGAGCGGATTCGACATCCAGTCGGCCTCGGCCGGTCCGGGGGCGATCGTCTACGACCAGCTGGGCGCGCTCCGCCTGTACGATCTGGCCTCCGGCCAGACGCGCCGCGTGGAGGTGACCCTGGCCGCGGACCTGCCGCAGCTCCGTCCGCGCTTCGAGAAGGTGGAGGGCAAGCAGATCCTCCATGCCGCCCTTTCCCCTTCCGGCAAGCGCGTCCTCTTCGAAGCGCACGGCGAGATCCTGGCCGTCCCGGCGGAGAAGGGCGACGTCCGGAACCTGACGCGGAGTCCCGCGGTCGCCGATCGGGATCCGTCCTGGTCGCCGGATGGCAAGTGGATCGCCTGGTTCTCGGACGAGTCCGGCGAGTACGCGCTGCACGTGCGCGCCCCCGACGGGCTCGGTCCGGTGCGCAAGGTCGACCTGGGCCAGCCGCCGTCCTTCTTCTATTCCCCGCGCTGGTCGCCCGACAGCAAGAAGATCGCGTACTCCGACAAGCGGATGAACCTGTGGGTCGTCGACCTGGACCGGCCCACTCCCGTGAAGGTCGACAGCGACCTCTACGACACGCCGTTCCACTACCTCGATCCCGCCTGGTCGGCGGACAGCCGGTGGATCGCCTACACGAAGCAGCTCCGCAACTACCTGCGCGCCGTCTTCGTGTACTCCCTGGCGGAGCGAAAGAGCCGCCAGGTCACGGACGGCCGTAGCGACGTCACCTCGCCGCGCTTCGACCGCAGCGGAAAGTACCTGTTCTTCCTCGCCTCCACGAGCGCGGGCCTGGCGCAGGGCTGGCTCGACATGACGAGCATGGCCCGCTCCGTGACGAGCAGCGTCTGGGCGGCCGTCCTGCGGAAGGACGTGCCTTCCCCGGTGGCGCCCGAGAGCGACGAGGAGGGTTCGGACGAGAAGGACGGAACCAAAGACGGAAAGGCCGCCGACGCGAAGGCGAAGGACGCGAAGACCGGGGACAAGAAGGCCGAGGACAAGAAGGCCGACGAGAAGAAGCCGCCCGAGCCGGTGACGATCGATTTCGAAGGGCTCGACCAGCGCATCGTCTCGCTTCCCATAGACCGCGCGAACTACGTGGCGCTGGAGACGGGCGGCGAGGGGATCCTGTTCCTCGTGGCGAACCCGACCGTGCTCACCGACGAGGACTACGCCGAGCTCGAAGAGGCGCCGCCCCAGGGCGTCTCCCGCTTCGAGCTGAAGAAGCGCAAGACCGAGAAGCTGCTGGAGAAGGTCGACGGGGGCAGCCCCGTTTACGGGGGCCTGACGACGTTCCTCCTCTCGAGCGACGGATCCAAGATGCTGTTCTCGCAGGGCCGGAAGTGGTTCCTCACCGACTCCGAGAAGGCGCCCAAGGAGGGGGACGGGGCCTTGAAGGCCGCCATCGAGGTCTCCGTCGACCCGCAGGCGGAATGGCGGCAGATGTACCACGAGGTCTGGCGCCTGGAGCGCGACTTCCTCTACGCGCCCAACTTCCACGGCCTCGACCTCAAGGAGGCGGAGCGCGTCTACGCGCCGTTCCTGGAGGGGATCTCCAGCCGAGAGGACCTGAACGACCTGTTCCGCGAGATGACCGGGAACCTGGTGCTGGGCCACACGTTCATCGCGGGCGGGGCGGAGCCCAAGCAGGAGAGCGTCAGCGTGGGCCTCCTGGGCGCGGACTATCTTGTCGCCAACGGCCGCTACCAGTTCGCGCGCATCCTCTCCGGCGAGAACTGGAACCCGAAGCTCCAGGCCCCGCTGACGCAGCCGGGGGTGAGCGTCAAGGCCGGCGAGTTCCTCCTCGCCGTGAACGGACAGGACCTGCGGGGCGACGACGACGTCTACCGGCTGTTCCAGGGGACGGCGGGGAAGCAGACCGTCATCACCGTGGGCCCGAGCGTCGACGGCTCGCGCTCGCGGCAGGTCACGGTCGTCCCCGTCCCGTCCGAGACCGGCCTGCGCCTTCGCACCTGGATGGAGGCCAACCGCCGCCGCGTCGACGAGCTGACCGCCGGCCGGGTCGCCTACGTCTACATTCCGGACACCTTCGCGGGAGGCTTCGCGAACTTCAACCGCTACTTCTTCTCACAGGTCGGCAAGGAGGGCGTCGTCCTCGACGAGCGCTTCAACCACGGGGGCGCCATCGCCGACTACATCGTGGACTACCTGAAGCGCACGCCCCAGATGATCAACGCCTCGCGCGAGGGCGAGGACGTCGTGGAGCCCGCCGAAGGCATCTACGGACCGAAGGTGATGATCGTCAACCAGATGTCGGGCTCGGGAGGCGATGCCCTGCCGTGGCTCTTCCGCAAGGCCAGCCTGGGGCCGCTGGTCGGAGTGCGCACGTGGGGCGGGCTGGTCGGCATCGGCGGCTATCCCCCGCTCCTCGATGGCGGCTTCGTCACGGCTCCTCGCTGGGGCCTCTACGGCACGCGCGGCGAGTGGGAGGTCGAGAACGTCGGGATCGCGCCCGACATCGAGGTGGACCAGGATCCCGCGCTCGTCCGCAAGGGCGGCGACCCGCAGCTCGAGAGGGCGGTGGCGGTGGTGCTGGACCTGCTCAAGACGAACCCTCCACCCCGCTTCCCGCGCCCGCCCTACCCGAACTACAAGCAGCGGCTGCCGAAGTCGCCCTGAACCGTCTGTTAGACTCGTCGGCCGTGAGCGGCCGCGTCGAGCAGTGGCTTCACGCCAGCGAGCGCACGCCGGCCCGCACCGTCGACGAGCGCGTGGCGGAGCTGCTCGAGGCCGTGCGCCGAGGGGCGCGGCGCGACGCCGGCGAGTCCTGGGACGCGGCCAGCGAGCGCCATGCCGAGGAGTTCATCGTGGGGCTCTGCGCGCGCTTCCCCGGCCGGGCATTCGAGGTCCGCTGGCCGCCCGCGCACGACCAGCCGGAAAAGATGCTCCTGCAGTCGCTCGACTATGCCGGGCCCCGGCCCGGCCCCGCCCGGGAGGAGCCGCGGCGCGAGGCCGTGGTGCTCGTCGAGCGCCAGCGCCTGCGCACGCTCGCGCGCCGCACCACGGGGTACAACTACGTCTTCACCGTGCCCGGGGACGCGCGGGAGCGCCTGGTGCTGGTGGCCCACTACGACACGTGGCGCGGCCCGGGCGCCGACGACAACACCACGGGCGAGGAGATGCTCAAGCAGTATCTGATCGAGGACCTGCGCGCGCCCACCCGCCCCCCGCTGACCCACGTCTACATCCTGGCCGGCTCCGAGGAATGCGGCCTCATCGGCTTCGCCTCCCAGGTCGTGCTCGGGCTGGCCCTGGGCATGGCGAACGTGGCCCTGTCCCACGGGCTCTACGCAATCACGGCCCTCGGACTGGCCATGGTCCCGCTCGCCGGCTTCCGCTTCGGCGTGTCCGGCTCGCGCGAATACGTGGCCAGCCTCTCGGCCTCGGAGCTCGCGCTCGCGAAGTCCGTCATCGCCGTCGACTCGGTGGGCGAGGGACGCATGTACATCCCGGAGACCGCGCTCGGCGCCAGCTTCGTGAGCGCCTTCTTCCCCTACCCGGGCTACGAGCAGCTCAACCACCTCCTGCAGGAGGGCGCTCACCTCCATGGCATCAAGTACAACACCTTCATCGCGGGCGGTACCACCGACCACATCAGCTTCCTGGAAGTAGGCAGGGGCTGGCGCGACCGGTTGGGGAATCTGCTGGGGTGCCCGCGCTGGCTCGGCTGCCATCGCCAGGGCAAGCGCCGGATCCCGGCCGCGGCCCTCGTCACCCTCGTCCCCGGCAAGGCTTCGCCGCTCGTGCTGGGCGGCAAGATCCACACGCCGCACGACACCGCCGACCGCGTCTACCCGAAGCCGCTGGGCGAGGCGCTCCGCATCATCGACTACTGGTTGCACCTGATGCAGGGCGGGGCGCGCATCGCCGAGCCGCGCGAGCTCGGCGAATACCATTACGCGCAGCTCTTCCGCGTGCGCCGCCCCGGTAGCGCCCCGACCGTCGAGGACGAGCACTGGCTGGCGCTCAAGGACGCGGTGGAGCCGAACCGCCGCAACCTCAACGGCCTCTACCGGGTGGACGTCTCGATGGCCGACGGTGTCGCCCGCTGCGACCGGCCGCGGATCGCGGGCTGGGGCGTCGACACGCGTCTGGCCGGAGAGCTGGCCGGCCAGCTTCCTCCGGGCGCCGTGCGGGAACGGCTTCCCGTGCGACGCGTCGAGCTCTCTACCACGGACGGCGTGATCGCCTTCGAGAGCCGGCGACGACCCGTGGTGCACGCGCTGGAGGCCGCCGGCCACGATGCCGTGGGCGCATTCGAGCGGTTCATGGGCGCCAACACGTTCCTGGCGTTCTTCGGCGCGGCCTTCCTGCTGGCCAAGGCCGTGGAGGCCGTCCTCGCCCTGGCCTTCCGCTGGTCCGCCTTCCAGGAGCAGTTCTTCCGCTACTTCACGCTCACCCTGCCCGCGACGATCGTGCTGCAGCTCTGGGCCGTCATCTGGCTGGTCGGGAAGAAGATCCCGACCATGATCGACAACGCCTACCGTCACCTGAACAAGGCGGACAACCTGCGCAGCCTGCGGCGCGTCCGGATCTGACTCAGTTCAGCCGGCGCTTGATCGCGGCGATGGCTCGAGCCGCCGGTTCGTAGCCCGGCTGCACCTCCAGCGCCTCCTCGAACTCGCGCAGGGCCGCGCTGAGCATGCCCTTGGCCAGGTACAGGCGGCCCAGGTTGAACCGCGGGAACTGCGGCGCCTCGTAGCGCGTCGCCGCCTTGGCCTTCTGTAGCCAGGGGATGGCCGCGTCCAGCTCGCCGCGCTCGATCAGGTAGGCGCCGATGTCGTTGTAAGGGTTCCCGAAGGACGGATCGACCTCGATCGCGCGCTTGCAACAGGCGATGGCCTCTGCCAGATCGCCCAGGAACGAGTAGGTCCAGCCCAGAAACGTGTGGGCCTCGGCGGTGGGATGGGCGGCCAGCGAGCGCTCGTACAGCCGCACCGCTTCCTGGAGGTCGCCGCGCATCTGGGCGTCGTAAGCCTCCTGGAACAGCTCGGCGGCCCGGAAGCGAGAGTCCATCCGCCGCATAGTATGGCACCCGATCCTCAGACTGACCCACCTACTCCTCGGGCACCAGGGCGAGGAGGTCGGCGCGTAACGCGTCGACGACCTGGCCGTTGAAGGTGTCGGCCTCCTCTTCGGCCCCGCGCCAGAACTCGCTCATGGCCGATCCGGCCAGCCGGCCCAGCCAGCGTACGATCCAGCTCTCCTTGACGGCGAGGCGGTAGTCGCGGACGAGCACCGTCGCTCCGGGCGCCCCGCGTGCGGCCAGGCTCAGAAGCGCTCCCTCGCCCGTGAACGGGCGCCGCAGCGAGGAGCGCAGCAGCGGCGCGACCAGGAAGGGCAACTCCCAGTCGGGCTGCTTCCGGAACCGCGCCGTGAAGCTCTTCTCGGAAGGGGTGCGCGTGAGCACGATCTCGGCCTCGAGGCCGCGCAGGCCCACGCGGAATGGCCCCATGCGCGTGGACAGGTCGCCGCGGAGAAGGAGTTGGCCCGGCACGCGCCGTGGCGGCCCCGAGAGCGGGGCCAGGCTGCCGTCTCGCACACGAAGCCGCAGGGTCAACCGGTCCTCCCGCCCCTCGGCTTCCCACCAGCGCCCGCCTTGATCGTCCAGGAGCGCCGCGTAGAAGCGGGTGGGCGAGGCGTACTTGCGCAAGTAGCGCGCGTAGCGCGGAAAAGTTCCTTCGATGCCTTCCGGCCGCATGGCCACGACCAGCTTGAGCGTGACGCCGCCGCCCGCGGCCGGCGCGATCTCGAGGGTCTCCAGCGTGAAGAGCCGGCCCACAGCCTGGGCGGCGCGCGGCAGCTCGGCGCGTCCGCGGACGCGCGCCTCGGCGGCGCTGGTCCGCTCGGCGGCCACAAGGAGGGCGGTCAGCGCGCGGTCGAGGTGGCCAACTTCCACCGGTCCCACGGCCAGCTCGTCGCGGGCGGCCCATTCGTACTCGCCCGGGCCGAGGGACTTGAGCTGCAGCGTGGCGCGGTAGTCACCCGGCAGCGCGGGCGGGGGCCCGCCCGCGCGCACCTCGATCGCGTAGCGGCCGGCCCGCCAGCCGCCGTCGAATTCCAGCCGCCGCAGGGCGTCCTCCTTCGAGGTCCAGAGGCTGGCATCGGCGAATGCCCGCGACGGCAGCAGCGCGGCGCGGGCCAGCCGCGGCCGCCGCGCCGCGAACTCCGGCCCGCGCACCACCGGCCCGAATCGGCCGGCCAGCGACCGCATGAGCCGGTCGGCGTGCAGCCTGGCTTCGCCCGCCGTGCCGCCGAGGGCGCGCGCTGCCGGCTGGCATGATGTCCCCGGCACGGCGAGGGCGACGAGGACGACAGGCATGGCGCGGCGCATCCCACGATGTTATCGGCGGCCGGCCGCGGCCAGGCCCCCGGGCCGGGCATAGCGCGGAGGAGCGCCGCCCGGTGAGGTGGTCAGACGACCACCTTGCTCTCCCGCAGCGCCGTAATCTCCGCCGGGGAAAAACCCCAGCTCGCCAGCGCGGCCTCGGTGTCCTGCCCGGGTCGGCCCGGCGGGCCGCTCACCGCCGGGGGCGTCCGACTCAGGCGTGGTGCGGGCGCGGGCTGGGTGACGCCGGCCACCTCGATGAAGGTACCGCGGTGTCTCAAGTGGGGGTGCTGGGGCGCCTCGCCCAGGGTGAGCACGGGAGCAAAGCAGACGTCGCCACCCTCCATGATGGCGCACCACTCCTCCCGACTCTTGGTCTTGAAAACCGCCTGCAGGCGCTGCTTGAGCGCGGGCCACTGGTCACGGTCCATCCGGTTGGGAAGGCTCTCTCCGGCGAGGCCGGTGCGCTCCAGGAGCTGGAGGTAGAACGGCGGCTCGATGGAGCCGATCGAGATGTACTTCCCGTCTTTCGTTTCATAGACCTCGTAGAAGGGCGCGCCGGAATCGAGGAGGTTGGCGCCGCGCTCGTCGGTCCAGGAGCCTACCGCGCGCATGCCATGCAGCATGGCCGAAAGGAGAGCCGCGCCGTCGACCATGGCGGCGTCCACCACTTGGCCCTGCCCCGAGCGGCCGCGCTCCAGGAGGGCGCAGAGGATGCCGAAAGCCAGCAGCATGCCTCCGCCGCCGAAGTCGCCGACCAGGTTGAGGGGAGGCACCGGGGCCTCGCCCGACCTTCCGATTGGATGGAGGACTCCGGCCAAGGCGATGTAGTTGATGTCATGCCCGGCGGCGTGAGCCAGGGGCCCGTCCTGCCCCCAGCCGGTGACGCGCCCGTACACGAGCCTCGGTTGGCGGGCCAGGCAAACGTCCGGGCCGAGGCCGAGGCGCTCCATCACCCCTGGGCGAAAACCCTCGATGAGGGCGTCGGCGCTCTCCACGAGGCGGAGAACGGCCTCCACCCCCTTCGGGCTCTTAAGGTCGACGCCCACGCTCGGGCGTCCGCGATTGAGTACCTCCCCAACCATCGGAACCTCATCATGGGCGAGAGCCTGTGGGGGGCGATCGATCCGCAGGACGTCCGCCCCCATGTCGGCCAGCATCATGGCGGCAAACGGCCCCGGGCCAACGCCGGCGATCTCAATGATCTTCAAGCCTTCGAGTGGACCCATGAACGTTCTTGCGTGAGCATGATATGTGAATCGGCCGCGGTCAGCCGCGGCATTTTGACCTCCCTGACGTCATGACGACGTGACGCCTCCGTCCAACCATCAGCAGGTTGATGCGGCGTTCGATACCCGAGGAATAACGCGCGCCGCACGGGCCACCCTTATTCATGGCGGGTCGAGTCCACCCTGGGCGCGTGCGGCCCAACGCGCGGCGTGGTGTCGAAGGAGAACTCATGGGCAACGTGGTCATCGGTACCGGGAGCTACCTGCCCGAGCGGGTCGTCACCAATCAGGAAATCCAGGACTGGGGAGTGGACTACGACCCCGCGCGATCCGGAGGGCTTTCCCTCGAACAGTGGGGCCAGAAGTACCTTGGGGGAGCCTCGCGCCACTGGGTGGCGCCGGGCCAGGGCATCGCCGAGCTGGCCGCCAAGGCGGGCCACCGCGCTCTCCTCGACGCCGGGCCGGCGGCCGAGGCCGTCGAGCTCATCGTGATGGCGACCGTCAGCACACATCTGCCCCAGGCAGCGGCCGACGTGCAGGCCAAACTCGGGCTGGGCGCCAAGTTTTTCCAGTTGGACTCTGGCTGCTCAGGGTTCGTGGACGCCCTGATGGTCGCGGACAGTCTGATGGATCGCCACCGCTACCAGACCGCCCTGGTGATCGCCGGCGACACCTCCTCGTACTACCTGCATCCGAGGCGCTTCATGGACTTGAGCGTGTTCGGCGACGGCGCGGGAGCAGTGGTCCTCCGCCGGATGAATGGCTCGGAATACGGCCTGCGGTCGTTCAGCACCGGCTCGGACGGCGACCTTGGAGACTACGTGACCTCGGGCGGTGGACAAAGCGCCAGCGGCGTGCCCGAAGAGGAGGCGCATTACTGGCGGGTCCAGTTCTCCAAGGTCTACGCCTGGGCGCTCGACCGGTACGAGCAGGGCATCCGGCAGTCGGTGGAGCGCGCCGGCCTCACCCTGGACGACGTCGACTGGGTGGTGCCGCACCAGGCCTCGGCCCGCATCGTCCACGAAGTGGCAGACCGCCTGGGCATGCCCAGAGAGAAGTTCGTGGTCACCTTCGAACGGACGGGCAACACCGTAGCGGGGTCGGTGGCCATCGCCCTCGACGAAGCCAAGCGCCAGAGGAAGTTCGCGGATGGCGATTGGCTGGTGATGCCTGCGGTGGGGGCGGGGATGGCCTGGAACGCGGCGACCTGTCTATGGCACGAACCGAACAGCCCGAGGATGTGATGTCGGGGCCGCGCCCCGCGGGAGCCGTGGTGGTCAAGGTGGCCGTCATCACCGGGAGCAGTGGCGGTCTGGGACGCGTGGTGGCCGCCGCCTTCGCCAGGGCAGGGTACGGCCTGGTGCTCCACTACTACCGCAACGCCGAGGCGGCCCAGGCCCTCACCTCCGCGGTGGGCCCTGACGCGAGGGTGACCACGTTCCAGGGCGACCTGGGACGGCAAGACGACTGCGACCAGCTCATCGCTCACGCCCGGACGGAGTTCGGGGAGGTCGGTGTCCTGGTGAACAACTCGGGCATCGCCCTGAGCGCTCTCGTCCATGAGTTCCCGGCGGAAGACTGGGAGAAGGTGCTGCGGACCAACCTGACCTCCGCGCTCTACGCCACGCGGGCCGTCCTGCCGGGCATGTACGAGCGCCGGGCCGGCCGCATCATCAACATCAGCTCCGCCGCGGGGCAGAGGGGGTTCGTGGGAGCGGCGGCCTACGCGGCGTCGAAGGGGGGCCTGAATGCCCTCACGCGGGTGGTCGCGGTGGAGGCCGCCCCTTACGGGGTCACCTGCAACGCGATCGCCCCCGGCGTGCTGGACGGGGGGCTCGGTACGGCCCTCTCACCCAAGATTCGTGAGGCGTACCTGTCTCTCACTCCCCTCGGCCGCATGGGAGATCCGGCGGACGTAGGCGAGCTGGCCGTCTTTCTGGCCTCGCCTGCCGGCGCCTACGTCACCGGCCAGATCATTGGTGTCAATGGCGGCATCCACATGTGAGGAGGCCTCGGCGCATGCCTACGATTCCCACGCATAAGGGCTGTCAGTTCTATGAGCTGTGGGGCCCCGAGGGGGCACCCTTCGTCCTGTTGCTGCGGGGGGCCTTCAGCGGGTCGTGGCAATACCATCTGCTGCGCGACCGCTTGGCCACGGACCTCCGGGTGATCACCGTGGATTATCGCGGTGACGGCCAGAGCCAGAACCAGCTCTGGGACGTCCCCCCGGGTCAGATCGCCGAGGACATGTGTGCGCTCGTGGAGCACCTGGGCGCGGAGCGATGCCACGTCATTGCCATATCGCTGGGCGTCTTCGTGCTGGCGGAGATGATGCACCGCGGCTTTCCCGCCGCTGGGCGCTCGATCATCGTGGGCGCGCCGGCCCTGCGTGGGAGCCTGAAGCTGCCGATGGCGCCCCTCGAGGTGGTCCACCAGCCTCCCGACCGGAAGCTCGCGCCGACCCAGCAGATCGCCTTGGCCAGCCTGGGCCTCTTCGTCTCCGAGCGCTTCCGGAAGGAGCAGCCCGAACGCTACCGCGACATGGTGGACCGTACCCGGGGCCTGTCGGGCCCGGAGCTGTGGGCCGGGCTGCAGCAGTTCGGCGGCATGTTCGGTTACGAATGGGGCCGCCATCGCGTTCTGGAGCAGCTTGAGCGCAAGGCGCGGCTCCTCATGGTGGGTGACCAGGACATCCTCGCTCCGATCGACAACGTACGGGCGCACCCGCTCTTTCTCGAGGGTCCGACCCTGGTGTTCCGTCAGGCTGGACATCGCTTCTTCTACGAAGATGCGCAGCCTTTCAACGACATCGCCCACCATTTCCTGGGCCAGGGCCGACTGCCGGAGCCGCTGCCCGGGGACGGTATCGTGCAGCCCCTGGAGGTCTCGGCATGAGGTTCGGCCCGGCGCCAGCCGTGGGAATCGCCGGCGTGTGCGTGGAGGTGGGGGATCGCGTCTTGACCAGCGAGGAGTTCAGCCAACTCTCGGGCCTTCCCCGCGAGGTGATCGAAGAGAAGCTCGGCTTCACGAGACTGCGGCGCTGGAGCGGAGCCCGCGATGAACAGGCCGCGGTGGTGGACGCGAGCGTGCAGGCCATGGCCGGCCTCGACCCGCGCCGGCTGGACCTCATCGTTTGTCTCTTGCATCCGTTCCACGCGGAGGCGGACTTGTACAGCTTCGGAGTAGTGGTCAAGGAGCGGCTGGGGGCGGTGAACGCCGAGGTGATCGAGGTCCTGGACACCTGCGCGGCCGTCACCCTTGCCCTCCAGATGTGCAGGGAGCTGTTCTTGAGCGAGCCGAGGTTGCACCACGCCCTCATCGTGGGCCTGGTGAACATCTGGAACCTCCTGGACTACGCCCATCCCGCCACGCGGTGGGCATCGGCCATCAGCGACGGTTGCGGGGCCCTGCTCGTCTCCCGCAACCCGGACCTGGACAACGTGCTCCTGGAGACTTCTCACTTCTGCAACCCGGAGTTCATCGACGACGTGGTCCTCTCGTCGCCGGGCCACCTGGACGAGCCGATCACCTACAAGAAGCGGTTCCGCCGCCTGCTGCCCCAGCGCCTGGACATGCGGGACCCGGAGGGCTTCAAGGGCCGGCTGGACCCCGTGAGCCAGGCCGGCTACGTGCGGGCCGTGCGCGAGTCCCTCCGGGCCTCAGGATTCGAGGACCGGGAGCTGGACCTCCTGGGTGCCAATACCATGAAGCCCAGCATGTGGGCCCGCATCCTGCGGGCCCTCGATCTCGACCCCGCCACCCAGATCTACGACGAAGAGAGCGGGCACGTGGCCTTCCTCGACCAGTTCCTGCGCATCCGCCAGGTGCGGGAAGAGCGCCGTTTGCCGCAAGGCGGCGTCCTCGTGCTGACCACTGGCGGGGTGGGTTTCCACTGGACGGCCACCACCGTGGCCTTCAAGGGCCCACGACTGGAAGGGAGGGTCATTTGAACCCGGGGGTGATCGCCGGCGTGGGCACCGCCCTGCCCGAGGTGCAGGTCACCACGGATCGGCTCGCCGGCGAGCGAGGCCCGGAGGCGGTGCGGCTTCTTCAGGAGGTGGGCTTCGAGGCCAAGCACCAGCCCGTGGATGACGTCTCGCCCTGGCATCTGGCCACGGAGGCGGCGCGCCGGGCGCTCAGCGCTGCGCAGGTGGAGCCGCAGGA
>Ga0070706_100003527_pt1 | contig 15379 bp, 14 predicted proteins | sample KBSK5501metaG_FD_65476 | JGI IMG/M metagenome (GOLD analysis project Ga0070706, IMG submission 65476) | Corn, switchgrass and miscanthus rhizosphere microbial communities from Kellogg Biological Station, Michigan, USA - KBS K5-50-1 metaG | ecosystem: Host-associated > Plants > Roots >...
CAGCTTTGTGACTTCAGTACGTTCTTTCTCGTCTTTTGGCGCCGGCAGTGTCAGCGACAACTTCAGGAGTTTCATCTTGCGTGCGACGTCAGGTGATAGTTGTAGACCATCGAATCGCCGCGATTGCTCGGCGAGTTCAGTGGTCGCAGCTATCAGCTCGTCATTTGCGCTGGCGGAAAGAGCTTCGGTGTCCCCGGTGATGAAAGTGCTTTTGACCCAATCGGCCCGGCTGAACTTAAGGTTCAGATCGAACAAGCGTTTCTCGGCGTCGGCGATAAACTTCGCGGCTTCTTCCGGTGTACCCTTCGCGCTTGAAACGGCGGGCGAGTTCGGGTTATTGGCGCACGAAGTTGTGAGCGCCAGGCCCAGGCTGACGATTAGGAACGCAACGGTCCACAGATGTCCATTACGACAAACAAAATTCATACTGCCTCCATTGGCTGTTCGTCACTGAAACTTACTTGGGGATGCAAGGATTGTAACCAGAGGCGAGAAACTTTGTGAAGGAGCAACGAACTCAGCTCGTACTGTTGTTAAGAGGTTTTTTCCGAACCCTTCAGAAAACGAAATGCTGCGACCCCGACGATTCCTATTGCTGTTATCAGACCGAGCCAAAACCAGCCAGTAAGTCTTACCGCAACCAAGCCTGAAGTATCGTTGGCTCTCATTCGTTCACGATTCATGAGGAAAGTGGTCACAACTCCACCTATGAATGGGACCAAAGCCGAGATCTGGCGCCGTTCTCGCCAGACACGCGCAACGGCCACGAGAAGAATAGCCAGCATTAGCAACGGAATTAGCCAGAGTGAACTATGACTATCGCGTGCGAGATCCACTCCGGTCAGTCGACTAGTGCTAGAGCCGCAGCTGACTTGTACCCAGGGCAGGAAAAAACAGATGAAGACTATCAGGGTCAGAGTAATTGTAGTTCGTCGATTTTCCATGGACAGGCTTCACGGACACGAACAGGGGTTGTGGAAATGTGTTGACAGGATACTTAAGGCTCGACCAGGCCTTTCTTGATATTTCGTTGCCAGGCCTCGTAGTTTCTGACGCGACGCTTTGCCTGCTTGCGCGTAAGTCTCAGCTCATTCGCCACTGAATCAATGCGGGCGGTGCGGTCTTTCTTCTTATCGTAACGATCGCCTGGGGCTTTGAGGTAGATTTGGTAAGCACGCGTCCACTCCGATTTGACATCGGCGGTCGCCTGTTTGCCACGTTGTTCTGGCATATGTTGTTCCTTCGCTAGTTTTGAGTGATTCTAGCAGTGAAGTCTATCAAGGGGTAGCAGAAAATACATCGCCAAAAATACGTCGCGGCCCTTACTGGGCCGCGCCGTTGAACAGTAAATTCTGATTGAGACGTACGAGGCGTTACTTCTTTACGACCTGCCGCTTGCTTTGATCTGTCCCCACAAGACAACGCTCCCCCATTGCTGAAGAAGCGTTGACTCTGTGGACATGCTCTGACGCGTTACCGCCAGGGCTCTGTAAGAAACGCGCCACAGAGGTGGCGCATTTCCATCCTGTTGGAACACACAACGACCTTGATGTGTTTCAGGCGAACTTCGAACAACAAGGCCAATTATCTATGGAACGAAGACTGCTGCTAAACAGTTCGCCGGCCCGAAACAATGTTGATGATGAACACTATCAGCGCGATCACCAGAAGTAGGTGAATCAGCCCACCGCCAACGTGTCCAATGAATCCCAGTAACCAAAGCACGAGCAAAATCACAAGAATTGTCCACAGCATAATCTCTCTCCTTTTGTAATTAACCTGCAGTTTCAGTCGAATGGAACACTCTCCCCAAGGAGCAATGCTCATGCCATCTGAGCGAAACCCCGCAGACACCGGTATTGCACCGGTATTACTTGAAAATGCCGATTCCAACCGACGCAAGCTGCATTAGAACGGTTCACTTCCGGCGCTTAGTATTTGTGCGAATTTGGTTCAACAAGCTTTCAACATGGTTTCAAGTACCAGATTCGTTGAAGATCCTAGTGAAAGACGAAGGTTCGCAAGTCTAAGCCTGCTTAATCGTTATTGTTGTGGAAAGCCGAGCAGGGTGGTGCCAGCAGCGCAGAAGGGTCTTGACAAATCAGTCAACTGTAACTATATTAGTTACAGACGATTAACCAAGTTTTCTTACTTATGTCAACCAGCAGCCGGTTCGCAGTAGCAGTTCATGTCCTCACGCTGATGGCGTGGGCTGACGATGAACCCCTCAAATCAGAGCATGTAGCCGAAAGTGTCAACACGAATGCCGTTGTCATTCGGCGAATGCTGTGTGAGTTGGCCGAGTCCAAGCTCGTGGTTTCGCAATCAGGTGCCATGGGTGGTTCCAAACTGGCGCGCGAGCCGGAACGGATTACATTACTGGATATCTACCAGGCCGTGGAGAGCCGTGGCGTCTTTTCGTTGCACCGCCATCCTCCGAATCGTGATTGCCCGGTAGGAGTCAATATCGGAACGGTACTAAACGAAGTGCTTGACGAAGTAGATACAGCGGTTGAGCGGGTGCTGGCTAACATCACCATTAAAGATGTTGTCTCGCGCTTGCAACCGTGCGTCAGCACTGCGGCTCCCAAACAACGAAAGCAAGTGAGGAAAGTGCAGTTGGTGGCGGCCGGAAACTAGTATTCCACGGGATTCGTATTATTTCTGCGGTGCCCGGAAGAAGTGAGAGTTCAGTAGAGAGTTGCAGCGGCGAGACGGCTCTCTACACCCAAAGCAAGTCTCGCATGACATGAAAGGACGGTCTTCAATTGAGTAGGCTTCAGAAAGATTCTGATGGAGTTGAGCCCATGGATTCGGTTAAGCCGAATTTTTCAAGTGCTCATGAGGAACTCCTGGAAGATGCCGTATCGATCGAGGATATCGATGAGGTATTGGAGAAGCTGGCGACTGCCGGCATTTCCGGAAGTGAAACTGACGAGCCGGTAATCGGCGATGCTTCTTCCTCGGCGGCGCAGGCGGAAGACGATGACGCGGCTCCGGAAGAAATGGAATTGGACCTATCGGCAGGGGAACTGGACAAGACTTCTGATCCCGTTCGCGTTTACATGCGCGAGATGGGAGTTGTGCCACTTCTCAAGCGAGAACAGGAAGTATCGATTGCCAAGCGGATAGAGTGGGGACAGAAGCGCGCGCAAAAGGGAATCACACGTTCGCCGATGGCGGTTGCAGAGTTGTTGAAGGTTGGCGCTGAATTGGAAGCGGGCACGATTGGTATCCGCGACGTGGTCGTGTTCTCGGATCAGATGGAGACCGAAGAGCATGAGGATAAGACCGAGGAGTACCTGGCCTGGACGATCGAAGGCATCGGCAATATTCGCAAACTCTATAAGCGCGGCCTCAAGGAGCTTGCTCAACTCAACGCCGAGCAAAAGCTGAGACGCGGGAAGGCGTCGAAGAAGTTAACTCGACTGCGGCGCAAAGTTGCGCGTACCCGCCTTGAGATCGTGCATGAGATTGGTCTGCTTCACTTGAAGGAAGCAGTCAGACAGCGACTGATCAATGCAATCGCTACGATGCATCGAGAAACACGTACGCTGGAACGCGAGATTGAAGCTAACACGGCGAAGCTCACCAAGAAGCGAATCAAGGCGGATGAAGTCAAAGAACTCAAGAAACTAATATCCGCGGGTAAACGCCGGCTAAAAGATATTGAGGCTGAACACCACGTTTCACCGCTCGAGATCAAACGTTCACACCAGATGATCGTCACCGGCGAAGCCCAGGCGGCACAGGCAAAGCACGAGCTCACCGAAGCCAACCTGCGTCTGGTGGTTTCCATTGCCAAGAAGTATCAAAATCGCGGCCTGCAATTCCTCGACTTAATACAGGAGGGCAACCTCGGTTTGATGAAGGGCGTGGATAAGTTTGAATGGCGCCGCGGCTACAAGTTCTCGACCTATGCAACCTGGTGGATTCGCCAGGCAATTACGCGCGCGATTGCGGACCAGGCCCGAACGATCCGTATCCCGGTGCACATGATTGAAGTGATTAACAAGCTCAGAAACACTTCGCGTGAACTGGTGCGCGAGCTGGGTCGCGAGCCTACGACCGAAGAAATAGCCAAGAAGATGGGCATGTCTGTCGAGAAGGTCAGCAAAGCGCGCAAGCTGGTGCAGCAACCCGTTTCGCTGGAGACGCCAATCGGCGAAAGTGGAGATTCGCAACTCGGCGATCTGATTGAAGACAAATCGAGCACCAGTCCCGCGGAGCGAGTAATCACTTCAAACCTGCGCGAGATTACCGGTGACGTGCTGCAAACCCTGAGCCCGCGCGAAGAGCGTGTCATACGCATGCGCTTTGGCCTGGACAGGGAAGGACACGAGCGCACGCTCGAAGAGGTCGGGCAGGACTTCAATGTAACGCGCGAACGTATTCGTCAGATAGAAGCCAAGGCACTGAGAAAGCTGCGCCATCCTTCGCGAGCCCGCGTGTTGAAGAGCTTCATCGAAGGACAACGACAATAAGTTCAGTAGGACAGACTTTCACGTTTGTCCCATTTAATAACTGACGGGCAGGAGCTGCCCGTCCTAACAAGAGAATCAGGGTAGAGGAGACTTAAGATGAGCGAGAAAGTTTCGGAAGTGACAGACAGTTCCTTCGAGAAGGACGTGCTGCAATCAAGCAAACCGGTGCTGGTAGATTTCTGGGCGGCGTGGTGCGCGCCCTGCCGCATGCTGGCCCCGACGATTGATGCTATTGCCGAGCAGTTTGGTGAGAGCGCGGGTGTCGTAAAGGTAAACGTTGATGACAACACTTCAACGGCGCAACGTTACGGAATCAAGGGAATCCCAACCCTGATTCTCTTCAGTGGCGGCAAGGAAGTTGAGCGCGTCGTTGGAGCGACCAGCAAAGAATCGATTTCACGCATGATCGAGAAGCACGTCACCGTTGCCAGCGCGTAAGAAGGCCTTCAATTAAAAGGCAGTACTAGCGCGGTTGTAAATGCATCAGTTACCGAAGAGGGGAACCAGTTGACTGGTTCCCCTTTTTATTGCACAAGTATCCAAACCAATGAACAACTTCCTGAGCAGCCTTCTACGAGCCATACTGCCGCTGCGATTTTATGTTTCACATTGGACGCAAAGTTACCGCGCCTGGCTGGAGCGTGAAATTGATCGAGGGACACAGTTTGCCGTGTTCGAACCTAATGGGGAACAACTGTGGGGCAATGTCCGGCGAGTGATTGAGGATATCCTGCAGAACGAATTTCAACGCGGCGCGTTTGTGGGTAACAAGCCTGAGCAGGCTTACTGGGTAAAATGCGATCGCACTACGATGACACAAAACGATCTGGACAACGGACGTCTGATCTGCCTGATCGGCTTTGCGCCAGTTAGACCCGCCGAGTTCGTTATCTTTCGCATCGGCCAGTGGACTGTAGATAGAAAACCCGATCCTTAAACGCACTTAACTAGAGCCGGCAAATCAACAGTTCACGTTCGTAGACCGCTTCCGGTGGCAGACGGTCGTGCAAATCGAGAAACAGTTCTTCGTGTCCGAGTACTTCATTGCGCCAGGCCACGCGGTCGAAATCCTGGAGCGCATCAAATTTATCTCTCGGGAAATCCAAACCTTCCCACTCGACGTCCTCATAGTGAGGCACCCAGCCGATCGGCGTCTCCTTACCCATCGCTCGTCCCCGGGCGCGGTCAACGATCCACTTCAGCACGCGCATGTTTTCGCCGAAGCCCGGCCAAATGAAGTTTCCCTGATCATCCTTGCGAAACCAGTTCACGTGGAAGATACGCGGCGTCTCGCTCAGTGAACGCTGCATCCGGATCCAATGCCGGAAGTAGTCGCCCATGTGATAACCGCAGAAGGGCAACATGGCCATCGGGTCACGCCGCACCTTGCCGATTGTTCCCGCGGCGGCTGCAGTCATCTCCGATCCCATCGTGGCGCCTGCATAAACTCCCGCACTCCAGTTAAACGCCTGATAGACCAAAGGCATCGTGGTTGCGCGCCGCCCGCCAAAAATTATTGCGCTGATGGGCACGCCGCTGGGATCTTCCCAGGCCGGGTCAATAGTTGGACACTGCTTCGCCGGCGCGGTGAAGCGCGCATTCGGATGAGCGGCTTTCGCTCCGGTCTCTTTCGCGATTTGCGGTGTCCACTTTTTACCTTGCCAGTCGAGACACTCTGCGGGCGGTTCGTCAGTCATGCCTTCCCACCAAATTCCGCCTTTGGGCGTGAGCGCTACATTGGTAAAAATACTGTTCGTTGCAAGCGTTGCCATCGCGTTGGGATTTGTCTTCTCTGACGTGCCAGGCGCAACGCCAAAGAAGCCCGCTTCGGGATTGATAGCGCGCAGCCGGCCGTTTGCGTCCGGCTTGATCCAGGCGATGTCGTCTCCCACAGTCCAAACTTTCCAACCTTCAAACCCTGCCGGCGGAATCAACATGGCGAAGTTTGTCTTACCGCAAGCGCTCGGAAAAGCCGCGGTGACGTAAGTCTTTTCGCCATTTGGATCTTCAACGCCGACGATCAGCATGTGTTCTGCCATCCAACCCTCATCGCGTGCGATGTTGGAAGCGATGCGCAGTGCGAAACACTTCTTGCCGAGCAGCGCGTTGCCGCCATAGCCGGAGCCGTATGACCATATCTCGCGCGTCTCAGGAAAATGAACAATGTACTTCTCTTTGTTACAGGGCCAGGGCACATCACTTTGGCCGGGAGCGAGTGGCACACCGACCGAGTGCATGCACGGCACAACGCGCTTCACGTCCTTATCGATCTCAGCGTAGACGGGCAGACCGATGCGCGCCATGATGCGCATGTTAACCACCACGTAAGGCGAGTCAGTAAGTTGCACGCCGATCTGCGACATAGGCGAACCGACCGGTCCCATGCTGAACGGCAGGACGTACATCGTGCGTCCTCGCATTGAGCCTTGAAATAGTTCTTTGAGTTTTCGCCGCATCTGGTACGGCTCTTCCCAGTTGTTCGTCGGACCGGCTCCGTCTTTGGAGAGCGAGCAGATGAACGTGCGGTCCTCTACTCGTGCAACGTCCGTGGCGTCTGATCGCGCGTAGTAGCAGCCGGGCCATAGGTCTTGATTGAGTTTGATGAAGGTGCCACCGGCGACCAGCTGCGCTTTGAGCCTCTCGTCTTCTTCCACGGAGCCATCCACCCAGTGGATCGACAAGGGTTGAGTGAGCTGCGCCATTTTCTCAACCCAGCGCAGCAGGTGTTCATTCTTACTCAAGGGAACGGAGGTGTCGCGAGCGCTGGCTGCCTCACTGACACTGGCCGCGCTTGCACTATCATCATGGAGAATAGTCATCAGAAGGGCCTCTATAATTGGGATAATGGAGTCGGTTTGCTTCGCTTAGATTCTGACCTTACTGAGTCCGAAAAGCAACAGGCGCCTGCCTTAGGTAGTGGATCGCTTTGATTGTTCAACAGAATCGCGATTCTGTTTTCGACTCTTCCAAATTAGAACTGAGAACAGCACGCCGAGAAGAAAAGAGACCACCGCGCAAGAGCCCCAGATGTTGATATTGAACTGGAGCCGTTCCGGTGAGTAGTTTGGAGCGCCTGAGAGCATCCCAGCCATCATTATGGCCAAAAGGGAGTACCCGCACGCCAAGAAACAGAGGATTGTGAGAGTCCAGAGAATAATTTTGGTCATTGAGTTTCGGCTTTTACGGCGGCTGCGCACGAATCCAACTGGGCAACAATACCTTCGATAGACCAAAGAGTTGCGCTAACGTCAGCGGCCATTGCCCCCCGTTAGCCAGGCCTTACTCAGCAACACTTTCTAACAAACTCCAGAATTCTGGCAACGACACCGCAACGGAATTCGCCGCGCCTTCGATTTGAGAAGAACCTTGAGCGGAAAGGGCAGCGACTGCGCAACCCATGGCAATGCGATGATCGCCAAAGGCCGACAGGGCAGCGCCGTGCAGCGCGGCCGCGCCTTTGACGTGCCAGCCATCAGGGCGTTCCTCTGCACATGCTCCCATGCGAGCGAGATTCGCAACGGTGGCAGCGATGCGATCAGATTCCTTAACGCGCAGCTCGCCGGCGTCACGCAAATTCATCTCGCAGCCAAGACTGGCCGCGAGGAAGCCCAACAGCGGAAGTTCGTCAATTAGATTCGAAACTTCAGCGCCGGAAATTTCCAGTGATCGCGATTCTTTCAATTTGTCGCTCCGAATACGAAGCGAGCCCACCGGCTCGCCACCTTCCAAACGCTCATCTGACACCACAATGTCTGCGCCCATCGTGCGTAGTGTTGAAAAGAAAGCTGTGCGGGTGGGATTGAGGCCGACATCGCGAATCACAAGATCGGAACCGCGTAGGGAAACGGCGGCGGCGATGAAGAACGCGGCAGAGGAAATATCCCCCGGCATCAAGAGCTTGCGAGAACCTAATTCGACGCCACCTCGAACGCTGATCTTTTTTCCGTTTCGTTGGATCGGCGCACCAAATTCACTCAACAGACGCTCTGTGTGGTCGCGCGTTGGTGCCGGTTCCTCGACTGTCGTAATCCCGTCTGCCGCCAGTCCGGCAAACAGCACCGTAGATTTGATCTGCGCGCTGGCGATTCGCAGTTGATATTCCACAGCGCGTAATGGACGGCGACCTTTGATGCGCAGAGGCGCGCAGCCGTTTGACTCCAGTTCAACCTCCGATCCCATCAAGCGCAATGGTTCCGCAACTCTCAGCATGGGACGACTCCTAAGAGAATCATCCCCGGTGATAGTTGTTTCAAAGGGTTGGCCTGCAAGAATGCCCGACAGCAGGCGCATCGTCGTACCCGAATTTTGCGCATTCAGAATTTGCGCCGGCTTCTGAAGACCCGAAGCTCCCGTCCCGAGCACCGTAACGGTAGAACCATCCTGCTCGACACGAACGCCAAGCGCTCGCAGGCAGTCAAGTGTCGCTGCGCAATCCTGTGCAGTTGAAAAATTCTCCAGCACGGATTCGCCGTGAGCGATGGAGGCGATCATCGCGGCGCGATGGGAGACGGATTTGTCTCCGGGTAAACACAAATTGCCACGGAGCCGGTTGATCGGAGCTACCTTGACTGAGCCATCATCGATATCGACGCTGTCGTGGTTGTTCGTCATGCTTGTTGGGCGTCAGCCCGGAGGGCTGGAAGATAGTAGCCGGTGGTTGAAGCGAAGCGAAAACCACCGGGACAAATGAAAAAAATTTGCACCACGAAGTGGTGCCAGAATCTCCTTCACACCCTTTACATCTGGCACCCCGTCGGGGTGCTGTCATTTCTACCCGTCTAACCGGTGGTCTTCGCTTCGCTGCGACCCCGGCTACTTTCTCGCAACCTTGTGGGTTGCAATCGGCAGTCATGTGCGGGGCATTAGGATAACACTGATGAAGTCTTATACGTGATTATGGTTGCGCCCCTGTCGACTTCGGGTTACCTCGCCGTGATTTACATGGCTTATCCGGAAAGCCTTGTGCTATGTTCGGAACGCTATCTGACGTCCCTCAGTTTCTTTTCAGACTTTCAGCTGCAAGTTTGCTCAAATCCTTCGAGTCAACTTTGCCAATCGGGAATAATCTTAAGCTTCAAGACTAAAGTGAGGCGGGGGTCGGCCTCTACCGCTGATCATTCGTGCCCTCGACGAAATGAGGTCAGTGCCACCCGGCGGTAGCGGGCGGATTTCGATCGAATTCTCTATCGTTCGCCCGCTCTGCCGACTGATAAAATACCAGTTGCATAAAACAAGATTGCGCAATAGACTGCGCACGCAAAATCACTTTTACCTTAATCTCCTGGAGGTAACCATGAAACCAAAAACGATTCTATTAGCGCTGGGACTCTTCCTATTCATGGCGCCAGTGTGCTTTGCTCAGAATTTGCACATGGGTACCTGGAAATTAAACGAGGCGAAATCAAAGTTCGCCCCCGGCGCAGCAAAGAACCAGACAGTTGTCTACGAGGCTGTTGGTGATCAAATCAAAGTCACCGTGGACGGTATCGACGGCGCCGGCGCCGCGACGCACAACGAATGGACCGGAAAGTTTGACGGAAAGGACTATGCTGTGACCGGCGATCCGACGGCGGACATGCGTTCGTATCGGAGGATTGGCGCCAGAACGTTGGCCTTAACCGGCAAGAAGGCCGGCAAGGTAACAGTCAGCGGGCGAATAGTTGTCACAGCCAACGGCAAGAGCCGCACGGTCACCACCACCGGGACCGATGCAAAGGGCAAGCGATTTAAAAACATCGCGGTCTTCGACAAGGCGTAAACAAATAAGGACGCGATCCAACAGATCACGCGTCGCAGACGATAAGGTTGGTAACACAAATGCCCTCCCTTAGATTCCAGAGGGGAGGGCATTTGGCTGGACGGCTAACAGTCTGCTCTGAGAGAGAGAGAGAGAGAGAGAGAGGCAGTCTGACACTACGACTATTGTCAGAACAGTGAAGGAACATTTTTCATCTGCTAGACTTCCAATTCCCGTGATCAACTTACATTACGAAGATCGTCATGGTATTTTTCCGGTTAACGCACAATGAACAATTTCAAACAAATATTCCTGGTTAGACGTGCTGTCTTCCAACGCTCGAAGATTGGTCTGCGCGTCCTGTCATTCCTCTTCGTTCTCTTCTTGATCTCTGGGCCAAACATCTCGAATCTTCACGCGTCCGCGAGCAGTCGGATATCTCCACAAGCAGCAGGAAAAGAAACTGCGCAGGCGAATGAGGTCGATACGTTAGTTCAAGCTGCGTCCGAGCTGTACCAGCAGGCGCGGTTTGATGAGGCAATCGCTAAGTGTGCCAAGGCCATCGCTCTTAATCCCAACGATTTTCGTCCGCATGGACTTGCCGGACTCGCCTGGTTCGCACAGTTCAAAATGAAGAGCGCGTCAACAGAGTTTGCCGCTGTAATTCGTCTGCAGCCGCAACGCAAAGAATTCTACGTCCTCAAAGCCAAAGCTGATATCAGTATCGGAGCAGCTGACGAAGCGATTGCAGGTTGTCGCAAAGCCCTTGAACTCGACCCAAACTTTGCTGATGCGTATGCGACGATTGGTGAGGCTTTGGAACACAATGAGAAGCGTCAAGCTGAGGCGATCGCTGCGTACCAATCAGCACTCAAAATCGATCCGAACCAGTTCGCGGTTTATGACTCGCTCGGTCAACTTTTCGTGAATGCAAAAGATGAGAAGAAGGCAGAGGAGATATACAGACAGGGCATGGCTGCCGACCCCAAGCATATGAGCGGACGGTTTCAACTGGGACGTTTGTTAGTCGAGCAAGGAAAACTGGTTGAAGCAAGGCAGCTTTGGGAAGGCCGGACGTCAGATGTAGATCGCATTGGCCCATCGTTCATTAACCTACTAACACGCGCCGAAAACCTGAAGCGGGCGACTGAGGGTCTGGCCCAAAAGCCAAACGATCCGAATGCACTTCTGGAGATGGGATTAGCAGTAATGGATGGAGAGTCGTGGATAGTTGATGGTCGCCAGGAGCGTGCGATTGTTTACTTCAGGAAGGCGTTGGCCATACAGCCAGGTCTTGTGAAGGCCCAATACAGCATTGTGAAAGCCATGGTGCAATACATGGACGTGTTCGGTAAGGACAAGAAAAAACTGGATCGTGAGATCGCCAAGTTGCGACAGCTTGACCCAGCCCTGGCAAAAGAGATGGAGGAATATAGAAAGACCTATGAGGGTGGCTTGATTGGTACACCGGTCAAAACTGATCAATGAGAAAGGCCGCTCCCGCGGACTCAGGCAGACACCAGCTCGCGGATTTCCGGTGGTTCGTCGCCGAGCCACTCGGGGTTTGTGGCAGTGGCATCGAAAATTGATGACGTCTTGAAGGGCTCGAACTCGCCCTTCGCGGCGGCGTCGCGAGTTTTCCGGAGCAGGGCATCGCGCTCCGCACTGCCGAGCGGTTGGAACGATTCGGCCGCCGCAAATGCCTGGTCCAGGATCTCCATGCTGTCAATGCCGGTTATCACCACCGACGTCGGCAAGTCCAGCGCATAGTGCAAACACTCAGTCGGCGTTACAGTCTTCGACTTCAAGAGAATGCCGTTTGCCATGCTCTTCATTCCGAGAATGCCAATCTTAAGTTTTACTAACTCCGGCACAACCTGTTTTTCGAAACTGCGGTAGTGAGCGTCCATGACATTCAGAGGCATTTGTACCGTGTCAAACCTGAACCCGTTCCCTTCGGCTACCTCGAGCATGTGAAGGTGTATGCGCGGATCTTTATGGCCGGTGAATCCGATGTAACCAAGCTTCCCCGCGGCACGTCCTTCAACCAGGGCGGCGTTCGCACCGTCCGCATGAAAGATGCGGTCCGGATCTTCAAAACGAATAATCTCATGGTGCTGGACCAGATCAATGTAGTCGATATTCAGACGACGCAAAGATTCATCAAGCTGCTTCGCCGCCTCTTTCCTGGATCGTCCATCGATCTTGGTCATCACAAAAGCACGGTTGCGGTAGCCGTCGCCGAGCGCCTTACCCATGCGCAACTCACTCTCGCCTTCGTTGTAATCCCAACTGTTGTCGAGAAAGTTAATGCCGCGATCGATCGCCGAACGAACAATGCGAATAGCCAGCTTCTCATCGACGGTCTTCAAGCCGAGATGCCAGCCGCCCACTCCGATCGCCGAAACCTTTTCTCCGGTGCTGCCCAACATTCGATAAATCATTCGCGTCACCTCCATGATGTGATCCCAGCAGAGGAAAGTTGCGTGATTGTCACGAAGGGGAAAAATGAAGTGAACAGTGAGGTCTTCATCACCCAGAGATTCGCGATGGGAGAGATCAAGAGGTATCAGATTTTCTTCGCTCAACGATTGTTGGCGGATCCAGGAAGCGCGTTGTCTGCTCGGTAACGCTTGTTGCCTCAATCAGGCGCCCGGTTATGGCCGATGGTTCATCGGCCCGAGAGTGTGGCAGCGATTCTTTGTATTGAGCCTTCCGAATTTGGCTGCGCTTAAACGCGAAGAGATCCCAGGTGCTGGCAAGGAGGAGAATCAGCGCTCCCAACAGCATGAAAATCGTAGGCCAACCCGCCGCATGCGTCCACTGCCATATACCGCTTACCAGAAGGAACAAGCCGGACAGACCAGTCAGCAGGCTATCTCTCCTTAGCCGTTCATGCTTACGCTCCAAATAGTTATCCAACTTGCTAACCAACATCACAGGCAAGTGCCTGGACATTGCCTGTGCTACGACCGTCAGATTTTCTCCGCACACGCGACAGAATCTCACATCATCATCATTTGGAGCAGCACACTTAGGACAGTACATACACATACTGTAACAAGAAACGCCGAAGGCTATGAAATTGTTCTGGGAATGATCGAGATGGTAACGATCGACCCCTGGTTTAGTGTGCCCGTAAGTTGTTGAGTTCTTGCATGCGGCGATCGGGATCGAATCGATGAATAAAGGTTTTGCAGAAACTTTCGGTCACCTTTCACAAGTAAAGTATTCTTAGCCGGTCGGAAGGCTTATAAGTACCCTAAAATTGAGAAAACATAATGCTTCGACACCTGATTCTTTCTTTTGTTCTATTAACAAATACCTTATTTGATCAAAACCCGCGGCTCAACTCGTCGGCCTTTGAGAGCACCCACAACCCATTAACAAATACCTCATTTGCTCAGAACGAGGGACTCAACTCGTCAGGCTTTGACAGCACTTACAAGCTAACACTTCGTAATGCCGTTCAGGACAAGAACTTTTATTTGTTGAGTTTATTTCAGCAGAATCCAGAAATTCGAAAGCTCTTAACAAGAAACAAGGCCCTGAAAAAGCTGTCCGCCGATAAGCTTCACGGTTTAAGAATGGCCGCGAATTGCAACGACGTCGGTTGCTTCGATCGGTTGTTCCGTTTTAGTAGTCCAACTATCGAGACGGTGGCCACGGAACTTAAGTCATTGGGTAAGCACCCGAAGTTCAAGAAACTCGTTATGAAAGATCTGCGTCCGTCGGGGGCATTTATCAAATACAGCGATCAATCCGATTCAGAGATGTTGCTTGCGGCGTGGAAAGATGCTGCGAACGGAATGAACCGGCTGCTGCGTATTTATTGTCTTGGCAAGGACCCGTTTTATAAGGATATTGATAAGGTTAGCTTTGATGTTTCGAGCGAAGAGTACCGCAAACTCCTTAAGGTGAAGATTGCGGAGATCAAGCTCTCCAAAGCGTCGCTATTTTTTGAGCCTACGCTCAGTTTCACTCTTAAACTGTTAGAAGTTAATCGACGTGATGAGGCGGGCCGTTACGAACCACTTGAAGAAGGGGAAAACAAAGCGTGCCTTCAAGATCTGAAAAAGATCAGGTGGAACGATTATCCGTATTCAGTCATTTTGGTCCTGGGCGCGGGCCCGCAGGATTCCGCCCGTCTAAGTAAGACAGGGGCCAAAAGGGTGGACCAGGCTGCGCAATTATTCCTGGAGCACAAAGCCCCATTGATTATCTTATCTGGTGGCCACGTGCACCCGATGCAGACACCTTATTGCGAGGCGATCGAGATGAAAAAATACGTGATGGAGAAATTCAAGATACCGGAGAAGAGTATTTTGATCGATCCATACGCCCGTCATACAACTACTAATTTTCGCAATGCGGCGCGTCTCGTTTTTCGGTATGGAATACCGGCTGATCTAAAAGCTCTTGTTACCTCCAGCGAAGACCACATTGCAATCACGACGAAGGAGGGTTTTCGCATTCGTTGTTCGACGGAATTGGGATACTTTCCAATGGAGTTTATCACCCGCATATCTCCGGTCGTGGCAGAGTTCAAGCCGTCGGTTGCTTCATTATTTTTTGATGCGAATGACCCGCTTGATCCGTGAGAGAGAGCTGCGGCGAGTAAGCTGTTGAATAGATTGGAGGCGGCGATCGGAATCGAACCGATGAATAAAGGTTTTGCAGACCTCTGCCTTACCACTTGGCTACGCCGCCCCGAAAGCAAGGATGAAGGATGAAGGCGGAAGGATGAAAGTAAACGGCGGGAAAGCCCCGCGGCTTTCATCCTTCATCCTTCCGCCTTCATCCTTTGATTCTGGAGCGGGAGACGAGACTTGAACTCGCGACCCTCGCCTTGGCAAGGCGATGCTCTACCACTGAGCTACTCCCGCTTTAGAGCACCGACGATTCTAATGATTCGATGATTGTTGTCAAGCGAGGCAGTTTGCCAGTAGTGGTGCAGCTTGAGGTTCTCGTTTGAGATCGTTGCCATTTACCGAGTGAGATGAGGTCAGTACCACCACGCGGTAGCGGGTGGGTCGTGGTTTCGTGATCCCTCCAAGGAAGTCAAAGACCGATTGTAAAAGCGATGAGACGATCGGAACCCACCCGCTACCGCGTGGTGGTACTGATGTTATGAAGCAAGCGCCTCCGGCCTTGAGTG
>Ga0070706_100003528_pt1 | contig 15379 bp, 19 predicted proteins | sample KBSK5501metaG_FD_65476 | JGI IMG/M metagenome (GOLD analysis project Ga0070706, IMG submission 65476) | Corn, switchgrass and miscanthus rhizosphere microbial communities from Kellogg Biological Station, Michigan, USA - KBS K5-50-1 metaG | ecosystem: Host-associated > Plants > Roots >...
CTGATGCCAGCGTTCGACGAGTGGTATCGGCTGTCTCGACCGTTTCTCGATGCCGCAAAGACATGCGACGTTTATCGAGCGGCGTTTGTGGCAGAGCTTACAAAAGTCCGGGTGGCGACAGGCGAAGGTGCGCTCACCAAGGCGCTGGAAAATGTTTCAAAACTCTCCGACTCGGAGTTGCCCGCGATCCCGGGCTACGCGGACGCACCAAAGAGTTGGCGCACGCTCGCAGCACTGCACCGCGAACTGTCGCGCTTGCAAGGCGGCAAAACATATTTTCTGACTTGCCGCGATGCCGCGAAAGCGGTTCCCGGCATGAACCATCAAACAGCTTACAATATCAATCTCACACTTATGCGTTTCGGCGTGATTGCGATTGTGCGCGTCGGCGATGCGCATCCAAACGGAAAGGCCTCAGAGTTTCGGTATCTTTTGTCGCAGCGAGAAAATGGCGCTGAGGAGGATGATGGAGGATTTGAAATTTAGGCGCGGCGACCTTTTCCACGCGGGCGCGCGCGAGAGTCCGGGCAAAGACATGCATGCGTAGAATTTTTATGTTTGAATAGGTCCATTGTGTTGCACCTTGATGGAGCCGGGCCGCTTTATCTGCAGATCTACCGCGCCTTTCGTAACGAGATCCTAAGCCGGACCCTGGCACCGGGCGAACGAGTTCCGTCGACCCGGGCCCTTGCCGACCTTCTGAAAGTATCGCGAAACACTGCTGTATTGGCTTACGAACAACTGCTTGCCGAAGGGTATCTTGAGACACGTGTCGGTGCGGCCGGAACCGTTGTGGCGCCTATTCTACCGCCGGATTCTCTTTACTCTCATTCCTCGGAGTCCCTCGACTTGCAACGGCACACCCTGAGTCGCGGTGACGCCAGGCTTGCGATCGTGGGAGAGAGAACCCTAAAAGCCGCGCGAGCAACAACCGATAGCCTGGGATTGCCAAGCTTGACCTGGGAGCTGACGCCGCCGCGCCTCCGGTACGATTTCCGGCCAGGTCGTGCGGCATTTCCCGATCTGCCGTATGCACTGTGGTGCAGGCTGCTCGGTGCACGCGCCCGCCATGCCACGCTGCGTGATCTCGACTACGGCCCGCCTGAGGGTCGCTGGGAGCTCCGCGAAGCCATCGCCACTCGCCTCCGACGGCTGCGTGGAGTTGATGCAAGCCCGGAGAGAATTGTGATTGTCAACGGAACGCAACAGGCTTTGGATTTGATCAGCCGCGTTCTCTTAAATTCTGGAGACCGCGTTCTGATGGAGGAGCCTCATTACACCGGCGCGCGGTGTGTATTCATGTCGGCGGGGGCTCAGTTGCTCACGTCGGCGGTTGACAATAATGGGATTCAGGTCCCGAAAGTGACGGCACGGAAACGCGCTATTCGGCTCGCATACGTCACACCGTCTCATCAATTTCCGACCGGCGTAGTCCTCCCAATTGCGCGACGCCTTGAGCTTCTCCATTGGGCCTCCCGTGTACGGGCATTCATTGTCGAGGATGACTACGACAGTGAATATCGTTATGACGGACCACCGCTTCAGGCGCTGGCCGGACTCGACCGGGAAGGCCGCGTCATTTATGTCGGCACGTTCTCCAAGATTCTCTTTCCAGCTTTGAGGCTGGGGTATCTCGTCTTGCCTGAAGTGTTGGTAGAACCGATTGTGGCCGCAAAGGCGATTGGAGACACGGGAACGGCGATACTGGAACAGCTCGCGCTTGCAGATTTCATCAGCATGGGCCACTTCGATCGTCATCTCCGTCGCACCAACGCGTCGAATGCCGCTCGGCGAAATGCATTAGTGGCCGCCGTTCGCAAGGAGTTCACCGAACGGGCAGAGGTTTGCGGTGCGAATGCCGGACTTCATCTTCTTGTTTGGTTGAAAGGGAAGAGCGGTGGAATGATTGCGGATGTGCACCGCAAAGCCGAGAACGCCGGAGTGGGGTTGTACGGTGTAGAGTCGTTCTATATAAAACCGCCAAAACGCACCGGCCTCGTTCTCGGGTACGCGCCCTTGCAGGAGTCTGAGATTCGAGAGGGCATTCGCTGCCTGGCTGCGGCGCTCAAATGATTCTCGCGGTCTCGGGTTAGTCAGAATCAACATCACTACCATTCCTCGGGCTCGATCGATGGACAGTTGAGAACAAGCGCGAGTAGTTCGTGATATGAATCAGCGGCCAAAGTCGGTTTCCTTGGTCTCATCAGGACGATTCGCTGAAAAATTCCGGCACGACGTGAGAATGGTCCTACATCTTTTGACGTGAATGGATCTTGTGCGAGGCACTTTCCACGCAATACACTCCACGCTGTTCTTAAATTGAAGATCTTGATGCTGGTAAATCGAATAGGAGGACAACAAATGAAAAAGCTCCAAATGAAAAAGCTCGTCGGGACGGTTCTGTTCACCTGTATATGCGCTGGACTGGTTTTCGCCGACCCGCCCAAGCCGCCTTCCAACGATGCGAGCGTTGCCGACACTCTTAAGCAACTCGAACAGGATTTTGGGGATGCAATCCAGGCCGCCGATATCGACAAGCTCAATCAGATCCTCGCCGACGATTGGGTAACCCTCGGGGGCAGTGACAGGATTTTTAACAAGGAGAGCGTTTTGCGCGATCTGAAATCCGGCAACGATAAACTCAAGTCCTTTGAAATTGGACCTATGGACGTGAAGATGTTGGACGACAATGTTGCCGTGGTCCAGGGCAGTGCCACCGAAAAGAGAACCACGCGAGGGCAAGATTGGAGCGGCAAGACGGTTTGGACGGATGTTTTAGTGAAGCGCGGAGACAAATGGGTGATCGTCCGCTCCCACGCCAACCGGGTGAAGTGAGGGAATTGGAGAGCGGGGTGTGGTCCTTCTGGGAAGCCCCGCCTACAGCGCAGTCCCGAATGACGAAGAGCAGAGAATAGACATAGCGGAGCGTTGGCCGGAGCCGGGTCAGAGTTGGTAGTGCTAGATGAGAGCGGGCGGATCAGAATTGATTACCAATTCATTGAGCGGTTTCTGGAAGGAGAGCCTAGGTTTGGTGCCCAAGGAGGCAAGATATGAAGAAAGGCACGAACGCGCCTGTTGGACCTAACGTTTCCGCACCGGACGAATCGCCCAGTAGAGCTCTGCGTCTTGGTGTTTCACAAGTTCGCGGCAATGCTTGAAAATCATTAGCTGCGAGCCCGGCGCCTCAAAAACTTTCCAGCCCCAACGGTGCGGTCTGATTTCAATGACTGTCATTGCGTATCTTCTTCGTCGCTTGCGTGGTCGAATTTTAAACGTGTTGCAAGCTGCTCATAGCTTTGAGTACGATGGCATCTCGTTTATCAACACCACGGCCGTGCATATTGACGCAGCATTCAAGTTTGCGGTTGATGAACCGGACTTGAAGCAGAGCTCTGGGCGCTTGCCGGAAATAGAGTTGCCCGTATCGGGAGGCTATCGTCATGTTCTCACTTGATGGGAAGGTCGCGGTTATAACCGGCGGGACCAGCGGCATCGGTGCGCGCACCGCCGAGGTTTTCGTCGCCCAAGGTGCCAAAGTCATGATTGCCGGTCGGCGCCAGGACAAGGGGCAGAAACTCGCGCAGACGCTCGGCGATGCCGCGAGCTTCATACGCACGGACGTTACCGTCGAAGCCGACGTCAAGGCGATGATTGACCATGCAGTGGAGCGTTTTGGCCGTCTCGATTGTTTGGTGAACAATGCCGGGACGCCCTCGCAGTTCGACGCCATTGCCGACGTTGACTTGGCGAGGTTCGATGCGGTGATAGCCGTGCACCTGCGTGCTGTCCTTGCGGGGATGAAATATGCGGCGCGGGTCATGGCGGTGCAGAGAACGGGCAGCATCATCAACGTGGCGAGCGTCAACGGAACGCGGGCAGGTCTGGGAGGACACTATTATTCGGCTGCAAAGGCGGCCGCCATTCACCTGACCCGTTGTGCAGCCGTCGAACTGGGCGAAAGAGGAATTCGCGTGAACAGCCTTTCGCCCGGGATGATTGCCACTGGCGCTTTCGGCAAGGCCGTGGGCATGCAACCCGATGAAGCAGACGAGAACCCCGAATATGCCGAGGTCGCCATTGGTTCCGTCCTCCCCCGATGGCAACCGCTGCCCTTTGTCGGACGCGCCGATGATATCGCGCGAGCGGCACTATTCCTGGCTAGCGATGCTTCGCGTTTTGTGACGGGACACAACCTGGTGGTTGACGGCGGCATCAGCGTAGGCTGGCCAATCGCCGCTGTCCGCCCGGACCGCGAGTTGTTTTTTCGCACATTTCAGGCGAGCCGGATCACATCGCCCGCTTCATCGTAAAGGCGAATCACCGCATCAGAGCTTTCGATTCGTGTCATCGAACGGAATAACGCGTTCGACATCGTCACCCGAATCCAAAATGCGAATCTCTCCTAAGCGAAAGCACGCGCGGCTCCGCGCATAATTGATCGCCCGATCTTTCTCCGGGAACACAGGCTCGACGCCCGGCGCCTCAAAAACTTTCCAGCCCAAACGGTGCGGTCTGATTTCAATCACTGTCATTGCAACGGCCAGCGGGTAGCTGAGTAGCTTGGTTAGGCCATTGCGCACGCCTCTAGCGGCATACCAAACGAGACCGATGGGCAGGCAGTAGGAAATAAGCTCAAGAATCCTGAGTGGCGTCGAAAGGACCGGACTGACCTACACAACCGGAATTGGTTCACCTCTCCTTTCCTTGAGAGCGAGAGGATTAATGGTGAGGGGATTTCCTTGAGCGCCTTCCCACCGCGAAGCTCTCACGGTGGCCTCTCTCGAAGGCAGCGGCGAAGAAAATCGCTGAACAGTTTCCGGGTCGAGCCAAATCTTATCCAGCAATGATCGGACGTTCCCGGCAGCAAATTTCCAATTTGTTGCCTTCGGGATCCTCGAAGAAAAGCGCATAGTAGCCGCGCCCGTAACCGACGCAGATTTCCGGACCTTCGCGCGCTTTGCCGCCCGCCTTGCGCACCAACTTCGCAAGCCGATCCACTTCTTCGCGCGTATCTGCCCAGAATGCGATGCGCGTGCCGTTTGGCCGATGATTTTTGTCTTGTGTGAAGCCAAAGAATTCCGACGGCTTGTCGCCGCCGGCGGAATAAAAAGCATAGAACTTCTTGCCCGGTCTCTCCTGAACAAAGCCGAGCTGTGGCAAAAATTTTCCGTAGAACCTTTTTGCGATTTCCATGTCTTTTACTCGTAAATCGATGTGATCAAAGCAACGCGTTTTCATTATAACTGGTATACTCGAATAAAAACGTAGGTGAAGACGATTCGATAGGCGAGGGGTAATACGCCGCCCTCGGTCGCTCAAGCAGCGGAGGGGGACTCGGTGTTTGCGCAACGGACGACCCCGACAAAATGATTCCCAAGCAATCGGGATTTCGCGCTTTATGGGGGCGCATTACTTTTCAGGAACTTCGGGCGCGGGCGAGGTGGTGAGTTTTTGAAGACGCGGATCATTCCGAGTGCTTGCGAACTTGAATGCTTTAAGCGGTCAAGTTTGTGTCGCTCGCTTCGAGGCGTTCACGACCCTCGGTGAAGGTCGCCTTTGCCATGGCGGCATCACCTTTCCATTGTTGAGCCCAACCGAGCGTGGGATAACACCAGGCGTTCCACTCGTGCGGCGAGAAGTCCGGCCGCGCGAATATGGACTTTAATTCCGCGATAGCTTGATCGTACTGCCGGCGATAGAGAAAGTATCTCACTCAAGCCCTCTGTGCCCACACTTCAACCGTGTCGACCGGGATTTGGCCAATTAATTTTCCTGCGTCATCCGTCTTACCCTCGCTGAGGTAATACCCAAGTTTGAATGCGACTGCGGTTTGGTCCCCGGGCGCAACAACAAGGACGCGATCGATTACATTGTGGGCTTTGGCATATTCTCTTACCGCAGAGTAAGTGCCGGCCAACTCGCTAAGGAGGTTGCTGTTTCGTGGATCACGCTCGATTGCGCGCTCCTGATCGGCGATCGATTCGCGGAACTTGCCCACCCGTCTCTCGACATATCCAATTTCAGCCGAAACGTCGGCGTTATTCGGCAAACGACGTTCAGCCTCGCGATAGGAAGAAAGGGCAGTTTCGTAATTTCTTAGGCAGCGATACTCGTAACTACCTTTCGCGAGCCACGAATCTTTGTAGAAAGGAATTTAGACGTTCGGCACGTCGATCAATTGAGTCAGTATCAAAGGACGGTCAAGGCTGATGACCGTTGGGGACTTTCATTCAATTTGGTAATCGCGGCATAGATATAACAGTCCACCGCATAGCCTACGAGCTAGGATTTAAGCTTCAAATATTACGATACTTTCGCGATGAAATCCGTTAGGCTGCTTTAGTTAGTTCTGCATATGGCAACTTCTCCGCCCTCACCAATTTCATGGATTAACTCTGATGCAGGAGTTCGCACGATGGATAGCAATTCGCGCAAATCCTGAGGCAAATCCTGGCGGCGTCGGCTGCTGACCCCGAATTGCGGCTCGCTTACGCACAAGGCTTCGGCGCGGCAGGTGAGTGATGACTTGAAGCGTTGAAGCGTTACAGCGTTAGACGTGAATCGTTGAATCGCGAATCGTTACAGCCCTTACACCGCTGTTACGTCCTCACCACCGTCAGGCGCTTCCGCTGCCAGAGAGCGTTGAACGTTTACGCACGTTCCCGTTGTAAAGGCGAGGGGGCGTGCCATAATGGACGGCATCGAAGAGATCATGAAGGGCCTCATACAACAATGCGTAACGACAGGGGGTTGCTATGCCTCAAAGACGCAGTAGCTCACCTCGAGCGGAGCTAGACGACTTATCACGGAGACAAGCAGATGTAGCGGACGTTTGTGCGCGGATATTCAAAGCACTCGACGCGCTCTTGCAGAAAGAGGGAATTCATGAGCTGAATCTGGAGCAGATGATCGCTTTAGGGATCAGTCGGGTATTCGATGAGCCACCCTATCCTAAAGCAGTAGGGCCACTCGAGGAAGGAGACACAGATCAGATCCTGCGCGGCCTGCAGAATCCTAAGATTGTCGGACCGTCGGCCCTGAGGGAACCAAGCCGCCTAGAAATGTCAGGCGGAAACAGGCAAGCGAAATAGGCTGCTAAGACCGAGGGGACGGACGAATGAAAGCTAATGAAAATACTGAACAAGATGGGCGAGATCACGGCGGGACTGGTCTTTTTCGTGCTGTTTTGTGTACTCGTTTTAGCGGTGTCCCCCATTTGGATTTGGCTTTTGCTTATGGCGCGAAATTATAAGGCACGTTCTAAGTCCCAACACTCCATCGCGCAAAATTCGCGAAGTGCTAATTAAACCATATGAGCTTCATCAAGATCAACCCCAACGAAAAATTGAACGTTGCCACAGTTAAAAAATATCACGTAAGTACGCGTGAATTGGAGAAGGAGACGTTAGAAACCGTGCTCAAGATCACGACAATGGATGGGGAGACGATATACCTTCATGGGCCTGACGCCGACGATGCGTTAGTGATTTTAGAAGCGCCCTCGTCGTAATTCCCATAACCAATCAGAGGCAACACCGAAAATCGTGGCCTCCGTCGGCGCGGCAGTGTTGCACGAGGACGATTCCACGCGCGCGAGGCCAAACGGATTTCTCTCTCGCGACCTAGATCGACGGACTGGTTTACGATTCAAACCGCGCGCTGCCCGTGGCATGACGATCAGCACCCATCCTTTTCAGTATTCCAAGGCAAGGATGGATTATGGCACTACAAGTGTTTTGTCTGTGACGCGTGCGGCGGAGACGAGATCTCCTTGCTGGTTAAGCATTTCAACATTTCACGGCGCGAAGCAATCCGGCGTTACTTAGACATGGCCGGTTTTCCTCCCCGTGTTCCTCCTAAATCTCATGAATATCCTGAGTCTCCTAGGTCTCCTGGTTCTCTTGAGTCTCCTGAGTCTCCTGGGCTTCATGTGTATCCTGTGTCCAACGGACAAGGACTAGAAGAAGAGCTTAGACGCTTGGCGGCGCAGAACGCTTGCACAGAATCGAACACTGCGAGGAAAAGACGGTTCAAGCTAGCGCGTGACGTGAGGGCGATAGAGAAAAGAATTGGCCGCGAACTGCAGGTCGCCGACCTGATGCCAGCGTTCGACGAGTGGTATCGGCTGTCTCGACCGTTTCTCGATGCCGCAAAGACATGCGACGTTTATCTCGCAAAGTTCTTTGCAGAGCTTAGAAAAGTCCGTGTACCGACAGGGGAGGGTGAAACGAACACGAAGGCTCTCGAAGCCGTTGTGAACCTTTCACCTTCTGAGCTGCCGGTGATACCAGGAATGCCGGACGCTCCTGAGAGTTGGCGCAGACAGGCGGCGATGCACCGAGAAATGTCCCGCCGATCCCGGGGCAATACATATTTTCTGAGTTGCCGCGATGCCGCGAAAGCCTTTTCCGGCATGAGCTATCAAGCAGCAGGTGACATCAGACGCGCCCTCGAACGGCTCGGCGTGATTAAGATTGTTCGTGTTGGCGATCAGCGTCCAAACGGGAAAGCCTCAGAGTTTCGGTACCTTTTGTCGTAGCGAGAAAATGGCGCGGAGGCGACGATTATCGAAATCAGGCCATTCCGAAACGGCTGGCAGGTGTACGAAGCGCCAGGCGTCCAGCCCGGTGTTCTTGACGAAAGAAGACGCAATCGGTTACGCGCAGAACCGCGCACGCTTTCGCTCAGGCGAAATTTGGATTCTCGATCCAAATGGTGCGGTCGAGCGTACGATTGCGTTCAACGAGGCTAACAGAAAAATGTGACGGCGGGATAACACCAGCCAGGTGGTCGTCAGCCTGCAAAATGGATTGAAGGAGCCTCCCGGACTGGTGTCGTTAAGTTTATAATTTTCATATTGACACACTGGCGGGACTTCTGACACGCTCTCCGCCGTTAAACGATCTGAATCCGGGGTGGGCAAGAAAGCCCCTCTCTCTGGCGTTTCTTCCCCTTTTTCAGAGCTAGCGATAGCAGGTTCAACACCAAGAGAAAAGAAACAACTACTATGAACTTATTCAGATCTGTGATTGGAATAGCCTTGGTGTTTGCAGCGGGCTTGGCGCCCTCCGCCCCGGTCCGTGGTGAGACGCAGGCGCTGGCTTTTGGAACTGCATTTCTCGTCAATAGCACGGGTGATCAGGGTGAAGCTACCCCGGATAACCAGTGCGAGACGGTAATTGGAAATGGAGTATGCACCTTGCGGGCGGCCATTGAGTTGGTTAACGCACGAAACAATGGTGGAGACGGTATCTTCTTCAGCATCCCTGGGTCGGATCCTGGTTGCTCTGGAGGTGTTTGCACCATTACTCCGGCGAGCGCGCTGCCTGATCTGAGCGTCCCTGTCACCATCAGTGGCCCTGGAGCGGGCAAGTTGATCGTTCTAAACAACATCTCGGGCCTGCGTATCTTCAACGTGACCACCTCGGGTACAGTGAGCTTTTCAAACCTCACGATGTCAGGAGGGGATATTGGCGCCAACGGTGGTGGCATTCAAAACGCAAGTACCGGCACGGTCAACGTCACCAATTGTACGCTCAGCGGTAATTCTGCCGACAATGGCGGCGGCATTTCCAACAGCAGCAGCGGCACGGTGAATGTCACGAACAGCACGCTCAGCGGCAATTCTGCTAGCGGCCCCAGCCAAATTCCTGCTGGCGGCGGCATTTTTAACTTCTCGGGAACAGTAACTGTCACCAACAGCACGCTGATTAATAACCAGGCGCTCAGAACGAGTGGCGACCAATCTTTTGGCGATGGCGGCGGCATTTTCAATAATGTTGACGGCAAATTAAACGTCATCAGGAGCACGTTCAGCAATAACTCTGCTAATGTCGCTCCCGGCATCGTCGTTGCTACTGGTGGAGGCGGCGGGATATTCAACTCCTCCGGCAGCTTTGGCAACTCCGGCACAATGAACATTACTAACAGCACGTTCAGCGGTAACTCTAGTAATAGTGGTGGTGGTGCCATCTTTACAAATGGCGCATTTGGCGGCCCCAAAGTGAACATTACCAACAGCACGATCAGCGGGAACACTGGCGGCGGTATTTACAAGGGAGACTCTGACGTTTTTGTAAAAAGCACGATCATCGCCAACAACTCCACAGATGATGTCTCTGGCTCATTCACTTCACAGGGCTTCAATTTGATCGGCAAGAACGACGGGGCCGCCGCGAGTTTTCCCGCCGGAAACCCGAATGGCAACAACGACATCGTTGGGACGAGCGCCTCGCCCGTCAAACCGAAGCTAGGGCCATTGCAAAATAATGGCGGACCTACTTATACCATGGCCTTACTATCTGGCAGTCCGGCGATTGACAAGGGCACGAGCAACGGTCTGACGGGTACCTTAACTACCGACCAACGCGGAGTGGGTTATGTGCGCACGATCAATGAATCTATCGCCAATGCCAGCGGCGGCGACGGCACCGACATCGGCGCCTTTGAATTGGGGGCCCACATCAGCGCTGTCTCGCGCAAGACCCATGGGACGGCAGGCAGCTTTAATATTAACCTTCCGCTTACCGGCACTAAAGTTGGAGTGGAATGCCGCAAAGGTGGTTCTTCTCATGTTTTCGCGGTCATCCTGACTTTCCCGACTGCGGTGACGGTAGGAAGCGTAAGCGTCACCCCCGATCCGAAGGCGCCCGGTGCCACCGCGAGCGTGAGTAGCTCGGGCGTGGGTGGCCATCTAGTGACTGTTAACCTGACCGGAGTGTCCAACGCTCAAAGAATTGCCATTACGCTTTCTGCTGTAAGCGATGGCACCAACACTAACGACGTGATCGTCCCCATGGGGGTGCTGCTTGGGGACACCGACAACAACGGCTCGGTCACTTCTAACGACGTGACTCTGACCGAGTCGAAGGTGGGTCAGACGGTAAACGGAACCGATTTTCGCGAGGACGTGACCCTCGATGGGTTGATCAACAGCACCGATGTGAACCTCGTGCAGTCGAAAGTTGGCACAAAATTACCCTAGGCGAAGTACTTAGGACCCTTTCGCCCTGCTCTTTTGCACCCCTGATGCCCTGCACTTTGGATTCGTTAGGCGACGCCGCAGGGCGATAATGCATCTTCATAGCCCAATACCGAAGCAACGCGGTGTCCAAAGTCGTATGGGTGCTAAAGCGAGCCGAGGCGGATTCCGCCAACCGGACTTTTCGCGTGGCGAACCGTTAGGCGAGCGACTCACTCTCGTTCGATCAGTTCAAGATTTTCGGGAGAGCAAACCCGCGTCGAACCGTCGTCGAGCGATACTATGACGGCGCTAACCGAGGGCACATGCGTTTGCACGCTGCCGGTTTTGCCGACAAATTCCGCGTGAGATCGCGAGTCCGGAAATGTCACGCGCACTATCCTCACGCGCGCGCCGACGGCGAATTGCGACGGAATTTGCTTGCTCATTCGTAAGCGTGCTCACCGTCATCGGGCCAAGGATTAGGCATAGCAAGGATGGCGTTAGCGCGTCGTCGATTCGTAAGGCGCAGGCACCTTCAACCTTTGCGGCATGCGGCTCAGAAGGCGCAACGACGCTGTTGTTCAACCAAACCCGATATAGCAATCGCCCTGGCAAAACTTGCCGCCATCGCCGACCGGGTGACTACTCTGTCGCTCGGGGGGCAGGCGACCGTTGCGAACGACCGACCTGCCCGGATCCCGAATCGCCAGTGCGCCCTACATGATAGTGCGCTGGCCACGTCTAGCTATCGCGCGCGGCGCAATCCACGCCTCACGGCCTCGACCTTAAGGGCAACCGCTTCCCGAACACGCGTCCGGTATGTTAACAGTGTTCCCTACCCCATCGCTAAAAGTGACGCCGTCGTAGTCGACCGCGATCAGCTTTAGCACCAGCCCTTGGCCGTTACAATCCGCACCGTCTTGCTCTGGAATTAGGCAGATGGTAGCGCTAATTGTGCCATTGTGGGGAGTTATGGTCGTAACGGTCTTGTCAGTTGAACCGCTTACGCTGTTTGGCGATCCCTGAGGGTTGTTGCCGCTGCTAGTGAAGCATTGATATGTGAAGGTCGTGCCCGTGCTGGCCGCGAACGTGTAGGTAACTGGCGTGCTTCCTAAGCCCGCTTCTTTAAACGTTACACAGTTACTCGCCTGTTTTCGTGTCCAGACTGGCGGTGGGTCCCTTTGATGAAGTGGGGGCTTTGTGCCCGCACGGTGGTAGCCATGAAGCCCGAGAGGGCGATCATGGTAATAGTAAGAATTTACTCGCCGGGCAAACTTCGCTTCTTGCAATACGTCACGAGAGCCTCCTACGCTTGGTGGGCCGACAAGGAAAATATCGGCGCGATTTGTCTTGGGCGGCAAGTGAGCCTAGCGCCCCGCTTGCGGTGCGGTTGACGACTCGAAACGCTGTTCACTGAGGCCTCGTGCACGCAACTGATAAGTCTGCGACCGAAGCCTTCATTCTTGCACAAATCCTTGAACAATAAGCTCGGCCGGACTTTGTTTTACCTGGAGAGCGCTCGGCTAACGCGCCGGACAAAGACTCCTTTGATCAACCAATTTTGCGGATTTGTATCAGGAGCCATTCAACAGACGCGTAGGCGAATCGCAACCTTGTAAATCTCGCACCGCTTCAGTTCGGCGAAGAAGTTTTCCGGCTGCACAGCGAGTTACTTGCCGCCACGCGGAACAATTTTGTCAGCGAGTGCCTCGAAACGCGAATCGCCGCGTAGTGGGTCGAGAAAGGGGTCAACTTTAATAGCAGCAATGTCAAAGCCGGCTCGATCTTGATAACTTTTTTGGAGCCAGCGAAGCGCCTCCTCTTTGTCGCCAAGTCCGAGATAAACAATAGCAAAGTTATACGCTGAAACATATCGCTGTTTGGATAGCTCCTTCAGTTGGTCAAGTATTTTCAATGCCTCGGTCTTATTGCCCGAGGAGGCATAAGCGTGGCCGAGCAACGCGAGCACCTGAGGATCATCGTTTAACGCTTGCGCCTTCTGGTATTCGGCCATCGCGCCGACAATGTCGCCTTTGAGCTCAATGGCCTGACCAAGGCTATACTGCGCGTAGTAAAAACCAGGGTCCATTTCCAACGTTTTGCGCAGCTGCTCGATGGCTTGGTCATAACGGCGCGCGAAGTAGTAAGTGGTGCCGAGATCTGTGTTGTTGATAAGTGACAAGGGATCAAGCTCGACGGCCCGCTTGCATTCGGCGATCGCCTCATCGAACTGGCCCGACTGCGCGAGCGGCCCATTGCCGTACCAATGATGCGCCATCGCGTAGTTTGGATCCAGCTCAATAGCCTGCCGAAATTCCCTGATCGATCCATCGAAGTCGAGATCGTATGCGAAAAGAATTTTCGCCAAGGAAGCGTGCGCTTCAGCCAGCGTGTCGTCGAGTGCGAGCGCCTTTTTCGCAGCTGTTTTTGCCGGCGGAAAAGACTCTTGTGGACTCCCCGCACCCCAGCCGGAGAGAAGCCCGTAAGAATCGGCTAGACCCGCATAAGCAAGCGCGTACTTCGGATCTTTGTCGATCGCCTGCTGAAAGTAACTGATCGCGGTTTTGAAATCCTTAGCGGTCCGCTTGTTCCAAAAATATCTACCTTTGAGGTAGAACTCGTGAGCCTCGGTGTTTTCCGTCGGTTGCGCAGCGATCGCCCGCTTCTCCGAACCAGTAAGCTTCGCTTGCAACGTATCGGCAATCGTTTTCGCAATCTCACTTTCGATACGGAAGATGTCAGTGAGTTGGCGATCAAAGCTCTCGGCCCATAAGTGCGCATCGGTCGTGGCGTTAATCAGCTGTACATTGACCCGGACTTGATCAGCCACTCTCTGCACGCTGCCCTCGAGGATGTTTGCAACACCAAGCTGCTTGGCGATCTGTGGCAAATTTTCCGGCGAACTCTTGAAATGCTGAGTCGAAGTCCGCGAGATGACTTTCAAGTCAGCAATCTTGGCAAGCCGCGTCAGGATCTCATCCTGGATACCCTCGGCGAAATAGGCATTTCCTTTCTCCTCACTGAGGTTTTCGAACGGCAGGACGGCGATCGATTTGTTCGAAATATCATTAAACGATGCAGTCGCTTTGCTTCCCGCTGTGTACCGCCCCAAGAAAAACAAAATCACTGAGATCGTGCCGCAGATAACAACGATGTAGATCCACGCGTACTTTTTCTGGGTAGCCGTCGCCGGCATCGCATCGGCGATCTCCGTTCGCTTGATTCCTTCCGGTGTTGCTTCAAAAGCCCAAGCGATCACCACAGCGACCGGAAATCCAATGACGACCAGCGCGATAACGAGTCTTACGACCCAGTTTGGAATTTCGAGGAACGGAAAGACTTGAGTCGCAACCTGAACCAGCAGCCACGCAACGACCGCATAAGCGACCGCAACTTTGTAGACGTTGCGTCGCTTCAGCTCAGTGAAAAAGTTGTGCGAATTCACTTTGGTTTCTCTTCGCAGAGTTTTTGGAAGCGCGGATCATTCGGCTGCGTTTGCATCTTGATCTAACATATCACGCAACCGCGAGCGCGTTTAAGGCTTCTATCTGCCCCGCCAGCGCGTTTTCTGGCCCCGGAAGGTAGAAAGCCAACCAGCTCGGTTTTCGCCCTCGCGCCCTGTTCTGGGCGCTCTTTTTCGCTCATGCCGAGAGGCTAAAGTTAGCGCCGCTTATGGCAATCATCGCGCTGAATTACCCGACGCGCCGACCCCAGACCTAATGAGAATCCCCCCGACTTCCAACCGCAATCGTTCACCGCCTCGCAACCGCTCCCATCAGCCGCTCCCATTCGTCGAGGCTCCCGCGAAAGCCAAGCTCGCAGGCGGTGTTGAAACTCAGCCGAGCGTTCATCTCGCGACGCTTCCCGCTCTTTAAGTCATCGGTGTTTCGATATTCGCGGCGCGAAAAAAAGATGTGCGACGCGAGCGGGTCGTGCTCGGCTTTCATCGCGGCCAGTTCAGTTTCAACGTCCCGTATCGCCGCAGTCAGCCGGTCCAATGCTTCTTGAAGGCGTGCGACACGCATAATGTTCCTCTGAACATAACGGCTGCTGAATGTTCGTCCAGCGGCGTCTCGCTTGCGTTACCAGATGCCGGTTGCTTACTTTCGTCGCTTTGACCGGTGAGCTTTGCCGGTAAGCCGACGCGGAACGGACTGCGTATCGCGGCTGCTAGCGTCGGCCGGAAGCGGAATTATCAATTGCTTTGTTTTCGCGTAACTTCAGGGGATGTCCGCCGAGGCTAAAAAGGAGATTCGACTCGAAATCGCGCATGTCTTGTTCGTAGACATCGTCGGCTATTCCAAGCTCCTAATCGACGAGCAACGCGATTATTTGCATGCACTCAACGAGGTTGTTCGGGAAACTGATTCCTTCCGCGCAGCCGACGCTGCTGGTAAACTGACGCGCCTGCCAACC
>Ga0070706_100003530_pt1 | contig 15377 bp, 8 predicted proteins | sample KBSK5501metaG_FD_65476 | JGI IMG/M metagenome (GOLD analysis project Ga0070706, IMG submission 65476) | Corn, switchgrass and miscanthus rhizosphere microbial communities from Kellogg Biological Station, Michigan, USA - KBS K5-50-1 metaG | ecosystem: Host-associated > Plants > Roots >...
TCACCGTCGTGTCCGAGGTGGGCTTCAAGGACCCGGATCGCTCGCAGCAACTGCCGCCGAGCGCGTGGGTCGAGTGCATCGAGGAGGATCTCGGCGCCGGAGCCTCGCTGGTCACCCTGGAGGCCAGGGAGAGCGGCAAGTCCGGCATCTGCCGGCCGGACGGCGCGCTGCGGTTCGGCCTGATCGAGGGCGTCCTGTCCGCCGGGATCAGCCCGCGGCATCTGCTGTTCGAGGCGCCCACCACCGCGCTGCAGGCGTACTTCGTCAGCAGGATCGGCCCGGACGTCAACCTCGGCAATGTCCCGGCGCAGGCGGTCATCGGCGTGGAAACGCTGCGCCTCGGGCTGCGCGCCGACACGCTGACCGCGTTCGAGTCAAGGGAGCCCGATGCGAACCACCAGTGACGTCTTCCACCTGGCCGTGCCGGTCAGGGATCTCAATGAGGCGCAGCGGTTCTACGTGGACATGCTCGGCTGCAAGCTGGCCCGGCACTACGCCGACCGGATCACGCTGGATTTCTTCGGCGACCAGCTGGTCTGCCATCTGTGCGAGGACGAGCCGTCCAGGGAGCGGCCGCTCAGCCTGTACCCGCGCCATTTTGGCATCACGTTCCGTGCAACGGCTGACTTCGAGGCGCTGCATCACTGCGCGGTTACCCGCAAGATCCCGTTCTTCGGGGATCTGTCGGTGCGGTTCGAGGGAACGGTGGAGGAGCACCGCACCTTCGTGCTGATCGACCCCTCTGGCAACCTGCTGGAGTTCAAGCACTACCGCGATCCGCGGATGATGTACTGATGCCGCGCAAGCGGCTGGACCAGGTCGACTCGATGCGCCCGCTGAAACAGGCGGGCGTGGTCAGCACGCACGTGCTGCTGTTCTTCGGGCCGGCTGCGAGCGTGTCCGCAGGCGCGCTACTGACGCTGCTGCACGTGTCCAGGGAAGGGTTCTTCTTCATCTCCGCGTGCATGCTGACCTATGCCTATCAGGACATAGGGCACGGTGGCTGGGGCCGCTTCTACCAGCGCCGGTTCGTCTCGGTCGTGATTCCTTATCTGTGCTGGACCGTCATCTACTACTTCCACGACCTGCCGGGGGCGAACTTCGCCAGCACCGGCGATGCGCTCGACCGCCTGCTCCGCACGCTGGTCACGGGCTACTACCAGCTGTACTTCCTGGTCGTGATCATGCAGTTCTACCTGGTGTTCCCGCTGGTGCTGGCGCTGCTGCGGCGGACCAGGGGTCATCACGGGCTCGTCGTCGCCGCGGCGGCTGCGGCGCAGGTGACGCTGGCCATCCTGCTGCACTGGCGGATCCTGACCCAGACCTGGGTGCAGTCGGAGGCCAGCAGCTACGTGCTCTACCTGATCGGCGGGACCGTGGTCGCCTTCCACCTAGAGGAGGTGCACGCGTGGGTGTGCCGCCACGCGCGCCTGATCATCGCGCTCACCGCGCTGGCCGCGGCCGCCGCCGAAGGCGTCTACTACCTGGCCGAGACCGGGGTGACAAGTGTGCTGGGATCGACCGACGACGCGTTCCAGCCCAGTGTGATCCCGTGGAATGTGGGCGCGATCGCGTGCATCTACCTGGCCGGCGTGGCCCTGGTGAAGCCGGGCCGGTCGGGCCGGCTGCGCGCCGTGGTGCGCTCCGGTTCCGACAACGCCTGCGGCATCTACCTGGCCCACTTGCTGATCATCTATGTGCTGATCTTCATCGGCTTCGGGCGGCTGATCGCGCACCTGCCGTGGCCTGCCGCCTGCGCGATCACCGTGGTGCTCGTCTACCTCAGCAGCGTCGCGCTGACCAGCGTGCTCGCCAGGACACCGCTGGCGTTGCCGCTCACCGGGCGGCCGCGGCAGACGTGGCGGTCGCTGCTGACCGGCGACGGCGGCGGCCACGACCAGCAGGGGCAGCGGGCCCGCCCCGTCGCGCCCCCGGCGCAGCCAGCCCGGCAGCGCAGCGCGAAAGCCCAGCAGCTCACCGAAACGGAGTATGACGGTGATACACGACTGGATCCGGTCGGCTGAGGCCCGCGACGGCGGGACCACCTACCTGGAGCACGGCCGCGGGACGGCCACGCTCAGCTACGCGGGGCTAAGCCGCGCGGTACAAGCCTGGGCGCGCGCCCTGGACGACGCCGCAGTGCCGCCGGGCGCGAGCGTGGCGATCCGTCTGGCCGACCCACTCAGCTACGCCACCGCCCTCGTCGCCATCGTGGCCGCGGGCCGGGTGGCGGTCCCGCTCGATCCCGGCGAGTCGGCTGGCAGGCTAGCCCCCGTGCTCAAGGTCACCCGGCCCGCCGCGGCCGTCTGGGACTCGCCTGACGACCTCCCGCGGGGTCTGGCCGTGCTGCATCCGCCGGGAGACGGACCGCCAGCCGTCTCACCAGGCCCGGCGGGGACTGGCGGGATCTTCCTGTGCACCAGCGGGACCACGGGCACCCCGAAGGGCATCCTGCTCGCCGAGGACCAGTTGTGCCACGTGGCGGCCGCCGTGGCCGGCCACCACCGGCTGACCGCCACCGACCGCGGCTACTGCACCCTCCCGCTGTTCCACGTCAACGCCGAGGTGGTCGGCCTGCTCGCCACCCTCAGCGCGGGGGCGTGCCTGGTCCTCGAGGCCAAGTTCAGCCGGCGCGGCTTCTGGGAGCTGATCGACGAGCGCCGGATCTCCTGGATCAACGCGGTACCCGCGATCATCACCCTGCTAGCTGGCGAGCCCGTCGCGCCGCTCCCGCACCGGGTCCGCTTCGTCCGCTCGGCCTCGGCCCCACTACCCCCGGCCGTGCTCGGCCGGTTCGAGGACGCCACCGGCCTTGCCGTCCTGGAGACCTACGGCATGACCGAGGCGGCCAGCATGATCACCGCTAACCCGCTGGATGGCCCGCGCAAGCCTGGCTCGGTCGGGCTGCCGGTCGGCGTCGAGTTGCGGATAGCGCGGACCGGCCAGCAGCGGTTCCCTCTGTGCCAGCCGTTCGAGGTCGGCCGGGTGCAGATCCGAGGCCGCGGGGTGATCAGGCAGTACGCTGCGGGCGGCGCGGCTGGCACCATCGACCACGAGGGCTGGCTTGACACGGGCGACCTCGGCCACCGCGACTCCGGCGGCTACCTGTTCCTGGCCGGCCGGACCGACGACGTCATCAACCGGGGCGGCGAGAAGATCTACCCCAGGGAGATCGAGGACTTCCTGCTGGCCCAGCCCGGCGTCCGGGCCGCCGCCGTGGTCGGGGTGCCCGATCCGGTGCTCGGCTCGCGCCCGGTCGCCTACGTCGCCGCGTCCGGCCCGGGCCCAGCCGACGACATCACCGACGCGATGCGCGCCGCGTGCGACGCGGCACTGCCCCCGCACATCAGGCCCAGCGCCTTCTGCCTGGTGGACGAACTGCCCCTAGGCGCCACCGGCAAGATCGACCGCCGCCGCTTGGCCAAGCTCGCCGCGGCCGCCGCCGGGCCGGTTCCGCATCACCGGGACCCGGTCGCGGCCGGCACCTGAGCCACCCCGGACCCCGCCAGAACGGCCAGCCGGGCCCGCGCCGATGCTTATGGCGACGAGGGCGGTGGCGTACAGGCATGGCTGAGGGCTGGGTTTTCGGCGGATCTGTTGTCTACCGACGTTGAGAACGGTGGCGCGGGGAGCGTCGGGTTCGTCGTCGGGGACGCGTTGGGTGATGCCCTGGTGCGGTCGGGCCATGTTGTAGTGCACCTGATACTCAGTCAGGACCGCAAGTCTTCGTACCCGCATGGGATTCTCCTCTTGAATGCACCGCGCATGGTGCGCGGCAGAGCGTGTGTCAGGACCTTCCGCGGCGGCTGCTTGGTGTGAGGGGCGGCGTCGTGATCGGGGGACGCCGCGCCCGGCTGGCCCCGCAGCGTCTTATGGACGCGCGCGCGTGAGGCGCCTGGACCCCTGCTACCAGCCAGAAATACACTGAAACGTGTAAGTAGCAAGAATTAACCGATCAGCATCACGCTGGATAGAGAACGGCGATAAAGGTTTGGTCACGCGCAGTAGCCTGGTCCAGGCTAAGTTGGGCCGTAGTCGGGAGGAACCGCCAGTGGCCGTGCAAAGACGCCGGCCAACGAGCGTGGACGTGGCCAAGGCCAGCAGCGTCTCACGAGCGACCGTCAGCTACGTTCTCAACGGCGCCGCGAATCAGGTGATCTCCGCGGAAACCCGGCGCCGTGTCCTTGAGGCGGCAGAGCGGCTCGGGTATGCGCCATACGCGCCGGCCCGCGCACTGCGTTCCGGCCGATCTGATGTGATCTTGTTCCTGATTCCCGAGTGGCCCATCGGGCCAGCCATCGCCAGCCTCATCGAGCATCTGTCCGCACGCCTGGCCGACGCCAACCTAACCCTGGTCGTGCACGCGCACCCACGAGCTGGGCGGCCGGTAGGCGAGCTCTGGAAGACGATCACGCCCGCGGCCGTGATCAACCATCAGGCGCTCAGCGCCGCTGAGGAGACAGCAGCGAGACGGACGGGAATGCTGGTGGTGACGCCACGTGGAAAGACGTTCCTCCCATTCCAGCGCAGCATCGGCGAACTACAGGTACAGCATCTGGTCCAGGCCGGCCACGGCAGGCTGGGGTTCGCTCTCCCCGATGATGACCGGCTGCTTGCGTTCAGCACGCCGCGGCTGGAGGGCGCGACTCGTGCATGCGTACAGCTCGGACTGCCCAAGCCGGCCGGGCGGACAGTTCCGCTGGACGCGGTCGTGGCCGGGTATGCCGTCCAGCAGTGGCGAGCTGAAGAACCGCGGGTCACGGCCGTCTGCGCCTACAACGATGAGGTCGGTCTCGCGGTTCTCGCGGGGATGAGAACGCAGAAGCTGACCGCACCGCAGGATCTGGCCGTCATCGGCGTAGACGATATTCCCGCCGCCCGGCTGTGCGCTCCCGCGCTGACGACTGTTGCTACCGGCATGGCCGCATTCGGGGAACACCTCGCTGACCTGGTGTCCTGCTCACTTCATGGCAAGCCGCGCCCACCACGGCCGACCGAAGATGTCCTGAAAGTCATCCGCCGCCAGACCACATGATCCACCGTCCAGCGGCTCCAGGCGTGATCGAACTGTTAGCAACAAGCTCTACCCCGAACCAAAGCTGACCGGTTAAATTCCAGTTACTTACACGTGTCAGTTGCATAGGGCTGACAGCGGCGAGTGAAGTGCCCAAGGAGGGCAGATGAAACATCCCGCATTGTGCAGAGCACGCCGGGGTCTAGCTGTGCTGGCAGCGTCAGGACTTCTCTGGGACCCCGCCACCGGACCTGGGCCGTCGAGCCCGGTGAGTACCAGCTCGCCGTCGGCAGGTCCAGCCGGGACCTGCCAGTGACGGGTCACGGTCACTGTCAGCGAAGGGGAATGCATGACGACTGAATCCCGCGGCCGATTTCGGACGGCTGACGTCGGCGGTGGCATGAGCGCCCCGCCCCACGAACCCGGGAACCTGCCGGCCTCACCCGTGCGGCCGGTGCCTGCGCTGAGGTAGGTGACCCAGTCGCCCGCACCGCGCCCAGGGCCCCGAGACCCGGGCGGACGCTGGCAGCGCCGGGGCACGACGTTCACGGTTCCAGCACCCGCATCGGCCGTCTCCTATTCCCGAGTGACAGGAAGCTGACTGCCGAAGGTTATTTTAAATATTCTTCTTAACGGCTGCGGCGAATGCGCCGTAGCCGGGTTTTGGCGTGTCAATTCCCTGCCCTTCAGCGGTGGCCAGTTAATGGTTTATTAACATTTCCGGACAGATGTTAACACCTCGTTTCTGCATTCCGGCATATTGTCTGTTTACGCAGCTCAGCGCGGATCTAGCTGACCTGCCATGCGTACGCGGCCTGCGTAGAAGGGAGGTCATCTGAACCTGCTGCGCGGGAAGTCTTATCCATCATGGAAATGAGGTAACGTGAATTTTAAACGGCTCACAATGCGCATGCCGCGCCGGGGTCTGGCTGTGCTGGCCGCGTCAGGACTCCTGGCCACGGTCGCCATAGGCGGGGCCAATGCCGCGGCGTCGGGGGCCCGTCCAGCGGCCAGCCGGGCCGCGACGGGCTGGGACATAGGCACGCTGACGGCGGCGGATCTGCACGCGCTGGTGTCGCAGATGACGCTGAGCGAAGAGGCCGGGATGGTGCACGGTGAGGGCGACCCGCCGAACAGCGCGGCCGCGAACGCCAGCTGCGCAGCCTCAGCAGTTGGCTGTGTGGGTGAGGCGGGCTGGATTCCGGGCGTGGCCCGGCTCGGTATCCCGCCGGTGCGGATGACGGACGGGCCGGCCGGTGTCCGGCTGCGCCATGTGGAGACGGCGATGCCCGCTCCCGTTGGCCTGGCGGCGACGTTCGATCCAGCCGCGGCGGACAGCTATGGCCGGGCCGTCGGCCTGGCGGGCCGCGCGACCAATCAGGACGTGTGGCTCGGGCCGATGATCAATGAGGTCAACTATCCGACCGCGGGCCGTAACTTCGAGACGCTCGGTGAGGACCCCTACCTGGCGAGCCAGCTGGTGGCCCGCGAGGTACAGGGCGTGCAGAGCACCGGCATGGTCGCCGAGCTCAAGCACTTCATCGAGAACGACTTCGAGAACGGCCGTGGATCCACGAGCGTGACCATTGACGACCAGACCCTGCACGAGACGGAACTGCAGGCCTTCGCGGCCGGGATCGCGGCCGGCGCCGGCTCGGTGATGTGCTCCTACAACCGCGTCAACAACATCTACGGCTGCGGCAACCCGACAACTCTGCAGACCGTGCTGCGCCAGCAGCTGGCCTTCACGGGATTCGTGCAGTCGGACTGGGGGGCGGTGCACCAGACCACCGACCTGTACTACGGCGCCGACATCGAGCAGCCCGGTGATGCCGCGGGGGCAAGCCACTTCGGCACCGCCCTGATCAACGCGGTCACCAACGGCACGCCGGCGGTCGCGGCCACCGCCGACTTCCCCGCCTACCCGGCGATCAGCGCGAGCCAGTGGAAGAGCGCGCTGGACACCGCCGTGTTCTACATCCTGGGCACGATGAACAAGGCGGGCCTGCTCGAGGGCACGCAGTACGGTTCGCACTTCACCGGGACGCCTGCCCCGTACGTGCCGGCGCGGCCGGATCTGGCCAGCCTGCAGCCGGCCGAATTCGCCACCGCCCGCTCGATCGCCGAGGAAAGCGCCACACTGCTCAAGAACGACCGCGGCGCGCTGCCGCTGTCTGAGGGTGACCACGAAGGACGCGGCCATGGCGGGCTCGTGGTGATGGGCCCCACCGCGGTCGCTCCCTACATCGGCGGCGGCGGCAGCGCGCACGTGACCCCCTACGACCCGGCGCAGGGCCCGTATGACGCCCTGTCGGCCGATCTCGGCCGCCGCGCGAATCTCTCCTACGTGCCCGGCTACGACCTTGATGGGCGGGTCACCCCTTCGTCGGCGCTGTCCGCGCCCGACCCGGCGGCGAACTACCCGAACTGGACCCTGACACCAGCCGACGCCGCGTTCGCTGGCCAGCCCGGCCTGCTGCGCCAGCAGACCACCACCGACCCGGTCGCCAGTGGCGCGCAGCCGGTGCTGTACACCGGTCCCGGCGCCGCGCCGGACCAGCTCGACCCCACTGTCGGCTACACCGGCGCGACATCCCTTCCGGCCGGCACCGCGTGGCGGTGGAGCGGCCTGCTGACCGCGCCAGCCAACCCCGGCGGCACCGGCTGGCAGCTCAAGGTATTCGTCAACAACCAGGCCAGCGCCCAGCTGTTCATCGACGGGCTGGCCGCCGGCGGCGCCGGCAACGCGCGTGCCATCAACATCGGCGCCTACCCGGCGGCGCCGTCGTCGTCGTACGCGGCGCTGACCGAAAGCGCCCGCTCGCACGATCCGGCGAACGAAACCCTGCAGCAGGCCACTTTCTCGGTCACGCTCAGTCCCGGCCAGCAGGTCCACCTCGACCTGCGGCTGGTGACCGGCGCGACCGCGCCGGCCCAGATCCAGCTGCGCTGGGTGCCGCCCGATGACCAGGCCCAGTCGATCGCCCGGGCGGTCGCGGCGGCCACGACCGCCCGCACGGTGGTCATCTTCGCTTATGACGAGGGTAGTGAGGGCCGCGACCGGGGCGTCTCCGACCAGGGCGCCGGCCTGCTGCTGCCGGGCTACCAGAACGATCTCATCGCGGCGGTGGCCGCGGCCAACCCGGACACGGTGGTCGTGCTCAACACCGGCGACCCCGTGCTGATGCCGTGGGCTTCCGCTGTCAGGTCGATCCTGGAGATGTGGTACCCAGGCCAGCAAGGCGGCCAGGCGACCGCGGACGTACTGCTCGGCCAGGCTGACCCGGGCGGCAAGCTGCCGGTCACCTTCCCGGCCGATGCCACTCATTTCCCCAGCTACGACCCGAACTGCACCGACACCACGGCCACCGGGAACTGCCCGCTGTACCCCGGTGTCGCGGGTTCGAGCCCGTTCCTCGCCGGCGCCACGACCAGTTACCGCACCATCACCGGGATGGCGGTCAATGGCATCTTCGAGGGCTACCGCTGGTACGACGAGCACAACGTGACACCGCTGTTCCCCTTCGGGTACGGCCTGTCCTACACCCGGTTCGCCTACTCCCGGCTGGACGTCTCGGCGTCGCGCGACGGCGGCATCGACGTCAGGCTGCGCGTTACCAACGTCGGTGACCGCGCGGGAGCCGATGTCCCGCAGGTGTACATCGGGCCCTCAACCGAGCTGCCCGCGGCAATCCAGCAGGCGGTGCGCAAGCTCGTGCAGTTCCAACGCGTGCAATTGGCGCCGGGCAGGTCGGCCGACCTGACCCTCCGCGTGGCCACTCATGACCTGTCATCGTGGTCATCGGCCCAGCAGAAGTGGGTTGTCGGCACCGGCCCGCGGACCATCTACGTCGGGCCGTCCTCCCGCGACCTGCCGCTCATGGCCACGGTGATGGTGGAGGCACACTGACCCCAGCCGCCCGCGCAGTCACTCCGGGTCCTGGCTGTCGCCCCGGTCAGGACCCGGCCGGCCACAGGCCACGTTTTCGTGGAAACGCCCCACGCAATTACGCAGAACGTTTCCGCGGAAACGCCTGGTCCCGGGCCGCGGCTGGCCGCACGTCAATCTACGGCTGGAGTGCTGCCGATGGCTTGTTAATAGCTTTTAACGGCGCGACGTGAATGTTAAGGTCTTATTTCCTAACCACAGCTTAAAGTTACTTGACATATCCGAATACATTGGCCGACATGCCGCAACTACACGCTCCGGCAGGGAAGGGCGCTGCCTCAGCCACTCGCACTCGCACTCGCTATCTCATCATCTGGTAGCGCTCCGGGTGATGGCCGATCAGACGACGCCATGGCCACGTCATGACGATCAACGAGAAGAAGGGAACCGCAATGCGAAATATCATGCCTGCATGTCTAGGAAGGCGCCGGATTCTGTGCGCCCTGGCGGGGATCCTTGGTCTTGTTGCCGCTGCCGCGGCGGCCGCATCTCCGGCTTCGGCGCATGCCCATACCGTCGTTTCGCCGCAGGTCATCCATACGGGAACGGCACCCACAGGGTATGAGGTAACGTTCCGCTACTACGATCCCGCCGCCACCAGCGTGCAGGTCCGGGGCGAATGGTATTTCTCAAACGCGGCGAGCACGACGACGACAACGTCAGCCGGCCTGCTTCCCTCGCAATGGGCGCCGGGAGACTTCCCCATCGCGTATCCCAATCAGGGGCCCGCGCCTAACTGGCCGGTGGCACAAATGAAGCTTAACCCGGCCACCGGTGTCTGGTCATACACGACGCCACTGCCCTCAGGGACATTTACCTACGGCTTCTACGTCGACTGCACGAGCCCCCCGCCGGGGCTGGCTGGCTGCACGGAACTCGCTGATCCCAGCAACCCGCCGTGGAACACGAGCGGCTCGGTGGAGCCGGACAGCCAGGTCTACGTTCCTTTCGATGCCCGGTTCGGGACGCCGGACATGTCGTGGCAGGCACCGAAGCGGGCGCACGGCACGCTCGTCGATGTTTCGTACCCGGACCCGCAGTCGACGAATCCGGCGGGCTCGCACCCGCTGGCGGTCTATCTCCCGCCGGGATATAACCCGCATCGGCGCATCCCTTATACAACGCTTTACCTCAGCCACGGCGGCGGCGGAAATGAGGTCGACTGGTCAACGCAGGGCGCCGCGAACCGGATCATCGGTAATCTGATCGCGGACCGCAAGGCTCAGCCCATGGTCATCGTGATGACCAACTTCAACAACCTAGGCACCTGCACGCTCTTCGATGGGTCCTGTTACGCCAATGATCTGGCGAACTACGTAATTCGCTATGTCGACGCCCACTACAACGTGTCCCGCAACGCCAGCGACCGCGCCTTCGCCGGGCTGTCACTCGGCGGGCTGCGCGCCAATTATCTCTTGTTCAACAACACCACACTGTTCGGTTATTTCGGCAGCTGGAGCATCGGCAGCCTCGGAGCCCCAGCGGCCACCAGCCCGCTGTGGCAGAATCCAGCGCTGAAGTCGCGCCTTGGCATTCAGATTGGCGGAGGGAACTTCGATTCCCTCACCGTTCCCGGCATCAACACCTACGAGGCAGCGCTGACAACGAACGGCATTCCCTTCACGGACGCCCGCGTCGACGCCGGACATGAGTGGTACGCGTGGCGCCAGTTGCTCTATGACTACGCCACCACAGTTGCCTTCCGGCACACGACCATCTCGGTCAGCCTGGGCACATCGTCGCGGCCGTCTGGCACCGACGGCCTGACCGCTGAGGTCACGGCGGACACCGCCGAGCCCGCAGCACCGACCGGGCGCGTGCAGTTCTATCTCGATGGCCACCAGACCGGGGCGCCGCGCCCGGTCGGTCGCGACGGCACGGCCACCTTGCCCCTCGAGCACGGCGTCACCGCAGGGACCCACACCATCACCGCCGTCTACAGCGGCGACAGTTTCTACAACACAAGCACAAGCTCGGCCTTCTCGTTCTCGGCTGGGTAAGTAACCGGGCCCGCCCGTGGGCGGACTGAGGCTGAGGCTCTGATTCGGACAATGCGACTTCCCCTGACGCGCGTCATAAGGTTGTGCCGCTCTGGAGACAGAGCGGCACAACCTTCGACCTGGCTACAGTGCTGACTCGAAGGTGTATCTGCCGGAACCGACCGAGAAAACGGCGTATCCGTCCTGCATTCCGGTGAACGTCGCGCCGCCAGCGGTCCTGACCGCGGCCCGGTCCGCGGCCGGCACGAGGACCTGGGCGGTCGCTCCTACCGGGATCTCGGCAGTGAGGCCGAACTCCTTTCCCGAACGCTTCCAGCTGGAGCTCACCTGGCCCAGCGGCGTGGTCTGGGAGGCAGCGGCGGAACTGAGATCACCGACCGGGTACGGCTTGATCCGGATCGTGCGGAAGGCCGGGCCGGTCGGCTGGATTCCCGCGAGATCGGTGAAGAACCAGTCGTCGATCGTCCCCATGAACGCGTGGTCGTGTGAACGGGCGGTGTCGCATTCCCACGCTTCCCACATCGTCGTCGTGCCGCACTGCTCGAACCAGTGCGCCCAGCCGGGGTAAGCCGGATTGGTGGCCACCTTGTAGGCCAGGTCACCGTAGCCGGCCTCGGTCAGCACGGTCAGGATGTACCGCGACCCGTTGGCGCCGGTCGCGAGCAGATTGCCTTTCGACACCACGTCCGCGGCCAGGTTCGCCACGATCGCGTGACGGTCCTGTACCGGGGCGAGACCGAACGCCAGCCCGAGCAGGTTCGCGGTCTGCGAATAGCCGCCGGTGGCCGTGGTCCCGCCGGATCCGCTGGAGCCCGTGCCGGGCGGATCGCGGAAGACGTGGCTGACCGGGTCGTAGAACATTCTGATGACAGCGGTCCGGACGGCGCTCGCGAGCTGCTGGAAATGGCTCGCGCCAGCTGTCTGGCCGATCAGCGCCGCCAGCTTGGCTAGCTCGGTTGCCGACTCATAGATGAACATGCTGCCGATGAGCTGGCTGGATGGCGCGACCGAATTCTTGGGCACCGACCAGTCGCCGAACGTGAAGCCATTGTAGATGTAGCCCGTCGAGCTGATCACCGATTCCATTTTGCTCAGCCATGCCGCCATCACGATGTAGTCCCGGCGAACCGAGGCGACATCTCCGTAGTAGTTGTATAGGAAGGTATGCATAAGGATCACGGCGCTTTGCCACACGGGTTCGGGCGTATACCACGGGATGCAGATCGGGAACGGGGCCGTGGTGCACGGGGCCGGGGCGGGGATGATCATGGCAAGGCTGCCGTCCGGGTGCTGGGCGTCGTTGAAGTCCTGCATCCAGTTCTGGTAGTAGGCCTCCATGCCGAAATTGCTGATCGCGGATTCCCCGTAGAGACGGTTGTCGGCGGTCCAGCCGGCCTTCTCGTAGACGGGCGTATCGGTGCCGAACGAGTCCTGGTTGTTCAGGATGGTCCGGCGCATCGCCTCGTGCATGGTGTTGAACAGGCTGCTTGAGCTCGCAAAGCCGCCGGTGCTCTGCAGCGCGGTGTGCACCTCCACACCGCGGATCGAGAAGATGCTCGGCAGCGGGGGTGGCGAGGCGCCGGCCGACGCCGGGTTTGCCGACACCTGGACGTAACGGTAGCCCTTCCATCCCCAGCTCGGCTCGTAGATCTCCGGCCCGCCGCCCTTCAGGATGTAGGTGTCAGTCTGGCCTGCCTCCTCTTCTGCTGTTCCGTCGGAGTTGAGCCGCTCCGCGTAGCGGATGCTCACCGACGTGCCGGCCGTACCGAGCATGGTGATCCGCGACCACCCCGAGGTGGTGATCCCGAAGTCGTACACCTTCACGCCGGGCGCAGGCTCGGTGACCGCCACGGGCTCGATGGCCGCGGTCCGCTTGATCGGCGGGATGGATTGCGCGCGCAGCGTGCCCGCCGGCGCCGGGGTCACCACCGCCGGAGTCCACCCGCTGGCATCGAAGCCCGGCTCGGTCCACCCGGGCCGGGCCAGGCGGGCGTCATAGGTCTCGGATTGCACGTTGTCCGCGGTCGTCGGCCCGTCGGCGGTGACCCAGCGAGCGTCGCTGAGCACCTGCGCGGAAGTGCCGTCTGCGTACCGGACGTCGAGCTCGAGCTTGAGCTTGGGCTGCGCGGGCTGCCACGGCACGGCATCCGGGATGCTGAAATGGTCCGCGTTGCCGGCGTACCAGCCGTTGCCGAGGCTCACGCCCACCACGTCCGGCCCGGAGCGCAGATCCCGGGTGACGTCGTAGGCCACGTAGTCGACGGTCTTGTTGTAGTCGGTGAACGCCGGATCGAGGACGTGATCGCCGATCCGCCGGCCGTTGATGTACAGCTTGTAGAAGCCGAGCCCGCAGACGTAGACGCGGGCGCTGGCGATGCCGCCGTGCAGCGAGAACTGCTTGCGCAGCAGGGGGTTCGGCGCCTGATGGCCGGTGTTGGAGGCCCTGCCGATCCAGGCGCCCTGGAATCCGGCCGGATTCAGGAGTGCCGTCTCGAACCACGCGGGCTCGCTCCATGGCGAAGCCTGCCCGTGGTTGTCCCACACTCGCACCGCCCAGAAGTACCGGGTGCGCGATCGCAGTGGCCGGCCGGCGTAGGGGACGTCGTAGGGCAGAGCGGAAGTCACTTCGCCGGAGTCCCAGACATCGCCGCTGCGCTGATCGGTGGATGAAACGACGATCTCATAGGCCGTCTGGCTAATGCCGTTCTCCGCCGAGCTGTCGATCCAGGAAAACCGGGGCGCCGACGTATCGATGCCGAGCGGATCGGCCAGGTGTTCCGTGGTCAGGCCTGTGACGTTGACCGCGCCGCCGCCATCGTCAGCTCTCGCGGTGCTGCCCGTCGGTAGCAGGGTGAGCGCTACGGCGATGGCGATCGCTAGCCGCCATTTAGTCATGCTTCCTCTTTAAGATCATTTTCCGAACGGACGGTGGTTTCAGGATCCGCAGCCGGTCCGGCTGGCCGGCGGCGTCCACCGCCTGCCAGCCGGACAGGTCGCTCAGCTGGCGAACATGCGCTCCATCCCGTCCGCCCCGCCGCTCAACGTTGTGTGGTGCCCACCAGGCAGCGTGATGAAAGCGGTGGTACCGGCCGGTACCTGTACCGTCACGAAGGACCGGTGTTCCTCCTTCACCCACCGGACGAAAATCCGCCCGTATGGTGTCGGTACCGCACCCTCGGCCCACCGGAGGCTGCCGAAGTGCGGCGCGACGGTGAAGGTCTGGTAGCCGGGGTCCACGGGCTGCACGCCGAGGACGTAGCTGGTCATGATCGGCGTCGGGCCCGACGCCCAGCCGTGTGCCAGGCTCGTCCGGGACTCCGTCGCCGTGCCGTCGACGCCGATGTTCTCCCACATGGTTCCGGTGAAGAACGGGTTCTCCGGGTCGATCATCTGGTCCCAGGTGAGGTGGATCAGGTGCTCGGCATCGGTGGTGTCGCCTGCCAGGTAATCGGCCTCAACCTCGTATGCGGTGATGTACGGGCTGATGAGGTTGCTGTAGCTGGAGCCGGAGAACGGCGCCGAACCGTGCGAGCCCCATAGCGTCTTGAGCGCGTTCAGGATGCCTGGCACCTGGCCAGCCGGCGCGACGCCGAACAGGACGGACAGCGCGTTCGCATCCTGGGCGAGCGTCGTGTGGTCGGATTCGCTCAGGTAGTAGGTTCCGGTCGCGGGGTCGAGCAGGTTCGCGTTGATCGCATCGCGGACGTGATCGGCGGTCTGGTTGTACGAGGCGGCCTTCGCGGCGTTGCCGAGGTGCGCTTCGATGTAGGCGACGTCCCGCAGGCTGCGGTAGTACAGCTCGTTGAATTCCGTCACGACGCCGGTCTTGGCGCCGTCGTAGAAGTCCCAGTCGTACCCGCCGTTTGCCGTTCCTATCTGCGAGCTCGTCACGATAAGCCCGTTGCTGTCGGTCAGCGTCGCGTTGTAGGACAGCTGGCCCTCCAGCCAGGGCAGGATCTGCTGGGCGAAGGCGGTGTCGCCGGTGTTCTGGTAGTAGGTTGTCGCGGCGTCGAGCGTCCAGGATGAGTAGGAGTGGCTGTACCACCCAGGCGGGAAAAGCGTTTCGGAGTACAGGCCATTCCCCTGCGTGGTGTTGGTGATGAGGGTGAGCAGGGCCTGCTTCACATAGTTGTCGCCGTTGGTGCCGAGGGTGTCGGCGATGCCCTGGCCCTCGATCTTGAGATCTCCGGACCAGATCGCCCGGTCGCGCTTCGCGCCGTCGAGTACCGAGGGCTGGGTGGCACCGCTGATGCCGGCGGGCTGCATGTTGGTCTGCTCGGTGTACGCGCCGTCGTAGAACATCGTGTTGAAAGCGGCCGAGTTCGACAAGAAGAACCCTTGGTAGGCGGACGCCTGGGCCAGATAGCCGCCGCCGAACTGCACGCCGGCTCCGTTGAGCACCACTGTGCCTGGC
>Ga0070706_100003534_pt1 | contig 15364 bp, 17 predicted proteins | sample KBSK5501metaG_FD_65476 | JGI IMG/M metagenome (GOLD analysis project Ga0070706, IMG submission 65476) | Corn, switchgrass and miscanthus rhizosphere microbial communities from Kellogg Biological Station, Michigan, USA - KBS K5-50-1 metaG | ecosystem: Host-associated > Plants > Roots >...
CGATGGTCTGCATCCACTTCCGCATGAGCCCGATGAAGGGAACGATGCCGTCGTGGTAGACGCGCCAGCGAATGCCTCGCTGGGTGAGCCAGTCATAGACGAGATCCTGATCCGGCAGGTAGAGAGCCGCGTTGTCGCCGACCTTCGTAAACCCGGCGAGCGCCATGAGGCGGTTGGGTTGGGTCCCAGCCGGAAGGGCCGAGAACCATTGATCGCAGACGGTGAAGTTTCGCGCGAAGAAATCGAAAACGGGGACGTCGGGTGCCGTGTGGTACCCCATGGCGTGTGACAGCGAGCGCGGGCGCTGCTTACGCTGCGCGTAGCTTGCGACAAAGCCGGTCATGGGCCCGGCCGCGCCGGCGCTGGTCCCGAGCTGCATCGCGATGGTCGGCCGAGTGTGCGGCGGGTCGTCGATCCGGCGGTCGGTAAAGTCATGCGGGGCAAAGGTACGGCCGTCGTAGAGGTTGGTGAAGCGCTGGACCCACGCCGGATCGAGACTGACCCCGTCGACTGCTGGCCGCATGGCGTTCCAGGGCGGCAGATTGAGATAGCCACACATGTGATCGAAGGATCGATTTTCCATCATCAGGACCACAACATGCTCGATGGCCGCAAGTCGACCGCCGCCGGCTGTCGCGGCTGCCGCACGCCGAGGCCTCGGCGGGACAGGTCGCGCTGGGACCCGCGGCCGGGTACGCCGGTTTGCCATCGAGGCTCCTCCCGGGTAAATCTGTCGCGCGTTTTGGAGTGCTCGAGTCAAAGGGGAGTCTATGGAGCGGTAGAAGCGCCTGTCAACGAGAGTGTGTGCTTACTGTGTGACAATCATGTCCTTGCCGCGTAACAGGCCATGACGGCGGAGGAGGCCTCAGTGGAAATCGACCTTGGCGCAATGGTCGTTGATTCTGCTCTGCTTCGCCATGGCCGGCGCGTTCGGTGGTGACCTCTACGAGCACATCGTGCTGACCCTATCTGGAGTGCGTCGCCGCCGGCGTCGTTTGCGATCATACAGCGCGGGACGGTACCCCTTCAGCGGTTCTGGATCCCCGTGCATGTGGCCATCACGATTTTCAGTCTCCTGGCGCTTTTCCTAACCTGGCCTGACGTTCCGGTGCGGCGGCTGCTCTATCGTGCGCTTACCGAGTGAGATACAAGCGTCTGAATTAATGAGTTCTGAGTACTCCGCCTGTGCACAGTCTGAGTCTATTTAGTGACGATGTTCGCCCGCCGGATGACCAGATCAATCGCAACGCAGGGCCTCGACGCGATATCGTAGGGCGTAGCGACTAGCGCGATTGTCACATTGCCCTGATCGCTCACTTTGCTGTATGCTGCCGCTCCACTGGCCGATCCATTGTTTCGGGAGGCCGAACGCCATAACGTGACGGACCTGGCTGACGCTTCCGCGCCTGACGACTCCGGTAGTGACACGTATCGGCGGTACAGGTATCAGGCGCTCTTGGCGTTTCCCTTCTGCCTTGATTGTGCTCTCGGGGGCGACGTTGTTGCGGTCGTTCCAGAGCATTTCGAAGATCTCGCGTTGGAATACCCGAACGGCAACTGGCGCCTAGTCCAAATCAAGACACGAGACCCTGAACGAGGTTTCTGGAAGCTCTCTGATGTGTTAGCCGATGACGGCGGCCTACGGACCCTCCTCCGAAGCTACTCTGCAATTCCTGATGCATCGTGTATGTATGAGCTCTGGCTCGAAGGCACAATCAAACCGAAGGATGCGATTCAAGGCCTTATGGTGGATCCGCATCTGGATAGCGCACTCGTCGAGCGAATCAGGATACGCTTCGATTTGGATACTAAGATCGTCAGCGAATTCCTGAACCGTTTTCGGCTCCTACCAAATCAACCTCCAAGGAGTACATGTGCGGCGCAGAACATTAGGCATCTTGGTCAGCTTGCCAGGAATCTTCCTTACGGCCATATCGAGGCCATACACGAGACAATCGTACACAAGATTGAAACGGCGATGGCTGCAGAGTTGCTGGGCGACGAGTGGCCTCGAACGCTTCTGGTCCCGGCAAGTGCATCAACCGATGCAAGGCTGAAGATTGCGCAGAAGCGCCTAACAGCCGAGATGCTCGGCCCGCTCGCATCAGGGGTGCGGGGGGCGCCCAGGACGCTCCTCAAGAGGATTACGAATTCAGGAAGCACGCGTCCCTCCCTCCTTGAGGAGAAGTTGCTGGCAGGAGGGGCTTCGCCCGGGATGGTTGAGGCCGCCAAGAGCCTACGAGCACAGGCAAGCATCCGTGAGCTTGAGGTCGAATCTCGGAGTCTCTGGTCATCGGAAGAAGTGATCGGGGATCTTCGAGAACGACTACGGCATCGTATTGAGGCGGCAAAGACCCGTTTCGGGACCGAGGCAAGACCAGCAGTGCGCATGTGGGAGGAGTTGACGGACGTGTTGGCGCGGCAGGCAAGTGCCATCGATCCGCGAATGTTGTTCTCACAAGATTCGGACCTGCTCCTCGGTGAAATCTGCCAGATGGCGGACCTGTGTATGATCGATTGGGGAGTAGCGGATGCGTAAGGACCTCTTTCAGCCGACGGACGAAGGTCAGGCGCGGCTCTTGCTCTTGATTAATGCTTTCAGCAAGAAGGACGAGGGACTGGAAGGTCGTACGAAGCTTGCGAAGCTCGATTTCTTCCTCCGATACCCCAACTTCTTTCATCGAGCCCTGCAGATTAGGGCCCCAGGTACGGCGCAGATGGCGTCCAGCGAGGGTGCAGGAGAAACAATTGAGGACAGAATGGTCCGCTACCGCTACGGGCCGTGGGATCCTGCCTATTTTGCACTCTTGGGTGCCCTCGTAGGGAAGGGACTCGTGATGACTATCCCGAGCAGGCGAGGCGTGGTCTATCGAACTACCGCCCGTGGAAAGGCGGTTGCAGCGCGCCTCGCGACGACCGACGCTTGGAACGATACTGCAACGCGCGCACAGCAAATCAAGAAGCATTTCGATCTTACTGGTACATGGCTTAAGGAGTTTGTCTACCGGCACTTTCCCGAAGTTGCAGGTGCCACGTGGGGGCGAAAGCTATGAGGACTAGGATCAATCGCCTATCACTGGTTAACTCGGGCAGAACGTTCTTGTTCGGTCCCGGAGTCAATATCGTCACCGGGCCAATCACTTCTGGGAAGACCAGTTTGCTGCGGTTATGTCGAGGGTTGTTTGCCGGACCTTTGAATGATTTACCCGTAGAGGTACGGGAGGGAGTCTCGGCAATTGGGGGTGAGATTGTTTTGGGTGACGATACGTATGCATTAGTACGTCCCAACGTGACGACCGCGACGGCGAAGGTTGACATTGCAGGTTCTGGGGAGGCTCTGCGACTTCCGGTGGTGCATCTCGACGAAACCGCGAAGAGTACGTATGGACAGTGGCTTCTTTTGAAGTTGGGTCTGCCTAGATTGGAGGTGCCATCAGCTCCGACACGGGCGGAGAGCCCCGCTACCCCAGTTACGATCAACGACTACTTTCTCTATTGTGAACTTGCTCAAGATGAGATCGATAGCAGCGTTTTTGGTCATCGACATGCGTTCAAGAACGTGAAGCGAAAGTATGTCTTTGAGATTTTGTATGGACTTTACGACATAGAGATCGCCCGTATACAGGATGAGCTACGGGACATTCACATTCTATTTCGTCAGCTACAATCCCAAACTACGGCGTTCGAACGTTTTCTTGCTGACACACCTTGGGAGAATCGCGCGGCTCTCGAAGCTGAATTGGAATTAGGGAGAGAAACGCTTAATGCTCTCGAAGCCGAAATGGTGCAGGATGCGCGACGTGAGGGAGCGGCCGCAGCGCTTCCGACTCAGGAGTTGCGGGCGTCGTTGCGGCGCATTGACCAAGAGCTCGACAGCCTGCGCGCCGCCGAAACGCGAGAGAAGGATGGAATAGAGCAGCTTCGGCGTCTATTAGCCCAGCTCGAAGGCCAGACGGAGCGGCTCACCCGATCAATCGTGGCCAATACCGTCCTGAGTGATTTCGAGTTTGTCGTATGTCCTAGGTGCGGATCTGGGATCGTGCCAAGCAGAGGCGACGAGAGCAGGTGCTCGCTATGCCTACAAACGCCACAAGGATCCGTCACGCGAGAAAGCTTGATTCAAGAACAGGACAGGATTGCAGCTCAGATCGTCGAAACCAGGGAGTTGATTGCGGAGCGGGAAAAGGGGTTTCATAAGCTCCAGCTAGCGTTAGGCGAGGCGGAGAGAAGTCGGCGAGAGGTCGGGCGAGAGCTTGATATTCACCTTCGCTCATACATTGCAGACAGTGCGAGTGAAATCGCACGCCGAGCAGGCGAACGCAGCGCGACCCAAGCAGTGATTAGACGTCTGGAAGATTATCTGACGCTGTATTCGAAGCTGGATCGTGCCATGTCTGATATCGAAGGCTTAGAGCGGCGTCGTCGAGCGTTAGAGGGCGAACTAGAGTCGATGTCCGGCCGTCGAGTTGACGCCGAGCGACGTATCGTCAGACTCGAGGAGAAGTTTGAGGCAATTCTGGATGCCTTTGGTGTACCCAGATTTGGGGAGCGTCGAAAGGCAGCTATCGATCGGTCGACTTATCTACCGATTCTTGATGGCCGGCGCTTCGACGAATTGAGCTCGCAAGGGCTTCAAGTGCTTGTGAATGTTGCACACGCCTTGGCGCATCACGAAGTCGCAATTGAGTTAGGGATTCCACTCCCCGGCATTCTGATCGTCGACGGACTTACCAAGAACGTTGGGCACGAGGGGTTCGACCTGGAGCGCGTGGGGGCAGTGTACTCGTATCTTCGGTCGATCTCCGCGACGCTAGGCGATCGCCTCCAGATATTGGTCGCCGACAATGACGTTCCTCAATCTTATCAAGACCTGGTGAGGGTACGGCTCTCTGAGGAGGATAGGCTTGTGCCGTTGGTGACGGGTCGATGATAGGCGAAGCCAAATGACTCGGCGTCGGTGATTATCCGAGCCTGGGCAATGAACACTCTGTTCTAAAGGGCATGGTCACTCGGGTAGCTACAGAGACGCGTACTTGTGATCCCAAATCCGTGCCTCCGAGCCGGCGTCTGAGCGTGCGCCGCGGCTGAACGGACGCGATGGGTCAGCGACCTCTTCGGTCCTATCGTGACGATGATGAACGTCAGGTCTTCTAGTCAACTCGCACGGAACATAATTGGAATGGATCTGCTGTTCGAGGCGTGGTGCCAACGTAGACAGAGCATCGACACGCGGATATTCGATCTCAGCACGGCGGTCTCTCTCTTTCGGGGCATCTCTCGCACACCGAGCGGGCGCGGATCGAGCGTGCGTGGGAATCGAAGGGCAACCAGGATGAATGGGTCAGAGCCAAGAAATTCTTCGCGGGTGAAGACCCACCCCAGGTGTCAGATTGTCGCCAGCGTGGTACGCACTAGAACGAGCGGTTGCCGGACGGGCGCAAAGGGGTCTCTCGGAAAGGAGTAGACATCTCCGGGAGCGGAAGCTAGGCGTACGAGCTATGCGTATCTACTTAGCTGGGCTACTCTTTACCGTGGCCGAGCGGCGGTTCAATCAGATGTTGGCCGATCAACTGGGGGGCGGGGGCATGCGGTGTTTCTTTTGCAGCGTGACAGCCCGCCGAATGACGTGGCACCCGGCTACCCGCGTCGGATTTTTCTTGCGGATGTTGAGGTTGAAACCCTTGTCCTACGCACTGCGGAACGCCATCGTTCGCTCTCAAGCACAGACGATCAGGGGTGCGTGGGTAGTGGCCCCGCCAGACACGCCGCGGACTTAGAAGGTGGTCATCAACTGGGAGACCGGCAGGCGGAACCCGAGTTTGATCCTGAGGCTCACGAACGGGGATAGCCATATTGTGACTAGGTGGTTGCTGATTCCGGAACTGTCTCTTCGTTTCAGCGGCAATAGTGTCCGCGGTGGTCAGGACGCGACGCAGGTCCCCGTCCGAGAAGGTCGCGGCCCCTACGAGCACGTCGAGGACGGTCAGGGTCCGCAGCGGCTAACAGACACGAGCCAGATATTGCGCATGATCAATCGCCCGCGCCGCGCCGACACCTTCCGCGCTCACTGCAGGCGCGCCGGTACAGAACGCGCGTCAAGCCTGCGAGGGTGGATCCCGCTGTCAATGAAGCGGTGAACTTGATCATCCGGCGCTCTCATGAAATGTGATGAGGTGGCCGGCCAACTTTGTCGCCGAGGGCGAGTGAACGCGCGCTCACAATGCTTGTGGCAATCTCTTTAACCGTGTTGATTAACCACATGTATGCTTGCGATCCCTCTTGGTAGTCTGCCGCACCAAAGGATTGAACACGCCCCTGCTTCTGAAGATTGTTAACCTGCACGAATTCGGCGGTGGAGCCAGACTGGTATACGGCAAATGTGCGGCCGCCGTACTGAGTGATTACGGAGAATACCGGGATATCACTCGGGCCATCGGCGACGTATATCATGTTCTGGAAAGGTACCCGCCTATCTGCCGGTTTGATCGTGGCATTGACGTCAATCTCAACGACCTTGTTGGAGCCCTTATTGATCTCGAAAACGGCCCTTGTTTTCGTCGTATTGTCAATCACGTAGCCGATCTCACGGATGACGGGCGGCTCTGCGAACAACTCTCCTTGCGAGGTCTCAAGATAGCCCGGTGGTGCGACTTGCTCAACGAACTCACAGGCCCATACTCCATCCACAAAGCTGGAAATCTCGCTGCCGAGTATTAGCTGGCGTAGGCCTGTGCTGACAATGTAGTGTTCTACTTTAATGTCATGTCGCGAGAACTCGGAGTTATCTTTGACGACCTTGCGCAGGGTATCAAGGAAATTCGGCAAACCGGGGTAGAACTTGAGCTTTGCTCCAAGCTCTCTGAGCAGCTTGTTGTTAAGATCAGGGAAAACTCCCTGGCGGACGTAGGTGAGAATGTGAGTCAAGTAAAGAGTGTCCTTGGAGATTAACTGCAACCCGCCCTTCTGGTAGAACTTCGGGAGGCCGTTGACTTCCTCCCAGAATTTCGTGGCATCGATACCGAAATGATCAAAGAGTGGTTCTTGCATGTAGCCTGGGATGAGGGTTTTATCGAAGTCCCAGATCACGGCGATCGTGTTCTGGAGGAAGAGTGGTGGCTGAACCATCGTACTACCAGCCTATAACAAAGCGCCGTTAAGATGCTCCGAGTCGGTTAATAGGGCGTAAAATTGCCTAGTTACAAGGGGCGGGACGGAACCTAGTGTGGTCGAGGGGGGTTCCTGGGCATAAGGAACGCTCTTCTTCTTGACGGACGGGGAGTGCCAGTGCAGGATCACAGCCGCCGGTACGTTGCGAGGCCGTTCCCGTCTAAAGGTTCCTGTCTTCATACGAGACGTCCTGCGATGAAGGCATTGAATGCCGTTAGCAGCGCGCCTCTAGCAGCGCGCCTCGAAAGGGATCGATCCTGAATATGGAGATGCCGCAGGTCTACTGTGCAGGGCCACTCTTTACCAACTCGGAGCGTCAAGAGATGGCCGAGATAGCAGGTGTCCTAGAGGTGGCTGGGTATACAACCTTCCTACCTCAACGCGACGGTCTGGAGTTCGCCCGTCTCCTTCCTGAGCTGCAACAACTCACGCGGCTTTCGGTGGCGGCCGACAGTATCCTTCAGAGAGCGATTTTCTCGTTGGACGTCTTTCAGTTGCTGAGCCGGTCCGATGCTGTTGTCGCCAATATCAACGGTCGCGTTCCTGATGAAGGCACTGTAGTAGAAGCGGCGCTGGGCTGGTTATCGGGCAAGGCGGTTGTTATCTACAAAGACGATTCGCGGACAGTACTAAGCGGGTCAGACCATCCTATGTTGATCGCCTTGGGAGACTTCCGAGTCGTCAATGCTATCAGCGAACTACCGCAAGCCGTCAGCAAGGAAATCCATGCCGATCGAAAAGATCGTGTGCAAAAACTTTTGGAGGTAGGCAGGCGAATCGCGGATGCAAAACAGCCCTCACAACACAACGTAGCCGCCAGCCTCTTGGCGCTACTGACCGAATGACCAGCGACACATGAAGCGGTACGAACAAAGTGTCCGTGTCATCACGGCATTTTATGCGGTGCTCTTGGGGTTTGGGCTCCGTAGACTTCTGGACAACTCTTCCCTGGGGGAGGATAGGTGGCTTTATCTCATTCTCGCTAGTCTCTTCTTTCTTAGGTTTTTGCTCGGCTCAGCCAATCACCTGTGGTTTGAGTATGTTAGCAAGAATCCAGTTCACGTCCACGAGGGATGGTTTTTGTTCGATGTGTTCCTGTTAATCGTGTTCGGCGTGATCGGCCTCATAATTTGCTACGAATCGGACACCAAGGGGTTTCTTCAGTGGAATTGCTGGCTCGGCGGAGTGGCGACAATTGGGGCTTGCGTCTATTGGCAACGCCGGAGATGTGATCCTACTTCAGGGCCGTGGACGTTCTGGGTGTGGATTAATTTATTGCAGACTGGCTTCGCGCTATTGGTTTTGATCCTTCACACCTGGGTTGATACGCTTCCCAAGCTCCCAGGGTGGCCAGTCGATGCGACTCTCGCCCTGTTGTCGGTAGCGTACCTCATTTTACTACTTTTTGATGTAAGCCGGCAACTCCGAGTGCTCGCAACTGCGGCCTAGTCTATCGCGTGTGGGTCTTGGAAGCCCGGCTCTTCAGAGGGTAACTCGTTTGAAATCCCGCTGATGACATGGCCTGTCGGGCCCGCCGACACAGCGGACTCACAATGACGCGTTTGATCGTCAAAAAAAAAGTCCGGCTCGAACTCGTGGAGGAAAGCACCCTTGTCGAGGCCTCCTAAGAACATAGCCTCGTCGATTTCGATCTTCCAGTCCATCAAAGTGCGGATGGCGCGTTCATGAGCCGGAGCACTCCGAGCCGTGACTAGAGCTGTCCGAATGCGCATGGGTACGGACGCGCCAGCCGTCTGGAGACGATGCAAGGCCTCAAGGAACGGCTTGAACGGACCAGGGGGAAGCGGACGATGGGCATGTTCCTTCTCGTGGTCGAGGAAAGCTGAGAGCCCGTCCCGTTTGTAGACACGCTCCGCCTCGTCAGCGAAGAGCACAGCGTCGCCGTCGAATGCGATACGGATTTCATCCGGATTCCGCTGGGCGAGCTTGGCGGACTCCGGGAAAACGCGAGCAGCCGGGAAGCCGAAATCCAGGGCCTCGCGCACGTCCACCTCGTGAGCAGAGAGGAACAGGTTCGCTCTGAGGGCCCGAAGGTATCGATAGGGTGTCCGACCACGCGTGAAGACTCCGCGTTCGAGCGATAATTTCGCAGACTCGGCGGATCTGAAAACGCGAAGGCCACTCACGGGATCATTGCGAGACAATATGACAACCTCTACTCGGTGGGTGCTAACGCTATTGAATTGGAGCAGCTTCTTGACGAGCTGAAAAGCAACCCCGGGTTTGGCCGGAACGTCCAGACGGGAGAGCTGGAGATCCATGTAGGGGCGATCATCTTTTTCTGTGAAGGCGTGATTCTCTTCCTCGAAATTGAACAATGCTCGGGAGGAGACAGCTACAACTAACATGACGTCGATAGTGAGAAAGGCACTGGTTGAGTTGTACAGGGGAGCCGGACGACCTGTCGCCTCGAGATGTCTCCATCGCTCCGAGGATTTCGGCTTCGCATGGGACATTATAGTTGCTACCCAGGCAGGGAACAAGCCCGCCCGGGGCGAGTCGCGGTCTTCGGTGACGTTGGGCGCCGGATGGCGTGCATGGCCACTCACCATATCAACGGCGGGCGCTAGTGATACTCGACGCAGCGCAAGGTCACGGAAGGTCGCGGAGAATCGGGCAAGGTCCGTGCATAAGCCTGGACAAATTCGACAGCGAGATTGCCACAACGACGCACGGAGCGGCGAGGATTAGATCTGGGCGTTCCAGAACATTGGGTCTCCTGAGTAGGTGGTTCGGGGTGACGTTTCCCCCGAAAACGACGACAGGTCAAAGCTAGAGTAAGCTGGCGCCTTCGGCGGTCCACTCAGAAAGGACGGGACCGATGAAGCGCTCGAAATTCTCCGAGGAGCAGGTCGACCTACGCGCTGCGCCAGGCCGAGAGTGGTACCCCGGTTGGGGACGTGTGCCGGCAGCTGGGGGTCAGCGAAGCCACGTTCTACGCGTGGAAGCCATCTCGCCAGAACACAAGAGAATCCTCGCCAGTAGGCGTGAGATCGCGGTCCGGCTGTCGAGTCTCGACCACCATCTCGGGTCTAAGTCCTTGCTATGCGTAGTGAGACTTCGTGAGTTCCTATGGGAGGAGGACTTCGCCCAGGGCAATGATCCCAAGGACAGAGCACGACACGGTAGCCAAGAGTCTCAACATCCTGTCAGGGATTCGGTCTCGCAACTTAACGCCCAGTAGAAGGGCAAAAGCGCCCTTCGTGGTCATCGCGAGCGTGCCGCCCAGCCAAGTTGCGAGAGGCGCCTGAAATTGGGCTGTTAACGCGGCTGTCGCAATCTGCCCGGGATCGCCCCATTCAGTAAAGAAGAGCGAGGCGAACGATACGAGCGTAGCGCGCGACCAGGTGCGAGCGCCCGCCCCTTCTGCGGGGAGTTGCTCAGGCTTCCGGAACCAGATTACCAGTGCGGCCGAGAAGAAGACCGCCGCGCTAAGCAGCGCAGCCCACTTGAGCGGCAACTGAACGAGAGCCGTGCCGAGGAGAACGGCGGCGAGCATCTTGCCACCGAACGCGATTACCATTGCACCGAATACCAGCCCGGCCCGGAAGCGCACGGCAAGCGATGTGACGGTGTAGATCGTCTTGTCGCCGATCAGCTCCACGACAAAGACGGTCCAGTAGGCGGCCACAAATATGTAGACGGCGTTGCTCATAGCCACTCCACTTTGAGAATAGGATGGAGTTCGATCCCGGCCAGGAGTGAGACGCCCGTCTGTGCATGCACTTTGTCGAAGAAGCCGACGCCGGTAATTCTCGCGTGTGTGGGCGTAATCTTTGTCTGAAACATCGGCACGGGCGTGTCCTGTGTTTCGTCGGGAGTACGGAACGAGGCGGGAAGCCCTGGAGGCGGGGCCATGGCGAGCGCCTGCACGGAGGGTGGCAAGGACTCGCGCGGAACCAAGATGCCGTCTATCGGGACGAATGCTGCGGGAGAAAGCGGGCTCACGAGCTTATCGTCCACGGCTTTTCGGGCAACCGTCATGTTGGCCAGCCAGGGGGTTGTGCCGACAAATCGTGTTTGTGGAGTCGGGATCTCCGCGATCATCGTTTGGCCGCTGACGCCCTGCAGTACGAGGTGGTAGTCGCCGTCCGCTTCCTGCTTGAGCGCAATGATGTCGGCATCGACTCGCCACACGGTGGTTTCGACCGGACTGGCCCGATGGTCTTGAAACTGGGCGAACAACTCCGTGGGGGGCCTCATACCCGGTGGACGAGGAATCCGAATCAATTCTTCTACGGTCGTATCGACGATCCCCGTCCCGAGGTTCTGTCCGTTGACGACGTTCTTGCCAACAAGGGCTACATCGGCGTCGGTTCCAGTCTTTACAGGCCAACGTTCAACTCCGGGCTTCGTCACTAGTCGGAGTGGCACTGGGGCCGCTTCGAGAGGCATCATCCTGAGGCCCTCGGCCATAGCCGCCGCTTTGATCACCGCGGCTACTTCACCGCTCACGGTGGGTAAGGCATTGACGTCATGGAACGGCTGCCCGCTCGTGCCGTTGCCAAGCCCCGGTTGGTCGGGTCCCGGAGGCGCCTGGGGGCCTACGTCACGGACACGTCCGAAGACCACAAACCGAGGAGTCGTATCCCGGTTGGAGCCGTCTCCTGGCCCCTTCATCGTGTAGCCGGTCGCGGCGAACAGCTTCTGATCGGGATGGGCCCGGCGGACGGTGAGGTAGTCTCCCCACTCGCCCTTTCCAGAGTCCGGGTCGAGAGGTCCTCGGTCGCCTGCCGAGACCACAAGGTCTTTAAGGATTCCGGTAAGAATGCCCACCACGTGTGACGGGAAGCGGGATCCACCGCCGAGCATGTAGGACACACCGACTTCGTCGTTGGCGTTTGTAGACAACGCGGCGTAGCAGGTAGCAGAGTCCGCGTCGAAGAGGTTGATATTTTCGACGAGCGTCAGGTCCGCGGTCTTAATCCGCGCAATCTGGACGAACGGATTCGGCCGCTGATTGGAGCCGAGATTAACAGACCATGCGAACCACAGGTCATTCTTGGTCGCTGTTGCCCCAGTAATGCGAGAATCGGCACGGTCGAGCCACCTTCGACCGTCCGGAGTTCTCGACTGATAGCCGTTCCCGCCGAGCCATCTTGCGACGCCAACCATCTTTGAGACAGGTGTGCTCTGCCCTTCTGGCCACGAAAAGACGGCCAGCGTGCTCGTGTCCTGATGGGCCGCGAAAAAGGCGGTCGTTCCGCAGTTCTGGGCAACACGGAAGCTCTGAAGGTCCATCGAGACGAACGGCTGAGCGGTCACATTGCCACTCTGGATACCTGAGAACGGAATGCGGACCACTGCCGACCCGACCTTGTCACCAGGTGCAAAGATGTTCGTGGTCACATACAGGCAAGTGGCGCCTGCCGCGAGATCCGGGAAGTCCAGAAACGCGCCCGGTACGTTCAGACTCTGCGTCGTAATGTCGAAGAGACGCCAGCGACCTTGGGCTACATCCGCAGTCTTGGCGATTGCCAGCCGCTGAATGTTGTCGCCGCTTTCCGGACCATATTGCAGTAGCCAAACGAACGTATCGATCTGGCTGAGGTAGTGGACCACCTGATCGCAGCAGAACTGCGAATTTGGGGCCGGGTTCGGGAAGGAGGTAGCGGGATCGATGTATTGAAATGTCTTTCCGCCGTCCGAAGAGACGGCAGCATACCAGTTGCCGGTGAAGAAGATGACGTTGCCGTTCATGGCGACGCTCGGCTCGCCCACATTCGAGGCCGTCTGCTGAATGGTCGGACCGGTCAACTCCGTGTCGACGGCGAGAGCAATTTCATCGGCCGGGGAGGGCGCCGCCATCTTCGACAGGGCCCGCAAGAAGGCCAGGTCGCGAGTCGTGCTGTGAACCCCTCGTTCCTGTCCCTCTCTCACGAGCGGCAGGAGATGTCGGGGGTGAATGCGTTTCGGGGCCAGTATCTTGGGTGGGCTCTCAAGGTGTTGGACCTTGATCGGGCCTCGGCCGAGCGAACGGAGGCGGACTGACGGCGTCGTAGGCGCAGGAGTCGTCCTCTGCATAGCGGCGCGTGCGAGCTTCCTACGTCCGTTGGGCTTTTTCGGCATGACCGAGTCTCCTTAATCCCCGGTCGACCGGGGACGGCACTACGGTTAGGGCGATAGGAGTCTCCGGCGATTCGTTGCATCCTGCGTGAACAGGGATATGCTTCAGGCTGAGGTACAGTCGTGAAGAAAGACCGAAGATCCGGCACTCGGACGAGGAAGGTGATGCGGAAGCCATTGCTCTCAGCAGCAGAAGTGACGCTGAAACCCGGCGGGGAGGTAGTGGTAACTCCCAAGGAAGCGCCAGCGAAACAGCCCGGGCACAAGCGCATCCATCCGCGTCGTCCCATGCCTCCAATTCCTGACGCGGCGCCCAAGGAATCTGATAGGCCCGAGAAGAGCGATCAGTCCCGGTAGATGAGCGACGGATAGCGACGTATCGTCTTCCGCGCAAGTTCGCTCCCAGGACGTACGCCGTGGATTCACCGCGTGCCGTCGTCGTTTTTCCCATAGAGAGCATGTGGACGACGGCATGGGGAATCATTAACTCTAGGCGACCCGGATTCACTCGGCGCGGCTCCGCTCCTGTCATCAGCCCTCCTTACCTGGAACAGAGAGTGTCAGTAGTTCGGCGGTCGCCTCGTGTGCCAATGTGTCTGCCGTCGCTTTGTCGCCCTTCTTGTTAGACAGATAGGAGAGTCGCGCGTTGTGGCCCGCACTGTCGCTGGCGACGAAGTCATTGTGTCTAGAGTAGCGATTTCAACGCTTGAGCTAGAATCATGTCGCACACGTCCTCGGTGGTCTTGTCCTTCTCCTCCTGCGTTTGCAGGCTCAGCATCATGGCGTTGTCTTTGGCACGTGCCGCATTTGCTTTCTTCTGCTCGCGATCTGTTTTTGTCGGGATTAGCGCGGACTTGAATGATAGGCACGCGTCAACCGCTATGATCATTCTTCACCACTGTTTTTACGATGTTGTCTACGGCCGTCGCGATGGCCTTCATTGATTCATCGGACGGCGGCGGTCTAAGTGTAATCGGCGCGCTCAAGACGGCGCTACTCGCCGCATTCGCACTTGCCGAGGTTTGTGCATTGCCGTTGCTCTTTTCAATTGCTTCCCGATTCTTTTTAGCGTCTGTGGCTGCGGCCTGCGCATCCGTAGCCGCTTGCTTGGCCCTTGCGGAATCTAGCTGTGCTTGCACCCAGGTGCTTCGCGCGGATTCGATATCCTTAGGGTCAGGTGGCGGATTTTGCTGCGCGTTCAGCTTGTCATACGCCGCCTTCTTGTCCGCCTCTGTCTTGACTGCAGCGTCTTGCTTTGTTTTGGCGGCGGTAACCTTGTCATTCGCTTGGCCTTCATGCTCGCGGGCGGCGTCGAGTAGCTGTTGGCTAGCGAGAAGATTAGCGGAGCTTGTGCTGGAACTCGACCCGCCCAATGTCGCCTGCTGGGCCACGACGGGCTGAGTCAATTGCTCGATAGCCAGGGTCAAGTCCTGCGAACGGCCAAGCAACTGCATTACCATGACCGGATCATGGATCCGTTGTAGGACTCTTCACAAACGCGATATAGAGCATCGCGTATCAATCGATTGTGTTCTCAGTCCAATGCTTGCCGCGGATTCGGTGACTCCTTATAGAGGCGAACTGGATCTGTAGGAGTTCTGCGAAACGGACCGACCTGACGCGTCTGGCACCGAGGATCGCACGTCCATTCGAGCGCTCCTGCCCCACAAGGTGTGGTCGCCGAACGGTCAAGAGCGGATTCACGAGCACCGCGAGTTGCACGGCGGACCTTAGATGGCGGCGTGATACGTGTCAAGTAAATCATGTCCTTACTGTGCTCACGATGTTCGTAGCGCGTGGTTTCCCCGATCCCGGTAATTGCGGCAGGCCTAGCTGACATGTGCCCGAGGAGTCACAACGGCGTTTTCTGACTCAAGCTAGGACCGACTCAACTGCTGCTATGAGCGAGCGATCGAGGTAGCAATCTGGTAGCAAATGTCCAGAACATCCGGTGCCAGCACGATCTAGTGAGATACTCAGTACCGGGCCCACCCGCAGCCTCAACGGCAGCCGGCTACTCCCGCGGATACAAACCTCCTCACTCCTTGTGTCTTTCAGGACACGGCCAGCGCTAGGCTGAGCCGGGTGAAGGTGGGCGGGAGCCCGGAGT
>Ga0070706_100003535_pt1 | contig 15363 bp, 23 predicted proteins | sample KBSK5501metaG_FD_65476 | JGI IMG/M metagenome (GOLD analysis project Ga0070706, IMG submission 65476) | Corn, switchgrass and miscanthus rhizosphere microbial communities from Kellogg Biological Station, Michigan, USA - KBS K5-50-1 metaG | ecosystem: Host-associated > Plants > Roots >...
AAACGACCGTGGGCACCCTCAGCAGATGACGCTGGACAGCCCGTGAAGGATCGTATTCAACCGTCGATGAACACGCACTCCGGCCGCACATCGTGATCTTCAGTGTCCGAGCCCGACGGTAAGGCCCTCTTCGGCTGCCAGTACGTCCCCGTCGAATTCGGCGGAAGCGGCCGCCATCGAGGCCGCGCGATCGTTTCCTGGCCAGAAGTGGGTAACCATGAGCCTGCGGGCACCCGCCTGCTGGCCCCAGCGGCCTGCCTCGGCGGAGGTCATCAGGTTGCGTACAGGGCGCTGGGTCTCGCCGTCCCGGTCAGTGGCCTCGATGATGAACAGGTCGAAGTCACGGCCGAGCTCCGCCAGCATTGGGTCCGGCCCGGTGTCCCCGGAGTAGGCCAAGGTGATCCCTGCGGCCTGCACGCGGATGCCCGCGTTCGGGACGAAGTGAGGGAGCGGCTCGCCCGTCAGCTCAAATGGCCCTGCCCAGTAGGCTGCACGCGGGCGCCCCGGCTCCGGGAACGCGCCACAGCTGCCGAGCACGGTGACTTGCCGCATCCGTACACGATGGCAGACCGAGCGGGGCCAGTTCCCTGATCTTCGGGCTGGCGGCCCGGCTCCATGTCGCCGCTCAGCACTCCAGCAGGCGGGAACTAGATGGACAGCTCGAACTCCGGGACGCCTAGCTCGAAGGAGCGGATCGCGGCCAAGGCGGAGCGGAAGGCCCGGCGGCGGGAGGAATCGGAGCGGGAGCGCAGCAAGGTCCGCAAGTGCCGCGGGCAGCCCGGCCAGCCCGGGAAGGGCCCGGCCAAGGATCCGGACCCGGGCGAGAAGAGGGAGGCTCCACGGCCCGCGGAGTGCCGCAAGTGCCAGGCCAGCCTGGACGGCGCTGCCCCGGCGGGGCAGCGGTGGGCGCAGTCCCACGATAATGTCTATCAATCTCGTAGGAAAGCGTACTCGGCAGGGGCGATCTCGCGGGGTCCCAGTGCACGGCAACCCTCACTAACTGTGATCACTCAGGTCAAGGCCATTGAGGCGGCGGTGAAGCTCGTCGGCCACGTCCGTGTCATCGGGCGGGACGGCATGGGAGTAGTGCCGCAAGGTGGTGGCGGGGTCCCGGTGGCCGAGGCGGGCCTGGGCCTTAAGCAGCTGCCCCTGGTCCACCAGGTAGGTGGCTACGCCGTGGCGAAGGCGGTGCAAGGCCGCATGCTCAACACCCGAGGCCTTCCCCAAGCGGGTGACCCGACGGGAGAGGGCGTCAGCTGTCATGTGGGCCGACCGCCGTGGCGACGGGCTGAACAGCCAGTCCTGCTCTGGTTCCACCTGGGCCGCCCAGGTCTGGAAGTGGCGCCCGATCATGCCCGCCGTACCCGACCCGAGGGTCACCCGGCGGGTCCTGCCCGACTTGGTCAGGCCAAGGACGCCGCAAGACAGGCTTCGCTCGATCGTGAGGACCCGGCCGTCCAGATCCGACAGCCGCAGCGCCGCCAGTTCACCCCGCCGTGCCCCGCAGTCCGCGGCCAGGCGGACCAGCACCAGCAATTGCTCAGCGGCGAACAAGCGCCGGGCGCGAGCCGTGCAGCCGGGCCGACGCTGGAACGCGTCCTGCGCCAACGCGGCGGCTTCATCGGCGGCGGCCAGCAGGCGGCCTACCTCGTCCAGGCTGTGGTGGCGCCGCGGCTGGGGCCGGGGCGGACCGCGCATCCCGGCCAGCGGGTTCAGCCGCAGAAAGCCCTCGGCCGCCGCCCAGGACACCGCACCCCGAAGCAGCAGCCAGCGCGCCGACACCTTCGGCACCGACACGCCCGCGTCGCGCCACCGGCAGATCGCGGTGCGCATCACCGCGGGCGTCAGCGACTGCACACGACAGCGGCACAGCGGGTCGCCGACCAGGGTCGAGACCACGTGACGGTGCGAGGCGACGGTGGCCGGCTTCCACAACTGAGCGCTACCGAGATAGCTATCGAGCAACTCTCCCACCGTGACCACCGACGCCGTGTGCCACATGTCGCTGCGCGGCGCGGCATACCTGGCGACCAGATCACGGCGTGCCTTCCCGGCCTGCGCGGCGTCACCGTGCACGGTAAACGACCGCTGGATGCTCCGGCCGCGGCCCGGGTCGAAGCCGACCACGACGCGCACTTCCCAGACGCCGGGCCTGCGCTCGCGCAGCGATCCCGTGCCCCGCTTGGACCGAGTTGCCCCAGATGCCCGATCCCTATAACTGGCTCGCATCCCTATAGCTATAGGGACGGCACCAGACGTCAGCGGCCCGTCGGGGCCCCGGCAGGGCCGTTGTCAGGGATTTCGCGGTGCGCGCTCGGAGGGACTCGAACCCCCAGCCTTCTGATCCGTAGTCAGATGCTCTATCCGTTGAGCTACGAGCGCTCGAATTGAGTTGTCTACCTGCGGCTTTGCAGGCACGTGCTAGGATACCACAGAAGCACAGCGGCGATAGAGCATCTGATTCCGTCTCCAGAGATGCCCTGACGCATCCCTCAAGGGTAGGGCACTCAGGAGGCGGCTGCACCGGTCGGCGGGAGGTCACCCATGTCCGTCACCAGCATGCAGGAAGCCCGGCGCAGCCGGGGACGCCGCACCGCCGCGGCCGCCGGCGTGGACCTGGCCGCGTTCGTCACCTCATGGCAGCTCGCGCTCGAAGCGGCCGGTAAGAGCCCGAGGACCGTCCGTTCCTACACCGACTCGGTGAGAGCCCTGCAGAAGTTCCTCGTTGCGCAAGGCATGACCGCCGATGTCGAGGAGGTCAACGCCGAGCACCTCCGGGCGTTCCTTTTGGCCGAGGAGCGCCGCACGTCCGCCATTTCGGCCGCCGTGCACTTCCGCAACCTGCGCGTCTTCTTCGGCTGGCTGGCCCGCGAGGGTGAGCGGACGAACCCGAACCCGATGGATCGCGTCGACCGGCCCCAGGTCACCAAGCAGGCCAAGCCGTTCTTCGAAGACGAGGAGCTTGCCGCGCTGCTCAAGACGTGCGAGGGGGCAAGCTTCCAGGACCGCCGCGACACCGCGATCATGCGCATCCTGATTGATACGGGGATGCGCGTCTCCGGGCTGGCGCACCTGCGCTACGACCCCGGCACGGACGCCCTCAATGACGTGTTCTTGACCCAGCGGAGGCTGCGCATCCGGCTCAAGGGCGGGGACGAGACATGGGTTCCGATCGGGAAGAAGGCTGCTTCGGCGCTGGACCGGTACCTGCGCGCCCGCGCTCGCCATCCGGAGGCATCTTCCCCCTGGCTGTGGCTCGGCCACCAAGGGCACAATCGCGCGCACATGACCGACTCCGGGATTCGCGTCATGCTCGGCCGACGAGGTAAGCAGGCCGGAATCCAGAACGTTCACCCGCACCGCTTCCGCCGCTCGTTCGCAGACAAGTGGCTCGCAGCCGGCGGCTCCACGGACGACCTCATGCATATCGCCGGCTGGAAGACCTACGACATGGTGCGCGAGTACACAGAGGCCCGCGGCATCGCCCGTGCTCACGATGCGCATGCGCGTCTCAGCCCCGGCGACCGAATCTAGCTGGTCACGTCACCTCTCCTTATCAGGGTGTCGATTCAAACCCTTCCGGTAACGCTAGAGGGCTTCGAACACTTGCTTGCAAACAGGGCCCGCCGCGCCCGCCGACCAGGCTGAATATGAAAAGACCAGCTCAGAGGCTCCTCTTGAACTCGGTTGGGAGCGGTTCGGGCAGGGTTATCCCGAAGATGATCTCCCAAATTCCTCCCAGTTGATCAAGGAAAAAGCCGCATGTCACAGGACCGTTTGCATCAGATGAGGCGCGGTGTCCTGGGCACAGAGCTGGCCGGGCGGGAGTGCGCGGGCCGTCTGACCGATGCCAACCTCAGGCTGCAGGCGCCCACGGGAGGACCCGGAAGGTCGTGCGGGGTGAACGACGAGGTCACACACTGCGATGATCAGTGGAACGCAGTCGATGGCCGCCCAGCGATGGGGGCCAGCCTGGCGGGCCGGTGCAGTGCTGCTCCGGCGGGGTGAGCAGCCGCTGGAGGTGGGCCATGGCGGCGGGGGCACCGGCGGTGAGCGCGGCGGGTCGGGGATCGGCGCCAGCCAGGCTGACCAGCGCGGCGGCTAGGTCGTCCCGCCGGTGGCCGCGTGCCGCAGCCTCGTCAGCGGCCATCTAGGCGAGCACGCCAAGCTGTAGTCCGCCTGAGCGAGCAACGACACCTTGGGGAACGCTCGCGCCAGCCCGTGGTGAAGGTCAGCATCGCGTGATGGCGGCCGCGCAGGTGGGCACGTTCGTGAGCGAGAACGGCCCGGATCTGTTCCAGGGTGAGCACGGCCAGGGCACCGCCGGAGACCACAATCCGGTGTCGGCCGTAGGTGAGGCAGTAGACGGCGGGAGCATCGTGGTCGAGGATCACCACGTCCGGCTCGGAGCCGGGGCGCCTGGTCGCGGCGACTAGAGTGGCATGCTCGCGTCCGCCGGCCATCCGCGGTACCACTCGCCGATGACTGCAGCTGCCCGCTTGGCCCTGCGCATCTCCGCGATGTCAGGAGGCCCTATCGGACCGGCGGGCGGCCGCGCGTCAGGCGGGTTTGACCGCGTGGATGCGCTCCACGGTGCCGGCCTTGAGCCGTTCGGTTTCGACGATCTGGAATCCCGCGGCCTGGACGAGGGGGAGCTGGCGGCGGGTGAAGTTCTCACCGGCCGCGCGGATGGTGATCCGTTCGAAGAGCCATTGGGCGGCGTAGACCGGCGGCCAGGTGCTGCCGATGTGGTCGAGCAGCAGCAACCGGCCGCCCGGGACCAGGACGCGTTTCATCTCGCCGATCGCCGTGACGGGGTTGGGGATCGTGCACAGCGACAGCGCGCAGACCACCGTGTCGAATGACGCATCGCCGCAGGGCAGGTGCTCGGCGTCGCCTTCCTGGAGGTCGACCTCACGGCCGAGGCCGGCGGCGCGCCGGCGGGCGAGGGCGAGCATCGCGGGGCTCAGCTCGATCCCGGTGACGGTCGCATCGGCCGGGTAGTAGGGCAGGTTGCGGCCGGTGCCGATGGCGACCTCCAGGACCCGGCCATGCGCGCGCTCGCCGAGCCATTCCCGGCCCCCGCCGAACCAGATCTTCTCGAAGAAGGCGATCTGCCTGTCGTAGCTGGGTGCGGACTTGTCCCACACCCGCTTCTGCTGGGCGGCCGAAGTCTCGCCGGTCCGCCCCTTGGCCGGGCTGGTCATAACAGTGGTCCTTGCAAGCGTGCGGGGCTGGGGAATGAGCAGTCCACGTCGGAGGCGGCAGCCGCGCCGATCACGCCCATGACCGCCTGCCGTACCCGCCCGGCGGCCAGCGCGGGCTCGGGCTGGCCGACGTCGAGCCAGGCGGTGATCGCTTCGATGGCCACCACCGGGGCGAGCTGCGCCGCCCATCGGGCCAGGGCCTCGTCCGGGACGACCGCGGAGATCTGCGGGTACGCGGCGTCGGTGATGTCGGCGCGGAACTTCTCAATGCGCTCGGAGAACTCCGGCTCGCGCAAAGCGTGGTGGAACAGAAGCCGGAACCCGGCCGGGGACTCGACAGCCGCTTCGAGGAGGCCGTCGATGCTGGCGTCGGTGAACCCGCCAACGGGCTCGTCGACATGGGCTTCCAAGCGGGCGCATATCCGGTCCAGGACCGCCTGATACAGCTCGGTCTTGGAATCGAAATGCCGGTAAAGGATCACCCGGGTGACACCGGCCTGCGCGGCGATGTCATCGAGGCTCGTCGCCGCGAACCCGCTGCGCGCGAACGCTTCGGTCGCGGCGCCGAGGATCTGCTCCCGGCGCTGCGCACGGGGCAGGCGGCGCAGCGGCTCCGGCTTCTCTCCAGTCACAACGACCTCCAGTCTGTTAACTCCGGAGTGTATCTCTGTAGGTGTTTACTCTCAAGTAGGCGAGCGGTTGGCTCGCACGCTTGCCGGGCGCGCGCTCTCCGCGACGGCGGTTATTCCAACTGTCCGGAGTCATGCCGCGCCTGTGACGATCACCGGCCCGCTCCCGCAGGTTTCCGCGACAGTCTCGGGCGGCGGGTTGGCCGCCGCCTCGGCGCCGATGGTTGCGAAGCCCCTGGAAACGGTGCCTTTGCCGCCGCCAGTAAAGGGGTCCGCGAGCGGAACCGGAACATCATGGACGCCTGGTGGTCCGCGCGGGAGGACCTACTGAAGTTCATCACGCGCACCCCGTGGACGGCACGTCGGCTGGGCGCGCGCGCTGCTTCCTGCACCAGGTCAGCGGTAGCCGCGCTTGAGCAGGTACTTCGCGCCGGTTGGGCTTGGACGTGGCCGTCGTCGCCGGCTGGGCATCCCTGCCACCCTGGCCAGCTCCAACCAGGCCACCAGAGCCGACCCGAGCCGACCTTATGCGCGGGCTACGGTGCCTTGGTGGCGACGGCGCAGATGACCTCGCCTTCCCACTGGAAGTCGGCCGGGGCCAGGCCGTCGATCTTGTGTCTCAAGCTGGCCAGCACGCTGGCCCGGGCATCGGCGCCGATGCGGCTGAGCCGGACCCGGTTGGCACCCCAGCCGGTGGCCAGATCCCAGTAGGAGGACCGGTCCCATTGACGGCGGAGCCGTAGGGCCCAGATCCGCTGCGGATGCAGCCCGGCGGAGGCAAGCAAGGTTTCCACGGCGGCGGGGCGGTCCAGGCCGGTGTCGACGCGGCGGAGCGGGCCCGGCGGCACGCCGGCGCTGGTAAGCGCCTGGTCCCACACGGTGTCGGCGCGCGACGTCCGCTCCCACGCCCAGGTGATGGTGCCCACTCGCCCGCCGGGGCGCAGCACGCGGGCGGCTTCGGTAAGCGCCCGCCCCGGGTCGGCAAGGTGAAACAGCACATAGGCGAGGATGACCGCGTCGGCGGCCTCGTTGGCGAGGGGAAGGGCGAGTGCGTCGGCGAGGAGGGCTGGCGCGCCGCGGCGGGCGCGGGCGACGTGGAGCATTTCGGCGGATGCGTCCAGGGCCAGAACTCGGGCCGCGGGCGCGGCCGCGCGGATGGCGCCGAGCAGCGCGCCGGTCCCTGCGCCAACGTCGGCGACGATGCACCGGCCGGTGAGCCCAAGCGACGCGGCCAAGGCGGCGGCCGGAGGGAGGATCACCGGGCTCCACAATGCCTCGTAGGCGCCGACACCCCAGTCGTAGCCGGCAGTCACGTCGGCCCGCCGGGGCCGTGCCGGGCCGGCGTGCCTGTTCGTCATCGGCTGCGTCCTCCCTCATGCGCCGGTGAGCTGTCCGCGGATGTTCCGGGCGCCGCGCCTGGCGGCAGGCGGGTTCCGGGTGCCGACCAGGCTGATCGTGGTGCGTTCCAGGCCCACCATGCCGCCCACGAACGCGTTGACCACCACCAGCAGCGTGAACTGCGGCCAGTTCGCGCGCAGCCCCAGCCGCACGGTTGGTGTCGCCGCCGCCTGGCTGGCCGGTTGGGGTGCCCGGGCTGCAGAGCTCACTGGCGTGCAGCGCTGGGAAGGGGCAGGGCATGTGCGGTGCTCACCGGCCGGTCTTCAGCGGCCGGCCGTGCGCGGCGGCCCAGTCGTCAGGCCCTCCGATGGCGATGGCCACGTCCTTATGGCCGTGGCGGGTGAGGAGGCTGGCGGCGGTCATCGCCCGCTCCCCGTGGCCGCACATGACGGTGAGCGGTTCGCCGCCCGGCTGCACGGCCGGCTTGGTGAGAGCGCCCAGTTCGATGTGAAGTGCCCCGGGCAGGTGCCCGGCCTGGTACTCGGCGGTCTGGCGGACGTCGAGCACGGGTCCCGTGACCTCGGCGGCCGGGATCAGGCGGATCCGCTGGACCGGCAGGTCGGCCGCTTGCCAGGCTGGCATGCCGCCGGCCAGCTCGCCGGCCATGTGCTCGTACCCGATGCCGCGTGCCTGGCGGACCAGGTCGGCCCGGTCCTGGCCGGGCTCAAGGACGAAGGCGGCCGGCCGGTCCGGATCGATGAGCCAGCCGAGCCAGGTGGCGAAGGCCGGGCGCAGCGGGATCGAGATCGCCCCGGGGATGTGGCCCGCGCCGAACGATGCCACCGGGCGCGCGTCGATCAGGGCGGTGCCCTTACTGAGGAGCCGGGCGACCTGTTCTGCGGTCAGGGGCGCGAGCGTGGCGGGCCCGGGCCCGTACACCGCCGGGCCCCGGCGGTTGACCTCGCGCAGGCGCAGGAAGTAGGGCGGGTAGCTGCCCAGCCCACCGAGCAGCAACTGGACGAATGCGTCTTCGGTCGGCGCGGCGAGCAGCGGGTTGGCCGCCCGCTCGGCGCCGATGGTGGTGGTGCGCTCGGCTCCGGCCGGGGCGGCGCAGAACGAGCCAGCGCCATGGGTGGGATAGACCGGCAGCGCGTCAGGCAGGGCCAGGATCTGCTCGTGCAGCGACCGCCACAGCGCCCGGGCCAGTTCCTCGGTCCGGTCCGGGCCGGTCAGGTCGGTGCGGGCCACCGCTCCCACCAGCAGCGAGCCGCCGGAGAACAACGCCACCGGCCGGGAACCGTCGAGCAGCAGGTAGGCCAGGTGCTCGGGGGTGTGGCCGGGGGTGGCCAGCGCCCGTAGCGTCAGCCCGCCCAGGGCGATTTCGCCGCCGTCGCGCAGCCCGCGGTGGCTGAATTCGATCCCTCCGGCCGCCGGAGCGAGCATCTGAGCGCCATAGGCGGCGAGCTCGCGGCTCCCGGAGACGAAATCGGCGTGCAGGTGCGTCTCAGCGGTGTAGGCGATGGTGAGCCCGCGCGCCTCGGCGGCGGCCAGGTACCGGCTGGGATCACGTTCCGGGTCGATGACCAGCGCTCGGCGGTCTTCGAGCTGCACCAGGTAGGAAGCGTTCCCCAGGCCCTCATTGACCAGGACGAGCGGCGCCGTGGAGCCAGGCATTCCCGCTCCGGCAGCCAGGCGGGCGCCGGCGGGCGCATGATGGGCGGTCATGCTGGCTTGGTTCCGGCGACAAGGACGTAGCCGAGGTAGGGGACGGCCTTGGCCATGCAGGGCATGAGCCAGGCCATCTTGCGTGCGTACGCGGGCCGGCCCGCGACCTGGCCCATGATGGCCAGGCACCGTGGCAAGCCCTCGTCAGCCAGGAACCCCCGCGGCGTCATCATCTCGAACGGCCCGGTCTCGGTGTCCAAACCGGCCACACCCGCCGCCCGGGCGTTGGCCTCGGCGCGTTCCAGCAGAGCGGCGAGATATCCACCGCGGTCACCCGCGCGCCGTGGCGGCGGGCGATCTCGATCGCGGTGGTGGCCACCCCGCACCCCACATCCAGCACTCGGGCCGAGCCGGTGATCTGCGCCGGAGCAGCAGGGCCCGCGTGGAGGCCCGGCCGCCGGGGTGGATCACCCGCTTGCCGATGACCGCCATGAACTTGTACGGGTCGAGATCACTGACCTGGTCCGCCGCGAGCTTGGTTGCCATCGCCTGCCTCCCCATCCGGCTGCTGAGATCAGCGTCCCCCGGCTCTTGGTTGGTTGTCAAGTAATGGTTTGAATATTTGACAAGCCAGCCGGGCTGAGCGGATCATTGCGGCATGGCTGACCGCGCCGCGAAGGATGCCCTGTACGAGGGGTTCGCCGAGGTCGCCCGGGCGCTGGCCAGCGGCCGCCGGGCAGAGATCGCCGACCTGCTCGCCCAGGGCGAGCGGCCGGTGGAACAGGTCGCCGCCGAGATCGGCCAGACGGTGGCCAACACCTCCCACCACCTGCGCGCCATGGCCCGGGCCGGGCTGGTGACCACCCGGCGCGACGGCACCCGCATCTTCTATGCGCTGGCGAGCGACCGGGTCGCCGCACTGTGGTCGGCCCTGCAGCAGGTGGCCGGCGAGCACTTGGCCGGGCTGCACCGGCTCGCCGACGCCTACCTCGGCAACAGGGACGGGATCGAGGTGATCAGCCGCGACGAACTGGCCGCCCGGCTGGCCCACGGCGAGGTGGTAGTGCTGGACGTCCGGCCCGCCGCCGAGTACGCGGCCGGCCACATCGCCGGGGCGCGCTCGATGCCGGTAGCCGAGCTGCGCCGCCAGCTGCGCGCGCTGCCGCCCGGCGCCGAGGTGGTGGCCTACTGCCGCGGGCCGTATTGCGTGTACGCCGATGAGGCGGTGCGAGAACTGGCCCACCGCGGGTTCCAGGCCCGGCGGCTGGCAGACGGCTACCCGGAATGGAAACGAGCCGGCCTGCCCGTCGCAGCCGGGAAAGGGGGATAAGCCATGGCCCAGAAACTGCCGGTCGACCCGGACGCACTGCGCGAGCAGGTACGTGGCAAATACCGCGAGGTGGCCACCGACCCCGGCGCCAGCTTCCACTTCCACACCGGCCGGGGCCTGGCTGCTCGCCTGGGCTACGAGGCCGCCGCGGTCGGCGCGCTGCCCGACCGGGCGGTGGAGTCTTTCGCCGGGGTGGGCAACCCGCTCTCGCTGCGCAGGCTGGAGCCCGGCGAAAAGGTGGTCGACGTCGGCTCCGGCGCCGGGTTCGACTCGTTCATCGCCGCTGGCCAGGTCGGCCCGGGCGGGCAGGTGCTCGGCGTCGACATGACGGCCGAAATGCTGGCCAAGTCGACCCAGACCGCCGAGAGGCTCGGCCTCGGGCACGTCCAATTCCGGGAGGGGCTAGCAGAGGCGCTCCCGGTCGAGGACGCCTGGGCCGATGTGGTGATCTCCAATGGGGTCATCAATCTGTGCGCGGACAAGCAGGCGGTGTTCGCCGAGATCTTCCGGGTGCTGCGCCCGGGCGGGCGGCTGCAGTTCGCCGACATCGCCAACGGCCGGCCCGTGCCCGCCGACGCGCTACGCGACATCGACCTGTGGACCGGTTGAATTGCCGGCGGGCTGCCCCGTGCGGGCTGGCAAAAGATGCTGCAGGACAGCGGCTTCACCGACGTGCTGATCGGCGAAGCAGTAGACACCTTCGGCGGCGCCAAGGGCGAGAACAAGGCCCGCGCGTTCGAGGTCTACGGCTACGCATTCATGGCGCGCCGCCCCGCCTGAACGGCTAACCACCCGAACGCCGGGACAGGGCCGGGAGGCATCATGAGCTCGATAGGCCTAGAGCGTGCGCGAACACCCGGCCGCGGGTTTCGCGGGGGCTGCGCGCGCAGATTATCCGTTCTCGTGGGCTCGCGGGCGCCTGATTAGGCCTTACCTGCGCGTGTCGGCTTGGCCGAGGTGTGGTCACGTTACTTGGTTCAAGCTGACCACATTCAGGCCCAATCCGGCTGGCCCGGCTTCACCAGGCACTGCTGGAACACCGTGGCAGAAGACCTGCCCGGCACTTCGGCCGCCGTGGTCGGCGGCGCAGGGTCAGCGCGCGGTGGAAGCGATGCTCGTAGCCTGGTTCTCATGACGCGAGGCACAGCAGCGGCTGCGGTGCCGGCTGCGGCCGGGGCGGCGGGGCTTCTTTATTACCTGGTGGTCACCGGCAGGCTGACGGTTGACACTGGCTGGGGCCGCCGGGTCCGCCCGCTCGGCCCGTTCAGTGTCGAGGTCGCCGCCCCGGCTGGCACGGTGTTCGACGTGATCGCGGCTCCGTACCTGGGCCGGACACCACAGGCCATGGCGGGCAAGCTACGGGTGATCGAGCGGGGGGAAGGCGCGGTGCTCGCCGAGCATTACACACCCGTTCACGGCGGCCGGCTCACCGCCACCACGCTGGAGACGGTCACCTTCGACCGGCCCCACCGGGTCTGTTTCCGGCTGGTTCGCGGTCCCGTGCCGCACGTGGCCGAGGAGTTCACGCTCACCGAGCGCGGGGGCGTCACCACGTTGGCGTACTCCGGAGAGCTGGGCACTGACTTCGGGATCGCCGGGCAGTGGTGGGGCAGCCAGGTCGCCAAGGCCTGGGAAGCCGCGGTCCGTGCCTCGTTCGCGAACATCCGGGCCGAAGCCGAACGCCGCGCCAGGCCCAGCGCCGCCAGCCACTGACGTCTGCTCACGACCGCCGTTCTTGGCGCGCAATCGCGCATTGATGGCCGCCGTGCTGCAATCAGGGGGAGGCGACGGGAGTCATAGGTGGGTGTGAAGTGCCATGGGCGGTGACCATCGCGCATTCCTGGACGCCACGATGCCCTATGTGGACGTGGTATATCAGGTCGCGCGTCATGCCGCGGGTGCTGGGCAGGATCCCGAGGACTTGGTGCAGGAGACCTACTTGCGGGCGTTCGCCGTGTTTGGCTCCTACCGGGGGTGAGAATACGCGGGCGTGGTTGGCGGCGATCTGCCTGAATACGGCCCGGTCGGAGGCGCGGCGGCGCAGGGGCGGCCGTGGGAGATCCCGGCTCAGGCGCTGCTGGACGCGCTGCCGATGGCTCGCGCGGATGAGGCCCGGGACGTAGCCGACGTGGTGATCGCCGGGCTGGATGCGCGGACGGCCGCCCGGTACCTAGCCGAACTGCCGGAGCCGCAGCGGCTGTGCATCGTGTTGATGGATGTCGCCGGGTACACCGCCCGGGAGGCAGCCGAGGTGCTGGGATGCCCGCGCGGCACGGTGCTGGCCCGGGTACACCGCGGCCGCCGCAAGCTGGCCCAGTTGCTGGCCGCAGCGGGGGTGAGCAATGCACGGCCATGACCGGCTGCTCGCGGCGTTCCTGGCCGGGGACCTGGACCGGGCAGCAGCCCGGGAGTGGGATGAGCACCTGCTGGAATGTGAGCAGTGCTGGCGGGCAGTGCGCGAGGACCGGGCCGGCCGCCAGGCCGCAGGGCTGCTCCGCCAGCCAGCGCCCGACGGGCTAGCCGACCGGGTCGCCTTCGCTGTCGAACTGGCCGCCGTCGGCGCCGCTGCCCCGCACCTGCCGCGCCGCACGGTACGGCTGCGCCGAAGCTGGCTTGCCGCGACCGGGGCGTTTGCCGTGGGCCTGGCGGTCACCCTGCTGGTGCTCCTTGTTCCAGGCGGGCGCACAGGCATGCCTGTTCTGCGTCGGCTTCGAGCCGGGCAACACCGTTACCAAGAGGGCGTCGTCTGGGCCTTTCTGCCTGCAATGAGCGTGTCTAAAGGCGACAGCCTGGGACGAGAGGGCTGTTCCAAGCTCTTTTCGCTGGTCAGCGATCTGTTGCGCGGGCTAACATGATTGCCTTGGGGGTGGGGGCATGGCGAAGACGGTCGGTGAGTTGCTGTCGGAGGCGAGAGCGCTGTTGCCGTACCGCCTGTCGCCTGCCGAAGCCCTGACGGCACAGGCGAACGGTGCGCTGCTGGTCGATATTCGCGGTGATGATCAGCGCCGTGCGGGCGGGCTGATCCCGGACGCTGTGGTGCTGGCACGCAACGTGCTGGAGTGGCGATGCGATCCGGCGTCCCCGTGGCGGGATGCGGCTATCCGCACCTGGGATCAGGTGATCATTGTGGTCTGCCAGGAGGGTTTTCAGTCGAGCCTGGCGGCGGCGGCCCTGCAGCGGCTGGGCTTGCGGAACGCCACCGATCTTGACGGCGGGTTCGCCGCCTGGCGGGAGGCTGGATTGCCGGTGGTGCCCGCGGGTGTGCTGCAGCCGGGCTCAGCGGGCGCCGCCCAGGGAGCCCAGTTGGCAGACCCGGGCTGAAGAGTGCCGTGGCCGGCCGGGGACTGTTTCCTGACCGGCCAGCCAGCAAGCTAAGGGAGGACGATGGAGGGGGAGTTCAGATGACGTTCGTCCAGATTATCGAGATCACCACAGCACGGCTTGGCGAGGTCGAGGCGCTGATGGAGGAATGGGTCGCCAAGACCGAGGGAAAGCGCAGCGCCAGCCGCAGCCTGGTCACTCAGGACCGTGACCGGCCGGGCACCTACGTTCAGATCGTGGAGTTCTCTTCTTATGAAGAGGCGATGGCCAACTCTGACCTGCCAGAGACTGGGGACTTCGCCGAGCGCCTGACCGCGCTCTGCGACGGACCACCGTCCTTCCGCAACCTCGACCTGCTCCGCGAGGACAGGCTGTAGCGATCTTAGGGACCTGCCAATCACCAGATGCGAGCGAGCGACCGCGGCACACTTCGCCGAACGGTACCGGGCCGCCTCGGACGGGGTGTCCCGCCGCATTGAGCGGTCGGTCATCGGCGGCGACGGGGGTGCCAACGGGTACACCACCCCGGCTCAGGCCGACCTGTTCGGCCGCTAGCTTGCGCTGCAACCAGCCGAAGACCCTCGAAAGCCACCCGAGATAGAGCCTCTGATTCGGCGCACACCGGTCGGACGTTACCTGCGTTTTCCCTGGTCAGCACAGCGGGACGGGCGAAACGATCCGTAGTCAGATGCTCTATCCGTTGACCTACGAGCGCCGGTGCCGGAACAGTCTACGACACCTCGGGTCACCGCCGTGCCGCGCTGATCTGGCCCACCGGCCCGCTCGGCCGTGCCAGCATGCATCTTGCCGAGACCTGTTCCGCACGGGCCAGACCCCGCGTGGGGCCGGCGCCGCGCCCCGCGGCCGGCAACTCATAACGTGAGGGCTACCAAGAACAACCAGGACCGGTGATGCGCAGCGCCCTGGTCCAGGGCAATCTGTCAACGCCCCTGAAGGGAGCCGCATGACCAGCGCCAACCTGCTCGCCGACGCGTTCGGCCGCGTCCATGATGCCGTGCACAACGCGGCCGACAACCTGACCCCGGAAGAACTGGCCTTCCGGCCCTACCCCGATGGGAACTCCATCACGTGGCTGATCTGGCACCTGGCCCGGACCCAGGATGACCACATCGCGGATGTCGCAGGGACCGAGCAGGTGTGGCAGTCCGGGGAATGGGCGCCCCGGTTCGGCCTGGAACCTGGCTCGATGGACACCGGGTACGGGCACGCGCCCGAACAGGTCGCGAAGATCACCGTAGATTCGCCTGAGGTGCTCACCGAGTATTACGACGCGGTGCACGCACGGACGCTCCGCTTCGTGGCCACGATCACCGACGGCGACTTGCCGCGCGTCGTGGACAGGAACTGGGACCCGCCGGTGACGCTGGGGGTGCGACTGGTCAGTGTGATCAACGACGATCTCCAGCACGCCGGGCAGGCAGCTTACCTGCGCGGCATGATCGAGTATGGCTGACCGCCCGGGGCCGCCCGCCGGGCCTCGGGGGGTGCTGGCGCCGGCGTCAGGCCCGCTTGTGGGCGGTGAGCAGCAGGTATTCCCACTCCATGACGGTGCTTCCGGTGCCGCGAGCGTGGCGACGGGCGAGGCCGGCGAGGTCCTGGTCGAGCGCCGGCTATCCGGTCTCGGTCAGCATCACCGCCTCGCTGCGGCACATCGTCCGGGTCTCGCGAGGGGATCTCGGCTGGCGCGACGCCCTGCGTACCGCCTCCGTCACCACCAGCGGGCCGGACTAGCCCGAAGTTACGTGATCTTCCTATGACGAGACGTATCTGTCCTGGTCACAGCGCTGCGGAAACAAGATCTTTCTGTCTACAGGTGTAGACCAGCCACCATCTGAACTGAGTTCCCGCAGGT
>Ga0070706_100003537_pt1 | contig 15357 bp, 16 predicted proteins | sample KBSK5501metaG_FD_65476 | JGI IMG/M metagenome (GOLD analysis project Ga0070706, IMG submission 65476) | Corn, switchgrass and miscanthus rhizosphere microbial communities from Kellogg Biological Station, Michigan, USA - KBS K5-50-1 metaG | ecosystem: Host-associated > Plants > Roots >...
TCGAACAGATTGTCGGTGAGATCAACAAAGAGGCCGTGAAGTTTGGCAAGACCGGTTTGGTTTGGGATCGCGTCGATATATCAGGTCGTACTTACTACACGCTTAAGTCAGCAGACTTTGGTGTGGAAGTGAACTATACATACGTTAATGGCTACGTAGTGATGGGCCCGAGCCGGGCGATGGTGGCGCTGTCAGTCAAGCGGCAGGAGGAAGGCTACACGCTGCTCCGCTCTGCTCGATTCACGGCGGGTCTGCCGGCTGACGGCAACGCCAACTTCTCGGCGGTCTTCTATCACAACCTGGCGCCGCTGGTGCAGCCGTTTGCCGATCGCATGGCCAGCGCAGCCAGCAACCTGCCGCAGGAGCAACAACAGGCCATCAAGGCGATGGCCGCCGACATGCCGCCAACGCTTGCCTACGCTTACGCGCAGGGCGACAGCATCACGTTCGCAGCGAACACTGAAGGCGGGCCGTTCGGCTTGAGTCCGGCGACTTTGCTGGGCGCGCCCAACTCGTTGGAGATGCAGCATATTCTTCAACAGGGAATGAGAAAGTAGAAAAGCGGAATTCAGGACTCGGGAGTCAGAATTCAGGAGTAAGAGACAGTTCCGACTTCCGACTTCTGAATTCTGAGTCCTGAATTCTGGATTCAAGAGGGGAACCGGATCATGAAAAGCTTTCATAGGAAATCGCAAGTATTGAGCATCGCACTCCTTGGCCTGGTAACAATCCTGCCGGCTTGTACGCATCGGAAGGTTGTTCAGGTCGGTAGTCACAAGGTCACAGTTTTGCGGCATGGATTTGAAAACAAACTCAAGGTCTCAGACCAGGCTTCAGTGCCGACCTTCGAGTACGCCGGAATGAGCACCGATCGCCGGGAACTGAAGGTTTCGATCAAAGGCGACAAGATAAAAGTGAACGACTTATCCGGCGAGCTACGCCCTGGTGATTCCGTATTGATTGGCGACGATGGCGTGGCGGTGAACTCAATGGATTACGGCGAGACCGAAAAGTATCTGCGTGCCAACGGGAATGCAACGGCACAAAAGCAATAGAAGATAGTGGTCAGCGGTAACGAAAGAAGAGAGCATCACTCGACAAGGGATCAGGAATGTCTTCGCATGGGTGTTGAGTGTGCTCCTCACCCTTGCGTTCATGATCGCGGCGATTCCCAAGCTGGTTGGCGTTCACGCATGGATCGTGAAGTTCATTAACTGGGGTTACCCTCGCTGGTTTTCTGTCGCGGTCGGCTCTCTCGAGCTGCTTGGAGGCGCACTGTTGCTGATACCAAAGCTCGCAAGGTATGGCGTCATCGTCTTAGCAGTCATCATGATCGGTGCGGGCTATACCCACCTTGCTAATGGAGAGGGGTTGCAGGTCTTGCGGCCTGCAATCTTCCTAACGCTACTCGGAACAGTGTTCGGCTCAGGAAGCCAAATAGGAAAGAGATCAATCCATGAAACTAATCTGCATCTCGCTCGGTTCCTGGCTAATTGGACTCTCTGCCATCTTGTTCATGTTCGTTGTTGTTGAAGGCGAGAATCTGGCTGCGGCAGACCTGAAGACGGCGACCATTACTTCCTTGTCCATCGCCGCGCTGCTCTTCTCGCTCGCCTATGCTCCATCTCTCTATTGGCTCCGCAAGCGACTCGGCGGCTGTCGCCCCGCAGCGCTTTTTCCAGTTGCCTCTGCCCTGGTTATCAACCTTCCGGTTTTTTTGATCGGAATCTTTGCAATCGGCAGAACTTTAGGAGCGGCTGAAGCGTTTGCATTCATCGGTGCATTCGTCCTGATGGGAACGACCTTCGGTCTTGCTTTTGTTTGGAATTATCGAAGCGGGGAGCTACAGTCTGCAAAATGGAGTTATCTGAAACAATCCAGAAACAGGCCAGTCTTCCCGATCCGGCAAACTTCGCTCCGGTCATTGATCTCAATGGACTGAGTGTCACATTTGGCGGACGTCCAATCCTGCAGAATCTTCAAGGGGAACTACGCGGCCGCGCTATTGGCTTACTCGGTCCGAACGGCGCCGGTAAGACAACTCTGATTCACACCCTGCTCGGCTTTCATCTTCCTTCCTCAGGTACGGCCCACATCTTTGGTCAGGACATCATTACTGACGCCAAGCAAATCCGATCGTTCGTCGGTTATATGCCCGAGCGCGATTCGTATATTGCGAAGATGAGCGCGGTACACTTCGTTCGGCTCATGGCTGAACTTTCCGGCCTGCCACCCGAAGCCGCGCTCGAAAGGGCGCATGAGGCGCTCTTCTACGTTGGCCTGGGAGAGGCGCGCTATCGCAGTCTTGATACGTATTCTCTGGGGATGAAGCAGCTTGCGAAACTGGCACAGGCGATTGTTCACGGCCCGAGTTTGATTTTTCTGGATGAACCTACCAACGGCCTCGACCCGCCCGCGCGTCAACGAATGATCCGCCTGGTGCGTGAGATTCGCGACAGCGGCAAAGCCAATATCGTGTTGTCGTCGCATCTGCTGCGCGACGTGGAAGAGTGTTGTGAAGAGATCTTGATTCTCAAAGACGGGCGCCTGGCGGTTTACTGCAACCTCGAAGAAGAACGCAAATCGAATCGTAAGTTCCTGTTGCTGGAAATACGCGGCGACCAGGACAAGTTTGCCGAAGGCCTCGGCGCGCTGGGTTGTGAATATGCCATAACCGGCGATCACCGCGTCAAAGTTGTGTTACAAGGCGGCACCGAAGTACGGGACCTTTATCACCTGGCGTCCCAATTTGATGTGCAGATTAGGCGGCTTAGTTACAAGCGCGATTCTCTGGAAGACATCTTTCTCAAGGCGATGGAGAACGGCCATGGCGGTTTATGAGCACACCTACAAACAGTATCTCGGGAAACTGACCCCGGAGTGGAGCCGGTTTCTGGTGATACCGCGGCATGCTTTTCAAGACGTTTTTAAGTCGAAGCTGTTTACCGCTTTCTTCGTCATTTGCTTCCTGCCTCTTCTGGTCGAAGCAATTCTGATCTATCTGCACCACAACGTGAGCGCGCTCGCAATCCTGAGGGTAAACGTGCGCGAGCTTATCCCCATTGACGCCTCCTTCTTCCAATTCTGGGTGAACTTTCAGGCGTGGCCCGCCTACTTTGTGATGCTGCTTGTCGGCCCACCGCTGGTCTCGCGCGATTTGCGAAACAATGCTTTGCCGCTCTATTTGTGCCGGCCCTTTTCGCGTACCGAGTATGTGTTGGGGAAAATGTCAGTCTTGTTGATTCTCCTTTCGGCCATCACCTGGGTGCCGCAGTTGTTATTGTTCCTGTTTCAGTCATACCTCGAGGGCGCGACGTGGTTTATAGAGAATCTGCACCTGGCCAGCGCGATCTTCATTAGCAGTGTCGTCTGGATTTTACTGTTGGCCTTGCTCTCGCAAGCGGTGTCGGCGCTGGTGAAGTGGCGCGTGATAGCCAGTGCCGGCTTGCTCGGAATATTTTTCATTCCCTGGGTATTCGGCGAAGTAGTCAACCAAATGTTCTTGACGCGCTGGGGCAGCATCATCAGCCTCGGGGCTCTGATGAGAAACGTTACCTCCGGGCTTTTTGGCACGTTCGCCCAGGCTTCCGCACAAATAACTCAATTTGACGGGCGAGTCGGGCGTGAGGTTGTCGTTAACGAGATGCCGCTTTGGGCGGCCTGGTTGGCGCTGTTTGTAGTTTGCGCGATTTGTCTGGCGTTGCTTTCGCGGAAGGTCAAGGCCTACGAGGTTGTTAGGTAGGACTAACCGCCAAGACGCCAAGAGCGCCAAGTGAGAACCAATCGGCGGCCCGATCCTAAAGGTTGGGATGATTTGAATTTCTGAATTCCTTGGCGCTCTTTGCGTCTTGGCGGTTAATTGTTAATGAGCGATTCAGCAACAACGATAGTGTTCGAAAACGTCTCGAAGTTTTACGGCGAGATACTCGGAGTTAATCGCGTCAGCCTTCAGATTTCTCCCGGCATCACCAGTCTCGTCGGCCCAAACGGGGCAGGGAAGTCGACCTTGATGAATCTGATGACCGGGTTGCTTCGTCCCAGTCGTGGCAGCATCAAGGTTCTTGGTATTCCGACCGACCAGCCTGAGCAACTATTTCGCAAGCTTGGCTATTGCACGCAGTTTGATTCTTTCCCGCGCGGATTGACTGGGAAAGAATTCATCAGGTCGTTTCTGCTCGTACATGGTTTCGATAGAAAGAAGGCTGAAGAGTTCACCGTCACTGCGCTCGAACGGGTGAGTTTGCTCGATGCAGCTAATCGCAAGATTGCGGCTTACAGTAAAGGCATGCGCCAGCGGATTCGACTGGCGCAGGCCATCGCGCATCAGCCTTCAGTACTGATCCTCGATGAACCTTTGAACGGCCTCGACCCAATGGTCCGCGCCGAAACGATTGCACTCTTTCGCAAACTAGCGGCGGATGGTTTACACCTGATCATTTCCAGCCACATTTTGCATGAAGTGGACATGATGTCAGACCGCGTGATTTTGCTTAACAACGGCTATGTGGTGGCCGAGGGAAACGTTCATGGTGTGCGCGACGAAATGCAAGAAGATCAGGCGCTGCAGATTCTTATTCGTTGCGACAAGCCTACGAAGCTGGCCGCGCGGGTCTTTGATAAAGATCACGTCGTCGAGGCCCGTTTGCATGACGATCGGCTTGGCCTATTTGTGAGGACGCGCGATGCGGACCGCTTCTATCTACTGCTGAATCAGGTGGTGGCCGAAGGAGAGATCAACATAGAGTCAATTGCGCCCGTTGACGATGATTTAAGTGCCGTCTACCAGTATTTGATCGGATCAGATGGGAGTAGTGCTTAATTTGGAGTGCGGTGACCTGTCACCGCTTTTGCTCGGTCGCGACCTGTCGCGACCAGGGTGTGAGTAGAGTCTAGTCGAAAGGTGCGGCGTCAAGCCGCCGCTGACCAAAGCGCTGAAGAGGGGTCCCCGGCCGGGCAGCCCGGCTGGGGTGCTTGTCAGGTCAGCGCACTCCGAATAGGAGTTTAGATTCATGAGTAGTTCAACTATAGAAATCACGCCTACTAAAAAACTCGACAAGCGTCCCTTACCGTGGTCGCTCTGGCTCCGGCAGATTCGTGCGATCTTCCGGCTCGAGATTGAAAAAAACTTTCTCGGCAGGCGCTCGATTCTGCTCTACCTGTTGGCCCTGCTCCCGATAGTCCCGCTGGTCTTGCTTGCTCCCTTCACGCCACCAGGGCGCGAGTGGCAGGACTTCACTCAATACAACATGATCTTTGCCGTTTACTATGGCGGATTCATTCTGCGCACAGTAGTTTTCTTTGGCTGTGCCTGGATATTCATGAATCTTTTTCGCGGCGACATTATCGACCGAAGTTTGCACTTCTACTTTTTGAGTCCGGTGCGCCGCGAAGTGCTGGTGGTGGGAAAATACGTTTCCGGGTTGGTAACAGCAATCATCCTTTTCACGGCCACGACCGTAATCTGCATGCTGCTGATTTATATCCCGCATTTCCCTTCAGAGAGTTCTCGGTTCTTTTTCGACGGGCCGGGAATGGGCCAGCTACTCACCTATGCAAGCGTTACAATCCTGGCCTGCATTGGTTACGGGGCTTTCTTCCTGGTGGTTGGACTGTTCTTCCGCAATCCTATTGTGCCGGCAATTGTGCTTTATATCTGGGAGTGGCTCAATTTCCTGATGCCGCCGCTGCTGAAAAAAATAAGCGTTATCCACTACCTCAACTCGTTAGTTCCGGTGCCGGTCTCGGAAGGACCATTCGCAGTCGTCGCCGAGCCCACGCCCGCCTGGATCGCTGTGCCTAGCTTGATCATTGTCACGGCGCTGGTCTTGATCATAGCCAGCTACCGCATCCGCCGCATGGAAATCAGCTACGGCAACGAATGAGCAAACAGCAGACAGCAAACAGCAAACAGTAAACAGCAAACAGCAAACAGCAAACAGCAGACAGCAAACAGTAAACAGCAGACAGCAAACAGTAAACAGCAAACAGCAGACAGCAAACAGTAAACAGCAAACAGCAGACAGCAAACAGCCGGAAGAAACGCTACTTGAAGTTTCGGCCCTCTATGCGCGTTGCTTCCGGCTGTTTGCTGTTTACTGTTTGCTGTTTGCCTTTTTAATGTTTGCTTACGTAGGGATTGTCTTTGATCCAAAACCGCCACGGCTTATCTTTCCATTCAGCGGCATAGTCAATGCCAATGCGCGGCCCGGACATAATTCGCGCGCGCGGAATCTTCGCGTCTTCTTCAAGCCACACTTTGTTGCCCAATAGATCATCACCATCAAGCCGGCGATCGATCTCCAGGGCTATGCAGAGTTTGCCGGGGCCATTCGTTAAATTGTGATCTGGCTGGCTGCTACGCCGCTTGCGCATTAACTCGATTCCTTCGACCGGTTCAACCGCTCGAATTAAGACCGCGTGAGGGGTGTCTACAACATTAGTCACCACATTGAACTGGTAGTACATTCCGTAAACAAAAAAAACGTAAGCGGTTCCGCCTACACCATACATCGGTTCAGTCCGCCTGGTTCGGCGTCCACCGTATGAATGCGCGGCTCGATCTTGTGGCCCGCGATAAGCCTCGGCTTCCACAATTCGGCCCGAGACTCGTTTGCCGTTACGGTTGGGAACAACCAGAAGCTTTCCCAGCAGGTCTCGTGCGACGTGCAGCACGTTTGGACGCGTGTAGAAGTCGCGAGGCAACTTGATGGAAGACATAAGTTTCAAGTTCCAGGTTTCAAGTTTCAAGTTGCAAGTTAATCGGACTAGAAACTTGAAACTCGAAACCTGGAACTCATTTCTGCCAGAGTTTCCAAATCATGACAAAAGTGATCACGAAGCCAATTGCGACAATTGCGCGCCTAACGTTTACCTGATTCACTCGCACTGCCATCCGGGCGCCAAAATAACCACCCAGCAAAGCAGCTCCGGCCATCACCAGCGCGTCAGACCAGACAACCAGACCCATTAGCGCAAAACTCAGCACGGCAATGCTGTTAATGCAAATGCCAAGAAAATTCTTAATCCCATTGGCGCGGTTGATGTCGTGCAGGCCAAGGATTCCCATGGCGGCGAGCATCCAGATGCCGTTGCCGGCGCCAAAGTAACCGCCGTACATCGCCGAGAAAAACTGAAAAACAATGGCGCCCAACCACCACGACATTTTTGGTTCGGCAACAATGGGTTGCAAGCGCAGCCGGCGATTTATCGACCCTCCGGCCATGAAAAGGATAGTTGCGAAAAGAATGAGGAAGGGAACCAGGCGGGCGAAGGTGAGCGAGGGTGTCCAAATTAACAACCAGGCCCCAAGCGCGCCGCCGATAACGCTGGTGATCCCAAGTCGCAGGAGAATCGTCGAGCTATTCTCCAACTCGCGTCGATAGCCAAACAGTCCGCCGAAGAGTCCCGGCCAGAGAGCCACGGTACTCGTCGCGTTTGCAACTTTGGGATCGAGTCCCAGCCAAATGAGTACCGGGAAAGTAATCAGCGTCCCACCGCCGGCGATGGAGTTGATCACACCGGCAGCAAAAGCCGCTGCGACCATCATGAGTGTTTTTGACATTAGATCGTAAGTTTCAAGTTCCAAGTTTCAAGTTTCAAGTTCCAAGTTTAGTTCATAGATTTTCGGTGGTCTGAACCGACAGTCTTGTAGCAACTCGATGGGGCTTGAACTCAAAACTAAGACTTAGAACTTGGAACTTAGAACTTGGAACTTGGTCCCCATGTTAGAATGAGCCAAACAGTTTCACAAATCAGATCGCTCGGGGGAGAACAAGAATGGCAGAAGTAACAATTCGTCCGACCAAGAATGGCCCACTCATCGTCGAGGGTCCTGTCGACCTTTTTGATACCGATGGAAACAAGATTACGGCTGCCAAGCCGCGCATTGCCCTGTGTCGTTGCGGTGCTTCATCCAACAAACCTTTTTGTGATGGCACTCACAGCCTGATTGGATTCCAGGCTGCCGAGGCGATTAATCCCGAGAGTGCGGAATGATTGCCGGATGATCAGCCGTCGCGTCGCCTTTTTCATCTCCTCCATCGCGCTGCTTGGGACGCTTGCCTTTGCAGTTCCGGCGGAGCGCTTACCCTCCTCGTCCTCAGCCGGAAAGAAAACGCTACGCGTGATGACCTACAACATTCACGTAGGCGTGGGCATGGACAAGAAGCTCGATCTTCAGCGTATGGCCGGGGTAATAAATGCGGAACATCCTGATTTGGTTGGCTTGCAGGAGGTCGATCGTGGAGTTAAGCGCACCGAAGGCAAAGACGAAATTGCAGAATTGGCGAAGCTAACAGCGATGAACTACACCTTCGCGCACAACCTCGATTATCAGGGCGGTCAATATGGCGTGGCGATTCTATCGCGCTATCCAATCAAACAAATTGATCACCGCAAATATGAGAACCGGCGAGAAGCTGAACGGCGCGGCATGATTCGGGTTGAAATTGAGTTTGCCGGCCGAACAATAAATTTCGTGACCACCCACCTCGATTATCAATTTGAGGACGGTCGAGTTTTTGAAACTGAGCAGATGTTGAAGTTCCTTGAGGGTGTCAAAGGGCCGCTAATAGTGGTTGGCGATTTCAATGACCAGCCCGGCGGCAACGCCTACAAGTTAATGCTGACAAGATTTGAAGACGCCTGGATCATCGCGAAGATAAAGGAACAGGGACTGAGTTATCCTGCCGACAAGCCCGTGAAACGGATCGATTACATCTTTACCCGCCGCTCTGATCGTCTCGAAGTGAAGCGACCGAGGATAGTTACTACTCTCGCTTCAGATCATCTTCCGGTAGTTGCGGACATACAGATTCGGTAACCCGCGATCATTATTACGAAAAGCGAAGCAGAGTTGCAGAAAGGTCAGGGCAAGGCGTAATCATGCACCTCCCCGACTACGGTTACCGCAGAGCAATTGAGTGCATCAAGCCCATACCGGCTTGAGACCTGAAAATAGTCACGCTTTAGAGAACCGTATCAGCCAGATTTGATTTGTATCTCGTGTTTGTCTCGCGGTCATTCATCTCGATGTAGACATAACTCGGTGGAACCTCGCCGTCCGGCAGCGCAAACCAGATACTGCCGAGATCGGCAGACTTGCCCAGGGCGCAAAACCCATATAGCCGTTTGCCGCGCGAATCAAAGAAGTCCACCCACGTCCGAGACGCCTTGGTGTTTTTGCCGCACGGCGGTAAGGCAGGCGCCGATGCGAACATCGCGTTTGGATAAGCATCTTTATTGAGCACGTCGTAATTGTAGCGGATGAAGTTGTTGCCGCCGGTTGAGTAGTACTCCGTTGATGTCAGGTAGAGGATTGGATTGGGAAGTACAGGCGGATTAGCGTGAGATGTTTTGCTGCTGGCCATCATTGTGAGCAGCAAACTTGCCAGGAGCAGGGTGACCGTTTTTGATGTTCTCATAGGGGACCTTTCATTCGGGTTGAGAGTAAGGCTGTTCGTATTTTTGGAGTTCCGATTCGGATTAGCGTGGAGAGAATGCCACTAAAGCATGCTGTTTTCAAGGAATTCTTTAAACGCCCAAATCATTTCGGCGACGGAAAGTCCACAACGAAGCGAATCCGCCGTCGAAACTTTTCAGGAGTGTCCTCCTCGTGGTTGGTGGCAAGAATTGCAAGGCCGTCGAACGATTCAAGTCGCTGAAGCAAATAGCTGATTTCAAGATTGGCATAACGATCGTGGGCATCTTTGACTTCACTGCGCTTTCCAAACAGAGCTTCGGCTTCGTCGAACAAAAGAATCGCGCCGGCTGACTCAGCAGCGTTAAAGAGTCGGCTCAGGTTTTTCTCAGTCTCGCCGATGTATTTACTAACTATCTTGCTCAAGTCGACGCGATAGAGATCTCGTTTCAAGCGTCCTGCTATCACTTCGGCCGCGATGGTTTTTCCGGTGCCGTTGACACCGGCGAAGAGGACGATGTTCTTACGACTGTCGCGAGCGTGCATCGAAATCTCTTTGAGGGTTTGCTTTTGAGACTCAGCCAACGGAATAGTTTCAAGAGTGGCTCGAGTCTCAATTTTTTGCGCCAGATTAGTAAGCGGATCCGGCGTCTCGGTTTTGCCCAGGCCGAAGAAGCGCGCCAGGCGTTTTAGGAATTCTTTGAGAGTTTTCATCGGCTGCCGGCTAAACTTCAATCGACTAACGTTCGTTCGATTCGGCGATCCGGAACCAGCCATATGATCGCCACCAGCACATACAAGGCGAAACCAAGCCACCACCTTATCAGTGTGAGAGGAATCCCCACCGCATAGATGGCTGTCGATAGTTGGCCCTTAAAATCCTTCCCCAACGCGGTTGCCAGAGTTGATGCCCGCCCATGCAGCCTAATGAGTGCGCGCGTCAGAATACGGTAAGCAATGGACGCTGCCAACAACACGACCCCGTAGATGGCGACGGGCACGCGGGCAAAATGGTTTTCGCCCATCCATGCGGTTACGAAGGGCACGAGCGATAGCCAGAACAGCAAGTGAAGGTTCGCCCAAAGAATCCGGCCGTCAACGTGATCTACGGCCTGCAACAGGTGATGATGATTGTTCCAGTAAATCCCCAGGTAGATGAAGCTAAGCACGTAGCTCAACAACACGGGAACCAACGGTCGCAAAGCGGTCAGCGCAGCTTCGTGCGGCACTCGCAACTCGAGCACCATGATGGTGATGATGATCGCAATAACGCCATCACTGAATGCTTCCATGCGATTCGTGGTCATGATTGAATCTGCATCTTTTTTCGGAGACCCCGCGCGTTTACTGAGCCAGACCGAGCAACCATGATTTAAGGACACCGGGGTTCTCTTTGTCCGTAGCGAAGTACTCCTCGATTAGGCTTGAATATATCTGTTGACGATCGCTGTTCCTGAAGGACTGGCCGAAGGGCATCTGGCCTCCCGTCACGTAAGATTTGATCAGGATTTTGTCCATGGGCCAGTTGAGTGCGCCCAGTCGTTCGGAGTTGTGACAAGACGAACAGACCATGGCTTTGGCGGCCGGAGTTTTTTCAAAATCCGGACCAAAACGCCGTTGACGATCTTTCGCGCTGTCTGAACTAAGTCCGGGTCCAAGTTTCCGCTCGTCAAGGTAACCGCCAAACCGTGCTGAACCGTAACTTCTGAAACGTTCATTCACGGTGAGCAAAGACTGCTGCTCGGTCGCGCTTACGGTGCCAATCACCGGAAAGATTGGGAGGATGCCGCTCTTGTGACACATCGTGCAGTTGTCATCGCCCTCGCCCAGCTCCCAACGTCCCTCGACAGCGATTGAACCATCCCGCCGATAGGTTCTGTAAAAGTCTTTGAAGTACGCGTTAAAGGTGCCGTTTGCTGCTGGCACTGCCGACACCACGGACACGTTGCGCACGCGCGAGCGCAGGCCCGGATCGGTAACTCCGAATTGAACCCACTTGTCGGGCAGCCCCTTTTTCGCATTGCCAGGAACGACTACTAAAAGCCTGCGGTAACTATTATCGTTGTCGGGCGTGCCGAGATGCCTCGACTTGTAACTGAAGAAGATCAGTTGCTCGTCGGCGCCTCTGGATGAGTTGAGCTGTCGCAGATACGACTTTGCCCGCCCCAACGTCTCATAGCGGCTGACATTTCGGAGAAACGTCGGCTCCAGCAGGAATTCGGGAATGCCAACGAACTGGCGCGTCTCCGCGAAGTATTGTTTATCTGGAACCAGAAAGCCGAGTTCGTGATCAGATCGCCGTTCAAGACCAGCGGCTTCGATGAATTCGAGAAAGTTTCTATAGCGACTGACGAAGTTGTGATCCTCTGACAGATTGCATTCGCGAATTGTGCCGGCGATTCCATCAAGCACCTTTTCATAAACGGGCAGCGCTCTGTCAGTCTCAAACGCGTTGCGCGCTGCTTGCACGAGCGCATTGACCCTGGCCGTTACCCAGACGTCGGGTTGCGCCTTAACTCGCGCGCAGGGAGCTGCCTGTGCGCCACTTACCACCAACAACAGACCGGCGAAGGCCAAACATGCCTTGAAACACACGCGAGGTTGCGCAGGTCTGTTCCTTTTCTGGTTCGTTATTGGGGGTAGCAAGGTGTCTTCTTGATTAAGCCGTTAGCGCCCGGTGAAGAGCGTGTTCTCGTCGACGAAACAAAGCCCGTTGCCCCAGGGGTCAGCGACATAGAAGGAACGCTCGCCCCACGGTCGCACGACGATTTCGCCGGCGCTGGCGCCATGAACATCCGCCGAAGAAAGGCAGTTCAATTCAGTAGCGCGAGAATAAACTTTCTCGAGGTTGCCTACCGCGAAGTAAATGTAGTCGGGGAGTGGTTTCGCTTGTTCGCCACCGGCGGTGACATCGACGAGTGCCAGAATTACCGGACCGCAATCGATGTAGTGTCGTGAAGCTCGCGGAATCCGTCTGCCGGGATCGTCAAGCAGCCTGGCATAAAAATCAGCAGCCTTGTCCAAATCGTCGACCTGTAGAATTATGCGGAAGATCTTGTCAGCCATTTCAATTCATCTCCTGAACCCGAAAGACTCCATCAAGAAACTTGACCAGGACGCACCGGGAATGGACGTTCTACCAGGCCACGGCGTAACGTCCTCGGCGCGGGTCGGCGCCTGCGGATGAAACTCCGCTTTGTGCGTTATAGATAATCACAGTTGGCGAAGAAAGAGTTCCCCAGGCGGATTGCACAGTCACTTTATGGCCACGCGCCTTTAGTTCAGCGATTGTCTTTTCATCGATCCGCGATTCTACGTTCAACGAACCGGGCAGGAATTCATGATCGTCAAACGAGCTGACGTAGTGTTGGGTGTCGAAGCGCGCTGCTTCCACAGCCTCCTGCGGGTTCATGCCAAACTCAATAATGTTTAGTAAAACCTGGAGCAGGGCCTGATCCTGGTTGTCGCCTCCCGGCGTACTGAGGACCATGAATGGCTCGCCGGCCCGCAGCACCAGCGTAGGAGTAAGCGTAATGCGTGGGCGCTTACCTGGAGCGACCACGTTTGGACTTTTCGGATCGGTGAGCGCTGACTGCAAGCGCTGGCCCATCAATACGCCGGTGTCGCCGGCAACCACTGCCGGCAACCAGGCGCCGCTGGGAGTAGCGCTGAAAAGATTTCCGTCTTTGTCGATTACGTTGACGCAGGTCGTGTCGTTGGCCCGTTCGAGAATGGGAACGGTAGAGACTCGACCAACGGGTTCGCTCACGGTCGCGAGTATAGGCTTCATGTTTTGCGGGTCGCCGGGTTGTTGTGCCAGTGAAGCACGATCTTTGTCGATTAGCGGACGCCGTAGAGTGGCATAGTCTTTCGACAGCAACTCTGCGGTAGGAATCTTTGTGAAATCAGGATCACCGTAATAGCGATCGCGATCGGCAAGCGCGAGCTTGAGCGACTCGGTAAGCGTGTGAATGTAGTCAGACGAGTTATGACCCATCGCCTTGAGGTCGTAACCATCCAACAGATTCAGAGTTTCGACCAGCGCTGGTCCCTGCGTCCAAAAGCCTGCCTTGTAAATTTCGTAGCCATGGTAATCCGCCTTTACTGGCAAGCCGACTCGCGCGTGAAAGCGGGCGAAGTCTTCCGCTGCGATCAATCCGCCGTTATGTTGCATGTAGTCGCCAATGCGGCGGGCGATGGGACCCTGGTAAAAATAGTCGCGCGCGCGCACCAGTCCTGCGTGACGACTTTTGACCGCTCCGCTTCGTTCTGCGGCAACAATTGCGCGTAGCGTACGCGCCAGATCTGCCTGCACAAAAATGTCGCCAACCTTCGGCACTGCGCTGTTCGGCAGAAAAATGCGTTTGGCGTCCGGCCACTGCGAAAAGATCGGCGCCCGCGTCTTGATGTATTGAACGCGTAACTCATCAATGGGAAAACCGTCGGCCAGCTCTATTGCAGGTTGCATGACTTCGGCGAGCGATTTAGTGCCGAACTGATCAAGCGCGGTAACACAAGCGTCAAGCACTGCCGGAACTGTCGCCGCCAGGGGGCCGGTGGAGGGAATCAATCCTGACCTGGCTCCGGCCATCGTTGCCATCTCTAAATTACGTTGCGCTCGAGCGGAATCTGGAGCGGTGCTCTGATCTTTTTCGGTGGCGCGGTTGGCGAAGAACTCGCGTGTCGCTTTTAGAGGCGCCTGGCCCATCCCTTCGATCACGACCACGCCGTTGGTTTGAGAGCCCTTCCTAAAGGTCGAATTGCCGTCCCGAAGTTTGATCAGAATTGGCACCTCGCCACCGAAGGAAAAGTGAGAAAACTCAATGACTGAAGCAGCCAGTATTGTTGCCACACCCGCATCGACCGCATTTCCGCCGTGCTGGAGGATCCGTAAGCCGGCCTCAACTGATAGCGGATGTCCACCGGCAACTACGCCGCGCCTGCCGCGAACAACCGGGTGAAATGTCTGCGTTTGAGACCGGGGCTGTGGAACTGAAACCAGCAACAAGCCCAGGGCTATGAAGCTAACGAGCAGTCGGCGCATGGCGAGAGACCTTTCAGATTGAGTTCGAGTACGTGCCGAATTGTGATGTCGTTTCGAGAGTTAGTCAACGAGATTCAGAGGGGTGATCTGCAGAGTGCAAAGATTATGTGGCTAACAAACAGACTTAGACGCAACCAATCGTCGGCCGGAACAAACCATTCAACCAGCCTGCGAAGCTGGCGGGGAGAGTGCTAGCCCCAGGCGATGGCGAAGCCGAGCCTGGGGAACCGAACCCAACACACGTCTCAGCCCACGAAGTGGGCGACAGATGAAACGTTCGGATCCAAGGTTTTCACATCACTACCCCGACTAGGATCTGTCGCCAGCTTCGCAGGCTCTCTGAAAAATTAGGGGTGGTCACCCCAGGCTCGGCTTCGCCATCGCCTGGGGCTAGCACTCTCCCCGCCAGCTTCGCAGGCTCGTTTAAATGATTTCCTTTAGCAAGAAGCAATCGCTGCGGCGTAAGAAAATGAGGTTGGAAAAAGGTATCTCAGGAAAAACAGCGCCCAAAAAAGACCATGGACGCCGACCTCCCCCAAGACCGGCGTCCTTGCCTTTATCTCAGTTCTCCCATGGAGAATTAACGATGCGGCATATTAGGCTCGCCCCACTTGACGGTGGTTGCAGTATCCTTGCAAAGACTTCACGACACTGTAACAAAAGCTTCCCAAACCCTTTCGGGCTCCAATGATCTCAGCGAGTGTAAGTTGGTCTCGGCCACGGCACGCGGGTAGACTTGGTCTTGAAAATTCGAAAACACCGAGAAAAACGGAGAGAAGTCCTTATGTCCCACCCTCGCGTAGCACCGTACGGTTCGTGGAAGTCGCCGATAACATCTGACTTAATCGTGAGTGGATCGATTGGTCTTTCCCAACCCATGATTGACGGGCCTGAC
>Ga0070706_100003539_pt1 | contig 15353 bp, 11 predicted proteins | sample KBSK5501metaG_FD_65476 | JGI IMG/M metagenome (GOLD analysis project Ga0070706, IMG submission 65476) | Corn, switchgrass and miscanthus rhizosphere microbial communities from Kellogg Biological Station, Michigan, USA - KBS K5-50-1 metaG | ecosystem: Host-associated > Plants > Roots >...
TGGACTTTGTGCACGCCGAGAGGACTGGGAATTCAGTAGTGCAAGAATCCGCTTGCGATGCGCATTTGACAGATGCGGGCAAGATGCCCGCGCTCCCGGCATGTCATGAAAATCCTTCGCATCATCGCTCGACTGAATGTAGGTGGCCCGGCTCGTCACGTCGTTTGGCTCGCGGAAGGTCTCACGCCAGCCGGCTATGACACGTTGCTGGTAGCCGGGGTTGTACCAGCAGGCGAAGACGACATGAGTTATGTCGCTGCTTCGTCAGGAGTGGCGCCTTTCATACTTCCGGAAATGAGTCGTGAACTCTCGCCGAAAGACGCGCTCACGATATGGAAGCTTTTCCGTCTGATGCGCCGCGAGCAACCGGACATTGTCCACACTCACACCGCCAAAGCCGGCGCCGTCGGCCGGGTTGCCGGATTAATGTATCGCTGGCTCACGCTGGCGGCGCTCACAGGAAAACCGAGGAAGTGTTCGTTTGTTCATACATATCACGGTCACGTCTTTCACGGTTACTACGGTCCGCTAAAGAGTCGACTCTTTCTCGCGATCGAAAGATGGTTGGCGCGGCTGTCCACGGATCGCATCGTCGTTGTTAGCGAGCAGCAACTTCGCGAGATCAACCAGGTGTTTCGCGTGGGCAGGCGCGAACAATTCGTAGTGGTTCCGCTGGGCATCGAGATCGACAGATACGCGCGTTGGAGCGAGCGCCGGTCGTACCTGCGCGCAGAGCTACGCGCTAACGATGAAGAAGTGCTGGTTGGAATCGTAGGTCGATTGACTGAGATCAAGAATCACCGGTTGTTCCTGCAAGCAGCCGCCTTACTAAAGGAAAACATTGGATCCAGAGCGCGTTTTGTAATCATCGGCGACGGCAGTCTCTGCGGCGATCTGGAGGCGCAAGCGAAGTCGCTCGGATTGAACGATGACGTTTTGTTTCTCGGCACACGCAAGGATCCGGAAAACTTCTATCCGGCGCTCGACGTTGTGGCGCTGACCAGCATTAACGAAGGGACGCCGCTCACCTTGATCGAAGCGATGGCCAATGCCCGTCCCGTGATCGCGACGGCTGTTGGAGGCGTAGTTGATCTGCTCGGCTCTCCAATAGCGCAAGACGAAGCAAAGAGTGGTTATAAGGTTTGCGAGCGCGGTGTTTTGGTTAAGAGCGGCGACGCCGATGGATTCGCCTGCGGGCTGAACCGTTTGATTGAGGACGATGAGCTCCGCCGCGAGCTTGGGCAACGTGGGCTTGAGTTCGTGACTCGCAATCACGCGAAAGAGCGTCTCTTGCGAGACATCGCTGACCTATATCGCGAGTTAACTGGTGCGACCGAGTCCGCGCAGCGGACGGCCGGAAATAGCGAGACCGAAGGTGGAGAACACGGGGCGGTAGCCCGACACCGGGGTCCCCAGCCGGGCAGCCCGGCTGGGGTGGGGCGTTGAGGGAGGAGTCAGTTCTTTCTCTGAACCCGCCCTCAGCGGATTATCATGCTAGACTTACTCCTGGTCCCTGAACCCAGACATTCAAAAGGAGCTACCGTTTGCGAGTTCTGATCACTGGCGGCGCCGGTTTCATTGGCTCCCATCTTGCCGACGCATACCTACAGCGCGGCGACGAGGTCTTTGCCATTGACGATCTATCCACCGGCTGCATCGAAAATATTCGCCATCTGAAAGCTCATCCACGATTCCACTACACGATCGAGAGCGTCCATAACCAGCCAGTCACTGCTGAGCTGGTCGATCAATGCGACGTCATCTTTCATCTGGCGGCGGCCGTGGGCGTGAAGCTAATCGTCGAAAGTCCGGTACGCACGATCGAAACGAATGTTCACGGCACTGAGGTAGTTCTTTCGCTCGCTAATAAGAAGAAAAAGAAGGTCTTGATTGCTTCGACGTCCGAAGTATATGGCCTCAGCACTGAAGTTCCGTTCCGCGAAGACGGGAACCTGGTAATGGGTGCCACGACAAAAGGACGTTGGAGCTATGCCTGCTCGAAAGCCATCGACGAATTTCTCGCGCTCGCTTACTGGCGCGAGAAAAAACTCCCTACCGTAATCGTGCGACTCTTCAACACGGTCGGTCCGCGACAAACGGGCCAGTACGGCATGGTGATTCCCACGTTCGTCAAGCAAGCGCTCGCCGGCCGGCCGATAACAGTCTACGGCAGCGGTAAGCAATCGCGTTGCTTTTGCTACGTCGGCGACGTGGTCGGAGCGCTGATGAGGTTGATGGAGGAGCAGAAGGCTGTGGGAGAAGTTTTTAACGTCGGCTCGAATCAGGAAATCACCATTCTTGACCTCGCCCGGAAAGTTAAAGAGCTGACTAACTCAGAATCAGAGATCGTCTTCGTGCCTTACGACGAAGCATACGAAGAAGGTTTTGAAGACATGCCGCGGCGTATTCCGGACATCTCGAAAGTCAACACCCTGGTTGGCTTTCGGTCCCAGATGCCCTTAGAGGGAATTCTCAAGACTGTGATCGACTTTCATAGTGGCCAACAATTGCGAGAACAGACCCGAACGGCGGCCGAGAGCAGAGGATCGAGACAGCCTCACTAACCGCCGCTGCGAACTGTCCATGAAGGCTGGCGGCGGCCAGGGCAACTCAGTACCCTCTACGCCGCACTCAGCCCTCGCGCAAGATTTTGTGACTTGCCTTTGCAGCGCTAATCGAATAGCTTTCTAACTCGCCGAGTACAATCGCTGACATGAGTCTTTCCGGTGTTTCCCATCTGATTCCAGCCGCGGTGTCATTCGTTTTGGCGCTGGCGCTGACGCCCGTGGTGCGGGCGTTCGTACGACGTCGAGGCTTTGTTGCGCGGCCCAAGATTGATCGGTGGCACCAGCAGCCCACCGCCATGATGGGCGGCGTGGCCATTTGGCTGGCGGTAGTCATCACCTATCTCGCTTCGGTTCCCCATACCGGGCAAGGGTGGGTTGTTGTCGGCGCAGCGTCTTTCTTGTTCCTGGTCGGACTTGTCGATGACTTGATTCACGTCAAGCCATACCAAAAGCTGATCGGCCAAGTCATAGGCGCGGCCATTGTCGTGAACTACGGATTGGTCTTGCCCTGGACGCGATCGCTGCCGGCGAACATGGTGATTACGATCTTCTGGTTGATCGGCATCACCAACGCCATCAACTTGCTTGACAACATGGACGGACTGGCCACGGGAACAGCGGCCATTGCCTCCGGCTTTCTCACATTCAACTTCGTTGCCGGCAATCAGACAACCGAAGCGTTGATGTTGGCGGTATTCGCCGCGGCGTTGCTGGGCTTCCTGGTTTACAACTCGCATCCGGCCTCGATCTTCATGGGCGACTGCGGATCGATGTTCATCGGATTCTTTCTGGCCAGCGCCGCCCTGGTTAACGTTTCGGGCGGGCGCTCACGCAGTTTCATTCCCGTCCTCGCGGTACCGATCCTGGTCTTGTTCATCCCGATTTTCGATACGACCTTTGTGACGATTCTGCGCAAGCTTTCCGGCCGTGCTGCGTCACAAGGCGGGCGCGATCACACCTCGCATCGGCTGGTGGCGCTGGGAATGTCTGAGCGCCGCGCCGTGCTGATGCTTTATGGACTGGCCGCGCTCTCAGGTTTATTGGCGATTACGGTCCGAGAGTTGAAGGCCGACGTTAGTATCGCGCTGGTGGCGGCCTTCACAGTGGCGCTCACTTTGCTCGGCGTCTATCTGGCTGGCGTTAAAGCATATGACGAAGAGGAACAAGCCCGCGCCGCCCGCGAAAAACCGCTTTTCACCTTCCTGATCGACTTTTCCTACAAGCGGCGAATCTTCGAAGTTTTGCTCGACGTGATCCTGATCGTTCTCGCTTATTGGTCGGCCTACGCCATCAAGTTCGAGCCGTTTTCCAGCAGTCCCGCGTGGAAACTTTTTCTGCGAACGCTGCCCGTGCTGGTCGTCGTCCGTCTGGCGGCGTTTCTTTTGTTCGGCGTCTATCGTGGGATTTGGCGCTATACGAGCATCGACGATTTGATGGCTTTCACAAAAGCCGTGGCCGCCGGTTCGGTCGTCAGCATGGTGATCGTGCTGTTCAAGTTTCGTTTCCAGGGTTTCTCACGCGCGGTTTTCGTGATTGATGCGTTGATGATGCTGATGCTGCTGGCCGGCAGCCGTATGGCATTTCGACTCTTTCGGCAGGTGTTGCCGGCAACGCGCGGCGACACACATCGGCGTGTCTTGATCTACGGAGCCGGCGATGCCGGCGAACTGCTCTTGCGAGAACTCCTGAACAATCGTGAGCTGCGTTACGCGCCGGTGGGGTTTATGGATGACGATCCCAAGAAGCAGGGAAAAGTGATTCATGGGTTCCGCGTTTTCGGCGGAAATGGGTTACTGAAAAAGATTATCAGCGAGCAACGCATCGAGCAGGTGCTGATTTCGAGTCCGCGAATCTCAGAAGAGCGGATTAGGGAAATCTTGCGCGAATGCGAGGCTCACAATATCGAACTAAAGCGAATGTCCATCAAAATCGACAGTATCGGTGACGCGGGATTGCCAGGAATTGCGAGGTCTGCATTGAACGGCGACATGTAAGTCCCTGGTTTTCAAACTATGGTCCATTCGAATTCCCCTTCTGTTGTCACCGTCCACCTCGAATCTCCTGCCAGTCGATTTTTATTTTTGCTGCCGGCTCTGCTCGCGATCTTCGCCTGCTGGTTCGTGGTGCGCTGGTACGTTGGCAACACAGTCGCTGAGTACGCCTCCGGAAACGAGGAGGGGGCAATCGACATGGCACTTCTCGCGGAGAAATGGGCTCCTTCTGATCCGTTTACTCACTGGCGAGTTGGCGCAATTGAAGAACAGGTTTTCACCGCGAATAATCTGGCAGACGCAGTTCACGAATACCAGTTGGCCGTGACGCTGTCACCTTACGATTATCGCTACTGGATCGAACTCGCCGGCGGACTGGAGGCGGCCGGCGACCAGCCTGGCAGCGAAAAAGCGCTGCGCCGCGCAATTGAATTGGCCCCTGCCTATGCTCAACCGCGCTGGTTCTTAGGTAATGTGCTGCTGCGCCAGGGAAAAGTGGAAGAAGCGTTTACGCATCTGGTGACCGCGGCGCTGGCTGACGGCCAGATGCGGTCGCAGGTATTGAATTTGGCGTGGGAAGTCTTTGGCGGCGATGTGGACACCATTGCCAGGGTGGCGTGTCCCTCTGCGGACCTGCGCGCACAGTTTGCTTTGTACCTCGTCACTAAATCGAGATTCGCCGACGCGATGCGCACGTGGAGCAGTCTTAATGTTAATAATCGAAAGGCGCAGGGCGATCTCGGTAATGAGCTAAAGCAGTCGCTGCTCAATGCGAAGCAATTTAACGCAGCTCTGCAGGTAATGCGGGACATCGAGCCGGATGCAGCCGACTGGCCAGTGGCGGAGCAATTTTGGAACGGGGGCTTCGAGCAGCACATGACGCTCGGCAGCGAGATATCCTTCCATTGGGTGATTACGTCCCGGCCGCGGGCGCAGATTGGTGTCGACCAAGAACAACCGCATGGCGGTCGTGACAGCTTGCGAATTGTCTTCGCGGCGCCGAGTAAGCTGAATAGTATTCCGGTATCACAGACCGTTGCTGTCCAGCCGAACTCGCAATATCGTTTCGAATGTTACGTCCGCACCCGGACCCTAATCAGCGGCAGCACGCCGCAGATTGTGATACTCGATGCTGCGGATAACAGCACGTTGGCACAGTCACCATCGTTACCTACGGGAACGAATGACTGGCAAAGGATCAGTGTTGATTTCAAAACGAAGCCTAAAAGCGACGGAGTGACGGTTGCAATGTATCGTGCCCCCTGCGGCGAGGCCGAGGTCTGTCCCATTTTTGGCACTGTCTGGTATGACGACTTCAATCTTCAACGCATCGGCGGCTCCGGCTCTTCGCGCTGAGCCACGCCAAGCGGAAGCGCTTAAGCCGGCGGCGCGTGAACGCACGAGGCACCGGCACACATTAGCCAGTCGTCTGGCCTTCCTCACCCTCTGTCTGGCCATCGTCGCGACTACTCTGGCCTATGGCACCGTGCACTACTGGGCGCTGGCTGCCTTTTCGTTGACCGCGGCGGCAATAGTTTGTTTCTGGTGCATCGATGGGTTCATGTTGCGCTCCGCTCAGATCAGTCTGAATCCGTTACTGTGGCCGCTGCTGGGAATGATTGTCCTCGGACTAATCCAACTGCTGCCGCTGCGCACTGCTCCGGACAACGCCGGATTGCCATTGTCTCTGAAGGGAACGTTATCGCTCGATCCTTATGCAACCCGATTGGTCCTCATCCAGGTTGTGTCTTTGTTCATCTACTTCGCCGCCACTTTGATCTTCACTGACACACCACGGCGTCTGCGGACATTGGTGAGAACGATTACGATCTTCGGATTTCTGTTGGCGATGTTTGGCCTGACGCAATCTCTTACCAGCGACGGCACCAGGGTTTATTGGTTCCGTCAGTTAACGCAGAGCACGGCGTTTGGGCCATTTATTAATCGACATCATTTTGCCGGCTACATGGAATTGGCGCTTGCGGTGCCGCTCGGCCTGCTGTTGACGGGAGCCATTGAAAGTTACAAACGTCCACTTTACGGGTTCGCCGCGGCCATTATGGGCGTGGCCCTGATCATGACAAATTCGCGCGGTGGAATAATCAGCCTGGGAGCCGAAATTCTCTTCCTGGTCGTAGTCGCCGGCCCAGCCCTGCGGCGCGGTCACCGCCGGCCTCGTAACGAACGCATCCGGGCCGCGCTGCTTCGCGCTGGACTGGCGTTTGCACTCGTCGTAGCGCTAATAGGAGGTGCAATTGCCTTTGGCGGCTCGGCCGCGTTGATTCGTCTCCTCGGCACCCCAAACGCCTCAGATCCAACGACGGGCCGTGCGCATTTTTGGAGTGTCGCTGTCGATGTGATCAAGGCGTATCCAGTGATCGGATCAGGCCTGGGTTCATTTAGCGTGATTTACACGCGTTACGATTCGCGCAACGGAATGTTTCGGCTTGAGCAAGCGCACAACGACTACCTACAAGCGTTGACCGATGGCGGCATTATTGGCGGCGCGGTGGGGCTGGCTTTCATCGTGATTCTCTTTCGCAAAGGCTTCGCTCGGCGCGAAACAGATGACAAGTTCAGACGCGGCGTCGCCACTGGCGCGCTCGCCGGATGCTTCGCTGTGCTGGTGCACAGCTTTTTCGACTTTACGCTTCATACGACGGCGAACGCCCTGCTCTTTTTGATCCTGGCTGCACTAGCCACGCAGGACAGCCGCGTGGATCAAACAGGCCATCGCCGGCGGCGGCGCTCAAGATCTCAAGATGACGAGCCGCAACCCGCTACCTCTCCTCAGGTTTTTGAGCCGGCGAAATCAGCCTGATACTTCGCCTCTCAATGGGAGCAAGGCCCATTTGGTTGTATGTTTCCCGTCAGAGGATGTAGGCTGTTTACTGAACTTTCCGATTTAGCAGCTTAGCATTCGACCCCCACATTTAAAGGAGATCGTCTTCAGTGTCGTCGGCAGCAGCCGCCAGAGTTTCCACCGGCCACGAAAAATTAACGGCACCATCGACGCTGCCCGGCGTCTGTCTGGAAGCCATTGCTCGGCACAACAAGTCAGACGCGGTCAGCGAGAAACGCGAAGGCCAGTGGCTGCACATCTCCGGGGCAGAGTTTGTGCGCCGAGTGCGCCAGATCGCCCTCGGCCTCCGTGAGCTGGGCATACACGCCGGCGATCGCGTGGCGCTGATTTCCGAGAATCGCCCGGAATGGTCCATGGCGGATCTGGCCATCCTGAGTGTCGGCGCGGTCACGGTTCCCATTTACACCACCCAGTCAATCGATCAGATTCGGTTCATTCTGACAGACTGTGGCGCACGGGCGTTGATGATTTCCGGAGGCCGCGTCCTGAAGCATGCGCAAAAAGGATTTGCAGGATTGAATCAGCTCGAGCACCTCATCGTGTTCGATCCGGAAGCCGCGAAAGGCTTCGAAGGCGCCGTGCTACTCGAGAGTATTGAAGCGCGCGGCGCGACGATCGACCGGGAAGACTCGACCGCCTTTGACAAACTGGTCGCTCGCGGTGGCGCTGACGACCTGGCGACGATCATTTACACTTCCGGCACGACCGGCGAGCCGAAGGGCGTCATGCTCACCCACAACACCTTCATTTCCAACGTCCGTTCCATCACAAACGGACTACCCATCGAGCCGACCGACGTTTCCCTTTCAGTGCTGCCACTTTCGCACATCTTCGAGCGTACAGTGTTCTACGTCTTTTGCTACAACGGAGTGTCGGTCAATTACGCAGCGTCGTTCGACCAGGTGGGAGAGTTTTTGCGCGAGGTCCGTCCGACCATTATGACCGCAGTGCCGCGGCTGTTTGAAAAGGTCTACCACCGTATCATCAAGAAAGGAATGTCCGCCGGCGGCTTAAAGAGTAAGATCTTCGCGCGCTCGCTCTCTGTCGGCCAGCGCTATGCCGAACTAAGAGACAAAGGGCAGCGCGTGCCGCTTTCCCTGGAATTACGGCATGCCATCGCAGACCGGCTCGTATTTACGAAATGGCGTGAGGGCATTGGTGGACGTCTGCGCTATTTCGTTTCCGGCGGCGCGCCGCTTTCGCCGACGCTGTCGTATTCGTTTCTCGGCGCGGGTATAAAGATTCTGCAGGGCTACGGCATGACTGAGACGTGCATCGTCTGCGCCAATCGCCCTGACGATAATCGCGTCGGCTCGATAGGCAAGCCGTTCGAAGGAATCGAAGTCGTCATCGCCGAAGACGGCGAGATGCTGGTGCGCGGGCCGAATCTGATGCGCGGCTATTACGGCAATCCTGAAGCGACGCTGGCCGTGATGCGCGACGGCTGGTTTGCCACCGGCGACGTTGGCTACATGGATGACGACGGCAGACTCTATCTGACCGATCGCAAAAAAGATCTTTTCAAACTCTCCAACGGCAAGTACGTCGCGCCGCAACTGATTGAAAGTCTTTTGAAGCAGAGCGAGTTCGTCAATCAGGTGGTCGTCGTCGGAGCCAGCCGCAAGTATCCGGTGGCCTTAATTGTTCCTGAGTGGGAGGCACTGAAGAGCGCGCTGCGCTCGGCAGGCGAGTCTGTTGCGGAATCGCACGCCGAACTGAGCGAGCAAACCTCCGCGATCAAAATGGTTCAGCGTGACGTGACGGCGATCACTGCACACCTGGCCGACTATGAACGCGTGCGACGCTTGGCCTTAGTGTCCGAAGAATTTTCGATTGATAGCGGCGAACTCACACCCACTCTGAAAGTAAAGCGCAACGTCATCGACGAAAGATACGGGAAGTTGATCGACGAGCTGTATCGATCGTGAAACCGTTTCGTCTCCGCGTCTCAAAGCTTCACGAACATTCTATCGATCGCTTGCATGGCTGGGAGAGTGATTCGCTTGCTGAGCGCGCAGGAACTCGGCCAGCATGCGATCGTAACAACCCTGGCACATCGCCAGCGCGAGTTCGTTACCGTCAAGGCGAATTATCTCGCCGCACCAACTGCATTTCACCGTCAGTCCATTTTGCTGGGCGAGTTCCTCTTCATCAGACAGAGCGTCTTCAATCTGTAGAAACGTCATCCGTATGGCTCCTCACGCGTGCACTTTCGGAACACTTGCTAAGCCGCGCGCTTTCGCTTCTTCTCCATAAAGATCAAGCGCATCAGCCACGCGGGCATCGACCATGTGCTGCCGCCCGGATCGCGCCGCAGCATGACGCGACTATCGTCGTTGAGGCAAAAGCCAACCACAGTAACGGTTGCATGATCTTCTAGATACGAGCGACCGATTAGATCGACGTTGGGATTTCTGCGCTGCTCGGTTCTTTTCATGCGAAAGGGAAAAGCGATTTGTTTCGCGTCCATAATGACCTCTATGACAGTCTGCCAGCTACATCAGATGGAATCTCACTCCGTCGCGAATGGTTGTCTACTGGGGATCGTCAAAACTTCTTATAGCTCAGGCGTGTTAAGAGGACGTGAACGATATGAGAAATTCGAGTTAATTCTTGCTCTCACATAGGGAGACAGGTCTGAGTCTGGCTTTGCGAACAATTAACAAACAGTTAAGACGGGCGTAATGGAGAGTTAGCAACACGCGGATATTATCTCCGGCGCAGAAGGAAATACCTGAACAAGGGGTAGGGGCTATGAAGGAGTCAGTCACCGACATAGCCCCGTTTGTTGTGCTCAAGGAGTGTCGCGTTTGATAGTCTCGAAAGGAATCTTGGTATCGGCAAACACTTGCCACAGAGTCACCCGGCCGTCTTTGACGATTGCCTTCCAGGCAGCGGGGAGTCGCCAGCTTTCGGTTTGCTCCCCTTCGTATGAACCGCTCGCGAAACCGAACAAGGCGAGTTTGTCTCCATCTTCAAATACATCGGTTATCTCGATGTCGTAATCGGGAAACCATTCGAAGTAGGCGCGCCAGCCGGCGATCATTTTCTCTCTGCCGCTAACCTGGTTGCCGTGCGCATCAATGAAGATGTGGTCATCGCCCATCAACGCGGCGAGCCCATCGAGGTCGTGCGCCTTGATGCGGTCGATGAATGCGAGGATGGTTTGCTTATTCGCCATTGATTAACTTCCTAACTCTGGCCTCAATCATGTCGCGCACGGCGCGGAATTCGTCAGGCAGCATATCTTTCGGATCGGGAATGTCCCAATCTTCACGTTTTTTCGCGCGCACGGACGGACATTCGTCGCCACAGCCCATCGTGGCCACAAAATCGAATTCGACATCGGGAATTTCTGCCAGCGATTTCGAGCGATGACGAGAAAGATCGTAGCCGACCTCATTCATTGATTCGATAGCTTTTGAATTGATCTTTCCCGACGGGCGCGACCCGGCACTATAAGCATCAATCTTTTCGTCACCGTGAATACGCGCGAACGCTTCAGCCATCTGGCTGCGATTCGAATTCTCGACGCAGACGAAAAGGACCCGTTTGGGTGATGCAGTAGTCTGGCCAGATGAAGCGGTCATGAACACGTCTCCTGCTTCCGCAGGGCAACATCCTCTTCATGCAACGCGAATGTCCCGAGACACTCGGCCGTGAGTTTCTTCATCATCAGTGGCGGGATTCTAGCATGACGAGTTGTGGCAAAGCGCAGACATGGATGCCTGCGAATGCTAGACCACCCCAGTGCGGTGCTGCCGCTCTGGGGAGCCCGTGGATGCGTGCGCTCCAAAAGGTTAACCTGGATTTAATCAATCCTTCACGCAGATTTAAGTTCGCATTCACGGCTATGTAACTCGTGAGCGTTACTCTGCAACGTGCACCTATAGCAAGCCCTTCTTCTTAGTAACTAAATGAGGAGACATCTATGCTCAAGCTACAGCCGAAGATCTATTCGATCACAGCCCGGTTAATCTTGGCAACGCTCTTTGTCGGCGTGCTTCAGGCCGTCGCCTTTGCTCAAACCGACACAAGTCGAATCTCCGGAACGGTCAAAGATCAAAACGGCGCCATCGTCCAGGGCGCCAGCGTCATCGCGAAGAACGACCGCACCGGCGAAGAACGGACAACGACGACCAACGCCGACGGGACATTTTCGATTCGGGCGCTGAGAGCGTCTGTTTACACGATAATTGCGACAACTCCAGGATTGGGTATCAAAGTGTCGAACGTTGAAGTCAACGTGGGCCAGGAATCGACGCTTAACCTGGCGCTAAGCGTCGCGGAGCTGACCGCGTCAATCAATGTCATTTCGGGCGACGAGGTCGCGGTCACAACGAGTTCGGCCAGCATCGGCGCGAATGTAAACCCACGCGAGTTAGAAGGACTGCCGATCAATGGCCGCCAGCTCTCGCAGCTTTACCTGCAGGCTCCAGGCTCGGTGAACAGCGGCTCGGGCACTTACGGAGACATACGGTTTTCCGGGCGGGCCGTCGAGCAGAACATCATTCGGTATGACGGCATTGAAGGAACCGCGATCATCGACACTTCGCCGGGAAATCTTAACGGAGAAATACCAACGCCTTTCCGTTTACAATCAAGTTTGGAGAACGTGCAAGAGTTCCGCGTTGAGTCGAACAGCTACCCCGCTGAGTTCGGCACGGGCACCGGTGGCCAAATCAACGTCGTGACCAAATCAGGCGGCAATAATTTTCACGGCTCAGCGTTCGAATATCTACGTAATAATGCTCTCGACGCCGCCAACTTCTTCGATAACATCATCGGACAACAGAGCAAGTTGAGATTGAATCAATTCGGCGGCTCCGTGGGCGGTCCGATCAAGAAGGACAAGGCATTCTTCTTTTTCTCATACGAGGGTTACCGCCTGCGCGGCGGTATCAACGCGATAGAAGCTGTTCCCGGATTAGCTTCGCGCATCTGCGCAGCTCCGCTCGGAGCGGGCACGGTGGCTTGCAATCCGGCAACAGCCGCGTTGATTCCAGCTTTCCGGGCGCCGAGCGCGGTGACACTCCGGACTGGTCCTGATCTCTTTGACACTGTACAGCTTCAGGCTAACAACCTGGTCAACGAAACTGCAGCCGCTTTGCGCGTTGACTATCGATTCAATCAGCAGCAAACGGCATATTTCCGGTTCTTCCGCGATCAGGCTTTCAACAGTCAGCCTGACGGAGTGACCGGCCGGCGCATTCTCATCCGCCAAATACCACAGAACGGGGTCGCGGCCTTGCAGTCGATATTGCGTAAGAACGTGCTGAACGAATTCAAGTTAGGATACAACGGCGCGTACTCGCGCATACTCAGCCAGGCGGCAACCGTAAACGGCATCGATTTGTCGAATCTTTCGCTCAACATTTCGGGCAGCGTCGCAGGCTTTGCACTACCGGGCCAAGGCGCAAATGCAGGCGTTGCGGTTCCAGGGGGTCTGATTCGTGCCAACAGCGCACAGAACGGACGCGGTCAACCCTACACGCCTTACTCACTGTCGTTCGTGGATAATTTAAACTGGACGCGTGGTACGCATGGGTTCAAGTTCGGCGGCGAAGTTCGCCTGGTTCGCTTGTACACAGATAGGCAGGGGGGCATTACTTACACCTGGTCGAACATTAACAATTTCCTGACAAACAACCTTCAGTCGACGCAGTTTCTCGGCGACCTGTCTGCGCCGTCACCGTTTTTCAACGGTTCGACCGGCCGGGCATTAGCTAAACAGACGTATTACATCGCGTATGCGCAGGACGAGTGGAAGATCAAACCGAACCTGACTTTGAACTACGGCTTGCGTTACGAGTACTACTCGCCGTTGCGTGAGGCTAATAACCGGCAGATATACTTCGACATCGTTACTGGAGTTTTGCGCGACTCGAGCGGTGATCCTTTCATCTCAAAGAAGAACAACTTCGGACCGCGCGTCGCGCTTACTTGGTCGCCGAATCCTTCGCGCACAGGATTTTTCAGTGGCGGCCGCACGGTCTTGCGCGGAGGCTTTGGAATCTATTACGGTCCGGGACAAACTGAAGATCAGATCCAACCAATCGAGTCCAACCGCATTAGTTCGACACTCAACGGCGGAAGTTTTCCTCAGGACCCGAACGTCATCGCGGCCAACTTCATCAGCAATCCAAACAACCGCTCGTACCAGCCGCGCGCTTACGCGCCTGATTACACGATTCCTGAAAAGGTCTATCAGTACAGTTTCTCGTTGCAACAGGAGTTGCCCTACAAGCTGATGCTGACGACGGCAGTCGTGGGCTCGCAGGGCCGCAACTTATTCTTGCGCAGCGTGGCGAATCGAATTCTTCCAGGTCAGACGACGATCGTTGACGGCACTCCGCTGCCCACAACATTCGGCGTGGTCAACCGGACCAACGCGGCCGGTCGGGTAATTGCTGTCAACACGATCCGCGAGTTCGCGATCGTCTCGGGAACGTCGTCGGTGCAAAACCCATACGCGGAAGTCGACTATAAAACGAGCGGGGGTCATGACAGTTATCGCGCGTTGCAGCTCGGCCTGGGACGACGCTACAGCACGGGTCTAACATTGAATGCGCAATACACCTGGTCACGCAGCTTCGGGAATACATCAGGCTCGAACGAAGCACGCACCGCTGCGAATAATGCACGAGCTATCTCTGACTACGACTACGACCTCGGTTATAACAACTTTGATGTGCGTCACACTTTCAACTTGAGCGCGATTTACGATCTACCGTTCGGTAAAGGCAAGAAACATGATTTCGGAACGATCGGCAATGCCATCCTCGGCGGTTGGGAAATCGGCACGATCGTTAACGTGCGTTCGGGCTTGCCGCTTGAGATTGGCATCGTGCGGCCAGACGTTGTGATCCGGTGCACGAATCCGGCCGCGGGATGCACCGTCGGTGAAGTTCGTGCGCTGCCAGGCACAATTAACGCGGCGAATCCTCTGCCCGTAGGTTTCACCGCGGTCGTCAATACACCTGGCGGTGGCGCGTCGCGCAACGTTCGCCGACCCGACCTTGTTCCCGGCGTCAATCCTTATCTGAACAACGACCGGAGCCTCTTGAACCCGGCTGCTTTCACGACACCTGCGCCGGGTACGTTTGGCAACGTTCCGCGAAACTTCTTACGCGGGCCAAACTTCAAACAGGTTGATTTGATCTTCAACAAGCGGTTCAAGTTCAACGAAACGACGAATCTCGAGTTCAGGACCGAGGTCTTCAACATTTTCAACCGCGCGAACTTTGACATTCCCGGCTCGCGACTGAATAACGCCGTCGGAACGCTTCAACCCGGTCAGCCCTATACCTTCGCAACGGCGGGCGGAACGTTCGGCCTGTTGCGTCAGACGGTGGTGCGCGATGTCGGGCTGGGCACGAATCGTCAGATTCAGTTTGCTTTGCGGCTCAATTTCTGAGCTGAAGACAGGCTCAGCGCCTTTCACCGAGTCTCCATTTTCGGGTCACGGGTGTCGCGACCTCCAATATTAGTGTGTTCGTTAACATAGATTTAAGACGACATTAAGATCGATTTAAGGTTCTTCCTCTAGTCTGTAATTCCCGCTTGCCTTGAATCCGGGAGTTCGTAGCCGCGGCGACCGACGGCCAACGTCGGACGGGATTAGACCACGGTTTCCGCCGCAGTCTGAGGAGGAACAAAATGTCTCATCGACGAAGACGCGCCCGGCCGCTTCATTTCTTACTTTCGCTAATTCTATTATTGATCGCGCCGGCTATCGCTTCTGCACAGTCAGTCGCAGCTACCCGCGGATCATCGAAGCCGTCAATTGAGTCGGAGCGCGGATCTTCGGGGGGAACAATCTCGGGAAATTCTGATGGGAATGTAAACGACAGACTCAGGGCGTTAGAGGAAGAATTACGACAGCAGAACAAGACACTAACCGAAATGCGCGCCCTCATTGCTGAGCAGCAG
>Ga0070706_100003540_pt1 | contig 15351 bp, 10 predicted proteins | sample KBSK5501metaG_FD_65476 | JGI IMG/M metagenome (GOLD analysis project Ga0070706, IMG submission 65476) | Corn, switchgrass and miscanthus rhizosphere microbial communities from Kellogg Biological Station, Michigan, USA - KBS K5-50-1 metaG | ecosystem: Host-associated > Plants > Roots >...
GTCGCCATCGCGGTCTTAGCGACCGCCAGGATGAGGTCTTATCTCCACATCCCACAATGACCGTGAAAGCAGAGAGGGCGGCGCAGGCCAACGGTCCAGGTGCCGCCTGCAACGTTGACCGGCGAGGGAGAGATTTGTCCCCGCTCAACTCGCGGGACTACCTGCTGATTCCCAAGCTGAAGCAGCCACGCGGGGCACTCGACGCGTGCTGGCTTCGTCTGGCTCAGCCTCCAGCCCTCATAAGAGTTGACCCTCTTGCCGCACCTGGTCATGGCGCGCACTGGATTGACGTTGGCATCGGTGGGATCGGCCATGTGAACCGGCCCGCCACTCTCCTCCCACGCGTACCACATTAGGGTTCCTGCTCCGTCTCGGCATCAGATTTGCCGATGATCTGCCTCCAAGCCTCTACAAAGTGTCCGAACTCCAAGTCGCCAGCGCGAAGCCTGTCGAGAACAAAGCCGTACACGGCGGCTGGGTTATCTCTTGCCAGTCCCTCGATAGTCTTCAAAAGCAGCTGTGCATCGCCCTGGCCGATGAGATCGCGGAGCATGGCATCCAAACCCATGCGAACTGCCAGCCCAAGCACGGCCTCGATCTCCATGTGCTCGCCCTGCTCAACGACATGCTCAGCAATGCCTTGAAAGGCAACCAGTGCCGCATATGCGTCTGCGTCAAGACGCAACTTTCGGTACTTAATCACTGCATCAGCCTCTCTAGTCCTGGGCGAAAACCAACCTGCGCTGATCGTCCACATCGGCCACATAGTGTTTTGTCACGGCAGGCGTGTTGCGGCCTGTTACGCGGACACCGAGCCGGTACCGGCCTGCCGGTATTCCACCTAGCCCTCTTGGGCTCTGGGCGACGGTCATGAGGTGCATCCGATCCTCGTTGTCCAGCTTGAGGATCACATCCGCAAAGTAAGTCGGTTCTGCAGCGCGATGGACCGTGAGGGGTTGCGGCGTCCTGTGCATGATCGACAGTGCCATTGGCAGATGCCCGATCACATCAGGTTCGATCGAGACTAGCTCAGCGCGAACGTCCTCAACCGTTTCCATTGACCGGTTCTTGATGCCGACTCGGAACCAGCGCCGGGGACTCGAATCCGTGATCGTTTCGGTGTGGCCGGAACCATCCGCGACGCCCATACCGAAGGTCATGTATTCGTCGGCCTCAACGTAGGGTGACTTTCCGGTCTCGTACGTCAACTCAAGCTTGGGAACAACCGCGCCGAAGACACCCCTGATCGCGTCGAACGAACCCTTAATTAGCTCAAACACAGACGCCGGTTCCATGGCAACGACTCCTCATGCGATTGAGGCGGGCACGCCATTTCTGCCCACGTCAGCCGGTCGCCAAACCACAGCTTGTAGCCCTGGCCCTTTACGGCTTAGCTGATTCCTTGATCTATTAGACCGCGTGGCCCGACAGGGGAGTGACGACCTTAAGCCACTCCTCCACATGCCAGAGGGACAGCGCCATCGCGTAGCTCATGATCTGTCGCCCCTCAACGCTGTGGGTGTGGCCATCAGTTACCACCTTCGATTCCTCGACCAGCGTCGTGCATCTCTCCAGATTGCCGACCACCATCCCGAATACCCGATCCGATCCCGGCACGAACAATGGCCCGCCGTTGAGTCCAGCCGGAGCCGAAAAGCTCAACGAGCGAGTTGAGCGGAGAGGGAGAGATTTGAACTCTCGATGGGCCAGTGACCCATAACGGTTTTCGAGCCCGAGCCTCTGGTCGACCCTTGGTCTTGAATTCAGAAACGGCCTTTGGGCCATTTCCGATAACGGTTTGCGCCGTTAGCCTCACGGTCTGTCGTCTCCGTCGAGGCACCTCAGAGAGTAACAGACCACCAACGCGTTGACCATCTGATGCCGGGGGCGGCACCATGCATTGCGTCACATTGATAAGGGCTTAGAGCGCCAGCCGTCCACGTATCGCGTCAATTACCGAGCGTATCGAGCCAAGGTCAAACCCACCGACTTCCTCGGTCACGAACAATTCACCGCCAAGCTGGTATCCATTGGCCCGATACCAGTCCAGCTTCTTCGCCCAGTCACTCGCGTACCGGGCATTCGTCATCATTCCGAGATGCTCCCAGACGACAACGTCACCTGCGGGCGTCTCGAAGGCAAAGTCCGGCCATACGCGCCCGCCGGTTACGAGTCCGTCGAGCGGCTGCTCGTACTTGTACGGAATCGATGCATGCTCCAGTTCGGAAGCGATCAGTAACTCCGATTTACTGCGGAAGAGCTCCGTGCCGAGACGGTGTATAAGGTGCTCGGCATAGGGCGTGGTGTCCGAAACCCGCAAGCCGCCCTTGAAAAGGTTCGTCGACCGCTTGGCGGTATCAGAGTTCTGTGGTTCGCTGAGCGCAAGCAGTTCTGAAATGTCTTCTCCTTGCAGAAACAGCACCAGGCGGCCTCGCGATCGCGTCAGAGCCGTGTACATCAGTTCGCGAGACGCCAATCGGCAGTCCTTAGGGAGCACAAAGAACACCGTCTGGAAGTCAGAGCCCTGTGACTTGTGGACGGTAAGGGCGTAGGCCAATTGAAGCGGACCGCCACCGGCGGGAAACTCTCGTGATTCGTAAAGGAACGTCCACGATGGTCGGTCAGACAAGACTATGCGAAGTGTTTTGCCCCTCTGCATCTTGGGGCCGGCGAAGCCGATCTCGCCATTTGCAAGGTCTTGATCCTCTGTCGCAGAGTCCGTGTGTCGATAGCCTTGTCGGCGCTCATTTCTGAGTTGAATCACCTTGTCCTTGTGAACGATCTCTTCGTCGCCAAGGCTGACGCCAAACTTGCTTCGCGATTCCCGTAACTCGGCTGCGCGGTAGGTCCCTTGGATCCAACGGTTCAATTCGAAGACCCCATGTGCCTGCATGCGCACCGGAGAAAGGATCTGAAAAGCGTCCGCACCGCTCGGATTGAAGAAGTCAACCCGCCCATCGATTAGGCCCAACGCGCGATCGAAGCCACCGACATCGCCGGACCCGTCCAGTTGCAGCTCCTTGACGATTTGCTCGGACAACTTGGTCCTCAGATCGTCCGGAGTTGACCAGAGACGAATCTCAAGGTCGTTCAACCGCTCGCCGCGCTCAAGGGCGCTGAAAATCCCGTCTGCGGCAGGCGGTGGTGGAGCTGCCATGAACCAGCTCGCAAGACGGAGAGCGGCCGACGGCTCCCGCTGGGTTGATCGCATCTCGATTTCGAGTCGGCCAAGGGCCTTTGCCAACCCTCCGGTGACGTCAGAGTCGATGAGTTCGATTAGATCCGCCAACGGTCTGCCAGGTCCGATTGGTGGTAGCTGGTTAGGGTCGCCGACGAGGATTACGCGCTGAACATGTGCCAGATCGATTGCAGAAAGGACCGCAGCGAGGTCGACGGTCGTAAGCATTGATGCCTCATCGATTACGACGGTCTTCTCCTGGTGGTATTTGGGCAGGTCATCGCGAAACAGCGGTGACTGCGACTTGACGTCGTAGCGATTGATATGTGTGAGGAACTGAGCAACGGTTCGAGCCGGTTTGAACGACGCGCTGTCACCACTGGCACCTCGGAGCAGGAGCGCGTTTTGAACAGCATTAGAAAGCCTCACACGAGCCTTGCCAGTTGGTGCCAGAAGGAGCACCCCACCGCTACGCAAATCTGGACATGTGACAAGGGTTGCGGTAACCGTTGTTTTGCCGGTGCCAGCCTGTCCAATGAGAACACCAAGCCGACAGTTGGTCGCGTGCGATAGTGCGTTCGTTCGCTCTGCGCGAGACGCTTGCACACGTTGATCACCCGGCTCGCTCGGCTCTGTTGATGCGTCAAGCTCGGCTCCCCAGTCCACCTGGAGGGTGACTGCTGCGGCTCTGGCGCGAGCGAGAAGCGTCGCTCGTAGCAGCGCCTCACTGTTGTGTAGGTCTCCCAGCTGTACTGCCAGGGAGGCGGGCCTGTGCGGACCTTGAGGCACGTCGAGAACCGTCACGTCGGAGCCAAGTTCTTCTCGATTCGCTTCAATCCACTCTGGGCCAAGGTCGATCGGCTGGGTCAACCCCAGGTCCGCCAGTCTGGCTAATGCCTCATTGGCCTCTAATAGAGTGTCGCCGCGATCTGCCGCCGCTCGTAGAACCCGGAGCAACGCTGCGCGGGCCCGCCGAGCATCTTGGGGCGAATCAAGTCTGCTGGGCGATTCCAGTGGGTACTGACCACTGACCCTTTCATCAGGTAGCACGCCCCGGTCGATCGTCGTAAGGCTGATTGGCCGCTCCTGTTCCCCACCACGATCCAGTTCATAAAGGAGATACGGGTTCTCGATGATCTGTCGATCACTTACCGATCGGTTGTATGGGGAATACCAGCGCTTGGCCTGCTCCGGGGTCAACGCAAAGCGCGACAGAAGTTGGAGAAGGGCCTTTCTCTCTGGCTTGTTCTCAACTACCTTCCATTGCGAGCGGACCTGAGCGATATCTGCCGCGTACTCGCTTGCGGGTGGCGCTGCGCGGCCGGTAAGTAGAGCCTCAACCAGCGGCCATGGGTCCTCGCCGGACTTGATGGTGTTGTTACGAGTCAACTCGAGGAGCATGGCAGTCGCATTGCGAAGACCGAAGGCCTCAAGCGCTGCGCCCAAGCCAGGAAACGCACCGCGCTCCGTCCAGCAATCGGCGATGCACTCGTTCAACCAGTCACAACGTTGCTGCCAATGACCTTGAACCAGCGCATGTTTCTGGATCCTGCGGACCGACTCGAGGCATCCGGCAAGCACAGGAAGGGCTGAATCGGGAGTGATGAACTCTGCGCCGAAGGAGAAGTCCACAAGCGAACCGGTGTCGGGTACAACCGCGATTTGGCGGAGGAGCTCGTGGCGCTCGTCGTCGGGAAGCTCTAGATCAAGGTAATCGTGATAGGGGATCAGGAATCCGTCGATACCCTCCGGTCGAATCGAGTGTCCGACAACTCTGTCCCAGATTGGGTAGCTTGCCTTGCTGCTTGTCGTTTTGTAGCGATTGATTGCGGCGACCGTCGTAATACGACCAATTGCGACGATCAATCGAGATATACGTTCGCCCGGGACATCAGCGAGAGGGTGGCCGTCTTTGCAGTAGAGGAGGATGAGTTGACCGACCCGAGTTCTCCGAAAGGCCTCTTCGAGGAGCACCTCCTGGCGCGCTCGGCTAAAGACCCAAGACGTTGGGAAGTCCGGTGGCGAGTCAGGCGGCAGTTGCTTGTGCCCCAATTCAGCCAAGGCAGCTCCGCGGCTGGCATCCGTCAGCATCCATCGATATGGAGTTGCTAGGACAGAGTAGGCGGGCACTTTGATTGGAGTGTCGGCTAGGTGAGCGTGATCGGGCGACGAGGCGCGGTAGGGGTGGCGGAAGACCGTTACCCAGTCCTTCCCCGACATGAAGCCTCCTGATTCGGTAACACAAGGAGGCATGTCTCGCTCTGATAAGTCGTGCCACGAGGAACCTGCAACCGCCTCTTCGCGGGCGTCGTTTCGATTGGTGCGGACCCGCTTTAGAGCCAGGCAGTAGGGGTTCTCGGTTGGCCGCCGACAAACAGTGCCATCCCACCGCGAGTCATGCCAGGCAACCCGAGTCGTGAGGTGGTACATCCGGGGCGCCCAGCCTAAGCCAAATACGTCGCGAATGCCCATTTGGTCCGCGACCTAGACAGGCTGAAGCCCGCGGATATCCTTTGTCAGGCGTGGCACGTAGAGTCGGCGCGAGCCGAAGCAGCAAGTCGAACGGAGCGACCCTCGGGTTCGAAGCAAAGCTCTGGCAGGCCGCTGACCTGCTGCGCAACAACTTGGACGCGGCCCAGTACAAACACGTCGTCCTCGGCTTGATTTTCCTCAAGTACATATCCGATGCCTTCGAAGAACGCCGCGTCGAACTAGCGCGTCTATGTACGGATCCGTCATCCGACTACTTCACGAAGTCGGATGAGATTCGCCGTGCTGTGCTCGAGGATCGCGACGAGTATCGGAGCCACAACGTCTTTTGGGTGCCCGGTCCCGCGCGTTGGGAGAAGCTTCAGGCTGCGGCGACCCAGCCCGAGATAGGCAAGCTCGTCGACGACGCAATGATTGCCATTGAGCAGGAGAACCCGAGCCTGCGGGGCGTCCTCAACAAGGAATACGCGCGCCCCGACCTCGACAAGCAAAACCTCGGGCGCCTAATTGACCTTGTCAGCAACATCGGCCTTGGTGACTCCGAAAGCCGCAGTAAGGACCTGCTCGGCCGGGTCTATGAGTACTTCTTAGGCCAGTTCGCAAGCGCCGAGGGCAAGAAGGGAGGCCAGTTCTACACGCCACGCCACGTTGTGCGCGTGCTAGTCGAGATGCTGGAGCCCTTCAATGGCCGCGTGTTTGACCCCTGCTGTGGGTCTGGTGGCATGTTCGTCCAATCCGAGCGATTCGTTGAGGCGCACGGCGGACGCCGGGGCGCGATCGCCATATACGGCCAGGAGTCGAATCCGACCACCTGGCGCCTGGCAAAAATGAACCTTGCCATCCGCGGAATTGATGCTGATCTTGGGTCGCAGCCGGACGACTCGTTCACCCACGACCTGCACCCCGACTTGAAAGCCGACTTCGTCCTCGCAAACCCGCCCTTCAACGACTCCAATTGGAAGGGCGAGCTACTCCGCGACGACAGGAGATGGGCATATGGGGTGCCTCCCGTTGGCAACGCTAACTTTGCGTGGGTGCAGCACTTTATTGTTCACCTCACACCCAATGGGACAGCCGGCTTCGTCCTCGCTAACGGATCAATGTCCGCACAGCAAAGCGGCGAGGGCGAGATTCGCCACAGGATTGTGGAGGCTGATTTGGTCGACTGCATGGTCGCCCTCCCCGGCCAGCTGTTCTATTCGACACAGATCCCTGTCTGCCTTTGGTTCTTAACTCGAAATAAGGCATTGCCTGGCTTCCGCGACCGCCGCGGCTCAACGCTATTTATTGACGCTCGGGGACTGGGTTCCCTGATCGATCGCGTCCATCGCGAACTGACAGACGAGGAAATTGCCCGAATCGCTAGGACGTATCACGCGTGGCGTGGTGAAGTTGGCTTAACGGCCTATGCCGACCTCCCCGGCTTCTGCAAAAGCGCAACGACGACAGAGATCCAGGAAAACGGATACGCCCTTACTCCAGGCCGGTATGTGGGTGCCCAAGCTGAAACGGCGGATGGAGAGGCCTTTGACCTCCAACTTGAGCGCATCAGCCTGGACTTAGAGCGACTGTTCGACGAATCAGGTCACCTTCAGAGGGAAATTCAGGAGCACCTGCGCGAGATTCCGCGATGACGCCAATCGGGATCGGCAAATCAAGAGTGGCAGAGCTCGAAACGGCCCACTTGCTAAGAGTCGAAGATGGAAACCACGGTGAGTACCGCCCGCGACCCTATGAATTTGTACCAGATGGTGTGGCCTTCATTCGCGCCGCAGACATGTTGGATGGCCGCGTGATGTTTGCGACTGCCGAACGCATCAATGAAGCCGCAAGATTGCGCATTCGAAAAGGAATCGGCCAAGCACTTGACGTATTGCTTTCGCACAAAGGAACAGTGGGTAAGGTAGCCTATGCACCTCGTAACTCCCCACCCTTTGTCTGTTCACCGCAAACGACCTTTTGGCGCTCCCTTGACCACTCTGTTATCAACCCGCGCTTTCTCTTCTACTACCTGCTGTCATCTGACTTTCAAAATCAGCTGAGCGCCCTTAAGGGCGAAACTGACATGGCGGACTACGTCAGTTTGAGTACCCAGCGCCAGCTGACACTTGAGATTCCGCCACCGGAGGTGCAGCAGTCGATCGCCAACCTGCTCGGCGCCATAGACGACAAGATCGACGCCAACCGCCGCCAGACTGAAGTCCTCGTGGATGCGACGATGACGGCGTATCGGACGATTGCAGCTCGAGCGGACAGTTTCGAACTAGTAGAACGGGTTGCGGCAATTCGTGGCGGATCGACCCCGAGTACGGAATCGCCCAAGCTGTGGAGCCCAGGCGTTCACTTCTGGGCCACGCCACGGGATATGGCCACACTCCGAAGCCCAGTGCTCTGGAGAACCGAGCGCAAGATCTCGAATGATGGGCTCGAGTCGATTTCCTCGCGGCTACTGCCGACGGGCACGGTTTTATTGTCCTCGCGTGCCCCGATCGGGTACCTGGCAATCGCCGCTATACCTCTCGCGGTCAACCAGGGTTTCATCGCCCTCATACCTAATGGCCGCCTCTCGAGCGAGTATCTGTGTTGTTGGGTGAGAGCAAGCATGAGAGCAATTGAGGCTTTGGGTAACGGAACAACCTTTATGGAGGTCAGCAAGCGCAGCTTTCGTCTCCTGCGTGTTCCCATCCCACCTAGTTCGTTGCATTCCCTGTTCGAGGAGTTTGCTAGGCCGGCGTTTCAACTGATGCTCAACCTCGAGCGTCAAGTTGACAACCTTGCACTCCTTCGTGACCTACTCCTACCTAAGCTCATATCCGGCGAGCTTCGCGCGCGCAAGGCTCAGCAGGCGGTCGAAACCCTGACGTGAGCTTGCGGTTCTCCGAATCTACGGTTGAACTGGCCGCGATCGATTATTTCCGCGAGCTCGGCTATTCATATCTTCATGCCGAAGTAATCGCCCCAGACGGATCGGCTCCGGAGCGCGCTCGATGGACCGATGTCATTCTCGAACGGCGGCTCCGCACCGCCCTTACCCGCATCAACCCGCATCTACCAGACGAAGCGCTTGAGCAGGCCGCCCGGCGAGCGCTGGTCTCGAATGAACCCGGACTGTTCCATAGTAATCGCGCCTTTCACAGGGCGCTAGCCAGCGGCGTCGACGTCGAGTACCGCGCTCCCGACGGGCGCATTGTGGGCGACAAATGTTGGCTGGTTGACTTTGACGATCCAGCTCGCAACGACTGGCTCGTCGTCAACCAGATGACCGTCGTCGAGGGACAGATGAAGCGCCGGCCGGACTTGGTGCTCTTCATAAACGGCATCCCACTCGCGCTTTTCGAGCTCAAGAACCCCGGCGATCAAAACGCCACGGTCAAGGGCGCTTACAACCAAGTGCGTACGTACATCGACCAGGTGCCTCGCCTCTTCCAAACGAACGAGCTGCTGGTGATCTCAGACGGAACTGAGGCCCGCATCGGGACTATCACATCTGGCCCAGAGCGCTTCGCCCCGTGGAAGACGATTGATGGCTCGGGCCTCGCCGCAGACGACCGCGTCAAGCTCCAGGTGCTCGTTCTCGGTGTGTTCGAGCAGCGCCGGCTGCTCGATCTCATCCGCAACTTCCTAGTCTTCGACGTACGTGAGTCTCAACTCTCGAAGAAGCTTGCGGGCTACCACCAGTTCCACGCAGTAAATAAGGCGCTCGAGGCGACGATCAGGGCTTCGCGGCCTAAGGGTGACCGCCGTGCCGGCGTCATCTGGCACACGCAGGGATCGGGCAAGAGCCTTTCCATGGTGTTCTTCGCTGGGAAGCTCATCCGCAATCCAGCAATGGAGAATCCGACTCTTGTGTTACTCACGGATCGCAACGACCTCGACGAGCAGCTTCACGGCGAATTCGCTGCCTCGCCCGACCTCATCCCACCACCGCAGAGAGCAGAAAGCCGCGCCGAGCTGCGTGAGCTACTGACCGTTGCGTCAGGCGGTGTCGTTTTCACAACCATCCAAAAGTTCTTGCCGCCTCCGGGCGAACAGTACCCGCTGCTTTCCAATCGAAGAAACATTGTTGTCATTGCAGACGAGGCGCACCGCAGCCAGTACGACTTCATTGATGGTTTTGCGCACCACATGCGCTCGGCGCTACCCAACGCCACATTCATCGGCTTCACCGGCACGCCAATCGAGCTCAGTGACCGGAGCACGCCTGCGGTATTCGGTGATTACATCGATGTGTACGACGTCACCCAGGCAGTCCTCGATGGCGCAACTGTTCCGATCTACTACGAAGGACGGCTAGCCCGGATCGACCTCGACCCGACGGAGCGCCCAAACATTGACCCCGACTTCGAGGAGGTCACCGAGGCGGAAGAGGAACAGACCAAGCGCCGCCTCAAGTCAAAATGGGCTCGTCAGGAAGCCTTAGTCGGTGCTGGAAAGCGAATCGGCCTTGTGGCCCAAGACCTTGTCGACCACTGGGAGAAGCGAGTCGAGGCCAACCCTGGCAAGGGAATGGTCGTTTGCATGAGCCGACGCATCTGTGTCCATCTCTACGACGCCATCGTCGCTTTGCGACCGGAGTGGGATTCGAAGGATGACGAGTCGGGAGCCATCAAGGTTGTGATGACAGGGTCAGCGGCAGACGACCTCCATTGGCAGCGACACATCCGCAATTCGGATCGCATGGAAAAGATCAAGGCGCGGCTCCGCAACCCCGAGGATCCGCTGCGGCTGGTCATAGTGCGCGACATGTGGCTCACCGGTTTCGACGCGCCGCCGTTACACACGATGTATGTCGACAAGCCGATGCGAGGCCATGGCTTGATGCAGGCGATTGCGCGCGTGAACCGAGTATTCGGAGACAAGCAAGGCGGCCTGATCGTCGACTACATAGGAATCGCCGAGAGCTTGAAGCGGGCGCTCGCCGACTACTCCGAGCGCGACCGTGGCGAAACGGGAATTCCGCAGGAGCAAGCGGTGGCTCTGTTTAAGGAGAAGTTCGAGGTTACGGCTGCGATCCTGCACCGGTTCGACCATTCGAAGTTCCTCACTGGCAAACCCAGCCAGCAACTGGCCGTCGTGGCCGCTGCGCTCGAGCAAATCCTGGCGCAGGAGGACGGGAAGAGCCGATTCATCGCCGCCGCTACGGCGATGTCACGCGCGTTCGCCCTGGCCGTGCCCGCCGACGATGCTCTGGCCCTGCGTGAAGAGGTGGCGTTCCTACAAGTGTTGCGGGCCGCGCTGCTCAAGGGCGGCGCTGGAGATCGCTTCCACCGGGACGATCTCGATCTGGCAGTGGGTCAGATCGTCTCGCGTGCAATCACGTCGGGAGAAGTGCTGGACATCTTTTCGGCCGCCGGTCTTGCCAAGCCGAATATCTCAGTCCTATCTGACGCTTTCCTGGCCGAGGTTCGCGGCCTTCCGCACAAGAATCTGGCCGTCGAAGCCTTGGAGCGGCTGCTCAATGAAGAGATCAGGTCACGAGCCAAGAGCAATGTTGTGCAGGCGCGGACCTTTGCTGAGAAGCTCGAAGAAGCGATCCGCGCTTATCAGAACCGCACTGTCGAAGCAGCCAAGGTTATCGAAGAGCTCATCCAGTTGGCCCGCGACATGCGCGAGGCTGCGCAGCGCGGCGAGCGGCTCGGTCTTCGCGATGACGAGCTGGCGTTCTATGACGCGTTGGCAAGCAACGAGAGCGCCATCACCGAGCTCGGCGACGAGGCGCTGAAGAAGATCGCGCGCGAGTTGGTCGAGAGCGTGCGGCACAGCGTGACGATCGACTGGAATATCCGCGAGTCGGTGAGAGCAGGCATGCGAGCAAGGATCAAACGCCTGCTTCGCAAGCACGGCTACCCGCCAGATAAGACGGAGGGAGCAACGCAGTTGGTGCTCGCGCAGGCTGAGGTTCTCTCTGAGCACTGGCCAATCTCTGGCGATGCCGCGCCGAAATCAGTGTCGGCATAGAAACCGATAGCCCCGAGGTAGTTAACAACCAGGGTAGGCGGCCGGCCCCGACGAGGCCACACTCCACATCGTGAGGACGAGTGGCGACTGGCCAAGGCTCGTTCTGCAGACTCGGCGTGGGCGAACAATCCCGCTCAAGGTCCGGGTTAGAGGGCTCGACCTAACCGACTCCTACGACCTTATGCGACAGCTGCCTGCGGCCATCAAGTTGGGGCTAGCCGAAGCTCAGCGACTCGAACGGAGGTGAGAGACCCCAACCCAACCCACACGAATTAGGGCCCGATGTGGGCGGACTGGGCGAATGCCTCATGGCGCTGATCCTGGTTGGCGCCGCCAGCGTCGGCCGCGGCGCCTCCCGAGTCGGGTCTGGCGCCAAGCAATCTCGCGTTCGCGTCTGGCCGCCGCCCGATCCTCACTCATAAGGTGCCGCCGCAACGCAATGAATACTCTCCGACCGAACAACCGACGCGCGTGGCGCGCTGAGATTCCGAGCTCCTGACCAACATCCTCAAAGGCGAGGCCGAGTCTGCGGAGACGGTGGACCGAAACGAGGCGGTAGAGCTTTAGGTTCTCGGCCGGCCTCGCTCGGAGCTCCCCGACCAGCGCCATTTCGCGATTCGCCCACTCCTTGGCCGGCCTCAGGACGGCATCAAGCAACTCCCATGAACTCTCAATTTCGCCCCTGGTGAAAGTGCGCAGGGGCGGCCCGCCTCGCCGGGGTGACGGGAGTTCAGCGAGATCCTGCTCTTTGACGTAGTACACGCCGTGGGGCCCACGAAGGGCAGCGAGGCGGCCGTCGCGCACTCGTATGCGCAGCGTCTCCACGTGACATCCGAGTCGACGCGCTCCCTCGTCGAGCCTGATCATCCCGATCGCCTTCAACTGAGTTTGGTTCATCTAACCAGTTTCAAGGTAGTTTGGACCTCTGTCGTTGTGGATTGTGTAGCTATAGAGGCCGATTCGTCAAACACATCGGCCATCTCATCGGGGGTAACGGCATGAACCATTTCGCGCAGCCACCACGGAGCCGCCTAGCAACGTTTGCCTTCTGGGTTCCCTTTGGGCTTCGACTTCATGCCGGCGGTGTCTCAACGTCGCCAGGCGAGCAGCAGGCGGAGCACCTTCAGCGGTTCGTCGATGCGATCAACAGCGCCCTCCAAGGACTGATGCTTGTCCTGGGCCCCGCCGCGGTCGTCGGCGCCCGCACGCTTGTTGTTGCCGCCCTGCCCATGGCGCTGCTGTGGTTGCTCCTCAAGTTCGGAGTCCCGCGGGTCCATCAAGCGATCCTGCAAACCCACCTTGTGAGCGTGCAGATCGTTCCGCCGGCCGAGGGCGTGTACGAGCCAGCGCGTTGGGTGGCAGCCTTCCGGATGCTCTATGCGATCGCCCTGCCCTGGTGGACGCGGGCAATCATCGGCCAGCCGTGGATCACCTTTGAGCTGGAGGCCCGCAAGGGCGAGCTGACCGCCCGCTGTACTTTCATCAGAGAGCTTGGTGCCGTCGTGGTTAGCGCGCTACGCAACGCCACGCCAGGGGCCGACATCGTTCCGGTCCAGATCCCACGTCGGATAAAAGGTGACCAGGCGGCGCGCGTCCCTCTCGGTCTGTGGCGCGACGCCATCTACCCACTGGGCAACCCCAGCACCGACGCACTCGCTTCAGCCGCACAGTCGCTGGCCGAGGCGGGCGACGGCGTGATTCAAGTTGCGATTGCGCCGGACACCGGGTGGGAGGCCCGAGCCGCTAGGCGCCTTGACGAACTCAGCGGTCACAGGCACGAAACCCTCCTTTCGAAGCTGATCCGCTTGCCGATGGACCTGTGGTTCGACTTCTGGTCATCCGGCTACCCAAAGCCCACGACAACCGCTCCGGCATCGCGTGGACATGCGCCGCTGCCAAGCGGGAACAAGTCGGCCCAGGCTTGCTGGCGGGTCGCGGTCCGCATTTGCTGCTGGGCGTCTACACGCAACGCTTCCGTTCCAGCGTTGAAGGCCATCGTTGCCGCCTTCTATGCCATCGAAGGTGAGAACAAACTCCGGCCGCAGATTGCGTGGTTGCCCGGAATCTTCGACAGGGCGATCGAGAAGCGACGCGGTCCTGGTCGGTCGTCGATGGTCCTGTCGCCAGAAGAGTTGACGCTGCTCTTTCATCTGCCCTTGACCGACGTCCCGATGGATTCGGCGCGAATCCGCGTGGTGCCTCGATATCGGCGAGGAAGTCGCGCAGGCACCTCCCTGTCGCACCTGGATGACGTCGCGAAACTTCGCGTGACCATCAGCCAGCAGGACCGCCGCGAGCACGTCCACATCCTTGGTCCGACCGGGGTTGGCAAGAGCACGCTGCTTCTGAACCTGGCCCTCCAAGACATCGACCGAGGCGGCATCGGCGTGGGCGTCATCGATCCGAAGGGCGATCTCATCCGCGACTTGCTCGAGCGTATTCCGCCAGAGCACACAGACCGGATCGTGCTAATCGATCCTTCGATTCGCGAGCGACCAGTAGGGCTGAACGTCCTCGAATGCGACGACCCAGCTCAGCGGGAGCTCGTTACCGACGGTGTGGTCACGATCTTTCGCAAGAGCTTTGAGCGCTTCTGGGGACCACGCACTGATGACGTGCTCCGCGCCGCGCTCCTCACGCTGTTGCGCCACCCGGGGACGACGCTCACGGAAGTGCCGTCCCTTCTTCTCGATCCCCGAGTGCGCCAGAGGTTGACCAGAAACCTTGGTGATCCAGTCGGCCTGAAGCCCTTCTGGCACGAGTACGACGGCCAGACGGACGGCCAGCGACTGCAGATGGTCGGGCCGGTCCTCAACAAGCTGCGGACCTTCCTGCTGCGGCCTACCGTGCGCAACGTGCTTGGCCAGAGCCGATCGACCATCGACCTGCATGAGGTGATGGACCGGCAGGGCATTCTGCTGGTCAACCTCGCCAAAGGTGAGCTCGGCGACGAAACGAGCCGGCTGCTGGGAGCCTTCGTCATGTCGCGCATCTGGCAGACCGCGCTATCCCGCTCGAGCCGGCCCGAGCAATGGCGCGCGGACTTCAACCTCTACCTCGACGAGTTCCACGACTACCTCTATCTGCCGCAGTCGATCGACGAGATCCTCGCCCAGGCGCGTGGCTACCGACTCTGCCTGACTCTAGCCAATCAGCATTACGCGCAGCTGCACGAGTCCACGCGGCAATCGCTGACAGCGAATGCTCGGACGCGCATTGTCTTTCAGCTCGGACCCGACGATGCGCGAATCGCGTCGCGCGACTTCGAGCCGATGACGGCCCACCAGCTGCAATCACTCCATCGCTACCAGATGGCGGTTCGACTAAACATCGACGGCCACACGTCTCCGGCTTTCACCGGCGTGGCGCTGCCGATGCCTGAAGGGCTCGGTGAGGGTCACGCCGCCGAGCTGAAGTTCAAGAGTGTCCAGCGTTACGGCCGGCCGGTGGCCGACGTCGAGGCTGAGATCGTCGAACGCCTCCGCCGATTTGGCGCCGGCGGTCCTTTCAAGGAGATCGCATGAACCCTGCGCGCTTCTCTTCGCGCCCCCAACTCAGCAGGTCTTCGCAGACGCATTCGCGCCGTGGCGCGAATGGTCTTCATCGTTCAAAACTGCGCGTTTCCTCCCCGGGACTGTCTTCCTACGAACTTCGTCTCGCTGATCAGTACCGCTCGCCGAGCTTCGCCTACTCGCCCACACCACGAGACATGGCGATCCTCATGG
>Ga0070706_100003542_pt1 | contig 15348 bp, 16 predicted proteins | sample KBSK5501metaG_FD_65476 | JGI IMG/M metagenome (GOLD analysis project Ga0070706, IMG submission 65476) | Corn, switchgrass and miscanthus rhizosphere microbial communities from Kellogg Biological Station, Michigan, USA - KBS K5-50-1 metaG | ecosystem: Host-associated > Plants > Roots >...
GGCGCGCAAACAGCTCGGCCGCGCGCGCGAGGATCTGCTCGCGCTGCGTGTCGTAGCCGGGGGCGCGTCCGCGGGGCATGGTGGGCTTCTGGGTTCTAGCGCTCGTCGAAGGACAGCACGACGCGTTCGGTCAGCGGGTGCGACTGACAGGTCAGCACGAAGCCGGCCTCGACCTCGTGCTTCTCGAGCGCGAAGTTGCGCTCCATGCGCACCTTGCCTTCGAGCAGCTTCGCACGGCAGGTGCAGCACACGCCGGACTTGCACGAGAACGGCACTTCGAGCCCGGCATCGGCCGCGGCGTCGAGGATGCTCGGGTGCTCGGCGCGGAACTCGAACTCGCGCGTGATGCCGTCGCGCTGGATCGCGATGTGCGCCTGCGCGGCGTCACCCGCGCGCATCACCGGGCGAGCCGGCACACTGCCGGCCGGCATCGGGATGCCGAAGCGCTCGATGTGGATGCGGTCGGCCGGCACGCCGGCCGCAAGCAGTGCGGCCTGGCCTTCGTCGTTGACGCCGTGCGGCCCGCAAACGAACGCATGGTCGATGGATTTCGCATCGACCAGATGCTCGAGGAACTCGCCGATCTTCTCGCGCCCGATGCGCCCGCTGTTCAGCGCCGAATCCATCTGCTCCTGCGAGAACACCAGGTGCAGCACCAGGCGCGTCAGGTAGCGGTTCTTCAGGTCTTCGAGCTCTTCCTTGAACATCGTCGACTTCTGGCGCCGGTTGCCGTAGATCAGCGTGAAGCGCGAATGCGGCTCGCGTGCGAGCACCGTCTTCATGATCGACAGGATGGGCGTGATGCCGCTGCCGCCCGCGATGCCGAGGTAGTGGCGCGACGCCGCCGGATCCAGCGGCACGAAGAAGCGGCCCTCGGGTGCCATCACGTCGATCGTGCGGCCCGGCTGCAGCTGCTCGTGGACCCAGCTCGAGAACAGGCCTCCGGGCACCTTGCGGATGCCGACGCGCAGCTCGCCGTCGTCGACGCCGGCGCAGATCGAGTAGGAGCGGCGCTGCTCGGCGCCGGCGATCTGCTCGCGCAGGGTCAGGTGCTGGCCTTGCGTGAAGTGGAAGGTGTCGGCGAGCTCGTCGGGGACGTCGAACGAGACGATCACGGCCTCGTCGGTGTCGGGGACGACGGTTTTCACGCGCAGGGGGTGGAAGTGCAGACTCATGACTGCGTCCATCTCAAATCGGCTTGAAGTGCTCAAACGGCTCACCACACGCGCGGCAGCGGTACAGCGCCTTGCAGGCCGTGGAGCCGTAGGCCGAGAGTCGTTCGGTGTTCAGGCTGTCGCAGCGCGGGCACGCGAGCGGCGCTTCGCGGCGCATGAGCCGGATCGGCACGCCCTGCCCTGCGCTCGCGGGCCCCGGTGGCGCGATGCCGTACTCGCGCAGCTTGCGCCGCCCTTCGGCGCTGATCCAATCGGTCGTCCACGCCGGCGCACGCTGCAGCCGGACGGCGACACGCTCGAAGCCCGCGCCGGCCAGCGCCTCGCGCACCGACTGCTCGATCACCTCGGTCGCCGGGCACCCGGAGTAGGTCGGCGTCAGCACGACCGCGAGACCGCCATCGCCTTCTTCGACGACTTCGCGCACGATCCCGAGGTCGACCACCGACACCACCGGCACCTCGGGGTCCGGCACACGCTCGAGCACGTGCCAGGCCTTCACGGCGCGCGCGGTCGCGTCGACCGCCGCGGCGTCCGACATCGTCACCATGTCGCCCCCGGAAACGTGCGCTGCAGATGCTGCATCTCGGCGAGGATGTAGCCCATGTGTTCGCTGTGCCGGCCCTGCGTGCCGGTGCTGCGGAAGGCGCGTTCGGCCGGCGGGCTCAGGCGCGCCGCCGACAGCACCGGCAGCACTTCGGCGCGCCACCCGTCTTGCAATTCCGCGCGGCTGGGGCCGAGGCCGCAGCGCACCGCATCGGCGTCGATCTCGTCGGCGTCGAACATCTCGGCGACATAGGGCCACAGCTGCTCGAGCGCCGCGCGCAGCCGCGCCGCGGATTCGTCGGTGCCGTCGCCCAGCCGCAGCATCCAGTCGGCCGCATGCTGCTGGTGATAGCGCGCCTCCTTGACCGCCTTCGCGGCGATGCCGGCGACTTCGGCATCGCTCGAGCGCTCGAGCCGCTGCCACAGCGGCTTCAGCCAGCTCGCCATCACGAAGTTGCGCAGCACGGTCACGGCGAAATCCCCCTCTCTCGGCCCACCCGGCAACTCGACCAGCGTCAGGTTCAGGTAGTCGCGTTCGTCGCGCAGGTAGGCGAGCTGGTCCTCGTCGCGGGCGATGCCGCCGGCGCGGCCTTCGAGCTCGCCGGCGCGCGTCAGCACCGCGCGGGCCTGGCCGACGAGGTCCAGCGCCATGTTGGTCAGCGCGATGTCTTCCTCGAGGACCGGCCCGTGGCCGCACCATTCGGCCAGGCGCTGCGCGAGGATCAGGCAGGTGTCGGCAATGCGCAGCAGGTAGCGCACGTCGGGCGCGTTCGAGATCGTGATCGAGGCGGTCATCGTGTGGTCTGCGCTCGCATCACATGTGGTCGACGGCCTTGGGCAGCGCGTAGAACGTCGGGTGCCGGTAGACCTTGTCTTCCATCGGGTCGAAGTAGCTGCCTTTCTCGCCCGGATCGCTCGCGACGATCTGGTCCGAGCGCACGACCCAGATGCTCGTGCCCTCCTGGCGCCGCGTGTAGACGTCGCGCGCGAGCTGGATCGCCATCTTCGGATCGGCCGCGTGCAGGCTGCCGCAGTGCTTGTGGTCCAGGCCGGACTTGGCCCGCACGAACACTTCCCACAACGGCCATTCTTGTTCGGTCGGATGGGTCACGCTGCCTCCTGCATCGATTGTTTGCGCGCATGCGCGAGCGCCGCGTCGCGCACCCAGGCGCCGTCGTCCCAGGCCTTCACGCGCGCGGCGAGGCGCTCGCGGTTGCACGGGCCGTCGCCGCCGACGACCTGCCAGAACTCCTGCCAGTCGATCGGCCCGAAGTCGTAGTGCTGGCGCTCTTCGTTCCAGCGCAGCTCCGGGTCGGGCATCGTCACGCCCAGCACCTTGGCCTGCTCGACGGTCGCATCGACGAACTTCTGGCGCAGCTCGTCGTTGCTGATGCGCTTGATGCCCCAGCGCATGCTCTGCTCGGAATGCTGCGACTCGCTGTCGGGCGGGCCGAACATCATCAGGCTCGGCCACCACCAGCGGTTCACCGCGTCCTGCACCATCGCGCGCTGCGCGTCGGTGCCGCGGGTCATCATCGTCAGCAGGCTTTCGAAGCCCTGGCGCTGGTGGAAGCTCTCTTCGCGGCAGATGCGCACCATCGCGCGCGCATACGGCGCGTACGAGCAGCGGCACAACGGCACCTGGTTCATGATCGCCGCGCCGTCGACCAGCCAGCCGATCACGCCCATGTCGGCCCAGCTCAGCGTCGGGTAGTTGAAGATCGAGCTGTACTTGGCCTTGCCCGAGTGCAGCGCGTCGTAGAGCTGGTCGCGCGAGGTGCCGAGCGTCTCGGCGGCCGCGTAGAGGTACAGGCCGTGGCCCGCTTCGTCCTGCACCTTCGCGAGCAGGATGGCCTTGCGCTTGAGCGTCGGTGCGCGCGTGATCCAGTTGCCCTCGGGCAGCATGCCGACGATCTCCGAGTGCGCGTGCTGGCTGATCTGCCGCACCAGCGTCTTGCGATAGTGCTCGGGCATCCAGTCCTTCGCCTCGATGAAGTCGCCGGCGTCGATGCGCGCATCGAACGCGGCTTCGAGCGCGAGCTCCTCGGCCGGGCGCAGTGTCGGCTTCGCGATGCCGGCCTCGTCCTGGCCGTCCTTGCCCATCGTGTCCATTGCCTGGGTGTACATGGTTCAGGTCCTCATTTCTTGCGCTGGTCGATCACGCGGCGCGCCTTGCCGACCAGCGTGCGCTCGATCGAGTCGGGCGGGCCGACGCTCACCGTCGTCGTGATGCCGATCATGGTCTTGATGCGGTCGCGCAGCCACGCGGCGATCGCGTCGCGTTCGGCCGTCACGCCCGTCAGCACCTCGCAGCGCACCTCGACCGCATCGAGGTTGCCCTCGCGCGTGACGACGAGCTGGTACTGGCCCGACAGCTGGCCGTGCGTCAGCACGATCTCCTCGATCTGCGTCGGGAACAGGTTGACGCCGCGGATGATCAGCATGTCGTCGCTGCGGCCGACGATCTTGCCCATGCGGCGCATGCTGCGCGCCGTCGGCGGCAGCAGCCGTGTCAGGTCGCGCGTGCGGTAGCGGATCACCGGCAGCGCTTCCTTCGTCAGCGTCGTGAAGACGAGCTCGCCTTCTTCGCCGTCGGGCAGCACCCGGCCAGTGTCCGGGTCGATGATTTCCGGATAGAAGTGGTCTTCCCAGATCACCGGGCCGTCCTGCGTCTCGACGCATTCGCTCGCGACGCCCGGACCCATCACCTCCGACAGGCCGTAGATGTCGACCGCCTTGATGCCGGCGTTGCGCTCGATCTCGGCCCGCATCGCCTCGGTCCACGGCTCGGCGCCGAAGATGCCGACTTCGAGGCTGGTGCTGCGCGGGTCTATCCCCTGGCGCGCCATCTCCTCGATCAGCACCTGCATGTACGACGGCGTGACCATGATGATCTGCGGCTTGAAGTCGCAGATCAGCTGCACCTGCTTCTCGGTCTGCCCGCCCGACATCGGCACCACCGTGCAGCCCAGGCGCTCGGCGCCGTAGTGCGCGCCCAGCCCGCCGGTGAACAGGCCGTAGCCGTACGCGATGTGCACCATGTCGCCGGCACGCCCGCCGGCCGCGCGGATCGAGCGTGCGACGAGGTCGGCCCAGTTCAGGATGTCCTGCGCGGTGTAGCCCACCACCGTCGGCTTGCCGGTCGTGCCCGACGACGCGTGGATGCGCACGACCCGCTCGCGCGGCACCGCGAACATGCCGAACGGGTAGTTCTCGCGCAGATCGTGCTTGCTCGTGAACGGGAACTTCGCCAGGTCTTCGAGCGAGCTCAGGTCGCGCGGATGCACGCCGCGCGCGTCGAACGCCTGGCGGTAGTGCGGCACGTGGTCGTAGGCGTGCTGCAGGCTCCATTGCAGCCGCGTGAGCTGCAGCGCGCTCAGCTCGTCGCGGCTCGCGCGCTCGATCGGATCGAGGTCGCCGGGCAGCGGGGTCTTGATGGTCATCTCGTGTCTCTCAGTGGCGTCGCGCCGCTCACGTCGTGGCTCAGCGCGTCGGCAGGGGTTCGGGCGCGAAGCACGCGTCGTCGAGTGCAACGGCTTCGCGACCCCTCAGCGCATGCGAGCGGCCGCGCACCATCGCGACACGCTCGCCGCGCTGGTTCGTCACGGCGATGTCGTACAGGCCGTTGCGGCCGGCGAGATGCACTTCGCTCGCATGCGCCGTCAGCACGTCGCCGCCATGGGCCGACGCGATGAATTCGACGTCCAGCCCGGCCGCGACCGTCAGCGCGTTGCGCGAGTTGCAGGCGAACGCAAACGCCGAATCGGCCAGCAGCGTGATGAAGCCGCCGTGGCAGATGTCGAAGCCGTTGAGCATGTCGTCGCGCACGGTCATCGTCAGCGTCGCGCTGCCGGGCGCGATCGCCGTGACCACCATCCCGAGCGCGCGCGACGCGCGGTCGTTTGCGTACATGCCCTCGCCGACCGCGTCGGCGATGTGTTGGGCCTCGACCGCGTCGGCGATGCGTTGCGGATCGAGATCGCGCTCAGCCATGGAACCCCGCCTTCGCGAAATGCTTCGCCGCGAGCAGCGGCGAGCGGCGATAACGCGCGTCGCCGTAATGCGCCTGCAGGTTCGCGAGCACCTGCACGACGCGCGCCACGCCGATCGCATCGGCCCACGCGAGCGGCCCGATCGGGTACGCGGTGCCCAGGCGCATCGCGACATCGATGTCGACCGCGGTCGTGCCGGTCCAGGTCATCACGTCGGCCGCTTCGTTCGCCAGGCAGGCGACGGTGCGCATCAGCACGAGCCCGGCCACGTCGGCCAGCGCGATCACCTCGATCTGCGCCGGCCGCAGCACCGCGGCGAGCTGTGCGAGCGCCTCCTCGGGGCCGGTCGCGCCTATCGTGTGGGTCGTCGAATAGTCGCGCGCCAGGTCGAGCAGTAGCATCGGCGCCGCGGTCTCGGCGCGGCGCTCGGCGAGCGTGCGCCCGTCGGTCAGCGCGACGACGATCTCGCCGATGCACAGCGTCTCGTTCGCGAGCGAGCGATCGGTCTCGATCGCGACGTCGGCAAAGCGCAGCCGCTCGACCAGCAGCGACAACAGCGCACCCGACTGCTCGCCCGCGCGCACGACCAGCGCGTTCTCCGGCGTGGCCGTCACCGGCGCAACCGTCGCGGCGAGCGGCGGCTTCGCGCCGTCGCGGTAGTCGTAGAAGCCGCGCCCGCTCTTGCGGCCGAAGCGGCCGGCGCGCACCAGCTCCTGCTGGATCAGGTTCGGCGCATAGCGCGCATCCCAACCGGTCGCCGCGAACACCGATTCGGTGACCGAGAGGTTCACGTCGGCGCCGATCAGGTCGATCAGCTCGAACGGCCCGAGCGCGAAGCCCCCGGCCTCGCGCAGCAGCCGGTCGATGGCCTGCGGCTCGGCGATGCGCTCAGCGAGCAGCCGCAGGCCTTCGGCGTAGTACGGCCGCGCCACCCGGTTGACGATGAAGCCCGGCGCGTTCGGCGCATCGACCGAGCTCTTGCCCCAGGCCTTGCCGAGCGCGTGCAATGCGATGGCCAGGTCCGGGTCGGTCTCGACGCCGCGGATCACCTCGACCAGCTTCATCCGGGTGGGCGGGTTGAAGAAGTGCCAGCCGATCAGGCGCTGCGGGTGCGCGAGCCCCTGCGCGACCGCGGTGATCGAGATCGACGACGTGTTGGTCGCGAGCACCGCGCTCGCGTCGAGCAGGCCCTCGAGCTGCTTGAACAGCGCCTGCTTCGCGTCGAGCCGCTCGACGATCGCCTCAACGACCAGCCCGCAGCCGGCGAGCGCCTCCAGGCTCTCGACCGCGCCGAGACGCGAGCGTGCGGCCGCGCGTTCGTGCTCTTCGAGCCGGCCCTTCTTCACCGACGCATCGAGATCGGCCTCGATCCGCTCGAGCGCCCGTTGCGCCGCGCCGGCCTGCAGATCGAACAGCCGCACCGCGTGGCCCGACTGCGCGGCGAGCTGCGCGATGCCCGCGCCCATGCTGCCGGCGCCGATCACGCCCACGACCGTGTCCGCATTCAGTTTCCAAGTTGTCGTCATCGCCGCCGTCATCGCCTCATCACCGATCGCTGAAGATTGCCGGCCGCTTGGCCATGAACGCCGCGACGCCTTCGCGGTAATCGTGCGCCGCGCTGAGGCGGCTTTGCAGCCGGCTCTCGTGGCTCAGCGCGTCGGCAAAGTCCAGGCCCATCGCCGAATCGATCGCGGCGCGCGTGGCCGCAAGCGCCGCGACCGGCATCGCGGCCAGACGCGCCGCGGTCGTCGCGACCTCGTCGGCGAACGCGGCATCGTCGACGACCTTCCAGATCAGGCCCATCGCCTTCGCGTCGTCGGCCGAGAGCTTGTCGCCGGTCATCGCGAGCGCCAGCGCGTTCGCGCGACCGACCAGCCGCGGCAGCAGCCAGGTGCCGCCGGCATCGGGCACCAGGCCGATCTTCGAGAACGCCTGGATGAAGCTCGCCGAGCGCGCCACGATCGCGAGATCGCAGCCCAGCGCGATGCTCGCGCCGGCGCCGGCCGCGACGCCGTTGACCGCCGCGATCACCGGCACCGGGAAGGCGCGCAGGCGCAGCGCCAGCGGCTTGTAGAAGCGCTCGACCACGTCGCCGACGTCGACCGGCCGGCCATCGGCCGACGGCGCGACCGCCGGGTCGGCCAGGTCCTGCCCGGCACAGAAGCCGCGGCCCGCGCCGGTCAGCACCAGACAGCGCACGCCGCGGTCGGCCTCGGCTTCGGCGAGCGCCGCGGCGAGCTGCGCGTGCATCGCGCCGGTGAAACTGTTCAGCGCCTTCGGGCGGTTCAGCGTGATCGTGCGGACCGCGCCTTGTTGCGCGACCAGCACCAACGAGTCGTCGTCGGCCATGCGGGATCCCCTGGGATTGCCGGCGAATCGAAGTGTTGAAACATATTCGACCGACCGGTCAGTAAAGTCTAGGGGCACACGCAGCGCTGCGCAAGCAGCGAACGGCCGGGTTTACCCGATACGTTCACTGCAGATGTCGGCTTTCACTGAGTTTCGAATTCCTTTCACTCAGTTCTGAACTCCGACCGGGACAAGGGGAGCACACGGCATCGTTTTGCACCCTGGGGGAAGGCGTACGCCCGCGACGGCTTCAGTGTCAGGCGACATTCGGCCTCGGTGCGCGAAGGGCCGCTACCGGTCGCAAACCTGACCTGACGACCCGCCTGTTGAGCGAGCTGGGCTCTGCGACAGCCTCATGCTCGACGACCGGCTCCCACAGGCGTGAGCACAGGTGTGTCGGAGCAGACAACTAGGCGCCGAGCCCCTCGGGTGAGGGCGACGTACAGGTTCGCCGCGTCCATCGGCGAAGGCTGGCATGGCTGACCGCGCGCCTGTTCCCCAAAGCCAGGTTCGAGTCATTGTTCGCGTTGGGTCCGACGGCAATGAAATACCTGTACGGCGCGGGCCTCGTCCTCTTCGCAGCCGGCCTGAGTCTTCGGTGGTATTCGGTGGCCTATCTGGGCCGCCTGTTCACTTACGACGTCGCCATTGACGCGGACCATCGCGTGATCGACACCGGGCCCTATCGGTACATCCGACACCCGGCCTATTCGGGGTCGTTGTTGACCTTCGTCGGATTGGGTGTTTGCGGTGGCAACGCTCTGTCGCTGCTGATGCTCGTCACGCCGATCGCCCTGGCTTTTCTGCGCCGCATCGCCATCGAAGAGGCTGCGCTCAGGCTCGCTCTGGGCAATCGCTATTGCGACTACGCGGTCAGGACCGAGCGGCTTGTTCCCCTCGTCTATTGATCAGAGCCTCCCTTCGAAGACGGCGATAGCCGATGCTCTGCGCGAGCATGATCGTTCGTTCCGAGACTTCGAATCCTGATTTGGGATTGCGGCTGCAGCGGCGTTGCGGGGAGCAGCCATCGGTCGGCGGCCGGCCAACAGCCGGCATTCGCGACAGTCGGGTTCCCCGCCGCGGCGTTGGCAACACTCTGTGCGCCCCGACGACAGGTCGAGCGACCGACGAGCTCGTTCTGCAGAGGCGCCAGCTTGTCGCGAACAGTCGATGACCCTGGCAGTCCTGGGCCATCGCACGGGTCGTGCGTTTTCTACGCTGCTGGCGCGTCGCTCATGTCGAAGCGACCGCAACACAGGAGACTCACCATGAACCGCAGAAACTTTGCCGCGCAAGTGCCGGCCGTGCTCGCTGGCGCTGCCATGGCTGCGTGCGGCGGCGGACAGGCTGCCGGCGACCGCAAACCCACCTTCGTCTTCGTGCATGGCGCCTGGCACGGGGGATGGTGCTGGTCGGAGGTCGTGCGATTGCTCGCTGCCCAGGGGTACCCGGGCGCGCCGCTGGATCATCCGGGCCACGGCATCAACGCCCGGCTGCCCGACGCCTACGTCGCCAAGCCGCAGGACACGGCCGCCTTGGCCGCGCAGGTCTCGCCGCTGGCGGCCCTCACGCTAAACGACTACCGCGACAGCGTGTTGGCCACGATTCGCGGCCTGGTGGCTGCAGGAAGCGGCCCGGTCATCCTCGTTGGTCACAGCTCGGGAGGGGCCACCCTCAGCGCGGTGGCCGAGGCCGATCCTTCGCTGATCCGCCGGCTCGTCTACCTGACCGCCTTCGTGCCGGTGAGGTTTCCGACGGTCATCCAATACCTTCAGCAGCCGAACTTCGCCGCCTCGGAAGTGCCGCAGCTCTTCGTCGCCGATCCGAACGTGGTGGGCGCCGCGCGCATCAACCACGATTCGGCTGATGCCGGCTACGTGGCCAGCGTCAAGAGCGCCTTCTATCACGACGTGGACGATGCGCAGTTCCGCGCCGTGGCGAACCTGCTGACGCCGGACGAGCCGATCCAGGCATACACCACGCCCGCCAATGTCACCGTGACGCGCTGGGGCAGCGTGCCGCGCAGCTTCATTCGCTGCACCGGCGATCGTGCGATTCCGATCGCGGTGCAGGATCAGATGATCGGGGACGCCGATGCCTTCACGCCCGCCAACCGCTTCGTGCAGCTGACGCTGAACACCAGCCACTCCTCCTTCGTCTCGGCGCCGGCCGATCTGGCGGCGGCGCTCGTCTCGCAGGCGGCCTGAGGAGGCATCGGCGTCAGCGCCGCAGGCGCAATTCCTGCGGCGTGCAGCCCCACGCGCGTCGGCAAACGCGCACGAAGTGCGAAGGGTCGAGCAGGCCGACCCGGCGGCCGATCTCCGCCGTGGTCACGCGGTCGAACGCGGGTGACATCAGCATGCGGCGAGCGCGCAGCATGCGCTGGCGCATCAGTCGCTCGCCAAAGGTCTGCTGCGTCCCCGCAAGACTGCGATGCAGGGTGCGTACCGAGACGTCGAGCATGGTGGCGATGTCCTCGGCGCACAGTGCCGGTTCCGTGCAGCGACTCGCCAAGCATTCATCGATGCGCGCCGCCAGGTCACGCGGCGCGGGCACGTGCGCGCGGCCGTCGTCCAGCGCCAGGGTCAGCAGCGAGCCGAGATGATCGGCCACCATCGAGGCTGGCAGCGAGCCTGCCGGCTGCATCAGCTGCCGCGCATAGGCGGCGAGCGCTCGTCCCCAACCGCCGCTGCCGTCGATGCGACGGCCCAGATGATTGCCCGGATCTGGAAGCCAGGTCTCGAGCCACGCAATCGGCAGTTGGATCGAGAAGATGTCCACCGTCTCAGGGAAGATCAGCTCGTAGCATTGTCGCGAGTCGATCAGGGCGAGGTCACCGGGCAGGAGCCGGTCGGCATGAGCATCGTGCTGCGCCACGCCGCAAGGGGTCTTCTCCTTGCACAGCAGGTAGTAGTAGTTCTGGCGGCTGCGCGCGATGGCCGAGCGCGTGCGCTGCACGCGCTGCGCGCTGCCCAGTACGTGGTTGACGCGCAGGTCGTGCAGCGAGCTCGACAGCAGTTCGGAATGGAAGCGCAGAGGCTCCGGTGAGCTGGCCTCCATCTCGAGAAAACATTCGCAAATGGCGCCGACCCAATAGTCGAGGCGCTCGCGGGCGTCGACCGCTTCCGTTGACCAACGTGTCACGGCCGCCATGCCATCACGCAGAGTTTGGACGATCTGCCCACGCCGCCCATGATCGGTCCCAGCGCGGGATCAGGCAATGGAATCCCGTAAATACTCCATATCACTGAAAGAAATGAGGAGGGAGGCTGTGCGGAGAAGGCGATGGGCCTGCCAAGAGTCTCGCCACCAACCCGATCAACGCGGCCGACTGCCATGGCGATCACCTGTCGGAGTTCTGTTCGGCCAAGCAATCATGCGCCAAGCAGACTACTCGATCGTCGCCACCAAGTTCGGCCACGGCTGGGGCTGTGAGTTCAGAGGTCGAGCTTGAAGGGTCGCAACCGCTGCGTCGCCGGCGCTCAAGACAGCATTCTCAATGCCAGGACAGACTGGGTGCGGCTGTTCGTGCTGGTGAGGCGACCGTCTTCAGTCGGCCATCAGCTGTCTTTGGCGGGCGTGGCCCGTGCGACCGTTTGAGGGCCGGGAACTGTCGTTCAGCCCCGCGGGTATGAGCGGGTGCTTCCGATCCGCTGCCGTCCTTGGACCTTGGCCGACTTAGGCTGCACGGCGCAATGCGATCGGTGACTTGGAGAGGCGATTCGACGACAAAGGTTGCTGTGCCATCGCGGCGACACAGCCGAGGCAGGATGGAGCATGGCCACCCCCTTAGACGAGGGGCTTGACGAGTTGTAATCACCTCGCCCTCAGACGTAGCATCCCGGGGGCAGGTATCTACCTGTAACCACCAACGAGGTGCGCCATGAAGAGGTCCTTCTTTGCTGCTTTCGTGATGATCGTCGGTCTTGTTGGCTGGGTGGCCAATGCTCACGCCCAGTCGGGGCAGACAGCGTTTGGTCAAGCAACGACTGAGCCGGCTATCGATCTGGCGACCGGAAACACCATCTTCCTGTTGACCCCCGACAAGGCGCCGTTTCCGTCGAAGGCGAATCCGCGGGCGACCGCTCCGCTCTACTTGCCCGCGTACCCGGCGACTTCGACAATCAACCCCGCGCTCTTGAACTGTCAGCCGCACAACTGCGACCATGTGAACGTCCTGCCGTTCCCGGCGCCGGGTTACCCGAACGGAGGCGAGTCCTGCACACAGTGGGGGCTGCCGGCCAATAGCTGCGCGCTGCTCATTGGGCACGATCACTTGGTCGGCGTGCCGCACACAGGCGATTTCAACGTCGCGTGGAACGTCATCCTCGTCGTGTTCACCCCGGCGGGAATCGCCCATGGCGCCAGCAATCAACGCGCGCTCACGTACACGGATGTGGCGAACCTTGTGACGAATCACTATGCGTTCGAGGTGGTCACGCCGATCGTCTTCAACTGCTCGATCACGTCTTCGACGACCTACTACAACGGGACCCCCCTGAGTTTCTGAAGCACACGTGGCGGCCCGGCGATGGATGTGCGGTCGCTGGATCGCTGCCGTGCAAGTGGGCATTGGCGAATGTCGCCGAGTTCAGCGTAGCGACCCAAGGTATTGCACGCTGTCCCGAGCGGTGATCAAACGCGCCCGGCTCAGGGTGAGGAACGAGCCGATTTGAGGCTACCTGCCGTTATGGTCAACCCTTGGCTTCGGGCGTGAATTTGGGTCGGACTCCAAAGGGCGGCTTCTGCGATGCGGCCATTCGTGACGGCAAGTCGAATGGCAGCAAGGGGTCGGGTGCCGGTGCTCCCCTTTGCTCAAGTGGTCGGCAGCAATGCACCATAGACCTGACTTTGAAGGCTCAACGGCGGCAATACGAGGGGCTGCGCTCACTCGGCACCGTCAACTCGAAGGCAGCCCCCGGCCACTTCCTTCCGGTCGCGACCGGCGGCTTTGGGGACGCTCGTCTGGGTGCACCCCCAAAGCTTGCTGTTGAGTCTTACTGAGTTTCGAATTCCTCTCACTCAGTTCTGAACTCTCCGTTGCCGGCCTCGTATCGAACGCGGAAATCGTGGATTTCGATAGCCACCAATGTCGGAAGCGGCAGCGGACGCGTCCCAAAAGGCAAGGGCTTCACCGTCCGCCGGGTCGACACCTGCAGACCGTCGAACTCGCGCATCTGCTCGCACAGGTGGGCCGCATGAGCCCAACCCCCGACGACCTCGGCGGTGTAGTCGAGGCGCCGCAGCAAATGCTGCTCGTCGAAGTAGAAGTCCTGCGTGGGACTGTGTGTCGGCAGGTCGGCAGGAAAGGTCACTCTGACGCGCGACCACGCGCCAGCGGGCGTCTGCAGCGGCGGCAATGCTTCGAACGCGAATCCCTCTCGGAGGAAGAGAAATGGCGTGACCAGGTAGTTCCACGTCGCGTAGGCACCGAAGTACACGAAGTCCAGGTGATCCCAGTACAACTGATGGCGAAGACCGGAGAAGGCCAGCCGCGGACGCTCGCGGCGCGCCAACACCGAGCCGTCCGCGCCGACGACACGGACTTCGTCGTTCCCAACCAGTTCGCTGGTTTCTCCGGCCCGCGGGAAATCGTGGAACACGAAGCGAACCTCTCGCGCGGACGCACACACCCGCACACGACGCAACACTGGCCGGCGCTTGGCGGTGAACAGAAACCCAGAGGCTGAGAGGGTGGCCTCGACGGCCTCCACTCGATCCCAGCGCGCCTGGCCGCCGTGGGCCTCTATCGCAGACCTGATCAACTCTGGTACGGCCATCGCCCACATCCCCTGGCCGGCGCGGGTGATGCCTTTGGCAGCCGGCACACCTCACACCGAAAGCGTGAGTATTCCATTTGCCCGGGAGCTCGCGATCAGCCCGCCCCTCTTGTGCGCGACCAAGTGAACCATTCGCGCTCGCGAGGGAATGTACAGATAGGCCGGAAATCGGCCAAAGCGTCTCTGCGCTGAAGGAGAGATGAGATGCGCACCTTTGTCACTTCCATCTTGATCGCCCTGTTGGCAGGCTGTACGACTCAAGCTGAACGAACAGCGCGCATGCAGCGCGAGGTCGACGAGATGATCGCCACCTACGGTCCGGCCTGCGAAAAGCTCGGCTACGCGCGCGATGCCGATCCGTGGCGCGATTGCGTTCTGCGCCTCAACGCCCGGGACACCGCGGCGCGCTACAGCAGGACGCCGACGACGACCTCTTGCTTCGGTCATCGCGGCTTCTTCCAATGCTCGACGTTCTGAGGTGCGATGAGGATCAGTATCGAGAACAAGGCACGACTGGCGTTCGTCGTGCTCTTGCTTGCCGGCGCCGCCGCGGGACTCGCCTGGTTCTTCGTGGCGAGCAGTCGATACGTCACGTATGAAGTCCGTACGCAGGACGCCGTTTCAGGGCTGATCGCCGATGCCCCGGTCGAATTCCACGGCGTCGAGGTCGGCAAGGTGGAGCGCGTCGAACTGATCGATCCGCGCCGGGTCGGCATCGTGCTGAGCGTCAAGAGGCAGGCGCCCGTGACGATGGCGACCGTCGCGACCATCACGGCCCGCGGCCTCGCCTCCCGAGGGTTCACGGGCTATGTCTACGTTTCCCTCGAAGACGACGGCGGCGACGCCAGGCCGATCGTCACCGCGCCGGGTGAGCCCCACCCGCTCATACGCACCGCGCCCTCTCGATCGGTCAATCTGGACACGGCCATCAGTCAGGTCAACGAGAACGTGCAAGCCATGACCGATCTGCTGCAGACCGTGCTGGACCAGAAGACCATCGCGTCGCTCAAGCAGACGACCGACAACCTGCAGCTGATCACCACGACACTGGCCGCGAACAACAAGCGGCTCGCCACCATCGTGGCGAACACGGAGCAGGCAAGCCGTCAGTTCAGGCCGCTGATGAGATCGAGCAATGACACCGTCAAAGCGCTGCAAACACAAGTCCTGCCCGAGGCCTACCGGTCGCTGAACAACCTGAATCAGGTGTCCGGTTCGCTGAATGGGGCTGCAGCGAAGATCAATCGCGACCCGTCGATCCTCCTCCGCGGCGTCGCCGCGCCACCGCCCGGACCCGGCGAGACCAAATGACAAGCCTGGCACGGGACGCACGTGTCTGCGCGATCGTTCTGGCGTTCGGCGTGTCGGTACTGCCCGGCTGCGCGCTGCTGCGCCCAGCGAACATCGAAACCAGCAAGGGGATGCTGAGCCCGGCACCACTGGATATCCCGAAGAAGACGAACTGCGGGGCCACGCTGTTGGTGTTCCCTCCGCAAACACAGCCGATCT
>Ga0070706_100003543_pt1 | contig 15347 bp, 12 predicted proteins | sample KBSK5501metaG_FD_65476 | JGI IMG/M metagenome (GOLD analysis project Ga0070706, IMG submission 65476) | Corn, switchgrass and miscanthus rhizosphere microbial communities from Kellogg Biological Station, Michigan, USA - KBS K5-50-1 metaG | ecosystem: Host-associated > Plants > Roots >...
TCGCTCAAAGAATCGGTCGACCTCGTGCTGTATGCATTCGAGAACGCCAAGCCCGGTGACATCTTCGTCCAGAAGGCACCCGCGTCCACCTTAGGTGATCTTGCCGTGGCGCTACGCGAGCTGCTCCGGCGCGACAACGAGATCAAGATAATCGGCACCCGCCACGGCGAGAAGCTCTATGAGTCGCTCGTCTCGCGAGAAGAAATGGCGCGCGCCGATGACATGGGAGGCTATTACCGCATTCCAGCCGATTCGCGCGACCTTAACTACGACAAGTACTTCGTGGAAGGCCAGACCGACGTTTCGACGATCGACGACTACACGTCGCACAACACTCGGCGGCTCGATATCGAGCAGATCAAGGAGGTGTTGGTGGACCTGGAGGTCGTGCGCGAGGCGATGAATGCTTAAGGTCATGACCGTGGTCGGCACGCGACCGGAAATCATCCGACTCTCGCGTGTGATCGATAAGCTGGATCGGTATTGCACGCACGTGCTCGTCCATACCGGTCAGAACTACGACTACGAGCTCAATCAGGTCTTCTTCACCGACCTCGGAATCCGCTCGCCCGACGTGTTCCTGAACGCCGCCGGCGCCAACGCCGCGCAGACGATCGGCCAGGTCATCATGGCCACCGACCACGCTCTTGAAGAACACTCGCCGGATGCGTTCCTGCTGCTCGGAGACACCAACAGCTGCCTCGCCGCCATTGCGGCGAAGCGCCGTAAGATCCCGATCTTTCACATGGAAGCTGGCAATCGCTGCTTCGACTTTCGTGTGCCCGAGGAGATCAACCGCAGGATCGTCGACCACACCGCGGACATCAATCTGACATACAGCCAGATTGCCCGCGAGTTCCTGCTGCGCGAAGGCTTGCCGCCTGATCAGGTCATTTGCACGGGCAGCCCGATGCGCGAAGTCATCCAGCATTACCGCGCCGGCATCGATAGCTCCGACGTGCTGCAGCGACTCGGCCTGCGAGCGGGCCGCTTCTTCGTCGTCAGTTCGCACCGCGAGGAAAACGTGGACGTGCCCGAGCGGCTGGCGCGGGTCTTCGCAATCCTCAACGCGCTCGCCGAGCGCCGCGGCGAACCGATCATCGTGTCGACGCACCCGCGCACGCGCAAACGGGCCGAGGCGTCGGGACTGCAGACGCACCCCCTCGTGCAATTCCACAAGCCGTTCGGCTTCCTCGACTACATCAAGCTGCAGACACAGGCGCGCGTCGTCCTGTCCGACAGCGGGACGATCACCGAGGAGTCGTCCATACTCGACTTCCCCGCGATCAATCTACGTGATGTGCATGAACGGCCGGAAGGCATGGAAGAGGCGGCTGTCATGTTCACCGGGCTTTCCGTCGAGCGCGTGATGGATGCGTTGGCAGTTCTGGACGCCCAGCCACGCGGTGAGACGCGCGCACTGCGCATCGTCAGGGATTACGAGCCAGACAATGTATCGGAGAAGGTGCTGCGCATCATCCTGAGCTACACGGACTTCGTTAACTGCAGGGTGTGGCACAAGCCCGGCCTGTGAACCCGAGCCGTCTGGATGGGCCATCGTGCCTGCGGCGCCGATGCGCGCAACCGCTGCACGGCGCGGCAGCTGACCTTCGCTGAATACCGGGTTCGTGCTCTACAACTGACCCCGGGGATGCACGCTCCTGCAACAGCCTTTACGAGCCCCGGGCCGGACCAAAATAAGGCGCTTCGTCATTGGGAAATCCGGTACTCTCTGCCTAAAGGTGGCGGGGGCTGGCATGAAGGGGGAAGCGGGGATACGTTCGACAGAGGTGGGCGCGACGCCTCTTCGCGAAACGGCACACATCGCAGCTTTGCCAAACGTTTCCCAGGTCGCGGTGCCGGTACAGGCCCAACCATTGCGGGATGTTGCCGGACACGAGTCGGTTGCCTTCGGTCGTGTGCAAGACTCCCCTGCGCCCGCGGCCAACTACAACGCCGGTGCAAGCGTTGCTCGGGCTCCCGAAGCGCGCCCCGCTTCCTCTGACCTGACCGGGCTGCATCGTGTCATTAACGTTCCCGCGGTTGAGTGCTGTCAGCGCTTCCTTTGCCCCTTGGTCGTGTCCTGCACGTTCGCGTTGTCCGTCGTGATTCACCCCGTTGGCTTTGTCGGTCATCACGCTCTGTTGGCACTCCTTAGCTTTCTCATCTCCATTGCGGCATTCGAGCACCTGGACCTCTTTGCGGACTGGCGCACCTTTCATCTTAATCAGTTGGCGCGCACTCTCGTGGTCGCTTCATTGAGTGTTGTCGCCACTGTATTCGGGATATCGGTCGTCGCCGGCCACGAGTACAGGATTCCGACGAGCGTCGTGTTCCTGTGGCTCTTGATATTGCCGTTCGGGCTGCTGGGCTCCGTGAAGCTAGGCCGGGTACTCGTCCGGCGAGCCATCCGCGCGGGGCATCTCACGCGCACGGCAGTGGTTATAGGCATGAACGAGCCGAGCAGACGATTCGTCGAGCGCGTTCAGAGCCATCCATACACCGGCATTCAAATCTGTGCCTGCTTCGAGGACAGAGCTGCTCCGCGCCGTGTCGAGATACCGACGGTACCGGTGGTTAATGGTATTGCACAAGCGCCTGAGTACGTTCGCCGCAACAATATCGATACTATTTACGTGGCGCTCCCGATGGTCGGCAACCCTCGCCAGATGGCGCTGATCAATCAACTGCGGGACACCACGGCTTCCATATACTTCCTTCCGGATCTGTTCTCGTTCGGTGCAATCCAGATGCGGATGCACGCTGTTGCCGATGTAGCCACGATAGCGGTCTGCGAATCTCCCCTGCGAGGGCTGGGCTGCATTGCCAAGCGGCTGCTCGATCTTTCCCTGACGCTGGCCGTTATCGCGCTGGGCTGGCCATTGCTACTCGGCTGCGCCGCCGGCGTGAAGCTGAGCAGCCCGGGGGGGATTTTGTTCAAGCAGCGGCGTTATGGTCTCGATGGCCGCGAGATCGTCATATACAAGTTCCGCAGTATGGTGGTGTGCGAGGATGGTCCGACGATTGCCCAGGCCCGCCGCAGCGATCCGCGCGTGACGCGGTTCGGGGCGTTCCTCCGTAAGACTTCCCTGGACGAGCTCCCACAGCTTTTCAATGTCATCAACGGGAGCATGAGCCTGGTTGGTCCGCGACCGCACGCTGTCGCCCACAACGAGCAGTACCGGAAACTCATCAATGGCTATATGGTGCGTCACAAGGTGAAGCCCGGTATAACGGGATGGGCGCAGGTGAATGGATATCGAGGCGAGATCGATTCGGTCGACAAGATGCAGTTGCGTGTCCAGCACGACATCGATTACCTCCGGAACTGGTCGATCTGGCTGGACTTGTGGATCATGTTGCGCACCCTGCCCGTGGTCTTCTCCCGAAAAGGCGCTTTTTGATATTGGTCTGAAGCACAAACCATTGCGTAGCCTGATCAGCCCACGCGCTATATGTTCCAATTCCGCAGGCAAACACGCATCAGGCAGAATGCAGGCGGCGCTTACGGCCCTGCTGCTACTCGGCTCGTGCCCCGCCCTCGCATTCGACAATGACCGATTCACGTTATCGGCCGGTTACGAGCTCGGGTACGATACGAATGTCTTCCGCCTTCCTTCACAGGCGGAAGCCCCGCAGCCTACGCCAGGCAACTCTGAGCGCGGCGATCAACTGTCTGCCGCCACTATCGGCATCCGCTATCACGGCCAGATTGGCCGCCAGGCGTTCGAGGCTGGCCTTGTCGAAGTGTTGTACCGTTACAAGACCTTCCGCTCTCTTGATCACAACGCGATGGCTTCGGAGGCTCGCTGGGTTGGTGAGATCGGCGACTCCTGGCGTCCGTTGTTGGAATGGACCAGAAGCAAGAACCTGGCCGGGTTCGCCGATGTTCGCGTTCCGGTGCGTAACATTCAGACGATCGATCGCCTGAACATGGAGCTGCGATATGCGGTCACGCCATCATGGGAAGCGTTAAGCAACTTGTCCGGCGAGCGGCACACTAACGACGCACCTGAGCAGGCCGCACTGGATTCGCGCACGCGCGCCCTAGAGCTGGGCATCGCGCATACGCCGCCGACCGGTAACCGCGTGGAACTGCATCTACGGTACATCGATGCTCGATACCCCAACAGTTCCGTTCCGTTTGGGCTCGAGGGTCCCAGTCCTGGCGGCTTGCTGGATTACGTCCAAAAGGAGGTCCTTGTCACCGGTCTCTACACTCCGACCGGCTGGGGAGAAATCGCCTGGCAGATCGGCTACGGCGCTCGCCGTTATTCGGTCAGCGACCGCAACTTGGATACCCCGATCGGTCGGCTCGCCTATACGTGGAAGCCAAGCGACAAGACGTCGCTCCTTGCCGAATATTCGCGCTCGATCGGGGACCCATGGATTGGAGCTACGGTTGGTCCTGCCGCCGCGACGGGCTCAACCGGAGCACCGCGTCCTGACGGCCCGCCCCCCGTTGGAGCGAAGGCTGGACCGAACTCTCCGCCAGCTCCCCCCAGTGTTACGGGCGCTGCCGCGAGCGCAGACATGCTGAGCTCCCTTTCCAACTTTGCGGTCAACACGGTCGTACGCATCTCACCCCGTTGGATGCCTAGCTCGAAGACCGAGTTACGCGCTCATTGGGAATGGTGGCGGCGGGATTTTCACGGGCCCTTCGGAATCGAACTACCCAGCACGGCGTCCGTCGTAACCCCGGCCGCAAGGGACACCACCAGGACTTTAGGGCTTTCCGTCGCTTACAATCCCTGGCGCACCATCAGCGTTACCTTGAGCTGGTTGTCCGAACATCGACGGTCGAGCGATCCGGCGCTGGAGTTCGATGCCAACGTCTATGCCGTCGGACTGCGAGCGCAGTTTTGATCAAGACGGGGCGTCCGATCGATATGTCACTTGAACGAAGCGTCGCCGAGCCCGACGACGTCTTCGTCGTACCGGAACTTGGACGATGAGATATTTGAACCGCCTTATGACAGCGCTCGTGCTGACCGCCGTGCTGGCTATCCTACCCGTCCGCGCTCAGGACCAGCAACCTGAGTACCGCCTAGGGGCGGGCGACACCGTTCGTATCGCTGTGTTTCAGAACCCGGACCTCACGCTTGAGACGCGCGTCGGCGAGAACGGCATGATCACGTTTCCGTTGATCGGGCCGATAAAAATAGGCGGATTGACGCTCGGGGCCGCTGAGCAAGCCATCGCGGAGGCACTTCGCTCAGGTGGCTTCATCAAGCAGGCGCAGGTTAGCATGATGGTCGTTCAGAACCGTAGTACACAGGTGTCTGTATTGGGCCAAGTGAACAAACCGGGGCGCTTTCCGCTGGAGACGCTTAACACTCGCCTGTCAGAAATGCTTGCCATCGCGGGGGGGGTGAGCAATACCGGGGCGGACGTGGCAATCGTTTCCGGAACGCGCAACGGCAAGCAGTTTCGTAAGGAAGTCGACGTTTCCGGTATATTCCTTGACCATAGGCTGCAGGATGACCTGGTTGTCGCAAGCGGCGACGTCATTTACGTGCACCGCATGCCGGTCTACTACATTTATGGCGAGGTGCAAAAGGCTGGATCGTATCGGGTGGAACGCGGCATGACCGTTCGGCAGGCATTGGCGCAAGGCGGAGGATTGACGGCGCGCGGCACCGAGCGCGGTGTTACGCTGTACCGGCACTCGGCCGCAGGGCAGACAGAAAACCGAACTGCGGGACTGGACGACCTCGTCCAGCCCGGGGATGTGTTATACGTTAAGGAAAGCCTGTTTTGAGGCGTTCGCAATGAGTTTCAAAGAATTGCTGCGCGCCATGCGCGCGCGCTATCTCCTGGTCGCACTCGTGTTTGGCACGACTGTCGCCGCGGGCGTGCTCGCCAGTCTGTATCTGCCAAAGCAGTACGTCGCGACGGCATCCGTCATCGTCGATGTCAAATCGCCCGATCCAATCGTCGGTATGTTTCTTCCCTCCAACCAGATGGAGATCATCACAAGTGATCGCGTTGCCCGGAAAGTCGTCAAGCGGCTCGGACTGAGTGACTCCGGGGAGGCGCGCGAGGAATGGCTCCAGGCAAGCGGCGGCCAAGGCGACTTCGATTCATGGCTAGCTGCCCGGATCCGCGCCGGCCTGGATGTCAGGTTGTCTCGCGACACCAATGTGCTCAACCTGACGTATAAAGCCACGCATCCCGCGCTCGCAGCCGCGTTCGCAAACGCATTCGCCCAAGCCTACATCGACACGACGGTAGAGCTGAAGCTCGAACCCGCACGTGAGTATGCGCAATGGTCCACGGAGCAAGGCAAGACGCTGCGAGAAAACCTGGAGCGCGCCCAAAACCGCTTGACCGGATATCAGCAAACAAAGGGAATCATCGCCACCGACGAGCGTTTGGACGCTGAGACGACCAAGCTCAGCGAACTTATCAGCCAGTTGACGCTGATTCAGGCACAAACTGCGGATGCGCGAAGCAAGCAACGATCAGGTAGCGCGGCCGATAGCCTGCCCGAGGTCACCCATAATGCTCTTATCCAGACGCTAAAGACCGACATAGCGCATTCCGACAGCAAGCTGCAGGAACTTGCCGTGAGCCTTGGCCGCAACCATCCGCAGTACGTGCGCGCCGAGTCCGAATTGCGCTCGCTCCGCCAGAAGCTCGATGCCGAGACACAGAAGATCACCAGCGGCTTTTCAACCTCGCGGAGCGTAGGCAGGGACAAGGAAACCGAACTGCGCGCTGCCATCGACGCCCAAAAGGTCAAACTGCTGAACCTCAAGAGTCAACGAGACGAGGCCGCCGCCCTGCGGCGTGATGTCGAAACCTCGCAGCGCGCCTTCGACGCGGTTTCCGAACGCATCAACCTATCGACGCTTCAGAGTCGCTCGACGCAAACGAATGTCGCAATCCTAAGCGTCGCGACGGAACCCAGCCTGCCGTCGTTCCCGAAGCCGCTTGGTATCATGGTGCTCTATTCCGTAGCGCTAGGTGTCGCGCTCGGTGGCGCAGCAGCTTACTTGCTCGAATTGATGGACCCACGAATCCGATCCGTTGATGATCTCGCACGGACGTTCGAAATCCCAGTGCTCGGAATGGTGCTGTGCCAGCGCGGTCGCAGAGGACCTATAGCGAAGCGCCTGCTGTCCGCAAACCAGTGATGTATCCAGCAAAAGACTCCAGTTCTGAGCGTGTGCCGGCCGGCACGGATCCCCGCGAGGTGCCAACGCTGACGAGGCGTGCCGAGATGGCACCGGCCAAGCGTTTGCTCGGCACGCTGCTGGTCGACATTGGGTTGATAACTCCAACGGATGTTCAGCGGATCCTTGAGTACCAGCGGCAGCACACGGTGCGGTTTGGCGAGGCGGCCGTAGCGCTGAGCCTGGTCACTACTACCGACGTTGAGCGAGCGCTCGCGCAACAGTACGACCACTCGTTCTTGCTCCGCGGCCAGAGCGATGTCAGCCAAAAGGTGGTTGCCGCGTACGATCCCGTGAGTCCGGAGGCTGAGGCGATTCGCGCGATCCGCGCGCAGTTACTGGCGCAGTGGTTCCGGGCAGATTCGAAAAGACGCTCGCTCGCGATCGTCAGCGCCGAAAGGGGAGAAGGGCGGAGCTACATCGCCGCGAACCTCGCTGTAGCGTTCTGTCAATTGGGCAAGAGTACGCTGCTCATTGACGCGGACATGCGAGAACCATCTCAGCACCGACTGTTCAGCGTCGATGACCACCTCGGTCTCTCGTCCATCCTGGCCGGTCGTGCCGGACTCGAGGCTATTAAGCGTGTGCCGGGGCTCAATCACCTGGGGGTTATTCCGCGAGGTCCTCAACCACCCAATCCGTCGGAGCTGCTCGCCCGGCCGGTCTTGGGTCAATTGTTACAGGAGTTGGCGAAGGAATTCGAAGCCATTCTGCTCGACACGTCGCCAACAAGCCATTCTGCGGACGCGCTCTCCGTCGGTACTCACGCCCAAGGCGCTTTGGTGGTTGTTCGAAAGAACGCGGCGCGGTCATGGCGACTTCGCGGCGTCGCCGATGGCGCGAGGACCGCCAATTGCAGCTTGATCGGCACGGTGCTGAACGACTGTTAGAGGGCATACGACCTCTACGGTCGCAGCAAGTACCTCGGTGAAAGTCGACTACCCGCATGCCGTGACGCTGCGGACGTCGATCATCGGACACGAGCTCGAGGGAGCGCGCAGGCTCGTGGGCTGGTTTCCGGCGCAAAGCGGCAGTGTGAAAGGTTTCACCCGGGCGGTGTTTTCAGGCTTGCCGACGGTCGAACTGGCACGCGTCATCCGTGACTTTGTGCTGCCGAACCCGCAGATGCGGGGGCTACACCACGCACATCGACATCGTGGCCGATGCGTTCGTCGTGATCGACCGGTCGCTTGTCAGCACGCGGTTCCGCGAACAGACCGGCTATGCGCCGCCGCGTTGGCCGCAGCTCGTTCAAGCCATGCGCAGCTTTGGCTGACAGCCGCTTCGAATCGAGAACATTCAAGGAGTATCCGACATGTCCGCTTTCACGCAGCAGCAGCTCAAGCAGATGGCGCAGGCCTGTGCCGCGCGCATTGAGCAGGCCGCTACCGGCGAGCAGTACTTCGACGAGCCGTACAAGCACATCATCATCGACAAGGTCTTCGACGCCGAGCTCGCCGATCGCTGCCTGCAGAACTTCCCCGCGCCGGCCGATCCCTGCTGGGAACCCGCCAACAACGCCGACATCGAAGTGAAGCTGCGCACCACCTGGAAGTCGGAGTTCGACATTCCCGAGGCCATCGTCGATGCGGTGCGCATTCTGAATTCCGCACCGGTGCTCAACGCGATGGGCGAGCGGCTCGACATCCCGAAGCTGGTGCCCGACCCCTACTTCACCGGCGGCGGACTCAATGTGACGCTGCCGGGGGGGGTGCTCGACGTGCATGTCGACGGCAACTACCACGATGCCACCGGGCTGAACCGGCGCATCAACGCGATCGTTTACCTGAACCCCGAGTGGCAGCCCCAATGGGGCGGCGAATTCGGCATTTACGAGCGCGACGGTCGCACCTGCGTGAAGCGAGTTGCGCCCCTGTTCAACCGGCTGGTCATCTTCGACTCGCACGACTTCAGCTTTCATGGCCTGCCCGAGCCGCTTGCCTTTCCTCCCGGCACGGCGCGCAAGTCGATCATCCTGTACTACTACACGCAGGCGCCGCGCCCCGACCAGCAGGTGGCGATCGATCAGCCGCACAGTGCTTTGTGGGTGAAGCTCGAGCTCCATGACAAACGCGGCAACAAGACCCGGGCCTTCAAGTAGGGAACCGCATGAGCACCCTCTCCAAAGACAAGACGCTTCTGATCACCGGCGGCACCGGCTCGTTCGGCAACGCCGTACTGCAGCGCTTTCTGCATTCGGACTTCGGCGAGACCCGCGTGTTCAGCCGCGACGTGACGGACCCGGCGATGGTGTCGCGCGAAGAGATGGCACGCGGCAAAGACCTCGGCGGCCACTACCGCATTCCCGCCGATTCGCGCGACTTGAACTACGAGAAGTACTTCGTGCAGGGTGAGCCGGGCATTTCGGAGATCGACGACTACACCTTTAAGGTGATGACGGTCGTGGGCATGCGGCCGGAGATCATCCGGCTCTCGCGCACCATCGACAAGCTCGACCGGCATTGCGAGCACGTGCTGGTGCACACCGGGCAGAACTACGACTACGAGCTGAACGAGGTGTTCTTCGGCGAGCTCGGCATCCGCGCATCCGACCACTTGAGCTACACCGACTTCCTGAACCGCAAGGTCTGGCACAAGGCCGACACGCCTTGAGCAGCGAGCAGCAGGCCCGACCCTCGATGTCGTTCGCCGCGCTGCGAACCGACGTCTATTCGGCCGCCCGGGCATCGATCCGGCGCTTCGTGCATGAAGCGCGGCTGCATCGGGAGCGGCTCGCGCTGCCCAGGCGGCGCCCCTGCGTGGTGATGTTTCCTTCGACCCAACCGTGGTCCTCGTCGAGCAACCTGCGCGCATGGTTGGTCGCGCCCGAACTCGAGCGCCTGGGTTGGCGTGTGGTCGTGGTGCCTGAGCCGCTTTCGCTGAAACAGCGTGAGCGCATCCTGCGGCTCGAGCGCCCCGACGTGATCTGGATGCAGCAGACCCGGCACATGCTGAACCAGCCGTCGCTGTATGCGCCGATCCCGTGTGTGCTCGACGCCGACGACGCGGACTACCTCGACCCGCGTCACCACGATCGGATCGCAGCCTGCGCACGCGACGCGGCCGCGATTGTCGGCGGCAGCCAATTCGTCGCCGACCTGCTGGGCCGGCACAACCGCAACGTGTACGTCCTCTGGACCTGCACGCCAAAGCCATCCACCCAGCCGTCGATTGCGCCCGAGCACCGCGGCCCCATCGTCGCCTGGGCGCACGAGAGACCCATGCTGTTTCCTCTCGAGGCAGGTCTGATCCAGCGTGTGATGAGGCAGGTCTGCCGCCGCACGCGCTGCACCTTCTGGCTTTTCGGCAGCGAACCGGCGGAAGCGCAAGCCTGGCTCCAGCCGCTGCGCGAAGCCGGTGGCGAATGTGTCGCGATTTCTTTGCTGCCCTATGAGGCGTATCTGAGCAAGGTTGCCGAAGCCGCGGTCGGCTTGCAGCCGGTGTGCATGCAGAACGAATTCAGCCGAGGTCGCTCGTTCGGCAAGATCCTCGCGTACCTGGCGGGGCAGGTTGCCGTGGTGGCGTCCGATGCGGTCGAGCACCCGCGGTTCTTCCGGCATGGCCAGAACGGATTCCTCGCTTCGGAGTCGGTCGATGATTGGGTCGAGCCCATCGTCCGCCTGTGCGACGACAAGGCGCTGCGCCGTTCGGTCGCGCTGGCCGGTTGGAACGATTTTCACGCGCGCTTGACGACCGATGTGTTCGCACGGCGCCTCGACGGGATTCTCAAGAGCGTCGTGAATTCAAGAATGACGTCGGCCCCGTCGTGACAGCGAGGACCCTCAAGCAGAAGATCTTGCACAGCGCCAAGTGGACCTTGCTGGGGCACGGCGCTTCGCAAGTCCTACGATTCGGAAGCAACCTGATCCTCACTCGTTTGCTGGCGCCCGACATGTTCGGCGTCATGGCGCTGGGGTACATGGTCTTCACTGGCCTGACGATGCTGTCGGACCTGGGACTCGCCGACGTCATCACCCGCAGCCGGCGCGGCGACGACCCCAAGTTCCTCAACGTCGTATGGGTGGTGCAGATCGGACGCGGCGTCCTGATTGCGCTGTTTGCACTGGCGCTGAGCGCCTTGTGGTCGATGCCATGGTTCAATGCCCTCTTGCCGCGCACTTCGGTGTATGGCGACCCGCGCATTCCGTCTCTCATCGCGGTGCTCGCCATGCTGCCCCTGGTCGCCGCCTTCGAGTCGACCAAGAGCGTGTTGGCGCGGCGGCGGATGAACATCGCCACCCTGACCAAGCTCGACTTCGCCTGCCAGGTAGCCACGACCATCTTCACCCTGGCTTGGGCGTGGATCGACCGCTCGGTCTGGGCGCTCGCATTCGGGTGGGTGTTCGGCTACGCGATGAAGACGGTGCTCAGCCACGCGGTGCTGTCCGGGCCCAGCAACCGTTTCGAGTGGGAATCCGGCGCGTTCTGGGAAGCCTTCAACTTTGGCAAATGGGCCTTGATCTCATCACCCGTCTCGTTCCTGCTGACCAGCGGCGACCGGGTGCTGCTCAACGGATTCCTCGACGCCACGACGATGGGCTACTACTCTATCGCCTTCCTGCTGGTGACGGCGCTGCAGACGGCCATCGGCAAGGTGGTGTTTTTCTCTGTCCTTCCGGCATTGAGCGAGGTCAACCGCGAACGTCCGTCGGAATTGAAGGCCACCGTCTACAAGATGCGGCGCCCGCTCGACGTGGCTTGCGTGGTGCCCGCGGGCATGCTGTTCGTGCTCGGCGACACGGTGGTGAGAATCCTGTACGACAGCCGCTATCTGCCCGCGGGCTGGATGCTGAGCGTGGTGGCCTTGACGCTCGCCGTCGTCCAATTCAACGTCTTCGATCAGTTGCTAGTAGCCATGGGGCGCATTCGCACGCTGACTAGCCTGAATGTCTTGCGCCTCATCGTTCTGTACCTGGTGATGGGGCTGGGCTACTTGACGTTCGGGCCCAGTGGCGCGGTCATCGGCGTTCCTTGTGCAGCCTTCATCAACGCGCTGGTCCTGCTGGGCCTAAACCGGCGCTTGGGTTTCGTCGACCTGCGCCGGGAACTGCTCGGCATTCCGCTCTTCGTCGGCGGGGCGATACTGGGATGGTTGGTCAAGATCCTGGCAGCGGCGGTGCTCGGAATTTGATCCGGGAGCGGGCATGTATCTGATGGCCACCCACATCCCCATCTACACCGACGGGGTCCATCACGAAGTCGACGTGAGCTGGCAGCGCGACCTGCTGTTGACACGCGACTGGTTGGCCGGCCCGTACGGCGGGCTGACGGTGATTGCACCGTCTTTGCCGCTGCAATCGAACGATGGCCAGACGATGGCGCGCGTCGCGGTGGGGCGCGACGACGGAATCCGGGTCGTCCCGTCGATCGATGCGCGAGGCGGTGCGCGCAACTTCTGGCTGCGCGACCGCCATGTCTGGCATGCCGATGTCTCGAGGGAGCTGGCCGGCGCGAGAATCTTCCACACCGCCGCATGCGATGTTTTTCGGCCGGTGACGTTCATGGCCCATGCTGCCGCAGTGCGCGCCGGTGTGCCATCGGTTTTCGTCGGGCCCGACATGGACGTGCACGTGACCCTGCCCGACACCTTGCCGGGCCGCCTGCAACGCGCCATTTTCGATCGTTGGACACGGCGCGCGCTTCGCACGGCGCGGCTCGGCCTCCTGAAGGAGGGCCTTGTCTACGACCGGTACCAGCGCTTCGGATCGAACGTGAAAGCGGTGTGCCACTCGATGCACCGCGAGACCGATGTCATTGCCGGTGATCGGCTCGAGCAGCGATTGCAGGCAATGGACTCGGGCCGGCCGCTGCGCGCCGTGTACGCGGGTCGCTTCGTGCGCCGCAAAGGCCTGCACGATTCGATTTCGGCCATCGCCGATGCGACGCGGGCGGGCGCGGCCGTCGAGTTGCACCTCTTTGGCGGCGGCCCCGAGGAGGACGCTTTGCGTCGGCAGGCGACCGCGCTTGGTGTCGCGGATCGAGTCGTGTTCCATGGCGTCGTCGAATACAGCCCCGCCTTCATCCGCACGTTGGCCGAGTTCGATCTGTTTCTCTTCATGCCGATCGAAGAAGACACCCCGCGGGCGCTTTTCGACACCATGGCTGCCGGACTGCCACTGCTTGGAACCCGCATTCCGTTCCTGCGAACCCGCGTGGAGAACGACCGCCTAGGCGTGCTGGTGGAAATCCGCGACTCGAGCGGCGCGGCATCGCAATTGAGAACCCTGCAGACAGACGTGGACCGCTTGCGCGCGTTGTCACGCAATGCGCGCAACGCAGGCCTGCGCCACAGCGTCGACCGGTGGTATCGCCTGCGCGCCGAGTGGACCCAGGCGGCGTGCCCTGTCGCGCCTACTGGACCGTGCCGCGAAGTCGACTCTGCTGACTGGACATCCGCATAGGTGCCAGCTCGGGTTCCGTCCGGACGCCTGTGTCCAATGGCAGCGCAGCCTTGGCCAAGCGCGAATAGGCCACGCCCATGCCGCCGAGAACCCAGGCGAGCGCACCGATGCTCATGTACAGATTGACGGTGAACAGCATGGCCAGCGTGGCGACCAATGTCGCGACCAACGCCACACCCACGAGGTTGAATTCAAGATCGAGCTCGATGAGCGGCCTTGCCGCCTTGAGGCAGCGCAGGATGATCGACCCGAAAAACGCGGCAAACAGGCCCAAGCCGACCAAGCCGAAGCTGAGGGCGATCGTCGCATAGGCGTTGACGAGGTCGATGATGCCCTCGCCCTGGCGCAGCTGCTCCATGTAAGCAAGGTAGTTGGGCGAACCGAAGAGCGGGTTCTGCAAGACTAATTGCCATGAGGTTTCGGCCAGTTGCATGCGATAGGCCACGGTTTCACTACCGACATTCCCGATGAACGGAATATAGTCGATCATCTTGTCAGACCACGGTGAGATCAGACCCACCGCACCCACCGCCAAAAGCAGTCCGAGGGCCTGGGCCGACCTGCGCCGCGCGTCGGGTCCCAAGCTGAGGAAAATGACCCAGATCACCACCGCGCCCACCCATGGGCCGCGAGAGAACGTCGTCACGAGCCCGACCAGCAGGGCGAGCAAGATGCCGAGCTTCAGCGCGCCCCCCTCGACGCTAGACCTCAGCGCGAGCCAGAAACCGAACGCCACCGCGAAGGTAAACCCGAGCACGATGGGATGGCCCGCGTTGACCTGCGCGCGAAGATAGTTGCCGCGCGTGATGTGGCTGAGGAACGGAACGGTCCCCCAGTACTCCTCGAGACCGGCGTACAACAGCCAGCCTTTGAACATCTCGAACACGCTCATTGGTGCGACAAGAACCGCACCCAGAACGAAAGCTGCCATCAGTTCGCGAAACGACTCGCGGCTGCTGCACGCGCGGCTCAAGACGTAGTACGGCAACAGCATGTCGATACCCATCAGCACCACTCTCTTGCCGGTCGCGGTGACCGATTCGCCGGGCATGAGAAGCACGGTCTGGAGCAGCGCATACAGCAGAATCAGGAAATCGGTGCGCAGCAGCCCGGGGCCCGACACCGCATACGGCTCGGCCGACTCGCGCCGAAAAATCCCGAGCGCGAGCGGCAGAAGCAGCGCCAGCGATGCGAATCGCAGATGGTTCAACGCAAACAACTGGTTGACGAGGCCGAAAGTCGGCAGATCCATGCCGAGCGGGGGCAGCGTGATCAGCAGCATCATGTACAAGGCGGTCGGGTTCGAATCGCGACTCGCCGCGAACCAGACGAATGCTGCCGCGACCAGCGTGAACACCCAGAAGCTCGGGATCAGGAACGCAGCCACCGTCAGCGCGAGCCACAGATTTCGCCGAATCGCATAGTCGGCGGGTGACATGAAGCGCAGAAACGCCGGCCGAGCCAGCGCGAACACCAGCAATGCGAAGACCAGCACGACGAGGAGAGCTTTGTACAGGGTCAACATGGCTCGGGTTGGATGGTCGTAGCGTGTTGTACTCTATCGTCGCCCTGCGCTGTTCGAGCTCCGCGGGTGCGTCCACTGGCACCGATACGCCGGCACGACCGGCCGACGCGAGGCGATATCCCTTCGCAATTCTTCAGCACCCTTACTGGTTTGCGGTCGCAGAGCCGCCGGAAGATCACCTGAATGTTGGCCGGTCGTCAAAGTCCGCATTGACGTGTCAGGAAATTTTACACTCGGCGGCCG
>Ga0070706_100003544_pt1 | contig 15346 bp, 8 predicted proteins | sample KBSK5501metaG_FD_65476 | JGI IMG/M metagenome (GOLD analysis project Ga0070706, IMG submission 65476) | Corn, switchgrass and miscanthus rhizosphere microbial communities from Kellogg Biological Station, Michigan, USA - KBS K5-50-1 metaG | ecosystem: Host-associated > Plants > Roots >...
GGACGCAAGGGCCCTCGAGGCTGACGCGGTTAGCAGGCGTGCAACCGAACTGGAGACCGCACGTGCCATCCTCGCCTACATCCGCTGGCGCGCCGCCGTGACCGCCGTTGAGGAGGCCGGCAGGGCGTCAGACGCGGCGCGGCACGCCGAGGAGGAGGCGACGCACAAGGACGCCGAAGCTACGGAGCTCGAAGCGCAGGCACAGAAAACTGAAGCGGCGCTCCAGAAGCGAGCCGCGAAGCTGCCAGGTGCGGAGCGACTTCAGGCGCTTCAGAAGCTGGAGCGTGAATTGGAAAGAGCTGAGGCGGCGCTGGGTGGCGGCCTCAGTGCTGCCTTGCGGCCAACCAAAAAGCTCGGCGTGCGTGTTCAACTCGACGACGAGAGTCCGAAAGATATTCAGCTTTCGGCGGAGCGATCGTTCGACGCTCAGCGCCAAGTGCGTTTGGTCATCGCCGAAATCGGCGAGGTCGACATCACCGCTGGCGGCACCGAGCAGCGGAGGGCCGTCGATGAGCTGCGCGTCCGCTGGCGGGACGACGCGCAGGCGACTCTAAGCAAAGCCAAGGTGAAGACGCTCCGCGGCATCGCTGATTTGCGCGCCGCACTGGCCACGGAGCAGGCAGCGCTCGGTGAACTGAAACGCAGCGCCGAGCGGCTCCGGATTGACGCGAAGGGCCTTCGCGCACAAGCGACTATCTACCAGGGCAAGTCCGCTGCCCCCGCCTTCACACCTGAGCAGCTCGAGGCGCGAAAGGCGGCGATCCGCCCGCACGACGTGGAACAGATAGAGAGGCACTACCGAACTCTGGGCCAACCGCCCGAACCTCGTGCCGAGCAACTGCACGAGGAGCTTGCGAGGACCCACCGCAAACTCTCCGAAGGACTTGCTACCAGCGACGAGTCGCTCAGGATGGCAGAATTCCAGCTCGCGGAAAGGCGGAAAAGCGCCGGCGAATTGGAGGCCGCTCGGAAGGCGAAGACCGTTTCGCTGGGGAGCGATAATCTCGATGAGCTACTAGCCAGCACGCGCCAGGAGATCACGCGTATCGAGCAAGCGAAGTCAGAGCGCGAGGCGGAGCTCGCAGCGCTGGCTGCGACCGCGAGCAACAACGTGGAGAGCGCGAAGCAGGCGGTGACGACCGCGCAGGGTGTGTTGGGCAAGGCGAAGGCTGCGCGCGAAGGCACGTTCGCGGCGCTAGAAGAAGGGCGTGGCGAGTGCAGCCGTCGAAGGGGCGCGCTGGATGAGATGCGCGCCCGGATCGAACAGTTGGACCGCGGTGCCGCAGCGCGAGCGGTGGAAGCCCGAAAGTCGGAACTGGCTGCGCTGCCGGCAGACCCGGAGACCAGCACCATCGACGTGGAGCAAGCCGAGGATCGAGTCAAAGTCGCCGCCGCCGCCTACGAGCAAGCCAAGTCTGACCTAAATGTAAAAGAAGGGTCGCTCGCGCACGTGGGCGGTGCCGCGTTGCGCGAGGAAGTGCAGCGACTAGAAGAGGCCCGAACCGTGGCGCAAGCGCACGAGCGCGAGCTGGAAGTCGATGCGGATGCGTGGAGACTCTTGCGCGACACGCTGCGCGAAACCGAGAACGAGGAAGGCACTCACCTCGGCCGTGCGCTCGCCGGCCCGGTCACGGAGCGCTTTGAACAGCTGACCCAGGGCCGCTATAGCGGCCTACGCCTCGACGCCACGTTACGTGCTGAGGGTCTTAGCGCAACGGCCTCAAACTCCGCGGGCAGCGAGGTTTTGGAGGCCCTGTCTGTCGGTACCCGCGCCCAGCTTGCGGCGCTGTTGAGACTGTCGATTGCTGACCAGATGCGAAGCACCGTAGTCCTAGACGACCACCTCGTTCACACCGACGCGATCCGGCTGGACTGGTTTCAAGATGCGCTGCGGAGGATCGCGGTGAACACTCAGGTGATCGTCATCACCTGCCGGTCGCAGGACTACCTCTCGGTAGTTGGCTTGCCGGCCGATGGGCCGGCCACCGTGGATCTGGCCGCTGGCACTGTTCGGGCCGTTGACTTGGCGCGAACGGTCGTCCGGTTTGGCAATGCCTGAGCCATGAAGAAGATCCGTTGCGAAGGATGCGGGCAGAAGGTCTTGGAGCAAGGTTTGACGCGAGCGACTTGGATCCAGTCGAAGGCGGGTTCGCCGCGGTGGTGCGCAGACTGCGTCCTCTTGGACCCGCCGCCGAGTGGGCTGCTGCGGGACGTTAACCCCGTCAAAGGGGTGCCGGGGGGCCGGCAATGAGCTCGCGAGCCTAGTTGCCACAGAAGGTCCTTTTGCGCATGGCCCGAAGCGACTGTTTTCCCGCATCATAAATTCCACGAGCTGCGCCATCCGTTTGCGGCGGAGGAACTCGAAGCGACCGGCAGACCCGATTTCGGCGCCACCACCCAGTCGTACTCCTATGACCGCGTTTGGGTGGCTGCAGTACTCAGGTGAAGAATAAGCTGGGGCCCCTACGGGGGTAGGGCCCCTTCAAATTACCTGGGCAGGATATTGTCGTTCAACCAGGTGGAGCAACGAGTGAAGCCCGCCCAGACCGATTCACCGTCCAGGCTCGCCATGAGCAGCTCATCGTTGCTATCGATTTGGGGCTCAGCGCATATCGAATCGATGCTACTGAGGAGTTGGTCTTGATGATCCATGTGGAATCGAGGCAGTGCCACCAGTTCGATGTCAATCGCTGAATCGCATCGATCAGCGGCTTGTAGTCCCTTCCGGGTTGGTTCAGGTCATATCCGATCATGTAGGTCTTCATCTTGTTCCTAATTACCGGCACGGCGCCTTCGACCCGCCCTGAACCGGGATTAAGGGGACGGCGGGGGGCAGCAACTCTTGGCGGACGGGGGAGGTTCGCAGCTTGGTGTCCTTTGTTAGCCGCGGACTGTCTGCGCCAGTGTCAGCACGACGGCTGCCGCGGGCTGCCGTAGCGGCAGCCTAAGTCGCGCGACAAACCCCCGCAAGAAAGCGACGGGCGGTGATTTCTGCCTCCCGTCGCCGCACGCCGCCGCACGTGACCCCGGGTTCGAATCCCTGTCCCCCAGCCAGTCACGTCGCAGGAGCGAGCGAAGGCGACGTGTTCGCGGGGCCGACGGGACTCGAACCCGCGGGCTTTTTTGGCTTCGGGAACGCCCGTCGAGACGAAGGTTGGCGAAATGTGCCCCTCTTGTGCCCCTTCCCCGTGCAGAGCACTGCAGGTCCGTGCATGGCAGGAGGCCCGTCCGTATTGCACGGAACGGCGGGCGCATGCACCCGAGGGGTGGTTTTTGGCGGAAGCGTGTGGGAGTCGAACCCACCCGTCCCGGCGTTGAGCCGCGACGCCGACGGATTTGAAGTCCGCGAGGGTCACCGGACCCCGTGCGCTTCCGGGCCGAGGATATCGAACCCGGGCGCGGGAACGCCGCGCGCGTATCCTTCTCGACGTGCCGGTGAAGAAGGTCCTCGAGTCCCGCGTTCCCGTCAAGGTCTGGACGGAGGAGGTCGAGGAGTCCGCCCGCAAGCAGCTGATCAACACGGGCGCCCTCCCCTTCGTCTTCAGGCATGTCGCGGCGATGCCCGACGTGCACTTCGGCCTGGGGGCGACGGTGGGCAGCGTCATCGCGACGAAGGGCGCGATCTGCCCCGCGGCCGTGGGCGTGGACATCGGATGCGGAATGGCCGCCGTCAAGACCTCGATCGACGCGAACGCGCTCGAGGGAAAGCTGCCGGCTCTGCGCCACTCGATCGAGCGCGGCGTTCCCGTCGGGTTCCACAAGCGCAAGCAACCTCATCCGGCCGGTGCCGCCTTCCTGCGCGAGGCCGAGGAGGCCGGGCTGCCGTCGGTGGCGAGCCCGAGCGAGAAGGAGCGGGCCGCGCTCCAGTGCGGCACGCTGGGAGGCGGCAACCACTTCATCGAAGTCTGCGTGGACCAGGACGACGCGAAGCTCTGGGTGATGCTGCATTCCGGCTCCCGCCACATCGGGAAGGCCACGGCGGAGAAGCACGTCGGCCGCGCGAAGGGCATCATGCGGAGGCTGGCGGTCGACCTTCCGGATCCGGACCTCGCTTATTTCGCGAGCGGGACCGAGGAGTTTCGCGGCTACGTCGCCGACCTCGAGTGGTGCCAGCGTTACGCGTTTCTCAACCGGCGGGTCATGCTGGAAGAGGTCTTGAAGGACCTGCGGCACGTCCTCGGCGTGAAGGACCTGGGGCTCGCGCCCGAGATCAACTGCCACCACAACTACGTCGCGGCGGAGACGCATTTCGGAGAGGACGTCCTCGTGACGCGAAAGGGCGCGATCCGCGCCCGCAGAGGCGACCTTGGGATCATCCCCGGCTCGATGGGCACGGGCAGCTTCATCGTCTCGGGCCTGGGCAATCCCGAGGCGTTCGAGTCGGCGCCGCACGGGGCGGGCCGGAGGATGAGCCGTGGCCAGGCCAAGCGCACGTTCTCGGTGGAGGACCTCGCGTTCCAGACCAAGGGCGTCGAGTGCCGGAAGGACGCGGGAGTCCTCGACGAGATCCCCGGTGCGTACAAGCCGATCGGCGAGGTGATCGAGAACAGCTCGGACCTGGTCGAGGTCGTGGCCCGACTGAAGCAGATCGTTTGTGTGAAGGGGTGACCGCCGCTCGACGGCACCGCCCCCTCACCCTGCCCTCTCCCCCACGGGGGAGAGGGGAGCACCGTCTTCGCCCGCGCGACACTTCACAAGAGGCGAGGTGGCTGCAGTTCGCGGCGCGAGGAGTCTCCCGAGCTTGGCGAGGGAGGAGCCTCGCGGCGCGGGAGCCCGCAGCGGTCGCGCAGCAGCGCGAACGCGAGGGCGACGTGCGGGAGGAGGCTCGCGGCGCGGGAGCCGCGCAGCGAGGGACCAGGCGAGCGGTCGAGGCCGCATCCGGCCGAGCCGCTCGACGGTGCGCCCGGTCAGGGCGCAGGTCCCGAGCAAGCGAAGGCGACGTGCTGGCTGGGGGACAGGGATTCGAACCCCGAGCTCCTGGTTAACAGCCAGGTGTGTTACCGATTAACACCATCCCCCACGAGGGAACTCGCGACTACTTGCGCGGATTTCTATACTCGCCTGACGGGTCGATCTGCTTCAGCTCCGTCACCTTTCCGTCCACGACCACGAACTCGAAGACGACGTCCGAGAACTCCTTCACGCGGAATCTGCGCGGCTTCCAGGGCACGAGCGCCTGGAACGGCTCTCCCGGGTAGAGGAGCCCGAGGGTTCCGTCCTCCTTGAGTACCACCTGAAACTTGAATCCGGTCGGCGTCTCGTAGGTACCCGCGTAGGGCCGCAGCGTCGCCACGGCGGACAGCTCCGCGGGCGGACGCCGGACGAAGGTGACCTCGGCCTCGTCCAGCGACAGCAGGGCCTTGTCGACCTCGCCCTCTGGGCTCGTGGTGAAGTTCACCGACCACTTGCCGTCTTCCTCGTCGTCGGGCGTGTCGAAGCGTTCGTAGTGGAAGTGAGAGAGCGGCAGGTGAACCTTGTGGAAGTCGAACGCCATGGCGTCGTCCTTCATCGAGATCGCGACCACCCCGTAGGCCGGATGAGCGAACTCCCCGACGTAGTCGGCCAGAGGATGCGAAGGCTTCGTCCCGCCGACGCGCTCGCCGCCGGACTTCGCGCGAGCCTCCTTCCCCGCCTGCTTACCCTTCTTGTGGATCTCGAGCCAGCGTTCGCTCCAGGGCGTCTGGCTCATCCCTAGGAGCCGCTCGAACACGTTGTAGGAGACCGCGTTGTAGAGCGGCGCCGCGTGGTCGCCGATCACGAGCACGATCGCGCCGACCCCGTCCTGCGGCATCAGAGCGATCTGGGAGTGGAAGCCGTTGATGTCCCCGCCGTGGAAGGCGATCAGGTGGCCGCGGTAGGAGGCCGTGAAGCGGGCCGTCCCGTAAGCCTCGTTCAACAGCTCTCCGTAGCCGCGGGCCTCGAGCTGGGCGTTCGGGAGGGCGATCGCGGGCTCGAGCGTCGCCTTCAGGACGGCCGGAGGAATCACGGCCTTCCCGTCGATCCTGCCCTCGTTCAGCAGGGCGATGAGCCAGCGGGAGAGGTCTTCGACGTTGGAGTTGATCGAGCCGGCCGGGCCGACGCCGACTTGCTCGCGATAGTACGGAATCTCGTAGAGCTCGTAGGAGTCGCGGCGCTCGTTGTACGGAACGCCGTGGTCCGCCTGCTTCAGAACGTCGTCGATCGAGAAGACGGTGCTCTTCATCCCGAGAGGCCCGAAGAGCCGCTCACGCACGAAGTCCTCCCACGGCTTGCCGGATAAGAGCTCCACGATGTACCCGGCGGCGGCGTACATCATGTTGTTGTAGAGGAAGGTCTGCCGCATCGGCTGCGAAGGCTCGAGGAACTTCAGCCGCTCGAAGAGCTCCTTGCGGGTGAAATCGGACTTGTACCAGATCAGGTCGTGCCGGGTGATTCCCGTGCGGTGAGAGAGCATGTCCCGGATCGTGACCTTCGCGTTCAAGTCGTCGTTGTAGAACTGGATGCTCGGCACGAACTGACGGATCGGCTTGTCCCACTCGAGCTTGCCCTCTTCGACGAGCAGTCCGATCGCGACGGCCGTGAAGAGCTTGGTGTTCGAGGCGATAGGCTGCACCGTCGCCGGCGTGTAGGCGAGCTTCTTGCCGTAGTCGCGGAAGCCGTATCCCTTGGCGAAAACGAGCTTGTCCTTGACCACGACCCCGACGCCGATGCCGGGAACGTTCCAGTCGTGGACGATCTTCTCCATGTAGGCGTCGAAGCCCTTGAGAGTCTTGGGGGCGGGAGCCTCGGCCGCGAAGGCGAGACGCGTGGGCGCCCCGGCGAAGGCCGCGACGAGCGCAAGCAGGCGGGCGACTCTCCGGACGCGGTCGAGGCGCGGTCCAATCATGCTCCGAGCTCCTTTCTTGCGAGGCGCCGATCGGATAAGAGTGGTGGACGCTACCCGGATCGCGAGAGAGGGTCAAGCGGGCCGAGGGGCCCGGCGGACGGAACGTTTCCTGCATGAATTCCCCAGAAGGAGGTGAACAGCATGAAAGCCAGGGAGCTCATGACCAAAGACCCGAAGACCTGCGAGCGCGACCACGACCTCGGGTGCACGATCCGCATCATGAAGGAGGAGGACTGCGGCATCGTACCGGTCACCGAGGGCAACGGAGAGGCGCGGGTCGTCGGCGTGGTCACCGATCGGGACATCGCCCTCCATCTCGGAGAGCGGGACGCGAAGCCGTCCGAAGTGCGCGCCGGGCAGGTCATGTCGATCCGGCTCGTCTCCTGCTCGCCCGACGACGACGTCAAGGACGTCAGCCGCCGGATGCAGGAGTCTCAGGTCCGCCGGATTCTGATCGTCGAGGACGGCAGGCTCCGCGGGGTCGTATCCACGGCCGACCTCGCGCGCGCCGCGGCGGGTGAGACGCGGATGGAAATGGAAGTGGCGCGGGTCATCGAAGAGGTCTCGGAGGAAAGCCCGGAACGGCCGCGCGCTTAGAGGCGGGAGGCGAGCGTCTCGTTGTGCGGTCTCGCGCGGTCGCAGGCCGAACGCTTGGCCAGCTCTCTGGGACCGAAGCCGCGTAGCCCGGGATCCCGGCCGTTGTGACACGACGCCCGCGTGACCTATGATCGGGCATCTTCTTTTCGTTCCGACAACTCGCCGACCGGGCAGGTCTCGGGGAGAAAACGAGGAGACTCCTCGCGGTCGCGCCCGCAATCCTCCTCCTCGGCGCCTCGGTACCGCCTCCACCGACCGGCGACCTCGCGCGAACAGTCGAGCGTTTCCAGGAGATCCGCGTGGGAGCCGAGTCGTTTCTGGTGGCGAACCTGCGCCTGACGTCCGCCCATCTGGAGTGCGTGCTGACGTCCGGGCGCGCGGCGACGGTCCTCGCCGGAGGCGAGCCGATCGGGCTCTTTTTCGAGGGGACGGGATCCCTGCAGTACGACTCGGCGGACCCGATCGAGGCGCCGGTCGTGACTTTCGTCCTCAAGAAGAACACCGGGCTCACGCCGGAGAAGACGGAGAAGGGCACCCGGATCCGCGACACGTTCGGCCGGATCCTCTGGCTCGCTCCGGGCCAGCCTCAGCCCGATCTGGGCCGCCAGACGCGGGCGTCGCTCGAGGCGAGCTTCACCCAGGAGAGGGAAAAGTTTCGCCGAACGGCGATTCGACCGTTCTCTCACGCGTTCGCGACTCAGAGGCTCGACGCTCCGGACGCGCCGACGGTCCGTGCGGAGATCGACGGCGGTAAAGAAACGCTCGTTTACGAACGGGAGAGCGTCGAAGACCCCTCGGAGAGGCTCATCCAGCTCCACTCCAGTCCGTCGAACGATCCGGAGCTGCGCAAGCAGCTGTGGCCGCTCACGCTCTCGCACCAGCTCCTCGGCCGAGACCGGCGAGACCCGGCGCCGCCACGCTTCGTCCTCACGGACGTCGACGTGCAGCTCTCCGCGTCCGCCGGCGACGACGCCCGGCTCAGCGTGATCGAGACGCTCGTGCCGCAGAGGGTCCCACAGAGCGTCTTCCGCTTCGATCTGGATCGGACGATCTACAAGCAGGTGGGGAACAATCTCGCCACTCGCACCGAGCGCGTCGAGAAAGTCACCGATTCGGCGGGCCGGTCCCTGTCGTTCGCCCATCAGAACGACGAGCTCTTGATCCAGCTCGCGGAGCCCGCGGCGCCGGACGTCCCGATCAAAGTCCGCTTCGACATCGATGGCGACTTCCTGATTCGCCCGGGCGGCGACAGCTATTGGGAGCTCGGCGGCGATTGGTTTCCGCAGCCGCCGCTGGGGGGCCAGTACTACACGATGCACACGCTCGTGCGCGTCAAGAAACCGTTCATTCCGTTCGCCCCCGGAGCGACGATCCGCCGCGCCGAGGAGGGCGACGAAAACGTCCTCGAGACGCGAGTGGACAAACCCGTCCAGTTCGCGACGGTCCTCGCCGGCAAGTACGACATGCAGGAGGAGGTCCGCCACGGCGTCACGATCCGCGTCGCCACCTACGCGCTCACGAATCGGCGCGCGATGAAGCAGCTCACCGACCTCGCGGATACGATCATCAACTACTACGTCGAGTTCCTCGGCGCGTTTCCATTCCCCGAGTTCAACATCCTCGAGATCAACTCCTACGGTTTCGGACAGGCGCCTCCGGCCACGATGTACATCACGAAGGAGGCGTTCAACCCGATCATGGGAGAGGAGAACCAGCTCTTCTCGCAGGGCATCAACGAACGCTTCGCCCACGAGATCGCGCACCAGTACTGGGGCCACGTCGTGAAGATGCCGAGCCTCGAGGAGCAGTGGATCACCGAGTCCTTCGCGGAGTACACCGCCGCGGTGTTCCTGAAGGCGAGCCGGGGCGACGCGATCTACCGCTCTCTCTACAACCACTGGAAGACCCGCGCGTCCTACGCGTCGAGCGCGGCGCCGATCCCGCTCGCGAACCGAGCGCGGGTGGTCGACGACTTCGTGACGAGCTTCTCGATTCGGGTCGGACTCCTCTACAACAAGGGCCCCGTTCTCCTGGCGGCGCTCCACCGCGAGCTCGGCGACGATAAGTTCTTCATGTTCTTGAAGTCCTATCAGAAGTCCTTTCGGTGGAAGTTCGGCTCCACGAAAATGATGGTCGGGCTCCTCCAGTTCATGACCCAGAAGGACTTCGGGCCTTTCTTCGAGGCGAACTACTGGGCCACCGGAATGCCGAAGGACTGAGGAAGATCGAAGTCGGAGGCAACACGATGTCTCGCATCTCGTTCGCTGTCGCCGCACTGTCTCTCATCGCCGGAGCAGCCGGTTTCCGCGGAGGCGCCGGGCCCGGGGCCGCGGCGGCCCCCGCCGGCCGTTACGAGGAGCTCGTGGCTCTGTTCCGCGACTGGCGGTCCTTCCAGAGTCCGAAGCTCGTCGACGGCGTGCCGGACTACGGCGCCTCCTCGATGGCCGCGCAGGCGAGAGAGCTCGCCGCATTTCGGAAACGCCTCGCCGACATGGACCCGAGCGGCTGGCCCATCGCCCGGCAGGTCGACTACCACGTCGTGCGCGCCGAGATGAACGGCCTCGACTTCGACTATCGGGTGCTCAAGCCGTGGGCCAACAACCCGGGGTTCTACGTGACCGTCTTCACCGAGGAGAGCGACCAGCCCTCGCGCGAAGGGCCATTCGCCTCCGGCGCGGTGGAGCTCTGGACCTACACGTTCCCGCTCACGGCCGACGCAGCCTCGAGGTTGGACCCGGGGGTCCGAGCGATCCCGAAGCTCCTCGCGCAGGCGAAGACGAATCTGGTGGGTAACGGAAGGGACCTCTGGATCTTCGGAGCGAAGAACATCCGGCAGCAGTCCGCGGATCTCGCGCAGCTCGCCACCCGGGTCTCAAACGCGCCGGCAGGGCTCCCGGCCGACGTCGCCCGGGCAAAGGAGGCGACGGACGATTTCGCGGCGTGGGTCGAGGCACGGGCGGCGTCGAAGACGGGGCCCTCGGGAGTCGGCGTCGAGAACTACGACTGGTACGTCAAGAACGTGCAGCTCGCGCCCTACACCTGGCGCGAGGAAGTGGCGATCATGGAGGCGGAGCTGGCGCGCGCCCAGGCCCTCCTCGCGATGGAGGAACGCCGCAACGCGAATCTGCCGCAGCAGATCCCGATCGCGAGCGCCGAGGAATATGACCGGCGATTCGGCGCCGCGGTGACCGAGTACATGCGGTTCCTGCGGGACCACGACATCCTGACGGTCCGGGACTACATGGATCCCGCGCTGCGCGCCCGTGTCGGCACCTTCAGCCCGGGTCCGCGGGAGTTCTTTGCCGAGGTGGCCTATCGAGACCCGGAGGTACTGCAGACCCACAGCTATCACTGGTTCGACAAGGCTCGGATGTCACACGAGCCCCATGCGAGCCCCATCCGCCGAGGGTCGCTCCTCTACAACATCTTCAACACGCGCACCGAGGGACACGCGACCGGCTGGGAAGAGCTGATGATGGAGGCGGGCATGCTCGACTCCCGACCGAGGTCGCGCGAGCTCGTCTACATCCTGCTCGCCGAGCGGGCGGCGCGGGCGCTGGGAGAGCTCCGGATGCACAGCAACGAATACACGCTCGACCAGGCCGCGGCGTTCGCCTCCGCGAACACCCCGAGAGGCTGGCTACGGCTGGATGGGGGCCTGGTGCGCGGAGAGCAGCACCTCTACCTTCAGCAGCCCGGCTACGGGACGAGCTACATCATTGGCAAGATCGAGATCGAAAAGACGCTCTCCGAGCGCAAGCAACAACTGGGCGAGGGCTTCACCCTGAGGCGGTTCATGGAGGAATTCGATGCCGCCGGCCTGGTCCCCGCGTCCCTGATCCGTTGGGAGCTGACGGGGCGGATGTCCGGCGAGCTCAAAGGAATGCTGTCGTGATCCGCTACGGCGTGACGACGATCTCGCCCTTCATCTTTCCGTGTCCGAGCCCGCAGAACCTCGCGCATTTGAACTTGTAAGTCCCGGGCTTCTCCGGGGTCAGGGTGACCGTTTCGGGCTTGTCTTTGGCGAAAACGACCTTGGCGACGTTCAACTCCTTGCACTCGAAACCGTGCTTGGTGTCTTCGCTCTGGAACGTGATCTCCACCGGCTCACCGGCCTTCAACTCGATCCGCGAGGGCTGAAACTCGAACTTCTTGGCGACGACGGTGATCTTTCGGGGTTCCTGAGCGAGAAGCAGAGATGGGCAGAGCAGGGCGGCGGCGAGGACGGCGGCGGGGGTTCGGGGGTGTCGCATGTCGGTTCTCCTTCGCAGTTCGGACTTCCACTCTGAGCCGCGAGCAATTTTCCGGCCATCGCGGGCGCCGCGCACCCAATCCTTAGGGGTCTCTTAAGGAGAGCGGAGTTGGCCTGCACGCGTGGTCAGCGGCTCGAGCGCCGCCGCGATGGCGTCCGCGATCCGGCCCGCGCCGACGGGATCGGGATGGCCGTCCCTCGGAATCAGATGAGAGGGATCGATATCGACGACGACGTGCGGCAGGTCGTCGAGCAGCGCGTGCAGGACGAACGCCTCGGGATGCGTGTCCAACGGACGCGGCGGTCCGACGCTCGGCACGACGAAGAGGGGCAGCGCGCCGCGCGCCCGCGCAGCGCCGGCGGTGGCGAGGAGGATCTTCCGCGTCAGCTTAAGGCTCCTCTGCAGCTGCGCCTCGGAGAGATACGGAATCTCGTCGACGAAGACCTGCCGCAGCCGGAACGGCGAGCGCGACCGAGGCTCGACGACCAGCGCGCCGTCGCGAACCGCCAGTCGCGATCGATCGTCCTGGATGTTGCGGTGCAGCTGCACCGGAAGGACCAGGGTCACCACCGCGACGGGATGGGCGAAACGGGGCAAGGCATCGACGGCGCGTAGGTGAGCCTGATCGCTGCCGTAGCCGCCTTCGGCGACGTTGACGACCTGCACTTGCAGCTTGTCGGCGAGCCGAGCCGCGAAGGTCTCCTGCCATTGCAGGCCGTGCCCCACGGCGGTCGATTCGCCGGTGATGATCACGGTCGGCGCCCGAGGATCTTCGAGCCAATCCTGCGATGGAGCGCGATCTCCGTGCGCGTCGATGGAATAGAGCGCACGGCGCTGGGTGCCGCGCGGCGGTAGAAGCATCGTCCGGCGGGGGACGAAAGCCCACCCGGTCCGCGGATCTTCCACGCCCAGTATCCATTCGAGACGGGGGTTGGGCTTCTCGGCCTCCGGCCGCTGAAAGATGCGCAGGATCAACTCCGAGGCGCCGATCGAGAGCACCAGCGCGATCGCGACGCGCACAACGCCGCCCGGCGTCGCCCGCCGCCCAGCGGCGACGGCACACGCCACCAGGGCGATGCCGAGCGCGATCGCTCCGATACGCAATGCCGGCAGCGTCCAGGCGGGAGGCGGAAGACGGTAGGCCGGCACGACGACATGCCGCTCGAACCAGGCCTCGTTCGCAATCGCGGCGAACCACAGGAGCGCGGCGGCGGGGGCGGTGATCGTCAGGCAAAAGATCCGCCGGAGCATGGACTTCAAAGTACCAGCCTCCGACCACCAGAAACGACGGGGGCGTCGACCGTTATTCAAACATGAGAGATTCCTAAAACGACCGTTGCAATGGCAGATGCTTCGCATCCTCCGCGCTTCATGCGGGCCGAACCGTCGACCGTGGACTCGCTTCTCGAACCGCTGCACAGGTGGGTCTGGACGGACGTCGACCGCCGCGCTCGCAAGCTGCTTCGCTTCTCCGAGACGGAGGCCGACGGCGCTCGCGACATCACCCGGGCCGCCGAGCTGACGCGCGACCCCGTACTCCGGAGCCTCTACCTTCGTCACGCCGACGACGAGCAGCGGCACGCCGCTCTCTTCCGCCGGCGCGGGCAGGAGCTGCTCGATTCGTCGAAAGCTCGCGTCTTCGAAGCAAACTGGTTCGCGCCGGGCGAGCGCGGGCTCGACGATCTCGAGGTCTCGTCGGAGGCCGACGAGGCGCTCCTGGCGTTTCTCCATCTGTCGGAGAAGGCGGCGGCGGGCCGTTTCGTCGTCTACGCGAAGGTCCTCGATTGCGATCCCCGGACGCGAGCGGTGTTCGCCCGCGTCTTGAAGGACGAGGTGTTCCACATGAGCTACACACGCAAGCAGCTTGCGCGTCTGGCGCCGCGCCGGGAAGGTCTGCGCTTGTGGCAGGCGCGCGCCGGAAGGCTCTGGAAGGCCTATCTGCGTTTCGCCTCCGCACTGGCCGGCGTCCTGGGGACGCTGATGCTCGCAATCCAGTATTTCGTCATCCTGCCGCTCTTCGCCCTGCTCGCGAAGCGCTCGGCGCGGCGCGAGCCAGAGGGATTCGCCCGGTCCCGGCCGGTCCTGACTCTGGAGGGTCAGTACTGATGCGCATCCTCGGCATCTCGGCGCACTACCACGATTCGGCCGCGGCGCTGCTGGTCGACGGTCTACCGGTGTGCGCCGTGCAGCAGGAGCGTCTCTCGCGGCGCAAGAACGACGCGTCGTTCCCCATCGAGGCGATCGAATGGTGTCTCGATCGCGGGGGGTTGGCTCCCGACGAGCTCGATGCGGTCGTCTTCTACGAGAAGCCGATGCTCAAGTTCGAGCGCATTCTCACGATGGCGCTGCGCGGCTTTCCACGATCGTGGCACAGCTTCCCTCGCGCCATGAAAAACGCCTTGGGCGGAAAACTCTGGATCAAAGGCATCATCGCGTCGCAACTCGGCGTGCGCGCCGACCGCATTCTCTTCACCGAGCACCACCGGTCCCACGCCGCGGCGGCGTTCCTCACGGCGCCGACGAGACGGGCCGCCATTCTCACCGCCGACGGCGTGGGAGAGTGGGCAACGCTCTCGCTGGGTCGCGGTTCGGTCGACGGCGACGGCGCGGTGTCGTTGGAGCTCCTGCGCGAGCTGCGCTTCCCACACTCGCTGGGGATGCTCTACTCGACGTTCACCGCGTTTCTGGGCTTTCCGGTCAACGAAGGCGAGTACAAGGTGATGGGTCTCGCGTCGTACGGAAGGCCCTCCTTCGAGGCGCAGGTGCGCCGAATGGTCCGGCGGGCCGCCGACGGCGCGCCGCTCCTAGACCTGTCCTATTTCGAGTTTCACGAGAGCGCGCGCCGGAGCTTCTCCGATCGTTTCGTCGCGGAGCTGGGGCCGCCTCGCGATCCTCTGGATCCGATCGATCTGGCGACGCCCGATGGCGCGCGATACGCGGACATCGCGGCCAGCGTACAGCGGGTGCTGGAGGAGATCCTGGTCGATCTGGCGCGCTCTCTCGCGCGCGAGACCGGGCTCGAGGATCTCTGCCTCGGCGGAGGCGTGGCGCTGAACGGCTGCGCGAACGCGCGCATCCTGCGCGAGTCGGGCTTCCGCAACGTCTACGTCCCCTACGCGCCGGGCGACGCCGGTTGCGCGCTGGGAGCCGCTCTGGCGGCGGATCGGCTGCACTTCGGCCGGCCGCACCGCGAAGTGCCGGATCATCCCTATTGGGGGGCCTCGATCGACGCCGGCGAGCTGGCCCGCGTCGCGCGGGAGGATGGGCTCGATCTCGAGGAGTTTCCTCGCGAGTCGGAGTTGATCGATCGCGTCGCCCGGGAGCTGGCACGGGGCCGCATCGTGGGGTGGATGCAGGGACCGACGGAGTTCGGCCCGCGGGCACTCGGCAACCGCAGCATCCTCGCCGCGCCGAAGGACGCCGAGATGCGAGACAGGCTCAATCGCAGCATCAAGTACCGCGAGGAGTTCCGGCCGTTCGCCCCGGCGGTTCCCGTCGAGCGCGCCGAACGCTACTTCGACCTGCCCCCCGGCGGCGCGCGCCTCGGACGCTTCATGTCGGGTGTTTTCCCGGTGCGCCCCGAGTGGCGCGATCGGCTCGCGGCGGTCACGCACGTCGACGGAACCGCGCG
>Ga0070706_100003545_pt1 | contig 15345 bp, 17 predicted proteins | sample KBSK5501metaG_FD_65476 | JGI IMG/M metagenome (GOLD analysis project Ga0070706, IMG submission 65476) | Corn, switchgrass and miscanthus rhizosphere microbial communities from Kellogg Biological Station, Michigan, USA - KBS K5-50-1 metaG | ecosystem: Host-associated > Plants > Roots >...
CCGGGGAGGACAGCATTCCGCCACCTTATGCGATCCCGATCGGGAGTCCCTGGGACGCTTCTCGGGATCGCATCACTCCTTCCGGCCGGCCTCCTCTCCGGGGCGACCCCGATCTCGCCTCCCGTCGTGGAGTATGCGATTCAGGTCGGTCTCGACCCGCAGGAGAAGATGCTGGACGGCAGGGAGCATCTGATCTGGCGAAATCCCTCGGGCGATTCCGTCTCCGAGCTCCGCTTCCATCTGTACTTGAACGCCTTCAAGAACAATCGCTCGACGTTCATGCGCGAGTCGGGCGGCCAGCTGCGCGGAGATCGGGCGGGACGAAGGCCCGAGGACTGGGGGTGGATCGACCTCACGTCCATGAAGACAGCCGCGGGCGCGGATCTGAAGCCCGGGTTCCGTTTCGTCCAGCCCGATGGAAACGATCCCGCCGATCAGACGGTCCTCTCCGTACCGCTCCCCGTTCCCGTGGGGCCCCATGGCCAGGTCGCTCTGGACATCGCGTTTCGAGCGCGGCTGCCCAAGATCTTCGCGCGAACGGGCTTCGTCCGTGACTATTTCCTCGTGGGCCAGTGGTTTCCCAAGCTCGGGGTCTACGAGCCGGCCGGGGTCCGACAGCGCCGGGCGGGAGGCTGGAACTGCCATGCGTTCCACGCGAACTCCGAGTTCTACGCCGACTACGGAAGCTGGGACGTGTCGATCACCGTGCCGTCGAAGTTCGTCGTCGGAGCCACCGGCAAGAGGGTCTCGGAGAGGCGGGAAGGCGACCGGACCACCTACCGCTACGTCCAGAGCGACGTCCACGACTTCGCGTGGACGGCGGACCCGCGGTGGCGAGTCACGGAGTTCACCTTCGATCCCGTGCGGGACGTCCCGCCGGGTTGGAGCGCACGCGCCGCGCGGGAGCTCGGCATGTCGGAAACCGATATCGCGCTCAAACCGATTTTCGTTCGGCTCCTCATGCAGCCGGGCCACGAGCGGGGGCGCGACCGCTATCTGCGATCGATCAAGGAAGGAATCTCGTTCTACGGTCTCTGGTTCGGGGCGTACCCCTACGAGACTCTCACCGTCGTGGATCCTCCGGACGACGGGGTCGGCTCGGGAGGGATGGAGTATCCGACCTTCATCACCGGCGATGGCGCGCAGCCGTGGCTCACCCGATGGCCGCTCTCGGGCGTCCTCGGCATCGAGCTCGTCACGATCCACGAGTTCGGGCACCAGTACTGGTACGGGATGGTCGGGTCCAACGAGTTCGAAGAGTCCTGGCTGGACGAGGGGATCAACACGGACTCCGAATACCGGACGATGGCGCTGGCGTACGGGCCGCGCGACATGATTCGGCTGCCGGGCGGGCTCGGCACCGACGAGGTGTCGCTGGCCCACGCCCAGTACCTCGGTCTGCCGAATCTGGATCCGATCCTCCGCTGCGCCTGGTGTTTCGCCTCCGGCTCGTCCTACGGAGTCAACTCCTATCCGAAGGTCGGCCTCTTCCTCGGGCAGCTCCGAAACGATCTGGGCGCGGAGACCTTCGCCCGCGCGCAGCGCGCCTACTTCCAGCGCTGGTCGTTCCGTCATCCCTCGACGTCCGACTTCTTCGACGTCTTCGAGAAGGTATCCGGACGCGACCTATCCACGTATCGCCGCAACCTGGTCGAGGGGACCTCGCGACTGGACTGGCAGATCGTCTCGGCCCGGACGGACGAGGCCGTGCGGGACTGGGGCGTCTTCGACCGGGCGGAGGGGCGGACGACGCTCGAGAACGGCGAGCCGGTCCAGAGCGGCCGTTCCAAGGGAAGAAACGCCGCGAAAGAGAAGACGGCTTACGACACGACGGTCCTCTTCGGCAACACGGGTGAGTGGGAGCACGGCGCGCGGGCGCGACTCGTCTTCGAGGACGGCACGGTGGTCGACCGCACGCTGCCCGCCACGGCGCGATGGGTTCGATACCGCATGCGATTCGGGTCGCGGCTCGCCTGGGCCGCCGTGGATCCGGACCGGCGCAACGCCTGGGAGTGGAACCGGCTCAACGATTCCAAGGTGCTCCGCACGGGTCGGGGCGAGGCGCGCACGCTGAGCCGGCGGGCGGGCGTGAAGTACTTCGGCTGGGCGTCGTTTCTGGTCGGGCTTTGGACGCAGCTTCTCTGGGTGATCGCGTGAGCCCGACGCGCAGGGGCTCCATCGGCGCCGGATTCTCGGCACTCTCGCACGGCAAGCTCATCCTGCTTCTCGCCCTGACGACGGCGGTTCTGGGCGTTTCGGCCGCCATGCCGCTGGCGCCGACCCTGAGCGATGCGGTCGCTGGCACTCTGGCCGGGGATCACTTCATTCGAAACCACCCCACCTTCGCGCCGACCGACCTCTTCGATCTCCTGCACGAGAAGGCGGCCGCCTTCGCCGGCACGGAGCGGGCCGCCGGATGGGCGGGCCTGCTCGCCGTCCTGGCGCAAGCGTTCTTCGCGGGAGGCGTCGTCGCCGTGCTCGGCCGCGGGCCGTTCTCGTTCGGTCAGTTCTTCGAGCCCGCGCGGCGAAATTTCTGGCACAACGTCAAGTGCGGTGTCCTCTTCGCGGTCCTGGCGGTGGCCGTTCTGGGCCTCTGGTTCGGCGCCGTCGGCGGCGCCACGCACAAGGCCCTCGAGCGTGTCCCTCCCGACGCCTCCGTGCGCACCTTCCTCTGGTGGGTTCAGCTTCTCGTCGGCGTTTTCCTGTTCGCCGGCCTCTCGCTGCTCTACGACTTCGCGCGGGCCTCGCGCCGGTATGCGCCGAGGATCGGCGCCTGGCGCGGTTACGGCTTCGCGCGACGCGCCCTCTCCGACGCGCGGGCGGCGGCCCTCGGGATCTTTCTCTTCTGGCTGTTTCTGGGGGGCATCGCCGTGCTGCTTCCGCTCGCGCTCGCCTGGTCCATGCCGGCCGTCTCCCCGCTGGCGATCCTCGTGCTGTCTCTTCTGCAGTTCGGGGTGTTCTACGTCCGGTCGGCCGCGCGCGTTGCCGCGTGGGGCTCGTACGTCGAGTTCCTGGACGCGCGGGCGGCGAGCTCTTCCTAGCGTCGGAGCGCGGGCGCGTCCGCGTCCGCCCACGCGCCGAAGCGCGCGATCCCCTCTCGGATGCGCTCGCTCCGCGTGGCGAAGGAGAATCGCACACAGGCATCGTCTCCGAAGGCGTCCCCCGGCACCGCGGCGACGTGGGCCTCCGCGAGCAGCTTGTCGCAGAAAGCCGCCGAGCCCGCCACCCGCTTGCGCGGATAGAGTGCCGAGACGTCCGCGAAGGCGTAGAAGGCGCCGTCCGGAAGGGCGCACCGAACGCCGGGAATCGCGCTCAATCCCTCGACCATCACGCGGCGCCTCCGAGCGTAATGCGACAGCATCTCAGCCACCGACGCCGCCGAGCGCTCCAGATCGGTCAACGCTTCGAGCGCCGCCGCCTGGGAGATCGACGATGCGTTCGACGTCGTGTGGCTCTGGTACGAGGCCATGGCCGTCACGAGCTCGGGCGGGCCGACCGCCCAACCCAGCCGCCATCCGGTCATGGCGAACGTCTTCGACGCCGCGCCGGTCACGACGACGCGCTCGTGGCGGCCCCGAAGCGCGGCCGCGGAAGCGTGCGTCTGGCCGTCGTACAGGAATCGGTCGTAGGTCTCGTCGTAGATCAGCCACGCGTCCCGCTCGGCGCACCAGTCGGCGATGGCCGAGAGCGCCGGTCCGGACACCGCAGAGCCCGTCGGATTGTTCGGCGAGTTTACGATCAGGCCGCGCAGCGACGCCGTCTCCGCCTGCCGCAGAGCCGACGCCGTCGCGCGCCAGCCGCCCTCGAGTTGGGTCGGGACGAAGACCGGCCGAGCGCCCGTGAGCCGCACCATCTCGGGAAAGGAGACCCAGTAGGGGGAAAAGAGCGCGATCTCGTCCCCTTCCTCGAAGAGCGCCTGACAGACGTTGAAAACGGCCTGCTTGGCGCCGGCCGTGACGATCACGTTCTCGCGCGCCGTTTCGGCGCCCTGCTCGCGCCGGTACTTCTCGGCGATCGCGTCGCGCAGCGCCGGCTCCCCTGCGACGTCGGTGTACCGCGTCCGCCCCTCCTCGATGGCCCGGATCCCGGCACGCCGGACGAAGTCCGGCGTCGCGAAATCGGGTTCGCCGATCGAGAGATCGACGACGTCCACTCCCGAGGCGGCCAGCGCCTTGGCCTTTCGGGCCGCGGCCGTCGTCGAGGAGGGAGCCAGCGAGGCGACTCTCCTGGAAAGCGGCAGGTGCGTCATCGTCGGGCCTTCCATGCGCGCGAGAAGGCCAGGAAAACTCTGATGCGTTTCCTGCCGGTCGCAACCAACACCAGCTCGACGGCGATCCAGAGGGAATAGACCCAGATCATGTGCTGTCTCGACGACGGCATCACGAACTGAATCAGCCAGAGCAGGAAGAGACCGACCGCCTCGTACGTCTCGAAGCTCATCGAGGCGAGGAAGATCCAGCCCAGAAACGCCTGCAGGATCGTCAAGAGGATCTCGAGCCGCTGAAACTCGTCGAACGGAAGCGGAGAGGCGTCGCCATGGCTCCAGCAGTAGATCACCGCGAGGAGCCCGGAGAGCACACCCCACTGATTGATGTTGGACGAAACCATGTTCATCAACGCGACCGGGGCTCGCGTGACCCGCCGGGCCCAGGCGAAGGCGGACGTTTTCTCCGGAAACTCGGAGATGAAGGGCGCAACCCACTGGATGAAGACGAACTGAGAGATCCCCAGGCTCACGGCTACGGACATCATGGAGTTCAGGAACGGTTCGGCGACGACGAAGATGATCGCGCCACCGACCAGAAACAGGCCGCCGACGGCAGCCCATCTACGCCCGCCGGGAAACGACAACGCCCACCGTGATACGGCCGGAATGTCCTCGTCCACCTCCAGACTTTCCGCCCGCGGAGGAAGCCTGAAAAGAATCGCCAGATAGACGACGTAAGTGGAGGCGAGGAACGCGGCGTCCAAGAGCGACAGGTTCCCCTTCGCCCACACGACCACGAAGTACGCCAGCGGCGGAAGGAGCCCGAGGACTTCGACGGCGTGGTCGTCGGCGAGGGTGAGGGAGCGCAGGGGCCGCCTCTCCCTGCGGCGCGAGAAGAAGGCCGCCACCGCGTAGATCATCGGCCAGCCGAATCCCGTCAGGAGACGAAGGCTGCCGGTGAAATTGGCGATCGCGAGGTGGACCATGTCCGGGTTCTTTCCGGCTTTCCATGCGATCAGGGCTTCGACCGCAAATTCCGGCATCGTTTGAATCAGGGCGAGGACGGCCAGCGCGAGGCCTTGCGACATCAGAAACTCGGCCGCCTCCGCCGCCCACGCCACGACGAACGCGGCGCCGATCATCGCGGGGAAAGTCCAGAGCGCGGAGGAGGGAGAGCCGACGGCCGAAGGCTCCGCGGACGACGCGAGAAGAAATCCCTCGCGGAGCGATTTCATCGCGCGCGGTTATAGCATGCCGCCGGATGCCCGCCATCGCCTCCCCGTCGAACCCACTCATCAAGGAGATCGCGCGCGGGCTCGACGATCGGCGCTATCTCCTCCTCGAGGGTGAGAAGACGATTCTGGACGCGGTCAGCGCTGGCATTGCGCTCGAGTACGTGCTGCACGATGCGAGCGTGCGTCCCGGACGCCTCGCCGCGTTGACCTCGGCGAATCCGCGGCTCGTCTCTCGCGAGGTTCTCGAGCGGCTCGCCGAGTCTCGGACGCCGCAACACCTGCTGGCGGTCGCCCGCCGACGCGACGTGCCCGTCGCCGAGTTCCTCTCGCGGCCGGGACCGATCGTCTTCGTGTTCGGCGTCCAGGATCCGGGCAACCTCGGGGCCATCGTGCGCGTCGCCGAAGCGGCCGGGTGCGCCGGTGTGGTGGGGGCGCCCGGCAGCGCGGACTTCTTTCACCCGCGAGCCGTGCGGGGCAGCGCCGGGAGCGTGTTGCGGATTCCGGTCTCCGGCCGCGTCTCCTTCGAGCCCTTCGCGGCGGAGGCGAAGAACGCGAGACGCTCGCTCTGCGGGGCGGTGGCCGTGGGCGGAGAAGATCCTTTCGAAGTGCCGCTGCCGGCCACATCGGTTCTCGTGATCGGAGGGGAAGGATCGGGGCTGCCTGCGGGCGCCTACCGCTACCTGGATCGCAAACTGACGATCCCGATGAGAGCGCCCGTGGACTCGCTCAATGCGGCGGTGGCAGCCGCGTTGATCCTGTACTCGGCCTCGCTCCGTAAGGGAGTGAATTGATGATTGAAGATTGAAGATTGAAGATTGATGATCGAGGCGAGGGATTCCTTTCTCGCCTCAATCACCAAATCACCAATCGAAAACCATCAATCCCGTCTCTTTCCGCCTCTCGGCTTTTTCCCGACGGGACGCTGCTTCGCCGGCACGTGGATCCTCTTCGGCACGACCACCTTCTTCTGCCGGTTCCCGACTCCTTTCATTCCGAGAACACCTCGGCACGGAAGGCCCACAGTCGAGTCTCGGGATTCTTCCAGGCGGCGGGCCGCAACCCCGCTTTGCGAGCGACCTCCGCGAGGAACCGCTCGGCGTCGAAGCCGTGGTCCGTGGCGACCTGAGGCAGCAGCAGTCCGCGCCGCCCTTCGGCCTCGATGATCAGTCCGTCCCGCCCGATCTCCACCTCGTCGGGACCCCCGATCGGACGCGGCGCGGTCAGCACCGATATCTCGATCCGGCATCGGGAGAGCTCCTCTTCGGTCAGCGGCGGAAAGCGCGGGTCCTCGAACGCGGCCCGGAGGGCGAACTCGGAGACGACGCCGGTCAGATCGCCGGCTGGCGCGAGCGTGCCGATGCAGCCTCGAAGCCGGCTCCCCTCGTGCAGCGACACGAAGAGCCCGCGCGGCTGCCCGAACGTCTCGGACCGATCCGAGGCCAATCGGGGCGGCGGCTCGCTCCGGAAGCGCGCCTCGAGCGTGCCACGCGCCAGGCGCAGCAGGTCCGCTCGCGCTTCCTCGGAGAGCGTGGCGGAGATCGTCACGGCCGCGCGGGCTCGCGCGCGGGGTCCGGCAGCGCGAGTGTCTTCAGAAAGTCCGTGAGCGTCTCCCCGAGCGCTTCGAGGCTTCCCTCGAAAAAGTGACCCGCTCCGGCGACGACGCTGACGGACGCCGTGCCCGAGAGGAAACGTTCGAGCTCCGCCGGAGGTCCGTGCGTGTCCCGCTCCCCGACGACGAAGAGCGCCGGAACCGACGGGCGGGGCAGGATGCGTCCCGACTCCGTCGCGACCGGCAGCCCGATCCCCAGGAAGGCAGATACGCGGGAATCCTGGACGATGGCGCGCAGCGCGATGGCGGCGCCGAACGAGAAGCCTCCGGCGACGATCGGGAGCCCATGGGTCCGCTCGGCCTCGTCCAATGCCGCGCGGAAGTCTTCGACCTCTCCGCGCCCCGCGTCGTATCGTCCCTCGGAGAGTCCCACGCCCCGGAAGTTGAATCGGAGCGTCGCCAGCCCCGAGCGAGTCAGCGCTGCCACCGCCCGGTAGACCACCTTGTTGTGCATCGTTCCGCCATGCAGCGGGTGGGGATGCGCGAACACGGCCGAGCCGGGCCGCGGAGTTTCGGGCTCCTTCCAGAGGCCCTCCAGCTTCCCCGCGGGACCCTCGAACAGAGTCGAATGCAGGCGGCCCGGCAATCGCGCGACCTCCGGTTGGCGAAACGCCGATCTCATCGTATCCTTCCGCCGGTTTCCAACGGATCTCCCCGCCCCGCAGGGCGGACAAGGACAGGAGTTCCAGGTTTCAGGTTTCAAGTTTCAAGGGGCGCTCTCTCCTGAAACCTGAGACTTGAAACTTGAAACTCCACGGATCGGGAGGGCGGAATGAAGAGAATCATCCATGTCGTCGGCACCGGAACGATCGGGGAGCCTCTGATCGGGCTCTTCGCCGATTTCGGCAAGCACCTGGGCATCGACGAAATCACCTTTCACAAGCGCACCCCGATGACGACGGAGCGCGCGAAGGTCAACCACCTGATCGAACGAGGCGCCCGACTCGTCGTCGATTCGGACAAGGTCTCGGACTTCGAGGCGCTCGGGCACCGAGTCAGCGAGGAGGCGCAGCCGGCGATCGAGCGAGCCACGGTCGTGATCGACTGCACGCCGGCCGGGAACGAGAACAAGAAGCTCTACGAGAAGATCTCCGGCCCCCGGGGCTTTCTGGCGCAGGGGAGCGAGTTCGGCTTCGGGAAGATGTACGCGATGGGGATCAACGACGAGGCGCTGGTTCCGGGAGAGGATCGGTTCCTGCAGATTGTCTCCTGCAACACGCACAACATCTCCTGTCTCATCAAGACCCTCGGGACGGACGAGTCGGGCGAGCGCATCTTGACGCGCGGCCGCTTCGTGTGCATGCGGCGGGCCAACGACGTCTCTCAGGACTCCGGCTTCTCGCCCGCACCCTCGGCCGGCAAACACGACGACGCCGAGTTCGGCACGCACCACGCGCGGGACGCCTCCGCGCTCTTATCGACGATCGGCTGGAAGCCCCCGATCTTCTCGTCGGCGATGAAGCTCAACACGCAGTACATGCACTCACTCTGGTTCGACATGGAGCTTTCTCAGCCGGTGACCCGTGACAGAGTGGTCTCGAGGCTTCGGTGCAACCGGCGCATCGCCGTGACCGAGCGCCGCTCCTCCAACCAGATCTTTTCCTTCGGCCGCGACCACGGCTACTACGGGAGGATCCTCTCGCAAGCCGTCATCTCGGCGCCGACCCTGGCGGTCAAGGGGGAAAACGAGATCGTCGGCTTCTGCTTCACGCCTCAGGACGGCAACTCGCTGGCCTCCTCCATCCGCGCCGCGCTCTGGCTGATGGAGCCGGACGAGAGAATCTTGAACGATCGGATGAGCGTGCTGGATCGGTTCTTCTTCCGGGAGATCTGACCCGGTCTCAAGTCTCAGGACTCAAGTCTCAAGTCGGCCGACGTTAGACGTGAGACCTGAGACCTGAGACGGAGTGTCCCATCGGCCAGTCCCCCTCCGGAGCCCGGCCTGCTACCATGTCCAAAAAATGGCTTGGGTCACCTGTCCGCACTGCGGGTTTACGCAGATTTCGGCGCTCGACTGTCTTCGCTGCGGCCGCCGGATCGACACGCCGTCGAAGGAGCCAGCCCCGCCCGGGCAACCTCCGCGAGGGGTCGGTGCGCGGTCGGCGGGCCTGCCGATAGCGGCCCGGTCCGGGATCGCGCTCGTGGGAGCCGCCGCGCTGCTTGTCGCGATCGTTCTGTTCCTGACGATGCGTCCCGCACGCTCGGTGCGAGCGGATCCTGCCGCGCGCGCCGCGACTCCCGAACCGTGGACACTGGATTTGACCGGGAGCTGGAGGGCGAAAGCGACCACCACCATCGCAAGCTCTCCGCCGCGTCCCGCCCTTCGCGAGGTGGTCCTGGAGACGGATGCCTCCGGCAATCTCGTGGCGGTCAGCGCCGTTCTGACCGACCCCGGCCGGGGCGGGGCCGGAGCGGGGTACGTGACGGTTCCGGACGGCCGGCGACGGATCCAGGAGATCTCTCAGGCCCTTTCGACCGCTCCGGACGGAGCGGCCCTCGCGCTCGATTTCATCCCCCTCCCGGGGTGGGTGCCCCGGCGCGAGCGCCTCTGGAGGGGGCTCGAGGGCATGCGCCATACACCCGAGGAGACGACGTACCTGCTCGTGGAGTCCGTGGAGCGGGACTACCTGATCCAGGCGGGTGTGAACGCGAGCGGGTTCCTTTCGTACGTCTACCTGTCTCCCGAGTACGCATCGGGGCGCGGGACGGACGTCCTCTCCCGCGTCATTCACCCGGGCTCCGAAAACTCGCTGCGCGGATTTCGAAACGTGGTCTGGGACCTCTCGGGCGCCGCGGATTTCGTCGGGCTGCAGATCCACGCGAGCATCTCGGAGCCCGCGGGCGCACTCGACCGGCTCGTCCTGAGGCGCTGAAGCGAGGATCCAGGTTTCGGGTTTCAGGAGGATCCGGGGGCCCGCTGCGCGAAACCTGGACCTGAAATGCGAAGTTCAGGCGGAGACGACGTACCCGCCGCTCTTAGCGTCCTTCTTCATCGTGATGACGCCGTTGCGCTCGGCGTCCTCGAGCAGCTCGGAGAACGACTTGTAGCCGTAATAAGACTCGTTGAAGTACGGCTGCTTGCGCTGCATGGTCTGCTTGATCATCGAACCCCAGATGACGTCGTAGTTTTCCCGCCGCAGCGCCTGGATGGAATCGAGCACCAGTCGAAAGACCTCCTGCTTCTTCTTCGGCAGGTTCTCGATCGAGGGCATCGCCCGGGTTTCCCGCACCAGGTCCTCGTAGAAGATGAACTCGTCGCAGTTGGAGATCAGGAGGTTCGACGTCGAGTTCTTCACGCCCAGCCCGATCACGCTCTTGTCGTTCTCCTTGAGCTTGGAGACGAGCGGAGAGAAGTCCGAGTCGCCCGAGCAGATGACGAAGGTCGTGATGTGGCCCTTGGAGGCGACGAGATCCATCGCGTCCACGACCATCCGGATGTCGGCCGAGTTCTTGGCCGCATAGTTGCGCTGCGGGATGTCGACGAGCTCGATCGCGGCCTCGTGAAACTCGCGCTTGTACTCGGCGTAACGGGTCCAGTCCGCGTAGGCCTTCTTGAATACGATCCGCCCTTTCTCGATGAGCCTCTGGAGCACGAGGTGGATGTCGAACTTCTTGTACTGCGCGTCTCGCACGCCCAGAGCGATGTTCTCGAAGTCGATGAACAGCGAGAGCCGCTGGTCGACCGAGGCTCGCGCCGGAGGCGCCGGCGCGACGCTCAGCGCCGGCCCCGCCGGGACGACCGGCGCGACGGGCGGGGCAGACGGCGGGCCGCTCTCCTCCGCGGGAACCGGAAATGTCTTGCGCCGTCTCGCGCCGCCTCGCCTCCGGCGGGAGGGCTTTCTCTCCCCCTCCGGCGTCTCGGCCGCGGGAAACGGCACCGTTTCGTCCATCATATTGTCCTTTCCGCCGCGTCGCCGAACGAGGAGGTCGTCAGGATGAACGTCGTCAGGACGCGCGCGACGGCGCGTCCTTCGGCGTCCACGATCTCCACTTCCCCGACGGTGACGCGCTGACCTTTCTTGAGAATGCGTGCGCGCGCGAGGACCTCGCCCCGGGCGCGCCGCAGGAAATGGATCGTCAGATCCGCGGTTGCGAATCCCATCTTTCCATCGAAATTCGTGGCCAGGGCGAAGGCCACGGCGGAGTCCGCCAGGGCGGCGAGGACGCCTCCGTGCACCGTTCCCGAGCCGTTGGTCACTTCGGGCCGATAGGGCAGCCGCAGGACGCAATGGTCCAGGGACAGCTCCTCCAGGCTCGGGCGAAGCCACGCCAGAGCGGGAGAATCGGCGAGTCGTTTCCGGAGCCGCGGCAGGAGGTCCGGGGCGAGACCCGGCTCCAAGGCGGCCGTCTGCAGGCTCACGAGACCCCTATTCTACGCGATCCGAGGAACCTTTCCGGGCTCAGCCGGGCCGCTCCGGAGACTCCTCCCCCTCGTAGTACGGCAGCTCCTCCGCGCGCCGGGTCGAGTTGTCGAGGTGCTTCGGAACCTCGACGATCGTGCGCGTGACGTTCGGGTCGCAGATCTCGTTCTCGCACTCGTAGGTGTAGACGTTGCGGTCCCCGGCTTTGGTGAACTTCACGATCGTCTGATACGTGTCGCAGTTTCCGCATCTGACCGACATCATGAAGATGTCGATCACGTGCAGGTCGGGCCGCTCCGCGGGCGAAGACACCTTCCGATGATACGCTCCCGCGCCGGAGACGCGAGGCAGGCACGATGAGAATCGCAGGAATCTCGTGGATCTCTGCGTGCTGGCTCTCCGCCGCGGTTCTCGTGGCAGAACAGGGGAAGTTCGAGAAAACGATTCCCTTCCCGCGGTCGGGGGAGGCCCCGTTGAACTGGACGCACGAGAGGTGCACGATTCGGGGCGTGCAGGTTCGAAACTATCCCAGCCGTGAAGACATCGAGAAGGCGCGCCGCAAGGACCCCGACGACCACTCCTGGCTCTGGTGGGAGTTCCACATCGACAACCGGGGCGCCCGGGACTGCAAGATCCGGCTCTGGGTCGAGGTGCTGGACAAGAACGGGCGGGTCGTCAAGGACGGCGATCGGAACGGCTCGGTCGACGCGGGTAAGATCGACGACGACATCCGAGTCTCCACCCGCATGCGCACGCTGGAGGCCGCGGACGCCCCACGGGTTCGGCTGCGCGCCCAGATCATTCCGAAATAGACCCGTTCGCGGTAAGCTGCGCCGCACATTTCGAGAGGTATGACCATGCGCGTCAGAGTCCTGATCTCCGTATTCCTGGCGGCCGCGCCCGCCCTTCTCGCCTTAGACGGACAGTTCGAGAAGACGATCCCCTTTCCCAAGGGGGGCGACGTCAAGCTCGATTGGAAGTATCAGGACTGCATGATCCAGGGTTTGAGGATCCTCAACTATCCGGCCGACCTCGACATCGAAAAGGCCAAGCGCGAGGACCCCAACGACCACACGAACATCGGATGGGAGTTCGCGATCGACAATCGCAGCTCGAACAAGTTCGAGGTCAAGCTGATGGTGGAGGTTCTCGACAAGAGCGGGCAGGTCATCAAGGCCGGCGACAAGAGCCCGAACGTCAGCGCCCATTCCGCGGAACGCGTCAAGGTTTCGACGCGCTTGAGAACGGTCGAGGCCGCCGACGCGCCGAAGGTGCGCTTGCGTGCGGCGATCATTCCCAAGTAGCCCGCCCGAAGCCTCGAGCGAGTACGAGGCGGCCCTGCGCGGCCCCGCTCACCGCTGGCGCGATCCCGGCGTGATCGCCGTCTCGGGCGCGGACAGGATCTCCTTTCTTCAGGGGCAGTTGACGCAGGAGGTCCGCGATCTCGGGCCGGGAGAAAGCCGTCCCGCGGCGGGCCTGACCCCGAAGGGAAAGCTGATCTACTTCGGGCGCGCCCTCGCTCGGCCCGAGGAAATCCTGCTCTTGATCGACGCATCGGCGCGCGGCGCCGTCCTGGCGCACCTCTCGAAGTACGCCGTCTTCCAGAAAGTGGCGGTGCGCGACGCGTCAGGGGAATTCCTCCGCCTCGCCCTGTACGGAACCGGGCCTCTCCTTCCCGAGCCCCCGTCCGGACTCGTGCGGCTTCCACCGGAGGACGAATTCGCGGGCGAGCTCGTCGGCCCGGCTTCGTCGCGGGAACCTCTCGAGCGCTCGCTCGGTGCTCTCGGATCGGTCGCGATCGGAACGGAAGCCGCGGAGGTGCTGCGCGTCGAGGCCGGGCGCCCGCGTCTCGGCCAGGACGCCGACGAGTCCAACCTGCCCGACGAGGTCGGGCTGCAGAAGGCGATCGCACCCGACAAGGGCTGCTACGTGGGCCAGGAGGTCGTCGCGCGACTGCGCACCTACGGACGAGTCAACCGCCGCCTGGTCGGCTTCCGGTTCCCAAATCGAACCGTTGCTCGGGGCGCGGTTTTCCCCGACCCGAAGAAGGCAGGGCACGAGCTCGCCCGGGTCACCAGCTCGGTTTGCTCGCCCCGGTTCGGGCCCATCGGCCTGGGGCTCGCCTTCCGAGACGTCGCCGAGGGCGCGACCCTCGCCTCCCCCGACGATCACGACGCGGTCGCCGTCGTACACGCGATTCCGTTCGCGTGAGGCATCCAGACGCGGAGCACGCCTGGAGGACCCATCTCGCGTTGATCGGCGCGCAGATGGGCTTCGCGCTCTTTCCCATCTTCGGCAAGCTCGCGCTCTCCTCGATTCCCCCCTTTCCATTCGCCGCGCTGCGGGTCGTCTGCGCGGCGATTCTGCTCGAGGCGATCCGGCGAAAGAGCGGCGCCGAACGGATCCGGCCGCCTGACCGCCGGCGAATCTTTCTCTACGGGCTCCTCGGCGTCTCCTTCAATCAGATCCTGTTCATCCTCGGCCTCTCGATGACGACCGCAATCAACACATCCATCCTGACCGCGACGATCCCCGTCTTCACCCTGGCCTCGGCCGTGCTCCTGCGCCGCGAGCGGATGACGCCGCGAGCCGGCCTGGGCGTGGCGCTCGCCGCGGCCGGAGCGCTCGCGCTCCTGAACGCTCAGCGATTCGATTGGAGCAGCGCCACCGTTCGCGGCGACCTGCTCCTGCTGCTCAACTGCACGTCGTATTCGCTCTACCTGGTGTTCTCCCGACCGATCCTCGCGCACTACCGGGTCGTGACGTTCACGGCGGCGGTCTTTCGCTACGGGGCGATCCTGATCGTGCTGGCCTCGCTGCCCGCGGTTTCTCGATTCCACGCGGACCGCGTCCCTCTCGCCGCCTGGGCGTGCCTCGGCGCCGTCATCGTGTTCTGTACGGTCATCCCGTATCTCCTGAACTCCTGGGCGCTCGCTCGCGCGGACGCGTCTCACGTCGCCTTCTACGTGTTTCTGCAGCCCGTGATCTCGACGGCGCTGGCCGTCGCGGTTCTGGGTGAGGCGCTGTCTCTGAAGACGCTGCTCGCCGCGATGCTGATCTTCGCCGGACTCTTCGTCGCCCTGCTCCGAGGCCGGCTGATCGCCCGGCCGCTGCCATGAGCGGCCCGGCGGCGCGGTCCCGCACGGCGGTGGTCATTCCCGTCTTCAACGAGCGCGAGTCCCTGCCGCGCGTCGTCGGCGCAATTCCGAGCGGCGTGGCAGACGAGATCGTCGTCGTGGACAACGGGTCTACGGACGGCAGCGACCGGATCGCCCGCGGCCTGCCCGTCCGACTGGTCCGAGAAGCGCGGCGGGGATACGGCAGCGCGTGCCTGGCCGGCGTTCGGGCCTTGGAGTCGAAGCCGCCCGACGTGCTCGTGTTTCTCGACGGGGACTTCTCGGATCATCCGGAAGAGATGCCGCGGCTGCTTAAGGCCATCGAGGCCGGGGCCGATCTGGCGCTCGGTTCCAGGACTCTCGGCGACCGCGAGCCCGGCGCCCTCCCGGCGCACGCCCGGTTCGGAAACGCGCTGGCCTGTTTCCTGATCGCGCGGCTGACCGGCCACCGCTACACGGACCTCGGGCCCTTCCGTGCGATCCGGTGGGAGGCCTACCGCCGCCTGGGAATGCGGGATCCGGACTTCGGCTGGACCTGCGAGATGCAGGTGAAGGCGCTTCGGCGCGGTCTTCGCGTCGTGGAGGTGCCGGTGTCGTACCGGCGGCGCGTGGGCGTCTCGAAGATCACCGGCACGATCGCGGGCACGCTCCGCGCGGGATACAAGATCCTCTGGACGATCGCGCGTTACGCGATCGCGGGCTGAGCGCCGGCCCCCTTCGGCTCACGGCCGGGCGTGGCAGGGCTCTTGCTGGCCTTCGGCTTCGGCCCTCCCTCCTGGCGGGCCGTGGGCCGTGAGGAGTCGCGAATCATGAGACG
>Ga0070706_100003546_pt1 | contig 15345 bp, 15 predicted proteins | sample KBSK5501metaG_FD_65476 | JGI IMG/M metagenome (GOLD analysis project Ga0070706, IMG submission 65476) | Corn, switchgrass and miscanthus rhizosphere microbial communities from Kellogg Biological Station, Michigan, USA - KBS K5-50-1 metaG | ecosystem: Host-associated > Plants > Roots >...
CTGCTGGAGGTCTGGACGCGCGGCGCGGTCTCGTTCCCGAGGAAACGATGAAACGGTGGTGGCTGCTGGCGGCGCTCCTGGCCGCCCTGGCCGCGGGCGGCGCCGTCTGGATGAGGGCTCGGGGGAAGGAGAAACCTCTCATCCTCTCCGGTTCGATCGAGGCCCGCGACGTCGAGGTCGGTTCGCTTCTCGGCGGGCGCGTCGCGAAAGTTCTCGTCGAGGAGGGGTCGCAGGTCGCCGCCGGTCAGCCGATCGTCGGGTTCGAGACGGACTTCATCGATCTCCAGATCGCGCAGCAGGAGTCCCGAATCGCGCAGTCGCGCGCGAACCTCACGAAGGCACAGAGGGGGCCCCGCTCGGAGGAGATCGCCCGTGCCCGCGCCTCCGCGGAGAACGCGGAGCGGGAGCGGCTGCGCCAGAAGTCCCTTCTCGAGCACGGGATCGTCGGTCAGCAGTCCTACGATGCCGCTGCCACCCAGGCGAAGACGGCCGCCGAGACGCTGCGAGAGCTCGAGCGCGGGTCCCGGCCCGAGGACATCGCCGCCGCGCGAGCCGCGCTCGAGGCCGACGAGAGGCAGCTCGGCTACCTGCGGCGCCAGAGAGAGGAAGCCCTCGTCCGCGCCCCGGCGGCCGGCGTGATCGAGTCGATGGACCTGCGTCCGGGCGATCTCGTGGGACCCAATCAGCCGGTCGCGAAAATGCTGGAGCCCTCCCAGCTCTGGGTGCGCGTCTACGTGCCGGAGCCGCAGCTCGGCCGGGTCCGCATCGGCCAGAAGGCGTCTCTGAAGGTCGACACCTTCCCGAAACGAGAGTTTCCCGGACACGTGGTCGAGATCCGCACCCAGTCCGAGTACACGCCGCGGAACGTACAGACACTCGATCAGAGGATGGATCAGGTCTTCGGCGTGAAGGTGGCGATCGATCGGGCTCCTGAGTTGAGGCCCGGAATGGCGGCGACCGTATGGCTGCTGGAGCCGTGATGGCCGAACGGCCGCGCGCTAACGGGATCGAGGTGGAAGGCGTCTCGCGCGACTTCGGACCGGTTCGGGCGCTCGACAAGGTGTCGCTTCGCGTGCCGAGGGGGGAGATCTACGGCCTGCTCGGCCCCAACGGCTCCGGGAAGTCGACGCTGATCCGCATTCTCTGCGGCCTTCTTGCGCCCACGGAGGGCCGCGCGCGAGTCGACGGTCTCGACGTCGCGACGCGGGGCGAGGAGATCCGCCGCCGCATCGGGTACGTTCCGCAGAGGTTCTCTCTCTACGAGGACTTGACGGTTCTCGAGAACCTCGACTTCTTCGCCTCCGTCTACGGCTTGAAGAACGCGCAGCTCGTCGAACGCCGGGACTGGGCGATCCAGCTCACCTCGATCGGTCCCTACCGGGCGCGTCTGGCGGGACAGCTGTCGGGTGGATGGAAGCAGCGCCTGGCGCTCGCGGCGGCACTCATGCACCGCCCTCGCGTCCTCTTCCTCGACGAGCCCACCGCGGGCATCGACCCGGTCGCGCGGCGCGAGCTTTGGAACCTGCTCTTCACGCTCGCGGCCGAGGGCGTCACGCTGCTCGTCACCACGCACTACATGGACGAGGCGGAGCGGTGCGGCGAGGTGGGATATCTCTACCTCTCGAAGATGCTCGTCGAGGGATCGCCCGACGAGTTGACGAAGCTGCCCGAGGTCACCCCTGAAGGCACGCGGCGGGTCGAGGCGGCGTGCGAACGGGGGGTCGCGGCCTTCATGAGCGAGGCGCGCGCCCTTCCCTACGTCGAGGACGTCACGATCTTCGGGAACTCCCTCCACCTGCTCGTCCGGTCGGAGGTCTCCGCGGAGCGCATCGCGCGTGACCTCGAGGAAGCGGCGGGCTCTCCCGTCCAGATCCGGCCGATCCAGCCTTCGCTCGAGGACGTCTTCGTGCGGTTGACCCGGCTCCAGATCGAGCAGCGGGGGGAGGTCCCGGCGGCCGCGGGGCCCGCGGGATGAGAGGTTTCCTGCCGGTTCTGAAGAAGGAGGCGGTCCAGATGATCCGGGACCGGGGGACGCTTCAGTTCGCGCTGCTCGTCCCCGCTTTCCAGCTCGTCCTCTTCGGCCTGATCGACACGAACGTCAAGCACGTGCGCACGGTCGTCTTCGACCAGAGCCGGACGGAGCAGAGCCGGGAGCTCCTGCAGGATTTCGTCAACACCAGCTACTTCGACATCGTCGCGTATGCTCCGTCGCGAGCGGCGTTGCGGGAGTCGATCGTCGCCGGGCGCGCCTCCGTCGGTATCGAGATCCCGCCCGATTACGCGCGACGCCGTTTGAACGCGCAGCCGGCCGACATCCTCGTCGCCATCGACGGGTCGGACTCGAGCATCTCGAGCCAGGCGCTCGCCGCCGCGAACGGCCTCACGCTTTCCCGATCTCTCAGCGAGCTGGCCGAGCGCGCCCACGCGAAGGACCTGCCGATCCGGACCCACCCGCTCTTCCTCTTCAATCCGGATTCCCGCACCGCGAACCTCCTGCTTCCCGGGCTCGTGGCGATCCTGCTGACCTTTTCGGGCACGCTCCTGGCGGCGTTCGCCATCGTTCGGGAGCGCGAGCGCGGCACCCTCGAGCAGCTGATGGTCACTCCCGCCTCGCCCGTGGCGGTGATCCTCGGAAAGCTCCTCCCGTATCTCGGCCTCGCGTTCGCCCAGCTGCTGTTCATCCTCCTGCTGATGACGGTCGTGTTTCGAGTGCCGATCCACGGCAACCTGGCGCTGCTTCTGGGCCTCTCGACCGTCTATCTCTTCGCGCTCCTCGCCCTGGGGCTGCTCGTCTCCTCGCGCGCGCGCACGCAGATGGAGGCCATTCAGCTCGCGCAGATGTTCCTGCTGCCGTCGATCATGCTGTCGGGATACATCTTTCCGCTCTCCTCGCTTCCGGCGCCTCTGCGGGCCCTCTCTCAGGTCCTGCCGGCGACCCACTTCATCGCGATCGCGCGCGGCATCATCATCCGCGGCGCGACCTTCGGCGACCTGTGGCACAACGTGGCGGCGCTGCTGGTCATCGCCGTTCTCCTCGTCGCGGCGTCGACACGCGCGTTTCACAAGACGATCTCGTAGGAATCACGAACGGGTCATCGGACTTCCCGCACGATCCCATTCTCGAACACCACGCTCTTCCCCACGCTCCTGTACGTCCAGGTCTCTCGAGCGGCGCCCGATCCGGTCGTCTCGGTCGTGACCTCGTCGGGGGCGCCCAGCAGAGACCGGACCTGCTCCGGCGTCATGTTCTCGGAGACGGCGCCGCCGCCGGACTGGTCCGCCTCGCGGCCGATCGCCTCTCCGGACGCCGTCCGCGCGTCGCTTGCGCGCGCTGCGGCTCGCGCGCGTTCCACCGGCGTCCCGCGGCCGGCCTCGGGCGTGCTCGTGTGAAAGATCCCCTGCGTCTTCACCAGCCACGCGATGACTCCTACGACAATAAGGAGTAGAAGGAGACGTTTCATTGGGTCCTCCGGTCGAAAACGAGTGTCGCACAGGCCGGCGTGTTTGCTCCGACGACCGAGGAAACATTACGCATGAGCTACTGCAAATCCTCCCAGGACCACCCCCTCCACGGCCCGTACCACGACCGCGAATACGGCTTCCCCGTCCGCCGGGACGCTGCGCTCTTCGAGCGCCTGGCCCTCGAGATCAATCAGGCGGGCCTCTCGTGGCTGACCATGCTTCAGAAGCGCGAGGGGTTCCGGCGCGCGTTCAACGGGTTCGATCCGGCGCGCGTGGCGTCGTTCGACCGACGAAAGTATAAGCAATTGCTTATGGACCCCGGGATCGTCCGGAATCGACTCAAGATCCGCGCCGTCATCGAGAACGCTCGGCGGATCGAGGCGATCCGCGAGGCCCATGGATCGTTCGCGAACTGGCTCGACGCGCACCATCCGCGTAGCGAGAAGGAGTGGGGGAAGCTCTTCAGGGAGACCTTCGTTTTCACCGGCGGAAAGATCGTGCGCGCGCTCCTGACGAGCACCGGTTATTTGCCCGGCGCACACGAGAAGAGCTGCCCGATCTATGCGAAGGTGTCAAAGAAGAAGCCTGCGTGGACCAGGGCGAAACGCCCCTCACCCCGACCCTCTCCCCGCAAGCGGGGAGAGGGAGACCGCTGGGGACGCGGCACCGCCGCTGGTGAGAACCGCCGCTCTCGGGCGGAACCGTAGGAAGGGAGCCGGTCGTCTCAACCCTCTCCCCCGCGTCGGGGGAGAGGGCAGGGTGAGGGGGTCATCTCACCGGATCGGCCCGAGCTCCTTGATCTGCTCCTCGATCACCTTGCGGTCCCCCGCCACGACGATCGTCGCGCGGTCGTCCTGGATGTACTTGCGGGCCATCTCCTGCACCTGCTGCGGCGTCACCGCGTAGATCCGTTTGACGTAGCCGTTCAGGTAGTCCTCGGGGAGGCCGTTGAGGTCGACGAACTCGAGCTGTCCGATGATTCCGCCCCTCGATGAGTTCTGCAGGACGAAGGTGCCGGCGCGATAATTCTGGAAGCCTCTCAGCTCCTTCTCGCTGGGCGGTTCTGCCTGAAGACGGTCGATCTCGTTGAGGATCTCCTTGATGGCGGGCCCGGTCACGTTGGTCGTGACGTCGGCGATCTCGACCCAGTAGGCGTCGCGGAATCGGTTCGAGAGCTGGCCCTGAGGCGAATAGGTGTAGCCCTTCTGCTCGCGGATGTTGGAGGTGATGCGCGACGCGAAGGAGCCGCCGAGCAGGATGTTCGTCACGGTGAGCGCGTCCCACTCGGGCTTGGAGGGATCGATGACCGGCATGCCCAGGAAGACGGTCGACTGCACGGCTCCCGGGCGGTCGATCAGGTAGACGCCACGCTCGCTCTTGGGAGCGGCCGGCGGCGCGTCGGGCGGCGTCCCCCTCTTCCAATCTCCGAACGCCTTTCGGACCGCCGATTCCATGGCGGCCGGGTCGAACCGTCCGGCGACGTAGAGCTGAGCGCGCGCGGCGCCGAAGTTCTTGTCGTAAAAGGCGCGGACCTGCGCGATGCCGTACCCTTGCAGCATCGCCTCGGTCGGAAACAGGCGTCCGTAGGGGTGATCGCCGTACAGGACGGCGCGGAACTTCTCGAGCGCGATCTGGCGCGGCTGGCTCCGCGCGATCGAGAGCTGGCGCAGCCGGTCGGCCTTGAGCCGGTCGAGCTCGGATTCCGGAAACTTCGGGTGGCGCGCGACGTCGGCGACGAGGCCCACCATCTCCGGCCCGAATTCCGAGAGGACGTCGCCGCCGATCTCGGTCCGGTCTTCGCCGACCGTGACGTCGAGCGAGCCTCCCATCCGGGCGGCGTCCTCGGCGATTTTGGAGGCGCTTCGCGTCGTGGTCCCTTCCGAGAGCATGTCGCCGGCCAGGTCGGCGAGCCAGACCTCGCCGGCGGACTCGTTCGCGTTGCCCGCGCGGATCGCGAGACGCAGCGTGACCTTGGGAATCGTGCCGTAGGGCACCAGGCTGACGGCGAGCCCGTTGTCGAGGGTGAGCCGCTTCGGCGCGGGAACCGAAAACCCCTTGGGCTCGCCGGGAGCCGGAGGCGCCTGCTTCTCCGCGTAGAGAGCGGAGGCGAGGCAGGCGGCGGCGAGGACGATGGCGATGCGCGGTTTCATGTCTTCCTCTCCTCCTACGACCCGCTCTTGGGTCCGGCCTTCGCCTCGGCTTTCGGCTCGATCACGAGAACCGTCCGATTCGCCGGGCGCAGGTACTCCTGCGCCGTCTTCCGGAGCAGCGTAGGGGTGACCTTTCGGAACTCGGCTTCCAGCCGATTGATGCGCGCCGGATCGTCGTCGAACAGGGCGAAGCACGCCAGCAGGTCCGCGCGCCCGAACCCGCCGAGACGCTCGATCTTGTCGTACAGCCCGGACCGCATCTTGACCACCGCGCGCTCGAGCGTCGCCGGATCCACCGGCTGAGTCCGGATCTTCTCGATCTCCTCGTCGAAGACCTTGAGGATCCGGTCCGTCGGCTTGTCCTTGTCGTGAAAGAGCGAGACGTCCCAGAGCGTCGGTCCGTCGATGTTGAACATGTCCCCCAACCCCGAGTTGATCCCGCCCGAGACGTCGCCGGTCAATCCGTTTCGTTGGACCAGAGCCTGAAAGAGCCTGCTGTCTTTGCCCTGCACGAGGATCTGGTCGAGCAGCCCCATGGCGTAATACTCCGGCGTGTTGCGCTCGGGCACGTGGTAGCCCACCGCCAGGGCCGGCCGCGTCGCGAGCTTGTCGTCTTTCGACGCGCGCCTCTCCTTTTCCTGCCGCGGCTCCGAGATGTCGGCCTTGGGCGGCAGCTGCGACGGCGGGATCGATTCGAACGACTTCTTGATCCACGCCTTCGTCTTCTCCGGATCGAAATCGCCGACGACGACGAGCACGGCGTTGTTCGGCGCGTAGTAGGTCTTGAAGAACCTGGTCACGTCCTCCAGCGTTGCGGCGTCGAGATCCTTCAGGTCGCCGTAGAAGTTGTGGGCGTTGTACCAATTCTGGTTGGCGTACTGCGGCAGGTCGAGCCACGGGAAGCCGCCGTACGGCTGGTTCAACACGTTGACCCGGACCTCGTTCTTGACCACGTCCTGCTGGTTCTTCAGGTTGTCGTTCGTGATCGCCAGCCCCCGCATCCGGTCTCCTTCGGCCCAGAGCGCCGTCTCCAACGCGTGCGCGGGGACGACCTCGAAGTAGTTCGTGAAGTCGAAGCGCGTGGAGCCATTCAGGATTCCGCCGTTCGACTGGACGAGCCGGATGAACTCCATCTTCCCGAGGTTCTCCGAACCCTGGAACATCATGTGCTCGAAGAGGTGGGCGAAGCCGGTGCGGTCCCGCGGCTCGATCCGAAACCCGATGTTGTAGTACACGGCCACGACCGCGGTCGGCGCCGTCGTGTCGCGCGAGAGCACGATCTTCAGGCCGTTGGGGAGCTTGGAGTATTCCACGGGGACCGAGAATCCCGACCGGGCCGTCGGGGCCGGGGCACGCCCGGCCGCGGCCGAGGCCGCCAGGGACGCCAGAACGATGCCCGCGGCCAGGCGCGGAAGCCTCATGTCATCCTCCTGTGTGGCAAACGGCTGGAGCTACGAAAGAAGGGCGCGAAGGTTTTCATTTCCTTCATGAGACCACAGGACGCATTCCATCCTCCGTGGTGGCTGGCGAATCGCCACCTGCAAACGGTCTGGGGCCGCCTCGCTCGGACGAGGCGCGCCGTCGCGTTTCGGCGAGAGATCCTCGAAACCCGGGACGGCGACGAGATCCTTCTGGATCACGCGGGTGTTCAGACCGCCGGAGCTCCGCGGGTCCTGCTGGTCCACGGCCTGGAGGGAAGCTCTCACTCGGTCTACGTCCAGGGTTTCCTGCGCCGGATCGCGCGAAGCGGTTGGCGCGGCACGGCCATGAACTTCCGCTCCTGCGCCCGGGATCCCGGCAGGCTGTCCCGAACCCTACCGAACCGGCGGCCGCGGCTCTATCACTCGGGCGAGACCGAGGATCTGGACCTCGTCCTGACGTGGCTCTCCCGGAGCCAGGAGGGGGCGCCGCTCGCGGCGGTCGGCGTCTCTCTCGGCGGCAACGTGCTGCTGAAGTGGCTCGGCGAGAGGCCCGGTCAGAACGTCCTCGCGGCCGCCGCCGCCATCTCGACTCCGTACGACCTCGCCGCGTGCGCACGCCATCTCGAATCAGGTCTCGGGCGCATCTACGCGCGAAGCCTCCTCGCCACGTTGCGGCGCAAGGCCCTGGAGGCCGCCGCCCGGTTTCCCGAGGCGGCGAGGGCGATCAACCTCGAACGGACGCGCTCCTCGAGCACGTTTCGCGAGTTCGACGACGCGGCGACGGCGCCGCTCCACGGTTTCCAGGGCGCCGACGACTATTACCGGCGCTCGAGCTCGCTCGCCTTTCTCACGCGGATCGCCACGCCCACTCTGTGTCTCTCGGCCGAGGACGATCCGTTTCTCCCCGCGGAGTCGCTCGCCAGGGCGCGCGTCGCCGCCTCCGCGTTCGTCGAGTTCGTGGTGACGCGGCGCGGCGGCCACGTCGGCTGGGTCACCGGACGCGCCCCCTGGCGACCGCTCTATTGGGCGGAGGACCTCGTCGTGAGCTGGCTCGCCGCGAGAATGGGGTCGCTCTCCTAGCTCGGGCTCGACGGCACAGCGCGCGCGGGCGGGTGCGCTAGGACGCCTGCGCGGGCTTCTGCGTTTCGGCGTTCTTGCGCCGCGGCTTGACCGGCGGGAAGTGCGCGGCCGTGATGTCGGTGTGGACGACCGAGCCTCGCTTGACGCGGGCTCCGTCCGGAATCTCGGCGTTCTTACCGATCGTCGTGACGCCGAGGCCGTCCGACGGCTTCTCGCCTCGCGCTCCGCCGATTCGGGCCTTTCGTCCGATCTTGACCGACTTGTCCACGATCGTGCGTTCGACGCGCGCGCCGGCGTCGATCCAGCTGTCGGTCAGGATGACCGAGTCGCGGACCACGGCGTCGGGTCCGACGTAAACGCCGGCGGAGAGGATGCTCTTCTCGACGCGCGCGCCGGCCGAGATGATGCAACCGTCGGTGATCATGCTGTCCTTCACGATCGCCCCGTTCTGGATCGACACCGGAGGCCGCTCCTCCGAGCGCGTGTGGATGATCCAGGCGCGGTCGTTCAGGTCCACCGGGGGCGGCGATTTCAGCAGGTCCATCTGGGTCTGCCAGTACGCCTCGACGGTCCCCACGTCGACCCAATACCCCTGGAACGGGTAGGCGAAGACCCGCATCCCGCCCTGAACCATCCGCGGAATGATGTCCTTTCCGAAGTCGTGCGAGGAGTCTCGCCGCTTGGTGTCTTCGGTCAAGACCTGGGAGAGCATCGCGCGACCGAACACGTAGATGCCCATGGAGGCGAGCGTGCCCGGCGGATCCGCGGGCTTCTCCACGAACTGCGTGACGCGCTGCTGTTCGTCTGTGGCGAGGATGCCCATGCGCGTCGCCTCTTCTCGGGACACGTTGAGCGTCGCAATCGTCACGTCGGCCTGCTTCTCGAGGTGGAACGCGATCAGCCAGCCGTAGTTCATCTTGTAGATGTGGTCGCCCGAGAGGACCAGGACGAGGTCGGGCGATCCGCGCTCGACGAACGTCAGGTTCTGCGCGATGGCGTCGGCCGTGCCCCGGTACCAGTCCGTGGCCGCGCGGCCGCGAAACGGCTGATAGATCTGTATCCCGCCCGAGAACGTGCGATCGAGGTCCCAGGGCCGGCCGGAAGCGATGTGCTCGTTCAAGGAGTGGGGCCGGTACTGCGTCAGGATCATGATGTCGGAGATTCCCGAGTTCACGCAGTTCGACAGCGTGAAGTCGATGATGCGGTATTTGCCTGCGAACGGCACGGCGGGCTTCGCGCGCTTCTCCGTCAGGACCCCCAGGCGCGAGCCCTCGCCGCCGGCGAGGATCACGGCGCGGGCCCTCACGAGAGAAGACCTATAAGGCAGCGCGCGCCGCCCGTGCCCGCTCGTACACCGCGGCGTACTCGCGAGCCGACTTCGACCACGAGAAATCGCGCCGCATGCCGTTCCTCTGGAGCTCTGCCCATCGGGTCGGCTGAGCGTACACCCGCAGCGCCCGTTCGAGCGCGTCCCACAGCGCAGCCGCGTCGAACGCGTCGAACAACAGGCCGGTTCCGCCGGGATCTCCGAGATCCGTCACCGTATCTGCGAGGCCTCCGGTCCGGCGCGCCACCGGCACGCACCCGTATCGCATCGCGATCATCTGGGCCAACCCGCACGGTTCATAGCGCGAGGGCATGAGCAGCGCATCGGCGCCGGCGTAGATCCGGCGCGAATAGCGTGCGTCGAAGCGAAGGCGCACGCTGGCGCGGTGCGGGTAGCGCATCTCGAACTGTGCGTACTCGTTCTCGAGCGCGGGATCTCCGGTCCCGAGCAGGACGAACTGTCCTCCCCGATCCAGCCACCGCTTGACCGCGGGGACGGCGATGTCGAAACCCTTCTCCTTCACCAGCCTCGAAACCGCGGCGAGCAGCGGCATACGCGGATCCTTCTCCAACCCGGCCTCCTGCTGCAGAGCGGCCTTGTTGGCGGCGCGCCGGGAGAGCGTATCGACACCATAGGTCGCCGCGATCTCCGGGTCCGTGGAAGGGTTCCAGGAATCCACGTCGATTCCGTTGAGGATGCCGGCGAGACGGTCCTGCCGCAACCGGAGGATGCCGTCCAAGCCGCGGCCGCCGTCCGGCGTCAGGATTTCGCGCGCGTACGTCGGGCTCACGGTCGACGGCATGTCGGCGCCGAGAATGCCGATCCCCATCAGCGAGTCACGATAGGTCTCGGGCAGCGCCTGCAGCGCGTCGGTCTTGCGCAACCGGTAGTCCCCCAAGAAGCGGCCCGCTCCCTGCCCGGCGTACGGCAGATTGTGGATCGTGAAGACAGAGGCGACGTCGCGGAAGAAGGGGTTCTCGCGCCCCTCGGTCGCGAGCCACCAGACGGCGGCCCCCGTGTGCGAATCGTGCGCGTGGACGATATCCGGTTTCCAACCAAGCGCCTCGGTCGACCAGAGCGCGGCCAGAGAGAAGAAGACGAACTTCGGCCCATCCTCCTCGATGGAACGGCCATAGACCCAGCGGTCCTTCGGGATCGGAAGTCCGCTCACCAGGAAAGCGGGCACGCTGCCGACCCTCGTTTCCCAGATCTCGGCGTTGGGCTCTCCCCAGCTCGTATACAGAGGGAACTTCGCCACTCTCTTGGGGGCGAATCGCGGCCAGTCGATCGAACCGTACCCCGGAATCACGAGCCTCACCTCGAGACCGAGCGCCTCCAATGCCCGGGGAAGCGAGCCGACCACGTCGGCGAGGCCGCCCACCTTGACCAAGGGCGTGGCCTCGGCGGCGAGCATGAGGACCTTCACGATGGGGAATTATGTCCCGACAATCGACATATCCCTCGTGGCGGTGATCACCAGTCGAGGCGGAGGATTTGTGATTCGTGATTGGTGATTTGTGATCTGGGGCGTCAGCGTAACCTTTTCGCCTTAATCACAAATCATAAAATCTCAAATCGCAAATCTTCAGACGAGCGGCGAATAGGTGGGCAGGGTCGGACTGTCGCCACGCCTCCAGGTATTCATCTCGGGCTCGGTGCGCAGGAGGTCCTTCAGGGTGATCGCGCCGAGCACCTGATCGACGGCGTGCTGGACCATTCTCCAGACCGAGCGGATCGAGCAGTCGGGCATGTGCGTGCATGAGCGCTCGATGCCCGAGTGGCCGTCGCAGAACGCGGGCTCGTAGAGGCGTCCGCCGAGCACCGCCAGAGCGTGCCCCAGGATGATCTGATCGGCGGGGCGGGCCAGAGAGTAGCCGCCGGCCTGGCCGCGCGTCGACTTGACGAACCCGCCACGGCGAAGGATCCGCATCATCTTCGCGACGTGCGCCTCCGAGATCCCCTCGGAGCGAGAGAGCTCGGGGATCGTGAGGCTGACGCCGTCGCTTTCGCGTCCGACGCGCAGAAGGCAGCGCAGCCCGTATTCTTCCCTTGAGGAGAGCTTCATCGACCGCTCACATCATCCCGAGCTGCAGCTTCGCGGCATCGGACATCATCTGCAGACTCCACGGAGGATCGAACACCACCTGAACGTCGGCCTCGCGGATTCCCGGCACGCTCAGGAGCTTTCCCCTGATGTCTTCGCGCAGGACGTCGCCCATGCCGCACCCCGGCGCCGTGAGGGTGAACTTGACGTCGATCTTGTTTTCCCCTTCGGGCAGCGCGGTCAGCGCGCAGCTGTACACCAGCCCCAGATCGACGATGTTGACGGGAATCTCGGGATCGTAGCAGGTCCGCAGCTGGTCCCACGCGAGATCCTCCGTGCTCTTGTCTTCGGCGGCGGCGGCGTCTTGGGAGATGGCCGTTTCGCCGATCGCGTCGGCGTCCTTTCCGTCGATCCGGGCGAGGAAACCGACGGGCGTCATCACCGTGTAGCTTCCCCCGAGAGACTGCGTGATGATCACGGGATCGCCCGCGCGCAGCGTGATCGGCGTTCCGCTCGGAATCTCCCGGGCGTCGACGTCGCGTGAGACGGTTGCTTCCTTTCGCATCTGCATGATCAGGCTCCTCCGCTCTCGGCCGCCGGCCCTTCGGATTCCGTGGATACGGTCGCGCCGTTGCTCTGCAGGGCGGCCTTCAGCGTGTGCCAGGGCAGTGTGGCGCACTTGACGCGGATCGGGTACTCGCGGACGCCGGAGAAGACCTCGAGCTTGCCGAGCGCGGGCCCGCCGCCTCCCTGGCCCTTTCCCGTAATGAGGTCGTGGAACAGCGCGAAAAGCCGGTCCGCCTCCTCGCGCGTCTTGCCCTTGAGGCTCTCGGTCATCATGGAGGCCGACGCGGTCGAGATCGCGCAACCCGTTCCCTCGAAGCGCACGTCGGCGAGCACGTCGCCGGCGAGCTGCAGGTAGATCGTCTCGCGGTCTCCGCAGAGGGGGTTGTAGCCCTCGGCCTTGCGCGTCGCGCCGGGCAGCGCTCCGAAGTTTCGCGGGCGCTTGCTGTGATCCAGGATCACCTCCTGGTAGAGGTCGCGCAGGTCGCTCATCAGCGGAACATTCCGATGACTTTGTGGATCGCGCGGACGAGGGCATCGACCTCTTCCCGCGTGTTGTACAGCCCGAAGGAGGCCCGCGCCGTGGCCGGCAGACCGTAACGGTCCATGACCGGTTGGGCGCAGTGGTGCCCGGTACGAATCGCGATGCCCTCCCGGTCGAGCACCGTGCCGATGTCGTGCGGGTGAACGCCCTCGAGCACGAACGAGAGCACCCCGGCCTTCTCCCGGGCTCTACCGATGATCCGCAGGCCGGGCACCTCGAGGAGCGCCTCGGTGGCGTAGCGGAGAAGGTCCGCTTCGTGCGCCTCGATCCGCTCCAGGCCGAGTCCCGTCACGTAGTCGATCGCGGCGCCGAAGGCGATGCCGCCGGCGATGTTCGGGGTGCCGGCCTCGAACTTGTACGGCAACGCGTTGAAGGTCGTCTTCTCGAACGTGACCGAGCGGATCATGTCGCCCCCGCCCTGGTATGGGGGCATCGCCTCCAGCAGCTCGGAGCGGCCGTAGAGCACGCCGACCCCGGTCGGGCCGTACAGCTTGTGGCTCGAGAAGGCGTAGAAGTCGCAGCCCAGACGCCGCACGTCGAGGGGTAGCCGGGGAGCCGCCTGCGCCCCGTCGACGAGCACGGGAACGCCGCGCGCGTGCGCCATCTCGACGATCCGTTCGAGCGGCAGGATCGTGCCGAGCGCGTTGGACAGGTGCGCGATCGAGACGATCCGGGTCCGCGGCGACAGCAACCTCTCCATCGCGTCGAGGTCGATCTCGCCGGTGTCGGTGATCGGAGCCACGCGCAGGCGGGCGGATTTCTCCTCGGCCAGGAGCTGCCACGGAACGATGTTCGAGTGGTGCTCGAGGGCCGTGATCAGGATCTCGTCTCCGGGTCCGACGTGCCGCCGTCCGTAGGACTGCGCGACGAGGTTGATGGCCTCCGTCGTCCCTCGGACGAACACGATCTCTCGCGCCTCGGCGGCATTCAAGAGCCCTCGCGCCTTCTCGCGCGCGGCGTCGTAGGCGTCGGTCGCGTGGACGGAGAGCCAGTGCACGCCGCGATGGATGTTGGCGTAGCCGGTTTCGTAGACCTCCCTCTCGGCGTCGATCACGCTCCTCGGCTTCTGAGCCGAGGCGGCATTGTCCAGATAGACGAGCGGTTTTTCGTACACCGTCCTCGAGAGAATCGGGAAGTCCCGCCGGACCGCCTCGACGTCGTAGGCCGGCACGGCGGTGACGGGCAGCGCGGTGCTCATCGCACCACCTCCGGCACGCGTGCGCCGCCGAGACGGACGGCAATCGCCTCTTCCACCGCGGCCCTGACCCTCGGGACGCGAAGGCGGTCGGCCACGTCGGAGGCGAAGGCGAACGTCAGAAGGGACCGCGCCGCGTCCTCGTCGAGGCCTCGGGAGCGCAGGTAGAACAGTGCCTCCGGATCGAGCTGACCGGTCGTCGAGCCGTGCTTGCACTTCACGTCGTCGGCGAAGATCTCGAGCGCGGGCGTCGAATTGACGAGCGCCCGTCTCGAGAGCAACAGGTTCTTGTTGGTCTGCATCGCGTCGGTCTTCTGCGCTCCGGGGCGCACGATGATCGTCCCGTGGAAGACGCCCCGCGACCCGCCGTCCATGATCCCCTTGTAGAGCTCCCGGCTGACGCCGTGCGGACGCGCGTGATCGATCCAGGTGTGGTTGTCGATGTGCTGCGTCCCCGCGCCGAGGAAGAGACCGTTCAGCGTGCACTCCGCACCCTCGTCCGCGAGCGTCACGCGGACGTCGGTGCGCGCGAGGGCGCCTCCGAGGGCGACGTTGTTGGACGTGAAGTGGCTGTCCCGCTCCTGCCGTGCCGCCACGGTGTGCAGGTGCGCGGCCTCGGCGCTCTCCTGCTGTAGCTTGCTGTGTTCGAGGAGCGCGCCTTCGCCGACGAGGATCTCGGTGACCGCGTTCGTGAAGTAGTGTCCGGCGCCGGAATAGGCCTCGACGACCGCGGCCTGGGAGTGCCGACCCGCCAGGATCAGGACCCGCGGGTGCGAGACCCGAGCGTGCTCCGCCTCCGGGGTGTCGAAGACGATCTCGACCGGGTCGGCAACGACCGCGCCCGCGGCGATCTCGACGATGACCGCCTCCTCAAGGAAGGCCGTGTTGAGCGCGGCAAACGCGTTTTCTTCGAACGGCGCGATCGAGGAGAGATCCGCCGGCAGATCGCGAGCGGCTCGGGAGAGCGTCCAGACGCGCACGCCATCGGGCGGGCACGAGAGCCGCGGTGGCCGCCGGGCGAGACCCCAATTGATCCCGGTGATCGGCTGCAGACCCGTGTAGCGCCAGGCCTCGTTCTTGGGCTGCGGAAATCCCAGGCGCTCGAACCTCTCGAAGGCGCTTCTTCGGAGCCGCGCGATCGGGGGAGCGATTCCCGCGAGGAGGGGAGGCTCGGGGCAAAAGACGGTTTCCCGGTCGAGCGCCGCTTCCATCAGCCGCCGACCTCCACGGCCGCGTCTCGGGCGGCCGGCGGCTCCTTCTCGAGCCAGGCGTAGCCCTTCTCCTCCAGCTCCAGCGCCAGCTCCTTGCCTCCGGAGCGCACGATGCGACCTTCGACGAGGACGTGCAGGAAGTCGGGAATGATGTAGTTCAGGAGCCGCTGATAGTGGGTCACCACGATCATCGAGCGCTCGGGGCTGCGAAGCTGATTCACGCCCCCGGCGACGATACGTAGGGCGTCGATGTCGAGGCCCGAGTCCGTCTCGTCCAGGATGGCGAGTCTGGGATTGAGCAGCGCCATCTGGAAGATCTCGTTGCGCTTCTTCTCGCCGCCCGAAAA